>LFIK01000105.1_pt1 | contig 53571 bp, 51 predicted proteins | sample 643401 | NCBI WGS metagenome assembly LFIK01 (sample SAMN03777447, study PRJNA286221) | soda lake metagenome | biome: soda lake; feature: Kulunda steppe; material: water; isolation source: sample T5-Br brine of Lake Tanatar-5 | place: Russia: Kulunda steppe | collected 2010-07
GCCAACTCAACAACGCCGTGCACCTCGCAGCCCACGTCCAACGCTGCAACCCGAGTCCCGGACAGGACTACTACCTGCGCAAGATCGCCGAGGGCAAGACCAAGAAGGAGGCCATGCGCTGCCTCAAACGCCAGGTCGCCAAGGTCAACTACCGACGGCTCACCGACGACGCCAACCGCGCGCTCACAACCGAGATCACTGCCGCCGCTTGACATAGAGGCGCTATCAGGTCACGTCGCCGGAACGACACCGGAACCGGTGGCTCCGCTCGAGGACCGACACTTCAGAATCAGGACAGCCTCACGGCGTCAGTTCAAAGGCGGGTCAGGCCCTCAGCAGAGCCACCGGACCGGAGTCTCCACCACCCACACCAGGTGGCGCTACCAGCATGGCAGTTCAAGCCAGGCCAGGTGGCGCTACCAGAATGGCAGTTCAAGCCAGGCCACGCTGGTCATCACCGCCAAACTCATCGACTGGCACGACCGCTGGAACCGTCCCCGACGACGCTCGACCGGCGGCAGCACACGCCGCACACCTCCCCGCGGCGGTGTCCGATCTCGGACCCCAGCATGAAGCGCCACACGACGGGATCCCCAGGCCGCTCACTCACGGTCGGCCTCACCTCGCGGCCGCAGTCGCAAGTCCCAATCCCGGCCCTCAACCAGCCCTCCAGTGACGCCTGCTGGCGCGGCCGCCTACCCGAGGTCGCGTGCCTCGAGCGCGGCTGCCAACGTCTCGTGCGCCCTTCCTGCTTCGATCGTCGGCTCGCCCGCGAAGTCGTTGTCCTGCAGCGCGGCCAGCTTGACGGACTGGCAGAGGAAGGCGAGTTCGGCTCCGCTCCAGCCTGATGTCTCCGTCGCCATGGAGCCCACGACCTCCTCCCGCTGAGCCGACTCAGAGAAGCGGGCTCCCCGTAGGTGGATCCGGAGGATGTCGGCCCGCTCCGTCTCGGTTGGCAGACCCACTTTCAGATGGACGCCGAACCGACCGGGCCGCAGGGCTGCGGGGTCGACCATGGACAACCGGTTGGTGGCGCCGATGACGATGACCCGGCCACGTGTCTGCATCCCGTCCAGCTCGGCAAGCAACTGGTTGACTACCCGCTGGGGAGCACGGGTGCCTTCATGCTCCAGATCGCTGCGCTTGGGAACAACCGCATCGAGTTGATCGAAGAACACGATGCAGGGGGCGCTGCGAGCTGCCATGTCGAAGACGTGACGCACGCTCTCCTCGGACTCGCCGAGCCACTGTGAGAACAGTTCCGGCCCGTTGATGGCGATGAAATTGACCGTGGACTCCCGCGCAATCGCCTGCGCCAGCATCGTCTTGCCTGTTCCCGGAGGACCGTGAAGGAGCACGCCGAGGTTGCTCGACAACCCGGCCCGCTCGAACACCTCAGGGTGGCGCAGGGGCTGCTCGACCAGGTCGCGCAGTCGAGACTTCACGGCGTGGAGTCCGCCGATGTCGTCCCAGCCAACGTCGGGTTGGCTGATGAGCGCCTCTCGCATCGCGGACGGGTTGACCTGCTGTAGTGCGACCTCGAGATCGCCGCTGGTCACGACGAGGGCGTCAGGAGCTGGATAGTTCGCGACGGAGGGCGTCTCGAGGAACCGTGTCGACGCTCTCCGCAGCGCGTTCAGTCCGGCCTCCCGGGCAAGCTCCATGAGGTCGGCACCGACGTAGCCGTACGCTTGTCGCGCGACAGATGGCAGCGAGGCGATGGCCGCGTCGTCCAGGGGCATCTCTCGAGCATGCACCCGCAGGATCTTCTCCCGGGCAGCGGCATCGGGAGTCGGGAAGTACACCTCACGGTCGAAACGGCCGGCCCGCCTCAGCGCCGGGTCGATCGCGTCCACCCGGTTGGTGGTGCCGATCACGATGACTCCCTCCGACCGGTGCAGTCCGTCGAGGAGGGCGAGCAGCTGGGTGACTGAGCGTGAATCGGCCTGGCTGGACGCGGTCCTGCGCGCTGGTGCGATCGCGTCCAGTTCGTCGATGAAGATGATCGAAGGCGGCTTCAGGCTCGCTTCGGCGAAGAGTTTGCGCAGGTTCAACTCCGTCTCCCCGGAGTAGGTCCCAACCACCTCGGGTCCGTTGATGTAGAACAGTTGCGCGTTGATCTCGTTCGCAACGCTGCGTGCGAGCAACGTCTTCCCGGTACCCGGAGCGCCGTAGAAGATCACGCCGCGTGGCGGAGCGATCCCCAGCTGCCGGTAGACCTGTGGGAAGACCAGCGGGAGCTCGACGAACTCCCGTACCTCTCGGATCTGTGGCCCCAGCCCACCCACGTCCTCAAAGGTCGTGTCGACGACGGTCTCGGAGAAGTCACCGTGATCATGCTGGTGGTCAGCAGATCCGTGGTGGTCATGGTCTGGGTCGATCAACCAGACCGTGGTCTCGTCGTCGACCACGCCCTCGCCCCGGTCGTCGCCCGACACGTAGTGGACGCTGTAGGTGAGGCCGGCGAGGCTGTCGCCAAGCCGTACGTAGAGCAGCATGCCCGAGCACACCGCTACCCCTTGTTCTGCGAGGAGACGCTTGAGTTGTGGGACCAGGGTCGGGTCATACTTGTGCGTGAGGTCGACACCCGGCACCAAGCCGACCTCAGCCGCTCGGCCTGGAGCGGCGAGCTCGATCTGCAACTCCTCATGCGGGAACGCCTTCAGTGCCTGCCGGGTGAAGCGGTCTATTCTGACCGACCCATCGGAGGCTGCTCCTGCGTCGAGGGTGATCCTCACGAGCGCGGTGCGGCCGCGGGCAGTGGTGAGTCGGGCATGGTCGCCGCCTGCGTGTCCCAGTTCAGCGAGGAGCTCGGGAGCGATGGCTGCGCTGGCGACCTGCGTCGATCGGTAGTCCAGTGGACGAGGGTCAAGGGTCGCAGTGGGTGGCATCGTTGGCTCCTGATCGCCGGGCTCTCTGACCGGGTTCGGGCTGGCGCCTGTGCGGGACGTGCAATAGGTTAGTCCGTAGAGCTTCACCCTCGATCCCCCTGCTTGGGTGGGACGTGATGCCGGGAAGCTGACGGGCCTAGGGAGGTCGACTGTGCAACAGGAGCGCGAACGGACGCAGACCCGTGAGCAGACGGCGCAGAACGTTCACGTCTATACGGAGCACTATGACAAGGATCGGATCTACGTTCGTCAGGTGAGCAGTGGGCGGTACAGCCTCGCTGCTGAGCGGCGCGAACGCCTTGAGGAGCTGCCCCGGGTCTTCACACCCGAGCTCGGGCAGGGCGCGAAAGAGAACTGGACGATCATGCGTCCGAGCGATGAGACGTTCCGATCACAGAGCCTCGACGTCCACTTCGTGACGGTGCAACCCAACGGTCGTAACGACGGCCACGGTCACCAGAACGAGGCGTTGTTCTATGTGCTCGAGGGGGACGGCGGGTATGAGATGCATGACGGGCGGCGGTACGACTGGGGAGTCGGCGATGCCGTTGCGGTGCACAATGACTGCGTCCACTGGCACAACAACCCCCACCCTGAGCAGCGGGCCGTCTGTCTGGTGATGAAGCCGAAGCCGCTGTCGTTGTTCCTTGGGCTGACCTATCAGGGCAAGATCGGTTATAAGCCGGAGAACGATCACCTCTGGGAGCCACGGAGCGAATGGCTCACCGCTCGTCCCGAAGGTGATGACCAGATCCCGAAGGTGTTCAAGGCTGATGCGACGCCCTTCGAGTGGACCCCTTTCGGTCTCACGCGACAGATCGCAGGCGATGAGGTGCCCCTGCGTATCAAGGGCGTCGACGCCTATCTTCACGACATACCCGAAGGCAGTCGGTCTGGTCGTCGCTGGCGGATGCCCGATGAGGTCGCGTACGTGATCTCCGGTGAGGGATATGACCTGCACTGGGATGTCGAGGTGGAGATCGACGATCAGTTCTACGCACGGATAGCGAAGAAGCCCACGCGCTGGGACTGGAAGGCCGGGGATGTCATCTGGCTGCCGCATAACACCATCGTCCAGCGCTTCAACACCGGGGAGGGCAACGCTCGACTGGTGAGCGCGTCCAACCGCGTCTACAACACCCTCGGCTATTCAAGGGTGCACTTCTTCGAGAATGCGCCGGAGTTCGAGGAACACCTCGCGTCGTGAGAGCTCTCTCCGTTGGCGGCGCGCTGGAGGAGCGGGCACTGGAGTGAGCTGCGGGCAGCGTGTCGTGCGTCCGACACTTGCAGCTGAGGTACATTGGTATGATATTCTGCCCCAGCGGTGATGGTGATGGAGTCGAGCCAGGCGGGTCCGTCAGCCGGGCACCCGTGTAGTGCGACTACGGAGAGGGAGGTCAGCCATGCTGAAGACAGAGATCAACGAGCTTCTCACCGAGACGGGACCAGGCACTCCGATGGGGGATGTGTTCCGCAGCTACTGGATCCCTGCGTTGCTCGCCAGTGAGCTTCCCGAGGACGGGTGTCCTCCGGTGCGAGTCAAGTTGCTGTCGGAGCGCTTGATCGCCTTCCGTGACAGTGACGGCCGGTACGGCCTGATCGATGAGTTCTGCGCTCATCGCGGTGTCTCCCTCTGGTTCGGCAGGAACGAGGAGGGCGGTCTGCGGTGCTCCTACCACGGTTGGAAGTTTGACGTAACCGGCCAGTGCATCGACGTCCCCTCGGAGCCGGAAGAGAGCAGCTTCTGCGAGAAGGTGAAACTCACGGGTTACCCCCTCGTCCAGATCGGTGATGTGCTCTGGACCTATATGGGGCCGCCCGAGACCCGTCCCGCGCTCCCGGAGTGGGAGTTCGCGCAGGTGCCGTCGGAACAGACCTTCACCTCGAAGCGGTGGCAGGAGAGCAACTGGCTGCAGGCACTGGAGGGTGGTATCGACTCCAGTCACGTCTCGTGGCTGCACTCCGGAGGGCTGAAGAGCGACCCATTGTTCAAGGGTGCGGAGGGCAACAAGTACAACATGGGCGACATGAAGCCCTACTTCGAAGTGGCCGAAGCTGAAGGCGGATTGTTCATCGGTGCCCGGCGGAACGCGGAGGAAGGCCACTACTACTGGCGGATCACTCCGTGGGTCCTCCCGAGCTTCACCATGGTGCCGCCCCGTGGAGACCACCCCGTACATGGTCACTTCTGGATCCCGATCGACGATGAGAACTGTTGGGTCTTCACCTTCGACTACCACCCCGTCCGTGCGCTGTCAGAGGTGGAGTTGCAGGCCATGCGTGACGGGCACGGTGTGCACAACGAGTATGTGCCCGGAACCTTCCGTCCTTTGCAGAACAAGGACAACGACTACCTGATGGATCGCGAGTCGCAAGCGAGTGGGGAGAACTACTCCGGCGTGAAGGGCATCGCGATGCAGGACGCCTCCTTGCAGGAGAGCATGGGGCCGATCGTGGATCGGAGTAAGGAACGCCTGGTTTCTACCGACACCGGGATCATCAAGGCACGCCAGAAGCTGCGGAAGGCTGCGGAGGCCCTGCGTGATCGCGGTGAGATTCCTCCCGGTGTGGATCCCGCCCACCACCGGGTGCGTTCCGCTGCCATCGTGCTTCCGTCCGACGACGATTTCATCGATGCTGCAAAGGACTCGCTCAAGGTCAATCCCGGTGTCCGCCAGACGTCGGTGTGAGGAGGTTGGCTGTGGAGTACCGACCGACGCTGTTGAATAGTTGTGCGCTCGCCGCCACAGCAGGCGAAGCGGGCTTCCGCATCAACGCACCAGTAGATCTGCGACGTGTCACGCGGATCGTGGCGCTCGACAGGCCGGCATCGGAGGTGGTGACCTCCGTTGCCGACGGTGAGTGGACCGGTGCACACTTCCTCCACATCGATCCGGCGACCTCCGAGGTTGGGGACGACGAGGAGGGAGCCGACCTCGTCCTGCGGGCGTCGGACGGTGTGGAGACGCATCTGTCAGCGGAACTCGCTGACGCTGACTCCGTCGTGATGGTTGCGACATCAGCGTCGTCACCATCCGCGGTGCGGACCATCGGGAAGGCCTGTGCCTTGCGTGGCATCATGACGGCTGGTGTTGCCTTCGGGGAGGACGCAGCGGTACGTGACGCCGTCTCGCTCCTGCGCCCCTACGCGCGGGTTCTGCTCGTGTCGCGGGATGATGATGACGTGGCGGACGTACTGACTGCGCTGCGCGCATGATTGCGGACGCATCTCGGTCCATGAGGAGCTTGGCGCCCGTGCGTCGCCGTCGCCGCTTCGAGAGGCCAGCATGACCAAACGTGTCACGATCCCACAGGTCCAGGACATGAAGTCCCGGGGCGAGAAGAGCGCCTGTCTGGTCGCCTGGGATTACCACATGGCTCGCATCGCCGACCGGGTCGGCGTGGAGATCGTCTCGGTCGGCGACACCGTCGGCGTGAACCTCTGGGGCCATGCTGACCCGCTCGAGATCACGATGGATGAACTCCTCGTGGCAGCGAAGGCAGTTCGACGTGGCGTCGATAGAGCCTTGCTCAGTTGCGACTTTCCCTTCGGTCCGCTGCAGGCGGGGGTACAGACGGCACTCGACGCCTCGATCCGCCTTGTCAAGGAGGCGGGGGTCGACCTGGTGAAGCTGGATGGAGCCGCCGACTACCCGGAAGCCGTCGAAGCCATCGTTCGCGCGGGTATCCCGGTCTTCGCGCAGTTCGGCATCACCCCGCAGACCGCCCTGCGCTTCGGGATCGACTACGGCTCCATGGCAGTGGGTGGTGCCACCGTCCCGGACGAGCTGTCCGAGGAGCTCGTGCAGCAGGCCCGTCTTCTGCAGGACGCAGGCGCATCCCTCCTCAACTTCACCAACTCCGGGCCGAAGGTCGGCCCGGAGGTCGTTGCTGCGGTGGACATCCCTGTCCTGGGAGGCTTCGGTGGTGGGCCATGGCTGGACGGACGGATACGGATGGCTACTGCCGCCGTGGGCTACCCCGCGTCGACCATCGACACTCCCGTCGATACCTACGCTCAGGTTGCACACGTGATGCACGATGCACTCACCGAGTGCGTTGCAGATATCCGCGGTGCACGCCAGCTGCGCAGTGGACGACCGAACTGAACGGCGCATCGCGCACCCGCTTGTGCAGCGACCATCACGGAGGATCCGATGCCACGCACGATGGCTGGTTCGATCGAGACCGCATTCACGGTTGAGGGGGAAGGACCTGCTCTGCTGCTGTTCGCTCCGGGCGGGTTCGGAGCGGTGCGTTCCAACTGGACCGACCTGGGCGTGTACAAGCGGCTGGGTCTGCTCCCTTCACTGCGTGAACACTTCACCTGTATCACCTTCGACCGCCGTGAGGCGGGCGAATCGGGTGGCCGAGTCGAACGGATCTCCTGGGCACACTACGTCCAGCAGGGGCTCGATCTGCTCGACCACCTCGATATCGAACGTGCTGCCGTGATGGGAGGGTGCATCGGGTCGTCGATAGCTGCGGCGACAGCGCTCGCCGCACCCGAGCGGGTCTCCGCGATGATCCTCTACTCGCCAGCCGGCGGAGTGCACTACCGTATGGGTCAGCATCGCCGTTTCGTCACCCACCTGGCGTACGCCGCCGAGCACGGACTTGCGGGTGTCGTCGAGCTTGCACGCAGTACGGAAGAAGGCTTCTCAAAAGACCCACGAGTTGGCCCCTGGTGCAGTGTCATACGTCGGGAGGAGCAGTTCGCGGCCGACTACGCGGCACTGGACCCTTCGGATTACGCCACATTGGTCACCGGACTGGTCCGCCTCCAGTTCGACCGCGACAGCGTTCCCGGTGTTGAACCGGAGGACCTGGTGACCTGTACGGTTCCATCGCTCATCGTGCCGGGGGATGACCCGTCACACGCTCCTTCGGCCGCTCACTTCCTGTCGGAATGCCTGCCGAAGGCACAGCTGTGGGACATACCCGTGAAGGATCAGCAGCAGGACAACGTCTCGCTGAGGCTGATCGACTTCCTGCGGTCCGCCGCAAACTGAGGACGTACCACTGGCGGAAATCATCAGTTGCCTGAGCTGGAGAGCCGCTCTCCCCGTTCGATCGCAGCGATCTGCTCGAGCCGTCGAACGTGTCGCCCGTGCGTGAAGTCGGTGTGTAGCCAGATGTCGGCGATCTCTTCCGCGACTCGCCAGCCGATCAGCATCGCTCCCATGACAAGAACGTTGGTGTCGTTGTTCTCACGGGAGATACGCGCGGTCAGCAGGTCCTGACAGTACGCGGCTCGGATGCCACGCACCTTGTTGGCCGCGATGTGCTCACCCGAGCCCGTCCCACCGACGATGATGCCGCGGTCGGCCCGTCCCTCCACCACCATGTGGGCAACGGCCGCCACAAGTATGGGATAGTCCACCGGAGTGTCAGGGTCGTGCGTGCCCAGATCCTCGACGAGATGTCCCTTCTGCTGTACGTAGCCCACCAGCCGATGACGCAGTTGCACACCGTTGTGGTCTGAGGCCATCGCGATCAACATGGGAGCCTCACTCTCATCGTCCGCGGATACTCGTGTGGATGCTCAGCCCGTGAGACCGTGTGTCGGAGCGTGGAAGACGTCCTCGATCCGGGGTCGTTGGCGCAAGATGCGTTGGCGTGTGGCGTGTTCCAGCAGGTGCTCGAGCATGTCGCCATTGGGTTCGATGCCGTAGGTCAGTGGGTCACGATGGAGTTCTGTCATGATCCTGCGATGGAGCTCATCGACGGTCGGTCCGTTGTCTGCTGGATCTTGCTCGACAAGTTTCAGGTACGCCTGTTTGGAAGCGGTGAAGGCCTCGAAGAGTGCGGGACCGAGCTCCGGATGCCGTTGTAGGAGTTCGTCGCGCACGACCACCAGATGGTTGATGGGGTACAGCTCACGCGCCACGAGATCCTGCCAGGCGGCGTCGTCGTGGTCTTCCAGGAGCGGTGCGAGGCCCGGTCGGTCGGCTGAGATGCCGATCGCGGCGTCCAGTTGGCCGGTGATCACGAGCTCGGCGAGGTCGGTATCCCCGTCCAACGGGACCACGTTGGGTGGCAGCTGGTAGGTGGCCACGTGTTCGTCACCGGAGGGTGACCAGGTGATGTCATCGAGGTCGACGCCGTACCGGTCCTCGAGGATGGCGCGGACCCATACGCCTGTGGTGACGGTGTACCCACGGTTCACCCCCACCCGAGCGCCCCGTAGGTCTGCCGGAAGCTTGATGGTGCGATCGGCGGCTCGCACGGCTGCGCCATGATGTAGGCCACGCACGAGGAAGATCGGTAGTGCGGTGAAACGGACACCGTGCTCCCGGGCGCAGAGGTAGGTGGTGAGCGCCATCTCGCAGACGTCGAAGTCCAGGCTGCGAACCATGCGACGGAACCCTCTGACGAGTACCGGCATGTCGACGTGGTGCAGGCGCACGCCTGGAACGGACACCTCGCCCTTCAGGAGCGCAGCGTTCGCTCCCTGTGGGCGTGTCACCAGCGAGAGCTCCAACGGATCCATCATGGCCTCGTCATCTTCAGGTTGCTGCGCGGTTGTATGTTCCGCGCAGCATAATGGTTCGACCATACAGCCTGAACCCACTACGCTGGAGCCCGGAGCTGTGTGCACCGTCTACGTGGACCGACAGACACCACGACCGAGCAGGAGTTGGCATGGCCAGGGATGCGATCGTTGACGAGGGGCTGGCGAAGAAGTTCGCCACAGAGAAGGAGTCGCCGTACACGCGATGGGTGGCAGCCGAGGGGCTGGAGATCATCGCGGCCCACTACGTGCCTGATCTGCGCACGGTCGAGCTACGACCATGGGAGCGCAGGGGCGGGCACGGGGTCTTCATCAACCACGAGGCGTCTCGGACGTCCAACGACTGCTACGTGTGCGAGATCCCCCCCGCGGGCAAGCTCGCCCCTCAGCGACAACTCTTCGAGGAGATGATCCTGGTCCTCAGCGGACAGGGCTCGACCAAGGTCTGGAACGATGCTGGGGCGGAGGTCACGTTCGAGTGGAAGGCTGGGTCGATGTTCGCGATCCCACTGAACACGAACCACCAGCACTTCAACGCCTCCGGCAGCGAACCCGCACGCTTCGTCTCCTCCACCAACCTGCCACCGGTGCTCAACCTGTATGACGATGTCGACTTCGTCTTCAACACCTCCCATGACTTCCCGAAGCGGTTCGACGGCGAACCTGACTACTTCGCACCGAAGGGCGAGCAGAAGGGTCTACTGCTCGACACCAACTTCGTTGCTGACGCTGTCAACCTGCCCCTGATCGAAGCGAAGGAGCGTGGAGCCGGCGGTGGCCACATCCGCTTTGCGATGGCCAAGGGCTCGATGAACAGCCACATCTCCCAGTTCCCGACGGCCACCTACAAGAAGGCGCACCGTCACGGCCCGGGTGCCCATGTCATCGTGCTCTCAGGAGAGGGCTACAGCCTCATGTGGCCGGAGGGTGAAGAGCCGCGACGCTACGAGTGGGGCCCTGGCTCGATGATCGTCCCTCCGAACATGTGGTTCCACCAGCACTTCAACAGCGGGACGGAGCCTGCGCGCTACCTCGCCTTCAAGCACGAGGTTGTCTCCGTCCGAAACGCACAGGGAGTACCGAAGGCGTGGATCAGTCAGCGGGTAGGTGGTGACCAGATCGACTACGCGGACGAGTCGAACCACGTCCGGGAGACCTTCCGCACAGCCCTCGCTGGTGTGGGACTCGAACCCAACATGGAGCAGTTCTACGCCGCGGAGCTCGAGCAACTCCCACCCAAGCCTGAAGGCTGGTGAGGTCCTACGCAAGCCGATGTCGGGTGCCGGGGGCTCGAGGTGGTAGGGCGTCCAGTGATGGAGGTTGTCAGGATGGACGAGGTGATCGCGGGTAGGTCTACTTCGCCAGTGCCCGTCTATGCGCCCAACGTGCCGGATCATGCGCACGACCATGACGATGAGGTTGCCCTGCCTCTCGAGGACAACCCCATCTGGCAGCAGGACAACGTCAAGCTGCGGAGTGTGGGTATCGACATCGGTTCCTCCGGCACCCAGGTGCTGTTCTCCCGCCTGCACCTGCGCCGGATCGGTGAGGATCTGACGAGTAGGTACATCGTCATCGAACGGACGACCGAGTATCAGTCCCCGGTCAGCCTCACGCCCTACGCGGGTGATCTGATCGATGCGCAGTCCCTTGGCCACATCATCGACGAGGCCTACGCTGCGGCGCGCGTCCTTCCGGAGGACATCGATACCGGTGTGGTCATCCTCACGGGTGAAGCCCTCCGCCGTCAGAATGCGCGAGCCATCGCGGACATCCTGGCGGACCGCGGCGGTGAACTCGTAACCGCGAGCGCGGGACACAACATGGAGGCGATGCTCGCTGCCTACGGTTCCGGCGCCGCACAGCGGTCCTTCGAGGAAGGGCTGCGCATCCTCAACGTCGATATAGGTGGTGGGACTACCAAGCTTGCGGTCATCGAGGGTGGCCGCGTGCTGTCCACTGCGGCCGTGCACATCGGTGGCCGACTGCAGGTCGTCGAGGACGGGATCATCACCCGGTTGGAGCCCGCGGGCGCCTGGCATGCCCGACGGGCCGGGCTCGCCATGGAGTTGGGGGGAAGCTGCGATCCGGTGGCGCTCGATGCAACGGCGGCGACGATGGCCGATCTCCTGCTCGATGTCATCGCTGAGGTCCACATCGAGTCCGAGCCCGACGGTCATCTCCACCTGACCGAGCCCCTTCCCCCTCTGGGCCACGTGGACGGCGTCATCTTCTCCGGTGGTGTCGCGGAGTACGTCTACGGACGTGAGGCCAGAGACTTCGGGGACCTCGGTCGGCGCCTGGGCGAAGCCCTGCGTGAGCGGCTCGAGGCAGGACGTCTGGCAGCGCCGCTCCTTCCGGCGGGTGAGTGCATCCGGGCGACGGCTCTGGGTGCGTCGGAGTACAGCGTGCAGTTGAGCGGCAACACCTCGTACATCTCAGACCCGGACAGACTGCTCCCTCGCCGCGACCTCCAGGTACTCCGGCCTCGATACGAACTCGGCGATCACATCGACATCGGGGCAGTCGCCGCCTCGATCCGTGCGCATCTGCGTACCTTCGATGCGGATCAGGTGGATCGCGAGGTTGCGATCGCGCTCGGATGGTCCGGGCTTCCCGCCTATGAGCGACTGTCTGCCTTCGCGGCGGCGGTGAAGGACGGTCTCTCAGTCCGCGCGAGCGCGCCGAGGGCAACGTTCCTGCTGCTCGACGGGGACGTCGCCATGAGCCTTGGCAGGATCCTGAGGGAGGAGTGCGACCTGCCCGGGGAACTGCTCGTCATCGATGGTCTCAGCCTTCGTGATTTCGACTTCATCGACATCGGACGACTCAGGCACCCGTCGAACACGGTCCCGGTGACGATCAAGTCCATGATCTTCAACGCGAACGGGGTACCCGCCTGAGGTGAGGGACGTCTCCTCCCCTAGATGGAAGTGCTCGCGTCCATTCTGGTAGGTGGCGCTACGCCGGGTCCGACCCTCCAGGCCATCGTGAGCAGTTCGGTAGGCGCGTCACCGGGGAGGACACATGCGCGGTCCGGCCATCATCGGTCATCGCGACTTCCGCCTGTACTGGTCCGGTGTCGTGCTGTCGGAGATCGGCACCCGCGGAACCTTCGCCGCTGTGCTCTACCACGTCTACGACCTCAGCGGTTCCACGTTCCAGACCGGGCTCGTCGGACTCGCGCAAGCCGTCGCGCTGCTCGTCCTGTCGCCATTGGGGGGTGCCGTTGCTGACCGGATCGACCGGCGTCGCCTGCTCCAACTCACGCAGGTCCTGTCCCTGGTGGTCAGCCTCGGTTTGGCAACGCTGACCTTCCTAGAGGTCGTTGAGGTCTGGCATATCCTGCTCGCCGTCCTGCTCAACACGGGTGCTGCAACCTTCGAGCGACCCGCCCGGGATGCCTTGATCCCCGCGCTGGTACCGCGTACGGAACTCGTCCACGCCTTCGCGTTGCTCAACCCTTCACGCGAGGTTGCCATCCTGCTCGGGCCGGCCATCGCCGGTGGCGTCATCGCGGTCGTTGGACCCGAACTCATGTACGCGCTCGACGTCGTCAGCTACATGGTCCTGATCGTCGTGCTCGCGCACATCCGGACGCCGACCCATGTCACAGGTGCAGCGACGCCGAGGTTGTGGGGCAGCATCCGCGAGGGGGCGCACTTCCTCCGCCAGCGACCGATCATCCTCCAGTTCATGGGACTCGACCTGTCGGCGACCCTCTTCGGTGCGTACCGGGTGCTCCTGCCGGCCATAGCCACCGACCTGCTGATGGTCGGAGCGACGGGCTACGGGCTCCTCGGGGCCGCTCCCTCCGCGGGAGCGCTCATCGGCTCGGCGATCGTCTATCGGCTGATCGACCGGCGCCGCTCCGGCAGGATCATCCTGGGTTCGGTTATCGGATACGGTGCGATGAATGTTGCGCTGGTGTGGACCGTGGTGCTGCAGGCGCCCTGGGCGTTTCGGGCCGCGATACTGGCCGCCATGGGGATCGGGTTGTGCGATGCGATGGCGACCACGGTCCGCCACGCCGCGGTGCAACTCGAGACCCCAGACGGCATCCGGGGGCGCGTCACCTCGCTCTATCTGATGTCCTCACGCGGCGGTCCCGCCCTCGGCGACCTCAACGTGGGTTGGTTGGCCGGCATGGTCGGGCCGGTCGCCGCCCTGACCTTTGGTGGCGGGGTTCCGATCGTGGTGGCACTCCTACTGGCGACGGGCGGCAGTCGGCTGCGCGACTACCAGGTCGAACGACGCCCACCATCCTCGTAGGCAGGTGTCGCTGCGCAGCAGCCACGAGTTCCATGAGTAGTTGGGCAGACTTGCACGCAACGTCTGGCGCCTGAGAAGGAAAAGGACTAACCTACAAGCATCCACCTCGGCGGGCTGCTGCCGGCGCCGCACACGGGCTGTGACCGTGTACGGCGGGAGGTACTGATGTGGCTGTACTGCCTCGGGTGCCAGGGTGTGACCACCACGATCGGGCGCACCGCTGGGTTCGTCCACCTTCGAGCGAGGCTGTGAGCCATGAGTCAGATCCCCCGTCGTGTACTCGGAGCAGGGGGTCCTGAGGTCACGGCCCTCGCGTACGGCGCCATGGAGCTGCGAGGCGAGCCGAAGGGTCGACACCTCACGGAGCCGGAGGTCGAGCGCATCCTGCATGCGGTCCTCGACTGCGGGATCAACCTCATCGACACCTCCGTTGATTACGGACTGAGTGAGGAGCGCATCGGCCGTCATCTGTCCAAACGGCGGGACGAGTTCCTGCTGGCGTCGAAGTGTGGCTGCGTGGTCGGCGCCGAGGAGGACCCGCCGGCAACCCGTGGCGTGGGCCCTCACGACTACCGCCGTGAGAACCTCATCGCCGGGGTTGAGCAGAGCCTCAGGCGACTTCGCACCGATCACCTCGACCTCCTTCAGGTACACCTCTCGCCGAGCGTCGATGTCATCCGGGCGGAGGGCGTCGTGGAGACGCTCGAGGAGCTCCGCCACGAGGGCAAGGTGCGGCTCATCGGCATGTCGGGAACCCAACCGCACCTGCGCGAGCAGATCCAGCTCGGTGTCTTCGAGGTGTTTCAGATCCCCTACTCGCTCATCCAGCCGCAACACGCGCCGGAGATGTCGTTGGCGGCAGAGGCAGGTGCAGGGGTCATCGTCCGTGGCGGAGCGGCTCGCGGAGTTCCTTCCGGGGCGCAGCGATCGACCGAACGCAATCCCGACCTCGCTGACGTCTGGCGTGCCGCCGGGCTTGATGAGCTGATCGAGGGCAGGTCGACGATGGAGTTCACCCTACGATTCACGATGGCGCACCCGGCGATGACGACCAACATCGTTGGCACGACCAACCCGGACCACCTTGTGGACAACGTGGCCGCGGTCACCAAAGGACCGCTCGAGCCGGACCTCGTAGCAGAGGTGGAGCGTCGCGTCGCCGCTGTCCTCACCGCGTCGTCCTGACGTGGTGCGGGTGGTCTGCGGCGGATCAGCAGTGACTGCTGTCGCGTGTTCAGCCGGCCCTGGTCCCCGCCGGACAGAGGTGCTTCCAGGCATGCGGGGTGCCTGCGCAGAGGGACGCAAGCCATCGCGGCGGTGACACGGCGGCTGGTTTGACAGCTCACGCCTGCCTCGACTAAAAAACTAATGGTATGAGGTTTAGTCGTCAGGGCCCGGTTACGGGTCCGCACTGGAGAGGGAGCGACGGTGGTCACGCGAACACAGACGAAGGTCACGCACTACGAGACGCAGAAGCGTCGCCGCGGCGTCTTCCTTGACGATTGGCGCAAACATCGCCAGACGGTCGTCAAGCGTGACGACGTCGAGATGTTCGAGGTCTCGCCAGGCGTCCGTCACGGTGTGTACATGGGAGTGGATGGGGACCGCCCCACCCGGACCGTGGACGCACACGTCATCGAGATCGATCCGGGGTCGACCACCTCGGTCCGGCGGCACTCCTGGGATGCCGTCACCTTCGTCGTAGGTGGCGCGGGCTGGACGGAGATCGAAGGTGTCCGTTACGACTGGCGCGCGTGGGACTCGATCTACATCCCTCCGTACGCCTGGTACCGCCACGGAAACGACGGCGACAAGACCACCAGGTTCATGGTGTACTCCACGGAGCCTTTCCTCGACGTCATCCGGCAGGCGATTATCGATGATCGCGGAGACGCGGCGTTCGAGGACCTGCCGGGACGGCCCGAGTTCGCGCCGGGGCGGTCAGGAGATGACCCCCACTCGCGCATGCTTCGTCGACTTGCGAAGAAGCAGGAGGACTTCCGCGAGGGGCGCATCCTGACGCCGTACGACGAACTCGAGCTCCTGCCGACCCCCCGTGGAACTCGCACGACCTTCGTCAACGATAAAGCCATCGGCAACCGGACCACCGGCATCACCCAGGCGATGCTGCAGTTCGCCCCTGGCAAGGGACAGTCGATGCACCGCCACCCCGGTGAGGCATGGCTTTACGTCGTCGAAGGCCGCGGTTACTCCTACCTTGGGTACGACCCGACGGGCGGCGAGACCCACGAGTGGGAGGAGGGCGACATCATCGTGGTGGATCACTACCTCTGGCATCAGCACTTCAACAGTGATCCCGACAACACGGCCCGACTCGTGCGGATCCACATGTTCGACGGACTGCTGGAGACCCTGAAGGCGCTGCTTGATCCGTTGCCGATGTTCGAGGAGCCCGCGGAAGCACTCGCGCAGGCACCGGACATCTCCAACGTGGTCTGGCCTGAGGACCAGAGGCCCGACTGATGGCTGAATCAGACGTCCTCCCCCCCGGGATCCGCGATCTTGCTGTCCTGCCGGAGCACCACGGTCCACGGACATGGAAGCACCTGTTCCTGCCTGACGGCGTGAAGCAGCGGCTCCTGAACCAAGCGGTGTTCTCCCTGCTCCATCGTCGGGAGTTGAACGGCGAGCGAATCGCCCTGCAGGGTCTGATCGTTCTGGTTGGGCCGCCCGGTACGGGGAAGACGACGGCAGCTCGCGGTTTGGCGAACTCCGCCGCGCGGTCGTTGTCCTCCCATGGCGGGACCACCTTCGTCGAGATCGATCCCCACGCTCTCCCCAGCGACCTGTTGGGCGAGAGCCAGCGGAACGTGTCCCAACTGCTGGGTGAGACGATCCCGGAGTACGCCGCCCGTCGTCCCTTCACGATCGTGATGGTCGATGAGGTCGAAGCCTTCGCGGTGCGACGCTCGTCCGCCTCGTTCGAGACCAACCCGGCCGATCTCCACCGTGCGACGGACGCAGTATTGACCGGCTTCGACCAGCTATCGAGCTCGCTACCCAACGTCCTGTTCCTCGTCACAACGAACTTTCCTGATGCCGTGGACGAAGCGCTGCTCTCACGGGCAGACATGGTGGTGCCCTTCTCGCTGCCGGATGTAGGCGCGGTCCACATGATCCTGCGGGACACTCTGGATGAGCTCGGTGGTCGTTGGAACGAGCTGCGCGTGCTGCGGGACGATGAACGACTGGTTGACGTGGCCAAGGTGTGCGACGGGCTTGATGGTCGACAGCTTCGCAAGCTCGTGACCGCGGCCTTCACCTACCGGGATGAGACCGCCGTCGATCCTGCCACGCTCACCATCGAGGACCTGCTCCAGGCGGCGCAAGACTTCGCCGCTGGTTCCGACGTGCTGTGGGGCACGGGACGGTCCTGAGCGTCGCCTCCTGACGATGGCCGGTGACCCGAACGGGCACCGGCCGGACCATGTGAGCGGACGGACCGGAGGAGGCCGCGGTGGCTCGGGGTGGAGGCGAACCGAAGCGAGAGGACAGCCTGCTGGGGGCTCTCCGGAGCCGGTGGGCTCTGGTCGCCTTCGCAACGACCCTCTACTGGATGGCGGCCCACGCGCTTCGGCCTCTAGTTCCCCTCCGACTGAGTGAGATGGGTGCCTCTGACAGCTACATCGGCCTCGTGGTTGCCTCCTACTCGTTGTTGTCGTTGTTCCTGGCGATCCCCGGCGGTCGCTTGATCGACCGTGTCGGCACGGGGCGGGTGCTGACGGCTGCCTTCTCCGGCATGGCGGCGGTCGGCGTGGGCTATGCCTTCGCCAGCACCCCTCGCCAGTTCCTGCTCCTGATGACCATCAACGGCGTGACGGAGACCGGTGCCTGGCTCGCGCTCCAAGCGTTGATCACCTACGCGGGCCGCGGGGCCTTCCGGTCCAAGCAGTTGGCGATCTTCTCCTTCGGGTGGGGCCTCGGTGTCGCGGTGGGGCCAGCGATCGGCGCCGCGATCTTCGCCCGTTTGGGCTTCGCGCCCCTCGGGTGGTTCTTCGCCAGCCTGGCGATCGTGGCGCTGATCGGTGTCTCGTTCGTGCCCTTCCCGCAGCCAGCCTCGCTGCGGTCGATGGACGAGGACGGCGTTGCCCGGCCACGCGCCAAGATCCCGGAGGTCCTGGCCCGTCCCGCCGTTCGTGCGGTGTTGCTGTCGAGCTTCATCGCCCTGTTCGTCAACGCGATCCGGATGTCGTTCTACCCCCTCTACCTCGAGCGGGCGGGTGTGAGCATCGAGCGGATCGGCCTGTTGCTATCGGTGATGGGCGTCGCGTCGCTGCTCATCCGGCTGCCCCTGCCGGCGCTGCTGCGGCGCTGGGGCGATGCCCGCGTCCTGGTCTGGGGACTGTGGGCCTGCGTCCTGCCGATGGCGGTGACCCCGTGGTTGGGCAGCTTCTGGCTGCTGTTGGTCGCCGCGGGCATCTTCGGCGCGGCGTACGGTCTCAATCCACCGGTGACGGTTGAGATGATGGCGACCAACACCCTGGAACACGAACGCGGCCTCGCGATGGGGTTGCGGATCACCTCGAACCGCCTTTCGCAGGTCATCCAGCCGATGATCTTCGGCGGACTGGCACCGATCGTGGGCATCGCCGCGGCTTTCCCGCTGTCGGGTGGCGGTCTCGCCGTTCTGACGGCGTGGACAGCGTGGGAGACACGACAGCGGCGTCGTGCGGTCAGCGGATGAGTAGTCTTCACAGGCATGGTGATTAGTATTATGGTCATTCCAAAAGGAGGCGCGATGCAGCCGGTTGCGATCGACGTCCATGTGCACATCCACGACGCCCGTGCCCGCGCCCTGCAGGGCGCGGAGGCGCAGCGCCGCTTCGAGGAGAAGGCCAGATACTTCAAGCGGACGGCCAAGAACCTGCCGGTGGAGGAGCAGGCCGAGCAGTACCGCGAGAAGCAGATGATGGCGGTTCTGATGAACTCCACCGACGTCACTGTGACCGGGATCACGCCCGTGCCGAATGACTTCGTGGCGGAGACCGTCGCGAATCATGCAGACGTGTTCATGGGCTTCGGGGCGATCGACCCCTGGCAAGGGGAACTGGCTCGGAGGGAGATCCGTCGGATCAAGGAGCTGGGTCTCCATGGAATCGGTGAGTTGAACCCTGCTCGTCAGCACTTCTACCCCAACGATCAACGGTTCTATCCCTTGTGGGAGGAGGCGGAGGCGCAGGGCTTGCCCATCCTCTTCCACAGCGGGTACGCGGCCGCGGGATCCGGGACCCCAGGGGGGGGAGGCGTGAAGCTCAAGTACTGTCAGCCGCTGCTACTGGATGACCTCGCCGCGGATTTCCCCGACCTCCGGATCATCTGTGCCCACCCATCGTGGCCCTGGACCGCGGAGAGCCTGGCGATCGCCCGGCACAAGCCGAACTTCTACATCGATCTGTCCGGCTGGGCGCCGAAGTACTTCCCCGAGGAGCTCGTCCAGCAGGTGAACAGCATGATCCCGGACAAGGCCCTGTTCGGTTCGGACGCGCCTTCGCTCCCTCTGGATCGGTGGCTCCGCGACTTCGAGGCGTTGCCCTTCAAGCCGGAGGTCCGACAGAAGATCATGCTGGAGAACGCCAAGCGACTCTTCGGTTTGGAGCTGTGATGCGCACAGGCGATGGCATGCCGCTCTCGCATCCCCTGGAAGGGGTGCGTGTCCTTGATCTCGGTCAGTACATCTCAGGTCCATGCACGGCGGTCCTGCTCGCGGAGTTGGGCGCGGACGTCATCAAGGTCGAACCGCCCTCAGGTGACCCCTTCCGGCAGTGGGAGTCCGGTGGGCTCAACGCGACGTTCGTGGCGTTCAACCGTGGGAAGCGGAGCATCTGCCTTGACCTCAAGCAGCAGGACGAGCGCGATGCCCTACTGGAACTCGCAACGACCGCGGACGTCCTCATCGAGAACTTCCGGCCCGGTGTGACAGCACGCCTTGGCATCGACGCCGATGCCGTGTGTGAGCGCAATCCCAGGCTTGTCTACTGCAGCATCACCGGCTTCGGTGCATCCGGGCCGTATGCGGGGATGCCGGCCTACGACGGTGTCGCGTTGGGCTACAGCGGCCTGGCGGGGCTCCTCCTCGATCCTGACGATCCGGTGATGAGGGGCCCCGCCCTCGCCGACGCCATCACCGGCCACACGGCGGCGTTCCACATCCTCGCCGCTCTCTTGGCGCGGACATCCACGGGTTCGGGGGAACACCTCGAGGTCAGCATGCTCGGTGCACTGGTGCACTTCCTCCACTCTGCCGTCGCGAAGAAGGTGGTTGAGGGTCGGGAGGAGGGGCCCTACACCCGTACCCACAGTTCGCAGGCCTACGTCTTCACTACCAGTGATGATCGCGGAGTGCTCATCCACCTGTCATCACCACCGAAGTTCTGGGAAGGTCTGTGCGCAGCAACCGGCCGTCCCGATCTCCTGAGCGATCAACGCTTCGACGCGCGCCCACGGCGGCGTGAGAACTACGAGGCCCTGCGTGCGGAGCTGCGTCCGATCTTCGCAACGAAGTCGCGGGAGGAGTGGCTCGCGACGCTCCAGCAGCATCAGGTGCCCTGCGCTCCGGTCAACACCATCGGTGAGGCCCTTGCGGATGAGCAGCTCCAGCACCTCGGCATCATCGACAGCCTGACCGAGGAGGGCGTCGGCACGATGCCGCTGATCCGACCGCCCGTCCACTGGGGTGGCGGCGTGGTGGATGACGTCCGTCGTGCGCCCTTCCTCGACGAACACCGTGATGAGGTCCTGGCGGACCTCCATGCCCACTGAGAGCCGGATCGGCGGGACCGGTCCGAGACAGGGAGGATCCGTTGAACGAGGTAAAGATCGTCGACACGACCATCCGTGACGGTCAGGCCAGCCTGTGGGCGATGAACATGCGCACACGACACATGCTGCCAGTCATGCCGTACCTGGACGCCGCCGGATTCGACAGCATGGAGTTTCTCGCGACGGGGAGCCGACTCAAGAAGTTCGTGCGTCACCTGCGTGAGAATCCGTGGGACTGGATCCGTGAAGGCGCAGCTGCTGCACGTGAGACCCCGTTGCGTTGGCACGGGCCCATCGACGGTGCCAGCATGAGTGGCCGCGTCGCGCCCGAGGTCGGTGAACTGCTCATCTCGAAGGCGGTTGAACTCGGTATCACCCTGACCCGGACAGGCAACAACTGGAACGACTTCTCCGACATGGGGACCCAGCTCCAGCGCTTCGAGCGTCTGGGCATGAAGCCTGTCATCAACGTGATGTACTCGGTATCCCCGCGCCACACCGATGAGTACTTCGTCGAGAAGACCCGACAGATCGCGGCGCTGCAACCGTTCCGGCTGTGCTTCAAGGACGTCGGAGGCCTCTTGACACCCGAGCGGAGCCGTGAGCTCCTGCCGAAGGTGATGGCTGTGGGGGGAGACATCGAGTGGGAGTTCCACGGACACTGCAATAACGGGCTCGGGCCCCTGAACGCGCTCGAAGCGGCCAAGGCAGGGATGCGATACATCCACACCGCGGTCCCTCCCCTGGCCAATGGCAACTCGCAGCCGTCGGTGTACAACGTCGTCGACAATCTGCGCGAGCTGGGCTTCACGGTCGATCTGGACGAGGCGGCGCTGCGGCCGGCGACCCAGCACCTGGAGTTCGTGGCACAGCGTGAGGGCTTCCCTGTCGGTGTGCCGCATGAGTACAGCGATCGGCAGTACCGGCACCAGATCCCCGGCGGGATGATCTCTAACCTCGAGTACCAGCTCCACCAGGCTGGAGTTGATGGACGGCTCGATGAGGTCCTTGAGGAGACCGAGCGTGTAAGGGCGGATCTCGGCTATCCGATCATGGTCACGCCGCTCTCTCAGTTCGTCGGAAGCCAGGCAGCCATCAACGTCATCGTCGGTGAGCGCTACCGGCAGGTCACTGACAAGATCATCGAGTACGCCCTCGGACGTCACGGTGGCGATGAGGCCCTCGAGGCGATGGACGATGACGTGCGGGATCTCATCCTTGATCGTCCCCGTGCCAAGGAGCTCGCGGTCGAACCTCCGCCGCCCCCGACACTACGGGAGCTCAGGCAGCGCTACGGCGCCGACACCAGCGATGAGGACCTGATCCTCCGCTCGATCGTCGGTGACGATGCGGTCGATGTTGTCGGCTCTGCAGACCAACCACGTCACCACACCAGCTCGCACCGTCCCCTGGTGCAGCTCATCGACGAGCTCACCCGGAGCGACTCGCATCGTTCCGTGTCGATCTCCCGCCCTGGCTTCTCGTTACGGCTGGAGCGCGGGAACGCCACCGGCTGAGCCAGTACTACCGAACGAAACCACACCGATCTCATCCTCAGTCCGGCGATGGAGAGGGACAATCATGGACCTGACGCACGACGATGTTCTGGAGATCCTCGCGCTCATCGAGCGCTCAGATGTCGCGTACCTGGAGTTGCAGCTCGGCGATACCCACATCGTCGCCGATCGCTCGGGGAACAGCGCGGGTCGCCGCGTGGCGGAGCCTGCTCCGAACGCTACTCCGACACCTCCCGCACCGACACCTCCCGCACCGACACCTGGTGCCGCCATGCCAGCCCCGACCGCGCCCCAGGATCCGGGACCTGCTCCTCAACCCGAGCACATGGTCCCGGACGGCGGCCCCGGTGGCGATCACGGCCAGTCGCCGTCCGAGGAACTGGTGGAGGTCACGGCTCCGGTCGTCGGTGTCTTCTACCGCGCCTCAGAGCCGGGTGCTGACCCCTACATCGAGGTAGGGAGCCGGGTGAAGGTGGGTGACACCCTTGGTCTGGTGGAGGTCATGAAGATGTTCAACAGCGTCACTGCGGATGTCGCGGGCAAGGTGGTGGCGATCCAAGCCGAGAACGAGGAGTTCGTGGAGTACGGCCAGACGCTGATCACCATCCGGTCGGAGGTCTGAGCGTGCCACTCTCACGTGTCCTGATCGCGAACCGGGGAGAGATCGCGCTCCGGGTGGTGCGGGCCTGCCACGAACAGGGACTCGAGGCCGTGGTCGTCACCTCGACAGCAGATCGAAACAGCGTCCCGACGCAGGTGGCCGACAGGGTGGTCACCATCGGACCACCCAAGGTCGGGGCCAGCTATCTCAGGCAGGATGCACTGCTCGCGGCTGCCCTGGGCACGGGTTGTGACGCGGTCCACCCCGGTTACGGCTTCCTGGCGGAGAACCCCGACTTCGCTGAAGCCTGCGCGCGGGAAGGCCTGACCTTCGTCGGCCCACCGGGAGAGATCATCCGGTCGATGGGGAACAAGCTCGCAGCCAGACAGCTCGCCGCTGAGGCTTCCGTGCCAACCGTGCCTGGCTCCCCGCACATCGAGGACCTGGCATCGGCCCAGGCAGCCGCAGAGCAGATCGGCTACCCCTTGCTGATCAAGGCAGCTGCGGGTGGCGGGGGGCGTGGTATCCGTGTCGTGCACGAACCCTCGCAGCTCCGGTCAAGCTTCGAAGGTGCAGCCGGGGAGGCGGAAGCCGCATTCGGAGACGGAACGGTCTACATCGAGCGATACGTCCAACGCGGTCGCCACATAGAGGTCCAGGTGCTGGCGGATCAGCACGGCCACGTCGTGCACCTCGGTGACCGGGACTGCACGATGCAACGTCGTTATCAGAAGATCATCGAAGAGGCCCCTGCGACGCTGATCCCCGGTGAAGTAGGGCAGGAGTTGCGTCACGCAGCCGTGCGGCTCTGTGAGCGGATCGGCTACATCAACGCAGGGACCGTCGAATTCATCTTCGACGACGATCGACAGCAGTTCTACTTCCTCGAGATGAACACCCGCATCCAGGTCGAGCACCCGGTGACCGAGCAGATCACCGGGATCGATCTCGTGCAGCAGCAGCTGCGGATCGCCGCGGGTGAGCCGCTGCCGTTCACGCAGGCGGATATCACCCTGAACGGGCACTCGATCGAGTGCCGGATCACGGCCGAAGATGCAGCGGCCTCATTCCGGCCTGTGCCGGGACGCATACAGGTGTGGGACCCTCCGACGGGGCCTGACATCCGCCTCGACAGCCACGTCGAGCCGGGCTATCTCGTGCCACCCTTCTATGACTCGCTGCTGGGCAAGCTGATCGTCACCGGCGCGTCCCGTGCGGAGGCCATCGCCCGTGTGCGATCCGCACTTGATCGTTTCGACGTGCAGGGTGTCCCAACCACCATCGACTTCCTTGCGGCTCTGGTCGGAAGCGATGCCTTCGCCCGCGGTGATTTCCACACCAAGTGGGTCGAGGCGAACCTCGAGCAACTCGTACCCCAGCGCGCCGATCGGTGACGGGCCCGACAGATCCGACCGACAAGCCTTGGTCTAATATTAGACAGTCCTACCTTTATCTACTACCATGATGGTCCCCTCGAACGCCGGGATGCGTGCGATGGGCCGAGCCACGGGAGAGGCTCTCGATCGCGAACGTAGGGAGGTTCGCCGTGACGGATGAACATGAGGACCGGGAGCGCGCTCCCTCTCCTGTTGATCGGGGCGTTGCCATGCGTGAGACGGCGGCCGCCCTGCTGCTCTTGCTGTTCGCCGTAGGGGCCACCTACATGGCCTTCGACTTCGGTGAGGAGGCGCGGCGGCTGCCACTGGTAGTCGGGTTCCCGTTGACGATCATGGCGTCGATCAACCTGTTCCTGGTCATCCGTGAGCAATGGCTCCGGCCCGCCAGCGTCGGGGTGTCGACGCCTGCTCTCGCAGGTGGCGGTACGGCCTCCAGTGAGCTCGATGGGCAGGAGGATCAGGCCGAAGCCCTGAGACGGGCCCAGCAGCAAGCTGGCAACTTCGACGGTTCGGGCGAAGGCTTGAGCCTCGCTGCGTCGCTGGCAGCGCTCGCGGCGGTGACCGGACTGTTCATGCTCCTCGGCCTCATCCCTGCAGCCGTGTTGTTCACCACCGGTTTCGTGCGCTTCGTCGGTCGTGAGTCGTGGCGGAAGTCGCTCGGGATGTCCGCGCTCCTTGTCATCCTCTTCTGGCTCTTCCGCACGCTGCTGAACGTGCGCTTCTACCAGGGATGGCTGGCCGCAGAGGACTACATCCCCTACGTCTTGCCCTTCTAAGGCAGGGAGCCCACCATGACAGAGGCGCTGCTCCAAGCTCTGAGTAACCTCACACCGACGCTGCTGATGTGGATGACGGTCGGCGTTCTTGTCTCGACCTTCATCGCGATCATCCCGGGGCTCGGCGGGGTCTTCGCGATGGTCCTGCTCCTACCGCTGGTCTACACACTGCCTCCGGAAGCGGGGCTCGCGATGCTCATCGCGGCGATGGCGGTCGCAGGGACGGGCAACACCATCACCGGCGTGCTGTTCGGGGTCCCTGGTTCCGCGACGGGTGTTGCAACGATCCTCGACGGCTACCCGATGGCCAAGCGCGGTGAGGCGACACGGGCCCTGACCGCTGGGCTCACCGCCTCGGCGGTCGGTGGGGTGTTCGGCGCACTGATCCTGGCGGCGATCCTGCCGGTTATGCGGCCCTTGGTGCTGTCGTTGGGGTCTCCAGAGTTCTTCATGATGATCTTCGCGGCGCTGGTGTTCATGGCGTACGTGGGCGAAGGCTCCATGATCAAGTCCCTGAGCGCTGGCTTCGCCGGTCTGATGCTCTCCTTCGTGGGTCTAGAGATCAGCACGGCTACCTCCCGCTACACCTTCGGCTCGCTGTACCTCATCGATGGCATCCGCCTCGTCCCCCTCTTCATCGGCCTGTTTGCTGTGGCTGAGATGCTCCTGCTCCTCCGAAAGGGCGGATCCATCGCTGCCGAGAGAGCGCAGGCGGGTGCCCGTACCCAGATCCGACAGGGGCTAGGGGATGTTGCACGCAACTGGCGTACGACCGGTTTGAGTAGTGGTACGGGGGTCATCGTCGGCCTGGCGCCGGGGCTCGGTGCCGCTGCCGCGCAGTTCATCGCCTACACCCAGGCGATGAAGCTGTCCAAGAACGGCCGCAACTTCGGCAATGGTGAGGTTGAGGGGGTGATCGCCGCGGACGCGGCAACCAACTCCAAAGATGGTGGTGGACTGGTTCCCACCTTGGCCTTCGGTATCCCCGGTAGTTCGGCGATGGCGCTGTTGCTCGCAGCGATGATCGGGCTCGGGATCCGTCCGGGGCAGTCGATGCTGACCGAGAACCTCCATCTGGTTTGGCTGTTCATCTTCATCCTCGTACTGGCCAACATCCTCGGCGCGGCCCTGTGCATCTCCTTCGCTGGTGTGTTCGCCAGGATTACCCATGTGAAGGCGTCCACGCTCGCTCCGCCGATCCTGATCATCAGCCTCTTCGGTGCGTACACGACCGGCCGCGCTCTGGGCGACGTCTGGACCGCCGTCATCTCCGGTGTCATCGGTTACGGGATGGTCCGGTTCGGCTACTCACGTGCGACCTTCGTGATCGGATTCGTGCTCGGCATCCTTCTTGAGCGCCACTACTTGCTCGCCATGCGCTTGTACGGCTTCGAGTTCCTGCAGCGCCCGGTGACGCTGGGGATCGCCCTCGCGATCCTGGCCGTCGTCCTGGCGCCCGTCATAGGTCGCATCATCCGGGGCTTTCGGGGTACGCGTACGACCAGCAACGAGCAGGAGCGCAACGATGCAAGGACCTGACGCCCAAGTTGGTGGCTGCGCCATCCCCGGATGGAGGTGGAGACGACCGTTGAGTCAGTGCTGATACGAGTATGACCACGATCTACGACATCCTGGATCCTGACAAGCGGGATCCTTACGACCGAGAACGAAGAGAGGGAAGCCCGTGAAGAGGTTGAAGAAGCAGCGATTGCTGCAGCCCGTGGCGATGATCGCCGTCCTGGCCCTGGTGCTCGCCGCCTGCGGAAACGGTGAAGATGGAGACGCCGAAGAGGTCGTCGACGACACGGTCGAGGACACGACCGACGAAGCAGCGACCGAGGAAGAGACGGAGGCCGAAGAGGAAGCCGCTGCTGACGACGACCTCGATGAGGCACGCGAGTTCTACGACGGTGAGCAGTTCACGTTCATCGTGTCCTTCGGAGAAGGTGGCGGTTACGACCAGATCGCCCGTGCTATGGCGCCATACCTCGAGGAGGAACTGGGTGCGAACGTCATCATCGACAACCGACCGGGCGCGGGCGGTTTGGTCGCCGCCAACAGCCTGTTCACCGGTGATGACTCGGGCCTGGAGGCCGGCTTCTTCTCTGGTCAGGGCATTGCCGGAGCCGTGGTCGGTGAGGCGGAAGGCGTCGACTTCGAGCTGCTGGACTTCTCCTACATCGCGCGAGCTGCCGAGGACCCACGCGTCTTCACGGTGGGTGCACCGTCCGGCTTCGAGACCATCGATGAGGTGATCGCTGCCGACGAGTTCCTGTTCGGTTCCAGTGGACCTGGCGGGTCCGACCACATCGATGCCAACGTGCTGATCAACGCGATCGACGGGTTCGATGCAGAGATCATCACAGGATATGACGGTTCGGCCGAGACCGAGCTGGCTGCGACCTCCGGTCAGACCGACGGAGCCGCCGGTACCTTCGGCTCGCGCTCGGGAGCGATCTCCGACGGCGACCACATCGCCGTCCTCGCGATCGCGGACGAGCGCATCGACGAGATCCCGGATGTGCCAACGGCGCTGGAGCTCGACCTGTCCGACGATGGGCGTGCGCTGATCGAGGCCCACCTGTCCTTCCAGTCCATGGGTCGGATGATCATGGCTCCCCCGGGGATCCCCGCTGACCGGTTGGAGTTCCTGAGTGAGGCGTTCCGCAACGTCCTGGAGAGCCCGGATTTCCTCGCGGAGATGGAGCGGATGGATCAGCCGATCACCTATCTGGACGGAGAGGGCCTGCGCTCGGTGGCGATCGACGTGCTGGATGCGCCTGACGTGTACGTGGATCTCATGCGCGAGGCGTACGGGAGCTGATCCGCCGGCGGTGTTCAGTGGGTCGGGTCCGCGAGCACGCCGCTCGCGGACCCAACCCAGTGTCCGGTACTTCATCGCGTGTAGCCACACCCCGGAGGGGCTCTTCATGGCGGACGAAGGACAGCTGGAATCGGATGAGACCTTGGATGGACGCGTCGCGGTGATCACCGGGGCGGGACGCAACATCGGCGCGGAGACAGCGGTCGTGCTCGCTGCTGCAGGTGCGCGGATCGTGGCGGTCGACCTGTCGGTGGACGCGCTGACCACAACCAAGGAGCGGATCGAGAAGATCGCGCCTGGCCGGGTGCGCGCGGTTGCGTGTGACGTCGGTGACGCCGCGTCGGTGCAGTCGATGGCTGCGCAGGCCCAGGGCGCCTTCGGTCGTGTGGACATCCTCGTGAACAACGTGGCGACGACCGACCGCGGCCACTCGGTGCTCGATCTGCCGGAGGAGGTTTGGGACCAGGTCATCGCCGTCGGACTGACCAGCACCTTCCTCTGCTCCAAGTACGTGGGCCGGCACATCCGCGACGGCGGTCGGGGTGGGGTAATCGTCAACCTGGGGTCGACCTCGGCGTTCAAGGGCCGCAGCAACGTCACCGCGTACTCCGCCTCCAAGGCGGGCGTCATCAGCCTCACGCGCTCGATGGCCGTCCAGTTGGCGCCCTACAGCATCCGCGTGGTCAGTGTCAGCCCGAACCGGGTTGGTTCACCGGTGGGGCAGGATCAGATCCCCGAGGATCGAGACCAGCGCAACCTCGTCGGCCGAGTGGGACAACCACGGGACATCGCGAACTCCATCCGATTCCTCGTATCGGACGACGCGGAGTTCATCACGGGGATCGATCTACTCGTCGATGGTGGTGCCCAGCAGGCGATGACGCTGTGACGGGCCATCAAGAGCATCTGATGCCGAGGGAAGGGGTTGGTGTGTCCGAGCAGTCGTACTGTTGGGAGGATGTACTTGGAGCGGAGGAGCGTCTCGTAGCCCGCAACTACGCTGGCGTACGCAGCTTTGGCAGCCGACCTGCCCTCTTGCTTATAGACCTGTACGAGCAGGTATTCGGGGACCGGCAGGAACCGCTCGAGCAGGCCATCGAGCGCTTCCCTGCAACCTGCGGACCCGATGCCTGGGACGCCATCGGCCCGATTCAGGAGGTTCTCCATCAGGCCAGGGAGCTTGGACTTCCGGTTGCACACACCACCGGGGAGTCACGGCCGGAGGCCAGGATCGGCGGCGCGACGTTGCGTCGACGTGATCGTGATGATCCCAACGTCAACGGCTACGAGCTGAAATCGGAGTTTCGTCCCGTTGACGACGAGTATGTCGTCTACAAGACACGTGCCAGTGCGTTCTTCGGCACCCCCCTCACCACCTGGCTTCGTACCCGAGATGTGGACAGCCTCGTCGTCTGCGGTGAGTCGACCAGTGGTTGTGTGAGAGCGAGCGTGGTTGATGCGTACTCCCTCGGCTTCAAGGTGCTCATCTGCGAACCGGGTGTCTTCGATCGGTCTCCGCTCGCACACAAGGTGAATCTGTTCGACATGCACCACAAGTACGCAACCGTGCTCAAGCTCGAGCCTCTCCTCTCCCACCTACGTGAAACCGCCAATCCAGGAACGCCCGCGTGACAGAGGTGAGGTGATGCATCGGTGCGTTCGACAGCGCGTGACTAGGCTCTCGCTGCAAGCAGAAGCGCTGGCCTGTGACGCAGCGACCCCTGGCGAGACCTGAGGTCACCATGGAACCTTCCCTCTTCCTGCCCGTCAGCGGGCAGCGCATGTCTGGTGAGATCGTCGGGCAGATGCTCCATCTGATACGCAGTGGCAAGCTCTCTGAGGGGGACCGTCTGCCCCCAGAGCGAGAACTCGCCGCACAGATGGGTGTGAGTCGGGTCACGGTGCGCGACGCGCTCCGTGTCCTCGAGGTTATGGGCCTGGTCAGTATCCGGGTGGGATCGTCGGGTGGCGCCTTCGTGACACAGCCGACGCCCGATGTCGTCGGCGAGAACATCTCCAACATGCTGCTCATGGGTGCCTTCGAGCCGAACGCGATCGCTGAGGCCCGCCTGGTCCTCGAGCTTGGCATCCTTGATCTGGTCGTTGAACGGATCACCGAGGAGGACCTGCAGGCGCTCCGTGAGATATGTGAGGAGTCCCGCGCAAAGCTCACGGCGGGAGAGTACGACCGTCGGTTGTCCATCGCCTTCCACACCCGGCTCGCGAAGGGCGCAAAGAACGATGCCATATCGATGCTCGCGGAGTCGTTCTCCGGCCCTCTGTCCATGGCTGCGGTCCGCGCCACCGAGGTCCGAAAGGACGCTGAGCGCAGGACCGTGGTGGAGCACGAGCAGCTCCTGGCCGCACTCGAGGCAGGCGATCACGGCCAGGCGTGCCAGGTGCTGATCAAGCACCTGCTCCGTGGACGCCGGCTTGGAAAGAGCGCGCATCGCCTCGCACGTCGAACCGCGTGAAGCTACTGCATCGTGATGCGACCGAGATCGAAGCTGTGGCATAATGGTCGTACCATATGGCATGCTGCATGGGCATGTCCGTCGCGCGTAGGAGGGAAGTCGTGAGTGTCGTCGTGGGCTTCATGGATAGGCCGGACGGTCGGATGGCACTGGAGGAAGCGGCGGACGAAGCGATCCGTCGGGACCTTCCGCTGCGCATCATCCACATCGTGAAGGTGGGAGTGAAGGGTGCGGCTGGTCCGGACATCCTCAGCTACCGAGAGGAGCTCGAGCGCCTCGAGGCGGAGTACCGCAGGCGGGGAATCGATTGCGAGGCGCGGGAGGTCTTCAGCTCCGAGCGTGAGAGCGAGGCCTTCCTGAAGGCCGCAACCGAGGCCGGCGCGCAGTTGGTCGTTGTCGGGCTCCGTGGTCGTTCCGCCGTGGGGAAGCTGCTCCTCGGCAGCGTGGCACAGGACGTCCTGCTCGCTGCGCCCTGCCCGGTGCTCGCGGTGAAGGCCCAGTAAGCCCTGGGGAAGTTCGGTAGCCCTGTGCTGAGGACCCCCGTTGCCTCCGCTCGTCAGCTGTCCGTGGTGGTCCGGTCCAACATCTCCAGCGCCGCGCGGGCGGTACGTACCCGGCACATCCGCGGGAAGACCTGTTCGACGAAGAATGAGCGCTGCGGCTCGTAGCCGGTGACGGCATCGCTGATGATGACGACTTGGTAGTCCATGTCGCGCGCGGCGAAGGCCGTGCTCGCGACTCCTACGTGGGTCGAACCACCGACGACCAGCAGGGTGTCGATGCCGCGGCTGGTGGTACTCAACCGCAGGTGTGTCTCGAAGAATGCGTTCCATCGGTGCTTCGGCACGTCGTAATCACCGGGTTGCGGAGCGAGTTCACTGAGCACGCCGAAGCTGCTCCGGTCATGCGTGTGACGAAAACGTTGGGGGCCTTCCCACGGTTCGAACTCGGGCGTGACGTCGGTCAGCGTGCGGTTCGCGTCGGCGCCGTCGTCGCGGTGATTGGCGTGCGCGTAGAAGATGGGCACCTGTCGGGCGCGGCACTCGGCGATGAGGTGTTGCACGGTGCCGATCACGTTGGACGCCACGATCTTTTCGCGGTAGCACTCCAGCATGTCGAACACGAGCAGGGCTGTCCTGTCCGGATGGAGTTGGTTCGGGTTCGTGGGGTCGAAGGGTGCAGGCATCAGGCTACGCTCTCCTCGTGTCGCGGAGACGACGTGGGGGTGACCGCCTGGGTGGGGTCAGCCAGTCGACTGGGGTCAAAGGTATGATGGTATGATGCCACTGTCGGCATCGCTCGGGAAGGGGGAACGGTGGAGGTTGCTCCGGAACTCTTCAGCCAGATTTCGTCTGGTCGGGTGTCGACACAGATCGTCGAACGGCTTGGTGACGCCATCCGTGACGGCACTCTCAGCCCGGGTGATCGTCTACCACCGGAGCGAGAACTCGCCGAACGGTTCGGGGTCAGTCGCGTCACCGTCCGCGACGCTCTCCGCGCCCTGGAGGTGCTTGGACTCGTCGAGGTGCGCGTCGGTGCTGGTGGTGGCCCGGTGGTGTGCTCCCCCGGCGCCGAGGTGGTGGAGGAGACCCTCAGCAACCTGCTCCTGACCTCAACGGTGGCACCGGAAGAGATCGCAGAAGCGCGGCTCCTGCTCGACCTTGGAACGGTTGCGCTGGCCGCTGCACGCGCCTCCGAGGATGATTTCGACGCGTTGGCCCGCTTGAACGCGGAGGCCTGGGACCACCTCGCTGCGGGGAGCTACGAGAGGCACATGGCCGGTCACTGGCATCTGCGCCTCGCTGAAGCCAGTCACAACCGGGCTGTCGTGCTCGTCGTGTCAGCGGTGCGAGGCCCGCTCTCGATGTCAGCCGTGCGTCGGCGCGGGGTGGCTGCGCAGGATTCCTACCGTCGCACGCTGCGCGACCACGACCAGATCCTCGCAGCGCTGCGTGCTCGTGACGGCACACGGGCACAGGGCCTGATGGCGCTCCATCTCCTCCGTGACCGCCAGTCGATCGACCAGATCCGGCGGACTCTGGTCTCCGTTCTGGGGGAGACCTGGGAGGGGCTGAACGCTCTTCTCGCCGCTATCGATGAGAAGGGCCACTGAGGGCGGATCAGTTGCACAGAGCCCGCACCCTGGTGGCTGGGAGTTGGTGGAGCAGTCGCGCCCTACGGTTTCCATCACCCATCATCGTCACCGCTCGTGGCCTCGTCGGGCTGCTGCTGGGAGAGAAAGCCCGCCCACAACAGGACGGTGACGGCGAGTCCGCCCGTGGCGCCGAACGCCAGTGTCATCCCCGCCACCGTGATGAGGGGTCCGATGACCAGCGGCGCTGCGGCCCCCGCGAGGTTGTTGACCGCTTGGCGTAGGCCGAGCGCGGTCGCGCGTTGCTGTGGGGGGGCGGCCTGGGTGACGATGGTCAGCAGGAGCGGGAGGCTCAAACCGGTCCCGATGCCCACCAACAGCGGTGTCAGGTAGACCCAGGGCACTGATGTCAGGAAGGGGGCGACCATGAGGCCGAGTCCACCGCCGCCGAGTCCGATTGCCGCTACGACCTCCGGCGTTCTCCATCGACACCAGAAGCCGGCCGTTGGGGCCATCACCATTGCGATGAATCCCGCAAAGCCCACCACGCTTCCCGCGATGCCTGCACTCAGTCCCCCTTCGACGAGAAGGAGGGGGAAGAAGCTGGCGAAGGCCCAGGACATCCAGAGTCGCGTCCCAGTGAGCATCATGGCGACCCGTATGCCGCGGAGCCCGAGAAGTGTTGTGGCTCCGCGGAAGCCGAAGCCGGAGCCGGAGCCGGGTTTTCGCGCTAGTCCGACATCGACGCGAGGCAGGAACAGGGCGATGATGACGAACGTGAGCGAGTAGGCCGCGAGGAAGACGAAAGCCAGTCGGAAGCCCCAAATCTGCGCTGCAGCGCCGGCTCCGAGGGGGCCGAGTGTAGACCCGAGGTTGCTGAAGAAACTGAAGCGGCCGGTGAAGCTCGCCCGTTCGCTGAGGCGACCGAGGCTGGTGATGTACGACTGCGAGGCGATCCAACCACCCGTACGGACCGTCCCGAGGACGAACTGGAGGGCGAGGAGCCACCAGTAGTCGTGGATCGTCACAGCGAGGAGGGCTGTCGCGGCGGTCAAGAGCGCACTCCAGATGAAGGTGGTGCGTGCTCCGAACCGGTCGGTGATCGCCCCAAGTGGTACGGAGAGCACCGCTGGAGCCAGGGCCGCCGCAGCCACGATGACGCCGACGACCTCGAAGCTGGCCCCCATCTCACGGGCGCGGAGCGGCACCAAGAAGTTGATCTGCTGACCGATCCCCAGGCCGAAAGCTCCGATGACGTAGGCGAGCCAACGTTCACGACGACCAGGTGCCACGGGAGATTCCGTCACGTCGTCTCGCCCTTCGGCTCGCTGGGTGGTGGAGGTTGCACCCTGTCTTCACAGGTCGCTGCCGGCGGCACGGGTGGCTGTCGCGCCGAGGTAGAGCGGCGGACTCTGCCGCCCATCAGGGCAGCCAGGACGCAGCATCCCCCGATCAAGCGCCACGCGAGCGGGTAGGAGCCCGTGGTGTCGACCAGCACCCCGAAGGCAGCCGGGCCCGTGGCGAAGCCCATGAACATCGCGGCGGAGACAAGGCCCGAGGCATGCCCCGTGCGGCCGCCGTGAGCCAGATCGAGGACGGTCAACATCACGACGACGTTGCCAGCCAGGGCCGAGGTCGCGAACAGAGCTGCACCGATCCAGAGCAAGCTCGCTGAACGGCCCTGCGCGAGGCTGATCACCAAGATGGAAAGTGCTGCACCGAGCGCGAGCGGCGAGAGGAGTCGGTCGGGGGCAACCAAGGCGCTCGCGAGCTGGCCCATGCTGATCCGACTGACGATCCCGAGGGCGCCGACAAGGCCCACGGTGCTTCCCGCCACGGCCGGGCTCAGCAGGTCGGTCTCCACTGCGTACAGAGGGAGGTAGAGGTTCACCGGCTGGATCGACAGCGCCAGTAAGAACGTGTAGGCGCAGAGGGCGACGAGCCCCTTGGACCTAGTGTTCGCAGTGGGCACTGCGGCATCCCCGGAAGCCCGCTGACGTGGCGTCGATCGGTCTGGGCCGGGCAGTGACCACCAGAACAGCACCGCAGCCACGAGCACGGGCAGCATGGCTGCGATCGAACTGAGGCGCCAGCCGATGTGCACCGCGAGCCAGGGGAGCGTCGCGCCCACGGTGAACTGTGCCATCTGGACGCCGGACTGCTTGACGCCCATCACAAGGCCGCGGGGTCGCTCAGGTGGGAGCCGCGCGATCAGCGAGTTGGTCAGGGGATTAGCGATGGCCTGTGCCAGACCTGCGACCACCGCGAGTCCGAGCAGGACGCTGTAGGAGGGAGCGGTGGATAGCAGCAGGATGCTGGTCGCGGATCCGGCGAGCATGGTGGTGCCGGCTGGGCGCGGACCGAACCTGTCTACCAACGTGCCCAGGGTCACGGATGCGATGATCGCGGTGATCGACACGAACGTGCTGACCAGGCCAAACTGGGTCCGGCTCAGCTCAAGCTCAGCGACGATCGATGGCCCTAACGCCCCGAGCACAAAGGTCACCAGGGACGGCGCTCCCATGAGGAGCGCCAGCAGCGCACCGAGCTGCAACCCGGTGAGTTGATCAGGTTCGCCGCGCCCCATGCTGTGCCTGTCGTTGCCGCCCGCAAGGTTCGACCATATTGGTCCTACTGTAGTATGGTATGCCTAGTTTGTCGGCGCGGGCCTCCGAGTTGCCAAGTGGTGATCCAGCGTGACACCGCGACAGAAAGGGACACCGGAATGGACGTGAAGGACCTCTTCTCGCTCGATGCCAAGACGGTGCTCATCACCGGTTCCGGCAACGGCATCGGTGTCGAGTACGCACGTGCACTCGGTCAGGCGGGTGCCCGGGTGATCGTGACCGACATCGATGGGGCTGCCGTGGAGCGCACCTGCGCTCAGTTGGCTGACGAGGGGTTAGCCGTCGTCGGTCACCAACTCGATGTCAGCGATGAGGGCAGTGTCCAGGCGTGTGCTGCGTCACTGAACGACGGCATCGACATCCTGATCAACAATGCCGCGATCTTCGCGACGGTCCCGATGTCTCGCGCTGGCTACGCGGAGCTCACCGTGGACGAGTGGGACCGGATGATGGCGGTCAACCTTCGGGGTATCTGGCTGATGTCACGGGCCTTCGTACCCGGGATGCAGGAGCGGGGGCACGGCAAGATCATCAACATCAGCTCCGGAACAGCACTCAAGGGCTCCTCTGGTCGCATCCACTACGTCACTACCAAGGCGGGTGTGATCGGCTTCACGAAGACGCTTGCCCGGGAGGTCGGCGGTGACGGGGTGACGGTCAACTGCCTGGCGCCGGGCAGCACGCTCAGCGAGAAGGTGCAGACGGACGAAGTGCTGCAGTTGCGCAACGCGGCAGTCAGCAATCGCATCCTTCGGCGGGTCCAGGAGCCTGCGGACCTGCTCGGAGCCATCCTCTTCCTCGCGGCGCCAGCGAGCGATTTCATGACGGGCCAGACGATCGTGGTAGACGGAGGGTCTGCTCTGCACTGAAGGGGCACTGCAGCGTCGAAGCGCGGAGAAGGGACAGTGGGCGCATGGTTCCCATGGATGAGAGACCGGAGATCAGCTTCTCAGAATATGCCACCATCCGGGAAGGGCTCTACCACCCCGAACTCTCGAGGTGTTTCGATGATCGCACCTTCGAGGAGGGCAACCCGCGCGCCGACATCCTGAGTGTGCTCCACGGCCCGGAGCACAAGGAACGGCGCCGCCTCGAGAATCCGCTCTTCCGCCGTGAAGCGCTGGTCACCTACGAGCGTGAGCTGTTTCCCCGTGTGCTGCAGCACATCCTCAGCCAGCAGGGCAGCGGCGCCACGGACCTGTTCAGGCTCGCTGGAAGCCTGGCAGTCGTTCTGGCCGCCAAGCGAGCAGGCGTCGACCACTCCGGATCACTCGAGGAGCTTGGCAGGTTATGGGACACCGTGCTCGTCATCGCGCAGGCCTCCGCGATCCTGGACATCGTCGGGGACAGGGACGAGGTGCAGGCCGAGGTCTCGGTAGCGCTGAGCAACTTCGGTGATGCGTACGTCCTGCCGTCGCTCCGACGCCGTGCAGCGCTGCTCGATCGTCGCGACAGGGGCGAGGACGTCGAGACGCCAGATGATCTGCTCACCCGAGCCCTGGAACAGCGCCGGTCCGGCGAAGGTGGGCTCTCTGACGACGTTCTTGTGCGGGAAGCGGCGCTCTACCTGCACGGCGGCAGCCACACCAGTGCGCAGACGACCTGCAACGCCTTCTACTACTTGTTGGGTATGGGCCACGGTGTGCGGGAGGATGCCGTGCGCCGTGCCGCGAACTCCCCCCTCGATGCTCAGCGGGCGGTGCACGAGACGCTGCGGATGCGCCCGACAACGCCACGGGTGAAACGGCTCGCTGTGGCTGACCTGGAGCTCGGCGGTCGATCGATCGCTGCGGGGACGACCGTGGTCTTCGATATCAAGACCGCCAATCGTGATCCGGCTCGCTACGGCGAGCGTGCTGAGCAGTTCGACCCCTACCGGTCCTTGGCGCCAGGTAGTGCCCTGTGGGGACTGTCCTTCGGGGCGGGCCCGCACATCTGCATCGGACGCAGCGTTGCTGGCGGATTCCCGCTCCAGCAGGAGGAACTGGAAGGGGCAACCAGCAGGCATCACCTGTACGGTCTGGTGGCCCTCATGGTGCAGTCGATCGCAGCGTGTGGTGTGGAGCTCATCCAGGGCGATCCACCGGCACTGGACACGCGCACCGATCGAGGTACCCGCTGGGCCCGTTTTCCTGTCCGCTTGGAGCAGCTCCCGGCGACGGTGCTGGTCGGTGAAGCGGATGTTGCCGGTCGGGACGCTGAGGAGCGGTAGGTCCCGGGTCCACGGCAGGCGTCGTCATGGGCGCAGTAGGGGTTCGCCCCCTTCGTGATCCCCCGGACGTCAGGGGATGTAGCTCTCGTCCTGGAGGAAGAGCTCCCGGGGGAGCTCCGTACCGAGTCCTCGCTCCTTGCAGAGTTCGTAGATGCGGTGACCGACCGCGGCGAACTGCACCCCATCGCCTCGCAGCACGAGCCCGGTGATCTGGGCCGCATCGGTGCGGCCCGGATGGATCCCAGCGATCACGTCGCCGAGCAAGGGCAAGCGGTCCCACTCGATGGTCGTCGACCTGGTGTACTGGTCGCGACCATGTTCAGGGATCACATCGACACCGCCGATCGCGTACCGCATCCACCTACGTCCGTGACGGTTCATCGCTAGGAGATCGCAGCGCTCCCAGCCCGCGAGTTCGAGTTCGACATCGGACACGTTGCTCACGAACTGACCAGGCTCTAGCCAGTCGGCACAGACCACCGGATCCTTGGAGTTCGTCGCCATGTAGACGACGTCGGACCCACGTACGGCCTCTCGGCCAGAAGATGCGGGAACAACCTCGATCCCCGCCTCTTCGGTCATCTGCTTGGCAAAGCTCTCCTTCTTTCCGGGGGTCGGGCTGAACACCTCGATGCGTTCGAAGCGTTCGAGTGCAGCGAAGCAGTGGACGGCAGCCTGCGCCTGCCACCCGGTGCCCAGCAGCGCGACGACGCGAGCGTCGTGGCGCGCCAGGTACTTGGCGCCTACGGCTGCAGTTCCGGCGACCCGGAACTTCTGCAGGTAGCCGTCATGGATCATCGCGAGCAGTTCTCCGGTGACCGAGCTGTACAGGTAGAGCAGCCCACAGAACTTGCGATCGGGAGTGCCGGGGACCCGACGTTGCCGAAGGCTGCCACCGTGCTCGACGTAGGTGATGATGTCCGAGTCGACCCGGTCAGCAGTCACGTTCAGGCTGGCGATCGATCCGGTGAGGGACGTGAAGGCATGATGGGTGGGGCTTCCTCCCTCTGGAAACTGGGCGCCGTAGTCCTCCTGGGTCCTTGGGGTGAGGACGCGGTAGGGCGGAGCGTTCACCGCCCCCCCGAGTGCCAGCTCTCGGGCAGCGAGCTCCAGGCTCTGGTTGATGTCTGAAGGGCTCAGGACCTGCTCGACCGACGGGTTGTCGATGATCAGTGGCATGGGTTCACTCCGTCTCGTGGATGCGTGGAAGGTTCTGAGCGGACCTTGTGGTGGGCAGCCACGGTCTGGACCGTCAGCGAGGACCCTGGGGGATCGTCACGCCGACGAGCGCATCCCTGCTCACCAGTGACGCGAGTTCCTCCTCGCTCCAACCGTCGGTGCCGCTGGGTCGCATCGGAACGACCAGGTAGCGCAGGTTTGCTGTTGAGTCATGGACGCGAACCTCGACATCGTCGGGGATGTGCGTGCCGAACTCCTGCAGCACCGCTCGCGGCTCGCGGACCATCCGGGAGCGGTAGGAGGTGCTCTTGTACCAGGTAGGTGGCATTCCGAGCAGTGAGCGTGGGTAGCAGGAGCACAGTGTGCACACGACGACGTTGTGGACCTCCGGCGTGTTCGCGACGGCTACCAGTTCCGGCGCTTCGATCTCAATACCGGGCAGTGACTCGCAGGCACGCTTGCCGTCCTCGAGCAATGCACTCATGAAGGCCGCATCGTGCCACGCTCGTGCGATGACTCTGGTCCCCCGGTAGGGGAAATCCTCGTCGAACAGCTCCATCTCCCGCCGGACCTGTTCGGCGGTGAGCACGCCCCGCTCCTCCAGCAGTTCCTGCATCGCACGGGAGATGACCTCGTGGTCGTTGATCGTGGCGTCGTCCACTATCGGCGCGTGGTCGTCGTGGTCGTGGTCGTGGTCGTGGTCGTGTTCATGCAGACTCAACGGTAAGCCTCCCGGTTTGGTGCTGGCTCCAACCAATGCTCGTAGATCTCCACGTCGACGACGTCCCGATCACCGCCCGTGTAGCCCGTCCAGACCGCAAGCATCGGGAAGCGAACGCGGTACAGCCAGCGCCGTGGCTCGCCGCTGAAGCCGTAGGCACGCTCTTCAGGGTTCCTGAAGGGCCCACAGACGCGCTCGACAGTGCCCACAGCTCCCCGGACGTAGGCTGGAGTCCGTCGGTGTCCGGGCGGAAAGACGGAGAGCACGCGCACCTGCTCGCCGGGCCGGTACCGATGCGTTGGCATGGTTACCGCAACGGGGCGGCTCTCAGGCGCCATCGTTGGCCTCCATGCGCGCACGGACCTCGGCGACCCTCCGCTCCAGTACGGCCTCCTCGAGCACCCCCTTCTCGAGGAGGAGGTTGCGCAGTGCGAGCGTGCTGCGCTGGAAATAGCTGAGCTTGTGGTACTCCTCACCGAGTTCCTCGGTTGCACGGCGGATCTCGTCGTGCTCATAGAGCCCTGCGCTACGCGCGACACGGCGCAGAGCGTTGGCCTGCCGCTCCCAGAACTCCATGCCGTGGTCGACGGTGTCGATCGCGCCGGCGGGTCGCCCACCGACGTCGCTTGGTAGCTGCACATCCCCGGTCATCCGCCGTCCTTCGTTCGGTGGTCGGGCCTCAGGCCTGCTCGATCGTGATGGCGCCGGTCGGGCACTGGTAAGCGGCATCCTCGAGAAGTGCCAGCGGCAGGTCGCTGGTTCCGCTCCGGACGACGGCGAGCCCCGCCTCCTCGTTGACCTCGAAGGCGTCGGGTGCGATGCGGGCACAGTCTCCGGACCCCACGCACAGGTCCTCGTCGATGGTGATGCGGATGCTCATGGCGGTCTCCTCGAGGTGGTGGAGGTCGAACTGTCAGGTGGTGGCGAAGCGAACGGGGAAACGGAACCAACGCGAACCGCGCGAGGTTCGCTCGTCGAGTTCCGGTTCCTGCTCAGGGTGCCTCTGGACGCCCCGGGCGGCGATAGCCCTGACCATGTGGGCGACCAGGCCATAGAGGTGCGCTTCTCCGACGTCGTCACTGGACTCGCTGCCGTGGAGGGGGAACCCTCCGGCGACGCTCCGCCCGATACAGACGTGGGAACCGGCGCCGAAGCTCAGCCCCCACAGTTGCGCCTTGTCGTCGACCCGTCGGTCGATGTCGAACTTGTCCGGATGGTCGCCGTAGAGTGTGGCATCTCGGTTCGCCGCCCGAACATCCATCACGACGGTGGTGCCAGCCGGGACCTCGATGCCGCCCACACGGGTATCGCTTGCCGCGCGGCGCTTGACCTGCGGCGTCATGGGCCGCAGGCGTAGGGTCTCATGGACGACCTGCTGTGCTGCGAGCGAGGATCCTGCGGCACGCTCGAGGAGGTCGCGACGATCGGTCCCGTCGTAGCCCAGGAGGAAGTGGAAGGCGTTGCAGGCCGTCTGCGCACTCGTGTGGCTGCCGCCGTGGAGGTAGAGCCCGACCTCTCGGGTCAGCAGTTGATCATCGAGCGTGATGTCGCCCTGCTCGCGCGCGACCAGCGCCGCACTGACGAGGTCATGAGGCAGGGGCTGCCCTGCGTTGCGGAGGTCGGCCCGTCGTTCGATCGCGGGCTGCACGTAGTGGTCGTGGAGCCGGTCGAGCTGCTCCATCACCTCCCGTGCGACGCGTTCCTTGTCGGTGACCACGTCTGAAAGAGCTGCGGCCTGGGCCAGCAGAACGCCGGCCCGCCAGAGCTCGAGCAGCTGCTCGCGCGAGCCGTCGTGGTCGATACCGGCTCGCTTCGCGGCGAGCACCACGGCGAGCATCCCGGTCAGCTCCAGCAGATCGACGTCGCCGCGTGCCTCATCGTCACAGATGCGCTCGACGATTTCGGGGAACAGCTCCCGCTCGTACTCGACGAGCGCAGAACGCCGGAAGAGGGGGTTCTCCAGCCGACGCCGTTCGCGGTGCTCATCACCCTCCAATGTGCTCAAAACGCCGTGACGTGGGTTCCCCTCCTCGAAGGATCGGGTATCGAGGGCGCGTGAGAGCTCGGCGTTGTAGAAGGCCTCCCGGATCGCCTCATAGCTGTCGAGTCGGATGATGTCGCTGTCCTGCACGGTCGGTCCTCCCTGTCGACACGCGTGGTGGCGGTAGTGCTGCCCAGTTCGTCAGTGGTCGTGCGGGGCGGTGATGACACCCTTCTCCCTGGTGTAGCTGAGCAGTTCCTCGAGGTTGCCCTCCTTGCCAAGGCCGCTGAGCTTGAATCCGCCGAAGGGGATGCCTTCGGGCTTGCCGCCGGAACCGTTGACCCACACCAGTCCGGACTCAACCCGTTGCGACATCCGGAGGGCACGGGCGTGATCGCGTGTCCAGATCCGAGCTGTGAGCCCGAGCTCCAGGCCGTTGACCATGCCGAACAGCTCGTCCTCATCCTCCCAGTCGATCACCGCGACGACCGGCCCGAAGACCTCTTCGTTCGCGAGCCGCATGTCTGGCGTGACGTCGGCGAACACCGTGGGGGCCACGAAGAATCCTTGATCGAGGTGCTCTGGCCGACGCCCTCCCGCACAGAGGGAGGCGCCATCCGCGACGGCGTTGTCGATGTGGCCGAGGACACGCTCGAAGTGCACACCGAAGGCGACCGGACCCATATCTGTTCGCTCATCTCGAGGGTCGCCGATACGCAGCTCGCGGACGCGCTCTAGCAGGGACTCGAGGAACGGCTCTCGGATCGAGCGATGCACGAAGACTCGCGAGTTGGACTGGCACGACTGTCCCATCGTGCGTGGCAGGTTCATGCCCGCAACCGCCGCCGCAGCTGTGGCCTCGATGTCGACGTCCTCGCAGACGATCATGGGGTTCTTGCCACCAAGCTCGAGTGACACATGCTTGATGTGCTCTGCTCCCGCCCTCATCACTGCGCGCCCTGTCGGCACGCTGCCGGTGAACGCGACGCGAGGGATGCCGGGATGACCGGCGATGGCCGCACCGACGATGGCTCCCTCGCCGGTGAGGACGTTGAGGATGCCTGGTGGGAGGAGGTCCTCGCACAGCGAGGCAAGCTCGAGTGCAGACAGCGGCGCCTGCTCGGGCGGCTTGAGGAGTACAGCGTTGCCTGCAGCGAGCGGTGCGGCGATCTTGCCCGCTGAGAACTTGAAGGGGTGGTTGAAGGGAACGATGCGCCCCACCACGCCGTAGGGCTCGCGCACGCTGTAGGCCAGACCCGGTGGCGGGACAGGCACGGTGATGCCCTTGAGTTCGCCCGCGATCCCGGCGAAGTACTCGAGCTCGCCCGCTGCCCCGCGAACATCCGCGCGCATGCCTGTGAGTGGCAACCCGGCGTCGACGACGTCGATCATCGCGAGCCGGTCGACATCGTCCCGGATCCGCGAGGCGAGCTCACGCAGGATGCGTGCACGCTCCTTCCACGGGGTTTCGCCCCAGGCCCTCGCTGCTGCCGTCGCGTGCTGGACAGCGAGGTCTACGTCGTCAGGTGTACCCGCGCTGATCTCCGCAAGGAGTTGCTCGTTCGTCGGATCCACGGTCTCGAAGGAGCCGCCCGCCACGCTGTGATGCCAGCCGCCGCCGATGTGCATCGGGAGCGGCTGACCATCGGCCTGTGGCACGGTGAGGGTTTCGAGCATCGGATCCATGTCAGGGTCCTCCGTCGCGGGGAGTCGTCCGGGCTCGGTGGGGCTCGGCGGGTGACTGCTGTGGTAGTGGACTCAGGTAGAGCCCCTCGCAGGGCAATGGTAGTATCGTTAGTCTTCTAGGCCAAATGATCATTACGCCCACATGGGAGCCGTTGGCCCGTCTCGGGGTCTCCTTGATGGCCCCCTCGCCCGAGTGAAGGGACCAAGATGCCGGAGGCAGCAGCAGCGGTACGGGTCGGAGCCGGCCGCACAGAGGTGCAGGACTTCCCGATACCTGCGGTGCCCGATGATGGCGCTCTGATGAGGGTCGATGTCGCTGGCATCTGCGGCACGGACGTGAAGATGTACGCGAAGCCGCCCTTCGACGCCCCCGTCATCATGGGACATGAGAACGTCGGGACCATCGTCGAAGCGGGGCCGAACTTCGTGCAACGCCAGGGGCTCGATAGAGGGGACCGCGTCTTCGTAGAGCACTACGTGGGGTGCTTCCGGTGCGAGTGGTGTCACGCGGGTGAGTACCGGCACTGCGAGATGACCGACTGGCGTACCAACCCCGATGCCCGCCGGTACGGCTACACGTCCTCAGAGAACGAATACCAGCTCTGGGGGGGCTTCGCGCAGTATCTGTACCTGCCCTGGAACGCGGTGCTTCACCGGGTCCCAGACAACGTCGGTGATGATCTCGCCGGCATCATCACCCCGCTGAGCAACGGCATCGAGTGGGCGCTCTTCGAGGCGGGAGTCGGATACGCGTCGACGGTCCTCATCCAGGGACCCGGGCAGCAGGGGCTGTCCCAGGTGGTGGCCTGCAAGCAGGCGGGCGCAAGCAACATCATCGTCTCCGGGACCGGTCGTGACGCAGCCCGGCTGGACCTCGCGCTCGACCTCGGTGCGGACCACGTGATCGACGTCGAGCAGGGTGACGTCGTCGAGCAGGTCGGCGACCTCACGGGTGGTGTCGGAGTCGACTTCGTACTGGACTGCACCGCGGGTGCAGGTACCGCGCCGGTCCTGGCCGGGGTGGAAGTCCTCAAACGGCGTGAAGGAAGGTTGCTGATCCAGGGAGAGCTTGCCGCGTTCCCCGACTTCCCCATCAAGCGGATCACCGAGAAGGCCATCACGATCCATAGCGCTCGAGGCCACAGCTATCGCGCCTGCGAGTTGGCCATCGAGCAACTCGCCTCGGGTCGATTTCCGCTCGAGCGGCTCACGACCCACACCTTCGGTCTCGAGGACGTCGACCGTGCGATCCGCGCCGTGGGAGGTGAGGTCGAGCAGGATGTCATCCACGTCTCCCTCCTCCCCTGGAAGGATGCGTGACGAAGGCCGACCACAGGTCAACTCGAGCAACAGGGAGGCAGTAGCAGATGGGCATCGTCGTCCAGCAAATCGATCGTGCACCCCGCGAAGCCATCGCATCACTCGGACGGTTCGGGGTCGCGACCATCCACGAGGCACAGGGTCGCCACGGCTATCTCGGGCCCTCGTTGCGGCCGATCTTCCCCGGTGCACACATGGCTGGTTCGGCGCTGACCGTGAGCGTCCCGCCGTGCGACAACTGGATGATCCATGTCGCGGTGGAGCAGTGCCAGGATGGCGACATCCTGGTCGTTGCGCCGACATCGCCCTCGGATGCCGGGTACTTCGGCGAGCTCCTGGCCACCGCCCTCGATGTCCGGGGGGTACGCGGACTGGTCATCGACGCGGGCTGTCGTGACGTCGTCGAACTCCAGGCCATGGGGTTCCCGGTCTGGTCCCGCTACATCAGCGCCACCGGTACGGTCAAGGAAACGCTCGGCGATGTGAACCTACCTGTCGTCTGCGGTGCGCAGACGGTGCACCCGGGCGACGTGATCGTGGCGGATGATGACGGGGTCGTCGTCGTCCCCCGCGCTCGAGCAGCCGCGGTTGCCCAGGCCAGCGCGGAACGTGAGCAGCGTGAGGCTGAGATCCGGAGTAGGTACCGGGATGGCGAGCTCAGCCTTGACCGTGGGGGCATGCGCGATCGGCTCGCGGACAAGGGCCTTCGCTACGTCGACCGGTCTGAGTCCTGAACCGAGCGCCACGAGAAGGGACTGCGATGATCATCGATTGCCACGGGCACTACACCACCGCGCCGCCACAGCTGCAGCGATTCCGCGATCGCCAGCTCGGTGGGGACGTTGATGCATCCCTCGAGCCGATCAGCGATGCGGAGCTACGGGAGAGCGTCGAGCGTAACCAGCTGCGTGTGCTGCGTGAGCGTGGCGGTGACATGATGCTGTTCTCGCCGAAGGCCTCCGGTATGGAGCACCACCTACCGGACCAGGACATGGCGCGCCGGTGGGCGGAGGTCAGCAACGACCTGATCGCGCGTGTGGTCGACCTCGATCCGGACCACTTCGCCGGGGTCGCCCAGCTCCCCCAGACCCCGTCCGGGGACCTCGGGTCGAGCGTGTCCGAGCTACGGCGGTGCGTCGAGCAGCTCGGATTCGTCGGCTGCAACCTCAACCCGGATCCCTCGGGAGGTGCGTGGAGCGGTGAACCGCTCACGCATGAGCGGTGGTTCCCGCTGTACGAGGCCATGTGTGAACTCGACGTCCCGGCGATGATCCACGTGTCCTCGTCCTGCAATCCGAACTTCCACACCCTCGGTGCGCACTATCTCAACGCTGACACCGCGGTCTTCATGCAGCTGCTCCAGAGTGACCTGTTCGAGCGGTTCCCCGAACTGCGCTTCGTCATCCCACATGGTGGCGGCGCGGTCCCCTACCACTGGGGCCGGTATCAGGGCCTGTCGACCCGCTTGGGACTGCAGCCGATCGAGGAGCGACTCCTCGACAACGTCTACTTCGACACCTGCGTCTACCACCAGCCGGGTATCGAGCTGCTGCTGAAGGTCGTCGGTATCGACAACCTGCTCTTCGCATCTGAGATGCTGGGTGCGGTCCGCGGCGAGAACCCGGCCACCGGTTCGGGCTGGGACGACACGAAGCGGTATGTGGATGCCGTCGGACTCGAGGAGAGCGCGGCGCAACGCCTGTTCGAGGGCAACGTCCGGCGGGTCTACCCGCGTCTGGATGCCAGGCTGCGCTCGCGCTACGCGGGGAGCGGGCGGCGCATGGATGCCTGACCGGCCGCCTCGTAGCGTGCAGGGGGTGCAGCGATCGCTCGTCGGCTAGCGCGAGAAGGGTTGGCTCCGGCGAACGTCGGAGCGCTTGAACCGCTTCGGGTGCGCTCGTTCCGCCGCCTCTGGGTGGCGTTGCTGGTCAGTCATCTCGGCACCTACCTCCAGCTTGCAGTAGGTCCCTGGCTCATGCTGGAGATGACTGGTTCGGCGCTGCTGGTGGGGCTGATCACCACGGCGCTGTTCCTTCCGAGGTTGCTCCTGACCGTCCCGGCTGGCTGGCTCGCCGACGTCGTCGACCGCAGGTCATTGCTGGCCGTCGGCTTCGTGACCTGCAGTGCCGCCGCTGCCGCCCTTGCGGTGTCCGTCACGCTCGACCAGCTGACCCCGGGTCTGCTGCTCCTGCTGACCTTCGTCCTGGGTACCGGGAGTGCGCTCGCGAAGCCGGCGCAGCACACGTTCCTCCCTGACATGGTCGAGGGGCGTCTGAGAGCACAGGCCATCACCCTGAACTCCTCCTCGCACCAGGTCACACGGATCGTGGGCCCATCGCTCGGTGGAATCTTCATCGCCCTCGGGCGTGCGGATGTGGCCTTCCTCCTCAACGCCTTCTCGTTCCTCGTCGTGTTGGTGGTTCTGCTGTCTGCTCCAAGTCAGGATGCCGGCCGCGGACGCCCGGATGCGGCCTCGGAGCGTGGCGCGGTTCTGGCAGGCCTGCGGTACGTCCGGGAGAACGTGCCGATCCGCCAGCTCCTCGTGCTCACCGCTGCTTTCGTTCTCTGGGCGGTCGCGGTGCAGGCGCTGCTTCCCAACCTTGCGGCCGACCGGCTCCAGTTGGATGCGACGGGCTACGGCGTCCTCTACAGCATCTTCGGTGTGGGCTCGGTCCTGGGCGCGCTGACGCGGGAGCGGCTCGGCCGACGTCTCCCGGATGGTGCCGTGGCCTGCTCGATGGTGTTGTTCGGTCTCAGTACCGTCGTGGTCGCACTCAGCCAGTCTGTAATGATCACTGGACTGGCACTGCTGCTGGTCGGTACCACCTGGGTCTGGACGATGACGACGCTGAACGCGACGATCCAGCTCGCCTCGCCTGCGTGGGTGCGCAGCCGCGTGATCGCACTGTTCGTGCTCGCCGTCGCCGCCAAGCCCATCGGTGCTGCACTCGCTGGAGTCCTCGCTGAACTCGCCGGCATCGCGTGGGCGCTGGGCGTCGCGGGTGGAGCCGCGGCGCTCGTTGGGATCCTCGCGCGGCGGTACCCCCTCAGTGGAGTGCGGCTGACCGAGGGGGACACCGCGGCCGCGTACACGGAGCGCTCTGACCGCACAGACTAGGCTGCCCCGTCAGCGCCGTTCCTGCAGCAGGATACGGGCGTAAGCGATGAAGAAGATCGACGGGATGACGAAACCGGCCAGGAGGAAGGTCCCCCGGTAGCCCACGGCGTTCACGCCGAGGCCACCGACGATCGGGCCGACGATCCGCCCGATGTCGAGCCCGGCCAGGTACAGCCCCGATGACCGTCCCCGGGTCGCACCCTCGGATCCGTCCATTGCCAGCGCCGCTGACCCGACTCTCAGCACGGCGCGGCTGAGGCCGATGGCTGCCCAGGAGGCAGCCAGCATCCAGAACGCATCGGAGACCACGAGCGCTGCGGTCGCCAGGCTGCCCAATCCAACCATCCAGGGCAGAGACGGTCGGTAGCTCCAACGGCTGAAGACCGCGGAGGAACCGAAGCGGACGGCGGAACTCACGCCGGAGCTGAGGCTCGTCAGCGCACCGATCCCGGTGAGGGTGAGCCCGATGGTGAGGCCGTACAGCGGGAAGAACGTATAGAGCACCCCGCTGAGCAGGTTGATGTGCAGTGCGCAGAAGAAGGCCAGCCAGACGAGCGTGGACGACCCCTGGAACACGCGGAGCGGGTTTCGGTCGCGCGGGGTTGGGGGCTCGGTACGTGCTTCACCCGCGATGCCGGACAGGCTGAGCAGGAGAGCGACCGCGGCGATGACGGGCATGAGTGCGAGCCAACTGATCGCGCGGGACAGGCCAAGGAGGTCGGCCAGCGCGCCGCCGAGCAGACCGGAAAGGGCGTAGCCGGCGCCGATGAAGCCGGTGTACAGCCCCATGGTGACCCCGGCGTTGCCCTCTCGACGCAGGTCCATCACGGCTGCCATGACTGTCGTGGAGGTCAGTCCGAACCCCGCGCCGTTGACGCCGACCGCCAGGGTCAGGACGAGCGGATCCGAGCTGGAGGCGATCACGACGAAGGCCGCCGAGGACGCGAGGCAACCGGCTGCGGCCAGACGCCCGCTTCTCTCGGGTCGGTAGGTGGAACCGGCGACAAACCTCAGCAGTAGGGCTGCCACGCTGTACGCCGCGACGATAGGGCCGATCGCAGGTACTGCGATGCCCCCATCTTCAAGGTGTGGGGCGATGAGGAGTTGGATGCTGCCGTCACCGAGGGTGAACATGATCGTGGCCGTGAACACCGCAACGATACGGCCGTGCCGGAAGCCTCCAAGGTTGGTGGTTACCACCTCGGTACATCCCCTTCAGGCGTGGGGTGTATGCCGTAACGCAGTGTCACCGGCGCATCCGCAGCACCCCGTAGGTCAGGAAGCTCGCGGCCGCGACCTTCAGCAGATCGGCGATCACGAAGGGCACGACACCGAGCTGCAGAGCCTGGCGTCTGTCGGTTCCCAGGGAGAGCATCAGCAAGGGCACCCCTGCCGCGTAGACGAGCAGGCTGCCCAGCAACATCGCGGCGGCGATGCGTAGGGTGCGTGGCTCGTCACGGGAGTCAACCATCCAGCCAACGACCACGGCAGCCAACACGTAGCCAACCACGTACCCCAGGGTGGGGATACCCCAGCCCGCACCCTGCGTCGCGAACCACGGGACACCAGCGCCCCCGGCAAGCAGGAAGAGGCCGGTGCCGAGGCCGGCTCGAGCGGGGCCGAGGGTGCCCCGGCTGTGGCCAGGACCCCGAAGCTCGCCAGGTGCATCGCGACCGGGGAGAATTGCAGCGGGATACGCATGTTGCTCAGGACAGCCGGGATGACGGAGGTCGCGATGACCGCGATGGCCTGCTGCAGGAGCGTGATCGCATCGGTGTCGCTCACCGGCATGGCGGTGGATGTCTGGCTGGTGGCCATGCCGCACTCCGTACAAAAGGTCGATTGGACTAAAGATACTAGCTAGTAGCTATGCGCAGTTGTTCACTGGCCCTCAATGGCCTCGAAGTCCGCCGTAAGAATGAATCCTGCGCTTGCAGCGAGCAGCAGCCCCAGCGACACGAAAACCGCCCCGACCGAGGTGGCGCCACCGATCACGCCGACCGCAGCCGGCAGGCCAACCTGCCCTGCCCGGTTTCCTGTCAGCCGCACCCCGATCGCGATCCCACGCGAGTCCGCTGGTGCCGCACGGGACACCCACGCCAACGACATGGGTTGTCCAAGCCCGAGCCCGAAACCGGCGATCGCGATGAGGACGAAGAGCAGGCTGATCTCGTTGACGAAGGGGAAGACTCCGAGCCCGATCGCCGGCAGGAGGATCCCGACGAGGAACAGTCGCCGCCGTCCGAGCGCACGGAGCATGGCAACCATCGTGAGCCGGGACAGCGCACCCGCCGCAGCGCGTGCCGAGAGCAGCAGCCCCACGGTTGTGACGGGGATGCCGTTGGCCTCGCCATAGACGGGGACGTAGGCCACCAGTATGTCGATGGTGGCAAGCACGGTGAGGCTCGCGATCATCGCCTGTGGCATCGATCGCATCCGGAGGACACGGACCATCGCAGGGAGCGCAGCATCGGTCCGGGTGTGGGTTCGCGACCGCTCGTTGTGTTGCGGTGGCCAACGAAGCAGGGTCCACCCGAGCAGCAGGAAGCCGCTGAGGGTCACCACGCTGAGGAGGATTGCGGCTTGCGGCCCGTTCTGGACCTGCGCAGATACGACCCCGCCGAGCACGGGCCCGATGACCTGGCCAAGTGAGCCCATCACCGCGAACACGCCAAAGCGCGCGTCCCGCTGGTCGCTGGGACTACAGTTTGCGACCATCGTCTGGAGGGCTACGAGCGCGAAGATCTGCCCCCCACCGAGCAACGCCTGGGCGAGGCCGAGTGAGAGCAGTGAGCTCGCGGTCGCGAGCCATAGCGCGGTAGCAGCCATGAGCCCGCCACCGGCGATGATGAAGCGGACTTCGCCGAGACGGTCGACCCATTGTCCCGTCGGTACCGCGACGAGCAGGGACAGGGCGGCGAAGGAAGCGGCTATCAGCCCGATCTGCGCGGTATCCGCTCCTAGGTCGAGCGCGCGGTAGGACACCATCGGCCGGATGAGGTCGATCGAGGTGGTAAGGAGCAGGACGCAGGTGACGGCTCTCACGAACCAACTCGCCGTCACTCGGAGTCCTCCAGTTTGCCGTTGATGGTTATACCGTAGGACCCTACCCGAGGTCAGTTCAGGGGTGAGTTCCCCGATCTTCCGTGAGTGTTCGACAGGCGATCCCGACGCACGTCGGGTGAGGGGAGGGCGACCGTTGAGCGCCAGTGTCGGTGTACGTGTCCGAACCTGGAACGAGGACCTCAGTCGGGTGGTGCGGGTGGAGCGGGCTGCCCCGGCGGTCCGTACACCGCTGCATGTGTGGCCGTGGACTCGTGTGCTTGAGTTCGGCACAGGCAGGGGCCTACGGACGCAGCGGTGCGTCCCGCAGGGCGGACGCATCGTGGCGGCCGATCCTTCGCAGGTCACGTACCGTTGCGAAGGCGCATGCGAGGGCGGCGGAGGGGCTTGCGCGGGAGAGTGGGTGGCGGCGATCGACCTTGAGGAGGTCATCCAGCGCAGCTATCACGACGGAGTGTTCACTGCGCGCAATGGCCTCGACCGCACCGAGATCACGTGCCGGTCGGAGTCAGCCGGCTTCACCCAGGTCGCCGTCCCTCGCCAGGCGATCAACGTGCCCGCGGTGGCCGATGGCCACCGGGACAGATCGCTGGGTGGCTCTTGGTGCGAGCACGACCACCGAAGCGCCTTTGCGAGACCCCGGTGACTGCCGGCGATGCAGAGCCATCGGCGCTACTGCGCGAGGTCCGGACGGTCGCGGGGACCTTCCTGGCCTACGGTGCGCTGTTCTTCGATCGTCTGGCACCGCTCTACCTCGTGACGCTCATCGCAGCAGACCTTGGTGCACCGTCAACTCAGGAAGGACTGCTCGCTCTTGGTGTGGGTCTCGGCTGGGCGGCAGCCATGGGTCTGGTCCGGCTGACGACTGGAAGGTTCGGTGACCGTGGCCGACTTCTGGTGGCCACGTTGCTCGGCGCCGCCGTCTCCCTCGCCTCGGGGTTCGCTGCAGGGTGGGTCATGTTCGTTGCGCTGCGGGCCATCGGCGGCGTGATCGCGGCCACGGGAGCTCCGGCAGCAACGGCGCTGGTGTTCGCGACGGCCCCTGCGCGACGCCGCGGTCTGGACCTTGGGATCGTGCTGTCCTCGACGCGGCTGGTCGGGTCACTGCTCTCTCCGGTCGTCGTGACCGCCGTCGCGGTCGCCGCGGGTTGGCGGATCGCGATCGCGGTGTCCGCGGCGTTCCTCGCGGTCGGCGGGCTGATCCTGTGGGCCCTCGCACCCCCGAGTCCTGTACGGACCCCTACCCGGACGAGCACGACAACCCACCTGCGGCCCGGTGGTGAACGGACCCTGTTCCTGAGTGCTGTCGGGTGCGTGGCACTCCTGGCCTGGTTGATCATCTGGAGCCAGACCGCAGTCCCACTACTAGTGAGTTGGCGTGATCTGAGTGCTGACGCTGCAGGTCGACTCGTTGGGGCTTTCGGGGTCGGGGCGGGGTTGGCATCGCTGGCAGTCCCTGCCCTCAGTGACCGCATCGGCCGCCGGGCGGCGCTCAGCCTGGCCGCTGGGATCGGGGGCGCCAGCGGCGTCTTCCTCGCCTCCATCGCGGCCGCCGGGATAGCCCCGAGCCGGGGCACCCTCGTCCTGCTGGTATTCCTGGGGGGAGTTGCCATGGGTGGGCTGCCGCTCACGATCTCCATCCTCCCCGCAGAGGCCGTCGCATCGGGCGACGTCGGGCGGGCATTGACCGGTCCGATCGCCGCAGGTGAAGTCCTCGGTGCGGCGTTGCTGCCGGCGGGCGCAGCCATCCTGGCGGTCAACCTGGGTCGACCGTTCGTGCTCCTGCTCAGCGCGCTGCTCGTTCTGCTGGTGGCGGGGCTCGCCTGGGCCGTACCCCGCACGGCTGATCGAGGGTGAACCCGTCCGAGGCAGACAGATGCCGGATATCCTCGTATCACATGGTCTCGCGGGCTAGTCCCCGGGAGGCACGTCACCCCGCATGCCCCGGATGAAACTGCCACCGTGCGGCATGTGGGCCCGAGGGGATGGCGAGTGGAGATGGCGTCTCACAAGGGCTCGACGTGCCGGCAGCTCGCACCTGGTGTGGAGATCCGTACCGCGACCCCAGCGGACCACGACCTCCTGCGCCGCTACTTCGAAGGGTTGCCGGCCGACGATCGTTACCTGCGTTTCCTGGCGCCCTGCGCAGATCCGAGATACCTCGACGCCTGGCTTGACCTGGCCGACGATGGCGGTGCCTCCTACATCCTGTGCCGGACCGACGCGGATGGTGAGGTGACGTGTATCGGAGAAGCGGGTTACGCACCTCGTGGTGATGGCACGGCCGAGTTCGCGCTCTCCGTGGCGGCGGAGGTCCGTGGTGGGCTCGGCTCCGCGCTCATCGCGCACCTCTGCGAAGCCGCTGCCGCGGACGGCATCCGCGCCCTGCACGCGGATGTGCTCACCGATAACGGCGCGATGAACCACCTGCTGCGTCGCTGGGGGGGTATCACCGTCGAACGTGCCACGCGGCTCGCCGGTGTCGTCATCTCGACGACTGCGGGGGTGCCGCCGTGGCCCGAACTCGAGCCCGCCCCCAGCAGGGTTCTGATCGAATCCAGCGAGGGACGGTGGGAGGGCGAGGAGCTCCTGCGCGAGGCGGGTCACCAGGTGGCGATCTGCCCCGGCCCTCATGGTCGTCCGGACTCCGACCCCTGTCCGGTCCTCGTGGGCCACAGCTGCGAGCTCATCGAGGGTGCGGACCTGGTCGTGCACGACCTCTCACCCGACAGCCACATGAACCGGCGCCTTGCGGCTGCGCTGGAGCGAGGTGCTGCACAGGCACCTCTCGTCCGCCGTGCTGCAGGCGCCGACGCGGTGGCCGTTGAGGCGGTTATGGCCAGATGGGAGGCCCGGGATGGTGAGTTGCAGGCTGATGCGGATCGCTGATCGCGCCTCGATTCGTGGGGCGCGGTCTCTCCGGTGCCGAGCGTTACCTGTCCCCGCGTAGGGGCGAAGGCCACGTCGTAGGGGAGTGCGAGCCGAAGCCCTGTGTGGCAGGCTGAGGGGAGGCGCTCGGGATACTTCGGCTGCTCAAGCACCTTCTTCCGAACTATCCGCTCGACGTTGTGTACCGGATACCAGCAGGTCAGTGTGGCCGACAGTGACACGATCGACGCGGCTGTGCGCTGCTTCGCGCGGGGGTTCGACGTCGCCCGAGGTGCGGTCAGTGATAAGCCGGGCGGCTCGCCACGATGTCTTCGTCGTCGTGGGTTCACGACGTTGTGGGCGATCCCCGAGGTGCAGGGACAGCAGTACGACCCGCAGCACCCGGGCCGCTTCGGCGACCACGCGGTCGTCCGCCTCCGTCGAGGCGTCGAGCGATGCTGACGTGGTCGATCCTCGGCCGACGACGCCGATGCCACCAGGGGGCACCCCCGCGCAGCTCACTGCAGGTCAGCGGGGACCCAGAGGTTGATGCCGCCCTCGGTGGCGTAGCCGTCGATCTGCCGCAGCTCGCTGTCGGTGAAGGACAGCCCGTCGAGGGCCGCGATGTTGTCCTCGAGTTGGGCCACACTGCTCGCGC
>LFIK01000106.1_pt1 | contig 53296 bp, 46 predicted proteins | sample 643401 | NCBI WGS metagenome assembly LFIK01 (sample SAMN03777447, study PRJNA286221) | soda lake metagenome | biome: soda lake; feature: Kulunda steppe; material: water; isolation source: sample T5-Br brine of Lake Tanatar-5 | place: Russia: Kulunda steppe | collected 2010-07
GCAGTGTTTCGAAGACCGGCCCGCCAAAGCTGATCCCGTCGGGGTTGGCGTCGATCTCCGCGCGGCCGATACGGAACAGATCGACGCTTTCGTGATGCGTGTGCGGCGTCTCGGCCTCGATGCGCAAAGCCTCGCGCGTCAGGTCCCGCAATGGCTGCACCGCGCTCGGGTCGACCGCGCCGCCAAAGCGCATGCCGGTGCTGACCACGGCCTCAAGCTGCGCGATCACATCGCGTGGCACAGGACGGTCGATGTCGAATGGCGTCTTGTCCGACCGTCGCGCCAGAACATGCGCAAAAAGCGGGTCGGTGGTCGCTTGCGGTTGCGGCACGAAAACCACCCGTGCCACGGGCCGGTTATCCAGCCGAGCGGGGTCGCTGCCCTGGGGAAACAGCTCCACCTCGGCAAGATACCCGTCTTCTGCCGCCGCCATGCGCAGGAGTTCCAGAAAACACCCCATGCCGATCAGAATCTGCCGATGATAGGGGTCGGTTTGCGGCAACAGCCGCTCCAGATCGACATGCAGCACGACGGTGTCGTCGCCCTCGAGACCCGCAAGCCAGGGCTGACGATTGTGCGGGCTCGGCGCCAGAAGCGCCCAGGACAACGCCCGCATCCGGGCATCGCCATAGGTGCCGGCGTCTTTCCAGGGTTGATAGGCGCTCTGCGGAGGGCGCGTCACCGCGTATCCGAGACTTCCGGTCGCGGCAATGATGCTGCCACCGCCAATAAGCGCGAGGGTGCGCCGCCGTGTGAGGTTCATGTCTGACTCCTTTTCGTTCGACATCGAACTATATCGTTCGATATCGAACGTCAAGGGGTTTTGCAGCCCCGCGAAACTCACCCCGCCGCGTCGAGGTGACGCCACATATGATCGGCGACTGCTACCGCGTGCGTTTGCGCCAGATCGTGACCCGCCCCCCGCCAGAATGCAGAGCCGCTGGCAGAAGGCCGCGCAGGCGTTCCCCCATGCGCTCAACTGCTTCGTGGCCCTCGTCCTCTACCGCATCATTGCGCATGCGGCTGAAGGCGAAAGGCCACAGCGCGAGCCCGCGCACCGCTCTCGATCTGCTCGAACGCATTCAGCACGTCGCCCGTATCGGCCCGACAACCAGGACAACCCTCACGCGCCAGCAACCGGACCAACTCGACCTCTTCGAAGCCCTCGAGCTGAAAACACCCGCCTGAAACGGCCACGTTGCGGCAAACGCGGATACTCCTATTCCACAATATCAATTACTTAAGCGCCAAGCTGTCGAAGTTGGGGGGGGGAGCACCTGTCGCAGCCTGCCGCTGCTGCGTGCGCGTCGCAAGGGTGCTGGCGGGGCGCAGCTTCCGGGCCGCCCCTTGACTGACACAACAGATCACGCGATGCCTTGCGAACGGGGTCCGGCGGTCCGGGATCGGGGTCCGTGGCCGCGCGCCACGCCTTCGTGGTGCGGCGAACTGGGGGAAACCCGTGCTCATGTCGGCTGAAATCCTGTTTGTGGCAAGGGACCTTGCGCTGAACGTGGCGGCGATCAGCGCCCTGTCTTTCGGGCTCTATTTCAACCGCTATCATCGGCGCGACTATGCGGTCGGGTTCATCGCGATCAACATCAGCCTGTTCGTGGTCGCCTCGGTGCTGACCCTGTCCGCCGAAGTGACCATCGGCGTGGGGTTTGCGCTGTTTGCGATCCTGTCGATCGTGCGCCTGCGCTCGGACGAGGCAACCTGGATCGAGATCGGTTACACCATGGTGGCGCTCGTGCTCGGGCTGGTCAACGGATTGCCCGGGCCGCCGTTCGAAATGAAGCTGCTGCTGTCGGGGGTGCTGCTGGCGGCGATGCTGGTTGCGGACCATTTCGCGGTGCTGTCGCCGGTGCGCCATCAGCGATGTCGCGTCATTCTCGAGAGCATCGTGCTCGACCGCGCGGAGTTGTCCGAGCTTCTGGGGCGCCGCCTGGGCGGGACGGTCCGGCATGTGTCGATCACCGAGATCGATCACGTCACCGAAAAGATGCGGCTTGATGTGCGCTACACCGCCGATGGCACGCCACCACGCCCGCAGGACAGTGCGGTCGCGCGCATGGACGCCCACGACCGCGGGGCGCAGGCGCCAGGGGGCAGCAGGTGACCCGGCGCGCCGTTCCAGAGGCCGGAGAGGCGCCGCTGCACGCCCTCATCTCCGACTTCGCGCCAGCGACACTGGACGCGTGCAGCGCCCTCCCGGTGGGACGCTTCGACCGGAAATTCGTGGTTCCGGTCCGCGCGCTTGGCCCGCTGGTCGAGAGCCTGCGCGCCGTCGGACCCGCGGGGCAGGGCTGGCGGGTGCTCGAGGTCGCGCAGCGCCGGCTTGTGCAGTACCGGACCGCCTATTTCGACACGCCCTGCCTGCAGCTGTACCGCGATCATCTGCAGGGCCGGCGCCAGCGCTACAAGATCCGCACCCGCCAGTATTGCACCGGCGCGCATATGCTGGAGGTCAAGCTCAAGGGCGCGCGGGGCCGAACCGAGAAGCTGCGCCGAGCGCGGGCGGAGGGGGCAGGCGGCTTGCGGCTGGATGCGGCCGAGCATGGCTGGCTGCGGGATGGATTGCGCGCGCAGCTTGGCCGCTCTGTCCCGGACGCGCTGGCGGTTACGGCGCAGACCTTCTACAGGCGCGTGTGTCTTGTCGGCGCCGAGGGTGCGCGGCTGACCATCGATCTGGATTTCGCCGTGTCCCGCGGCGCGTATCCCCAGGCCGGGACGGACGCCGCCCGCGTCGCTGCCGATCCCGAACTGGCGATCATCGAATGCAAGTCGGCGCAGATGAACTCGGAGCTCGAGCGGCGGCTCAGGCGGATCGCCCGGCGCCCCGAGCGGCTGAGCAAGTATGCGGTTGCGCTTGCGCTGACCCACGGCGTGCGCGGTAACCCGTGGATCCCGGCGCTGCGACGCCTCGGCGGCGCCGCCCATGCGCATCGCTCCGGCGCTGGCGCCGATGGTTGAGGGGGCCGGCGGGGCGTTGGGGCGCGTGTGCATGATGGCGGCGGCGCTTCTGGCCAGCGCGCTGTCCATCACGCCGTCCCCCGCTGCTGCGGATGCCGCAGCGCCGGCCACGCGGGCCTGCCCCGACGGCGCCGCGCATGTGCCTCCACCGCGCTTTTCGCGGCGCAGCGGCTTCCACGACGCGCCGTTTGATCTGACCATCAGCGCGGTGGGTGACGGGCCGGTCTACTACACGCTCGACGGGTCGATCCCCGATGCCGACGACCCGGCAGGCGCGACGTCGCGCTACCGCGCGCCGATCCCGATCATCGACCGCACCGGCACATCGCACCGGCTCGCCGGGATCGACACGACCTCGGTCGGGCGGACGCCCTTTTTCGACGTCAACGACCGCGCGGCGGATTTCATGATGCCCGATCTCTCGGGGCGGGTGCTGGAGCAGGCGACGGTCGTTCGCGCACGGACGCCATGCAGCGAGACGGCGACCGCGACCTACTTCATCGGCGCCGACAGGCGGCGCGCACGGCTGCCGGTGCTGTCGCTCGCCACCGACCCGGCCGGCCTGATGGACCACGATGACGGGATCTACGTGGCGGGGCGCCTGCTCGAGGAGTCCGTGCAAAGCCCGGATTTCCACCCCGATGCCTGGATCATCTCGAATTACAGCCAGCGCGGCCGCGACCGGGAACGCCGCGTGGCGCTGAATTTCTGCGCACCGGGCGGCGCGTGCATCTACAGCCGCGATGCCGGCATCCGCATACATGGCCGATACAGCCGGTCCTTTCCGCAAAAATCCCTGCGGCTTTATGCGCGGAACGCATATGGAGATCGCCGCTTCAGGGCCGATTTCTTCTTTGGCCAGACCCCGGTGCCGCCGGGACATCGGCGGCTGATCCTGCGCAATTCCGGGCAGGATAATCCGCAGACGATGCTCGCGGACGGGGTCCTGCAATCGCTCATGCACGACCTTGTCGCGGATACGCAGGCCTATCAGCCCGCGGTCGTCTTCCTGAACGGGGAATACTGGGGCATACACAATCTCCGCGAACGCTATGATCGCCATTATCTGGAACTGGTGCATGGCGCCGATCCCGACGATGTGGACTTGCTGAACAATTCGGGTTCGACCGGCGGAATGCCCACGGACCTTGTGGCGGCGTGGCGCCAGACACTCGAGCATATCTGGCACCTCGACCCTGATGACCCCGACTTTGTGCACGAGGTCCGCGCGCAGCTTGATATCGGCAGTTTCTTCGATTTCATCATTGCGCATGTCTTCGTCGGCAACGCAGACTGGGTGTCGAACAATGTGCGCTGGTGGCGCGCCCCCAAGCGGTCGGATGCGCCCGCGGCCGGAGTGCAGGATGGCCGCTGGCGCTGGCTGATCAGCGATTTCGATGAATGGGGCGGCGGCGTAGGTGATCCGGAGTTCGACAACTTCGCCCACCGCCTGGCCCCCACGGATGACTCCTTCTATCGCGATGGCTTTCCGTTCCTGTTTCACCGCCTGGTCTCGAATGACGCGCTGCGCGCGCGGTTTCTGAACCGCTTTGCCGATCTGCTGAACACGTCGCTGCACCCCGAGACCACGCTTCGGAAACTCGACGCCGCCGCCGCGCGGATCGCCCCCGAGATCCCGGCGCATCTGGCGCGCTGGCGCCCCGAGCGGACGCTTGAGGACTGGCAGGCCGACATCGCGCGGCTGGCCGGCTTCCTGCGCGCGCGTCCGGCGATCCAGCGCGACCAGCTCGTCGCGGCGTTCGCCCCCGCCGGGACCGGGCAGATCAGCGTCGCCACCAGCCCGGCGGCACGCGGGGCCATCCGGGTGAACACGGTGACCCTGCCCGCGCGCGGGGCTGGCGACCCCGACACCTGGCGCGGCACCTATTTTCTGGGCGTCCCGGTCACGGTGACGGCCGAACCCGCCGCAGGGTATCGGTTCGCGGGGTGGGCCGGTCTGCGCGAGGGCGCCGACGCGCCCGAGATCACCATCGCCCCCGCGCCGGAGCCCGTCACGCTGCGCGCGCGGTTCGTTCCGGAGTGACCGACCCGCGCCACGCACCGCCCGGCGCGGCGGCGACGGGGTGGTGGCGACGGGGTGGCGGCGACGGGGTGGCGGCGACGGGGTGGTGGCGCGCTCAGGCCCCGCCCTGCCAGTCCAGAAGCGCAAACAGCTCGCCGATATCCGCCAGTCCCTCCAGCGACCAGACGGTCTTGAACAGCGCCGCGGTGCGGTCGCCGTCCAGAAGGCCACTCGCGCAGTCGCGGAACTTGTCTTCAAGCTCGGCATCGCTGAGCGGGTTGTGCGGGCTGCCGCGATAGTTTTCGTCGGCCCAGCGCTCGATGCGACGCCCGTCGCGGGTCTGCACCTCGATCCGCGAGCGGATGCGATCCCAGCCCATATCCTCGATCCCCTGATCGAAGCGGGTCTCGATCCGCGCCTGCATGGCCTGGCATGCGTCGGACGAGACGAATTCGTCGGTGAACTCGGCCTTGCCCGCGCGGCCCGCAAGCGCGATGGCCGCCAGCAGGAACGCGAAAGAGAACTTGCCCTCGAGCTCGGTCCTGGCGATCCGGAAGCGGATCGGCCCCAGCACGTTGCTGCCCGCACACAGCGTCACCTTTTCGATGTCGTCGGGCGCAAGCCCTTCCTCGGCCATGAGGAATTTCATCGCGTCCATGCTGGGATGGGTCAGCACCCCCGAGGGATAGGGCTTGATGCTCACACCGGGGCGCAGCATCGTGTGCGGCGCACCGAAACGGTCACGCACCAGCGCGGGCTCGCCTCCCGGACCGGCGACGGCCAGATAGCCCCAGCGCCCGTCCAGCCCCTCGGAATTGGCCGAAAACCCCTGCCGCGCCAGCAGCGCTGCCTCGACCCCGTTGGCCGAGGCACGCCCGACATGCAGCGGCTTGGTCATGCTGCCGAAATTCACGCGAATGCCCGATGCCATCGACGCGGCAAGCCCCAGCGCGCGCGCGGACTGCTCCTTGTCCAGCCCGAGCATGTTCGCCGCAGCCGCGGCCGCGGCGAAGGTGCCGATCGTCCCCGACGTGTGGAACCCGCGCATGTAATGCGCCGGATCGATGGCCTCGGCGATCTTGCAACCGACCTCGAACCCGGCGGTGAAGGCCGCGAGGAAGCGCTTGCCATCGACCGGGCGGCCGGTTTCCGCGGCGACAAGCTCGGCCGTGGACAGCGCCGCGATCAGCGGCGGCATGGTCGGGTGCATCAGCAGGCCATAGGGGCGGCCCGGCCCCTCGGCCAGTTGCGTGTCGTCCCAGTCCATCGCATGCCCCGCGGTGCCGCCCCACAACGCCGCCAGATGCGCGGGCGCGCGGCGCGCGCCAAGGCCCAGCAGCCGGGCCTGCCCGGTGCCACCGATGCTGTCGATGTGGCGCAAGAGCGGCGCCATCCCCGGCTGTTCGGTCCCCGCAAGCGCCACGGCAAGCCCGTCGAGCACGCAGCGCCGCGCCAGGTGCAGGGTCTCGGCGTCCAGATCCTCGAAGCGGTGCGATGCCATGAAGGCCGCCGCCGCCGAGGTCAGCCCCGAAAGCGCGTCATGCTGCGGGTCGGGCGTTGCGGTGGTGGTCATGTGGGGTCCTCCCTTTGAGATCGGTTTCCGGCGATCGGCAGCGTGCGCGCCGCGCCCCGCCGGCCGGGTCAGTCGAGCGTGTCGCGCACGCGCAGCTTGGCGCGTTCGACATGGCGGAAAAACGCTTCCTGCGCGCGCTCGCGGCTGCCCGAGGCAAGCGCATCGACCATCGCGCGGTGTTCGCGGTTGGACACCGCCAGCCCGCCGGGCTGCACCAGATTGCGCGCGCGAAACACCTGCAGCTTGTTGACGAAGCTCGTGTATTCGCGCTGCAGCGTGCTGTTTCCGGTCGCGTTCATGAGGTATTCGTGAAAGCGCAGGTTTTCCGGGTAGTAGTGGTCGAAGTCCCGGCCCGCGGCGATCTGATCCATCCGGTCGAGCATCGCGTTGAGATCCGCGAGCATTGCATCATCGAGTCGGTCCACCAGCAGCCGCCCGGCAAGCCCGAAGAGCGCGGCGCGCACGTCGTAGATCTCGAGCGCTTCCTTGACGCTGAGCGCGCGGACGAACACCCCGCGATTGCGGATGACGTCCACCAGCCCCCTGCCCTGCAGGCTGCGCGTCGCTTCGCGCAGCGGGCCGCGGCTGGTGCCGAAGCGTGCGGCCAGCTGGATCTCGTTCAGCCGCTCGCCCGGTTTCAGCTCTCCGGTCAGGATCAGGTGCTCAAGCGCGCTCTCCAGCCCCCCCGTCCGTGCGGCGAGGTCGGAAGCGTCGCTGCCGTGCTGATTGTTCTCTTCGTGATCCTTCTCGAGCATATTCGGAACCCCTTTGTGTACAATCCGAGCGTCAAACATGCGACTTTCGTGAAGATTGGCAAGCTCAGGGGGCCAGTGCGGCGATCACCGCCTCGGTGACCGCGCGTGTATCGGCCTGCCCGCCCAGATCCGGCGTATAGGGTCCGGTGCGGCTGACCTCGTCGATCGCGCGCATCAGCCGCGCGGCGGCGGGTGCCTCGCCCAGACCGTCGAGCATCAGCGCTGCGGTCCAGAACGCGCCCACCGGGTTGGCGATCCCCTTGCCGGTAATGTCGAAGGCCGAGCCGTGGATCGGCTCGAACATCGACGGGCTGGCCCCGGAGGGATCGATGTTGGCGGTGGCGCCGTTGCCGAGGCTCCCGGTCAGCGCCGAGGCCAGGTCCGACAGGATATCGGCGTGCAGGTTCGTGGCGAGGATGGTGTCGAAATCTCCGGGTTTGGTGACCATCATCGCGGCCATGGCATCGACGAGCTTCCAGTCGACGTCGAGCTCGGGATATTCGGCCAGCACGCGGCGGCAGGTTTCGTCCCACAGCACCATGCCATGCCGCTGGGCGTTGGACTTGGTGACCACCGTCAGCCGCTTGCGCGGCCGGGTCATCGCCAGATCGGCCGCGAAGCGCGCGATCCGCTCGACGCCGCCGCGGGTGAACACGGCGACATCCATCGCCACCTCGAGCGGCAGCGCGGCATGCGCGCGCCCGCCGACGCCCGCGTATTCGCCTTCGGAATTCTCGCGCACGATCACCCAGTCGATCTGGGCGCCCAATTCGGATTTCAGCGGCCCCTCGCGCCCGCCCAGCAGCCGCGTCGGACGCACATTGGCGTATTGATCCAGCCCCTGGCAGATCGCCAGCCGAAGCTCCCACAGGGTCAGGTGATCGGGGATGTCGGGCGCGCCGACGGCGCCGAAATAGATCGCATCGAAGGCGCGCAGCTGAAAGGCCCCGTCCTGCGGCATCATCGCGCCCGTTCGCCGATACCGGTCCGAGCCCCAGTCGAAGTGCGTGACATCGAGCGCGAAACCGCCGTCGAGCGCGGCCAGACGCTCCAGAACGGCGACCCCGGCCTCGATCACCTCGGGGCCGACGCCGTCTCCGCCGATCGCGGCGATCCTATGCCTGCGCATGCGCGTTCTCCATCCCGTTCACTATGCCGTCGACCATGTCGGACTGGCTGCCGGTGCCCTTGATGTCGGGCGTGCGCGTGGCGGGGTCGGCCAGCGCGGCTTCGATGCCGCGGCGCATCCGTTCGGCGACCGCCACGGCCGCGGGGACGTCGCGCTTGCGACCCAGCCAGTCGAGCATCATCCGCGTCGATTCGATCATCGCGTAGGGGTTGGCGATGCCCTTGCCGGCGATATCGGGGGCCGAGCCATGCGTTGCCTGCGCCATCGCAATGGCGCCGCGTCCGATGCACAGGCCCGGTGCCATGCCAAGCCCGCCGACCAGCCCCGCAGCCTCGTCGGTCAGGATGTCGCCGAACATGTTTGTCGTCACCACGACGTCGAAGCTCTGCGGATCGCGCACCAGTCGCATCGCCATGGTGTCGACGATCACCTCGTCCACGGCGATGTCGGGATACTCCTGCGCCACCTGATAGGCGCTTTCGACGAACAGCCCGCAGCCCAGCTTGAACACCGTGTTCTTGTGCACCAGCGTCAGCCGCTTCTTGCGCGCCCGCGCCAGGTCTAGCGCCGCGCGCACCACCTTCTGCGAGCCCTCGCGGGTGATCACGCGCACCGACATGGACACATCCTCGGTCGGGCGGAACTCGCCCGACCCGGCGACCACGTTGCGGTCGGGCTGGAAGCCCTCGTTGTTCTCGCGCACGATCACGAGGTCGATGTCCTCATGGATCGCGCCGATCCCGGGAAAGGACCGGGTCGGGCGCACATTGGCGAACAGGTCGAACTGCTTGCGCAGGATCGGGTGCGGATTGATCGCCTCGGGGACCTTCGGATAGGCCTGATGCCCGATCGGCCCCAGAATCCAGCCATCAAGCCCGCGCAGCGTGTCGAGCGTGCCTTCGGGCATGGTGTGCCCGTGGGTGTCGAGCGCGCGGCGTCCGATGGGCACCTCGACCCAGTCGATCGCCAGCCCCTCGGCCGCAGCCGCGGCGCGCGCGATCCGGACCGAGGCGGGGACGATCTCGTGGCCGATATCGTCCCCTTCCAGGATGCCGATGCGCAGATCCGCCATCACGCGACCTGCCCGGCCGCCGTCGGCACCGACGCGCGCGCGGCGTCGGCCACATCGCTCAGCGTTTCCAGCGCCCACGAGGCCTTGAGCAGGCGCGCGGTGTCGTCGTCGCCGATGACCAGCGCCGATTGCCTGGTGAACTTCTCGTCGATCTGCGCATCGGTCAGCGGCACCTCGCGGCTGCCGATGGCGCGTTCGACATGCTTGTGCAGGGTGGTGCCGTCGTCGAAGGTGACGTCGATCTTGACCGACGCCTCGTGGATGTCGCCCGATGCCTCGGCCTGCACCGTATCGCGCAGCGCGATGATGTCATCGGCGCGCACCACCTCGTCGGTGAACGCCGTGGGCGCGCCGTCGCCGCGCAGCAGCGCCGCCGCCGCGGCATGATAGACCGAGAACTTGCCTTCCAGCCCGGTCTGCGGGCTGCGCTTGCCGGTGAGTTCAAGCACCAGCGGGTGCGCGGTCAGCTTGACCGAGGCGATCCGCCGGACCCGGTCGCCGATCTCGTCGCGGATCTGCAGGCAGCCGTCGATGGTGGGGTGGATGACGATGCCGCAGGCGAAGGGCTTGTAGGAGTTCAGCCCCGCCTCCCAGTGCTCGCCCAGCCCGCCGAGGATCTCGGTCCAGTCCTGCTTGTCGGACATGACATGCGCGAAACCGCGCGGCGCCTCGATCACGCGCTCGGACGAATCGAACCCGGCCTCGGCCAGCAGCGCCGACATCAGCCCGTTCTGCGCCGCGCGGCCGGGGTGGAAGCTCTTGGTCATGGTGCCGAACATCTCGCGGAAGCCCGACGCCTGCGTGCCCGCCAGCCCCAGCGCCCAGCGCATCCGTTGCGCATCCAGCCCGATCATCTTGCCCACCGCGGCGGCAGCGCCGAACACCCCGGCGGTGCCGGTGATGTGCCAGCCGCGATCGTAATGCGGCGGATAGACCGCGTTGCCGATGCGGCATTCGACCTCGACCCCGACGATCAGCGCGGTCAGGAAATCGCGCCCCGAAACCGGCCGCATCTCGGCCAGCGCCAGCAGCGCCGAGGCGACAGGGCCGGCGGGGTGAATGATGGTCTTCAGATGCGTGTCGTCATAGTCCAGCACATGGCTGGAGATGCCGTTGATCAGCGCCGCATGGGGTGCGTCCAGCCGTTCGCGCCGGCCCAGCACTGTCGACGTGGTCTTGCCCGCGAAAGGGGTCACGGCCGCGAGCGCGCAATCGACGGTTTCATGGTCGGCGCCACCGACGGCGCAGCCCATCCAGTTGACGAAGGTGCGCAGCCCCTCGCGGCGGACGCTGTCGGGAATGTCCCCGGCGCGCAGGCCCACGATCCAGTCGGCCAGTTCGGCGGTGACGCGGGGGGTGTTGGGGTCGATCTCGTAATGGCTCATCTGCTCGGCTCCTTCTTACAGCAGTCCGCGGGCAATCCCGCCATCGACATTCACGGTCTGGCCGGTCATGTAGGACGCGCGCGCGCTCGCCATCCACACCACCATCGCCGCGACCTCCTCGGGCTGGCCGAAGCGGCGCAGCGGGATGTCGCGGGAGAACTCCTCGAGCACCGCTTCCTCGCTGCGGCCCTCCTCGGCGGACATCTTCGCGGCGCGGTTGGTCCACAGCGGCGTGAGCGTCCGCCCGGGCGCCACGCAATTGACCCGAATGCCCCGCTCGGCCAGTTCGCCCGCCAGCGTCTTGGTCAGCGCCAGCAGCCCCGCCTTGTGGACGTTCGACGCGACCTGATGCGGATACGGCATGCGCGAGGACGCCGCACCCAGCAGCACGATCGCCGGATCGCGCCCGCGTTCGAGTGCAGGCAGCAGCGCCCGGATCGCCCGGACATTCGACAGGACGTTGTATTCGTAATTCGCCTGCCAGTCGGCGTCGGACAGGTCGGCAAAGGCCGACCGGATGCTGCCGCCCTGCGCCGTGACCAGGATATCGAGCCCGTCCCAGCCGTCGATCCCCGCAACCAGCGCGTCGCCCGCGGCGGCTTCGGTCACGTCGCACGGAATGGTGCGCGCACCGCCGATATCGGTGGCCGCCCTGGCAAGCTTCTCGGCACTGCGCGAGGCAAGCGCCAGCTCCGCACCCTCCTGCGCCATCAGCTGCGCGGTTGCGAAGCCGATACCCTGGCTGCCCCCGACGATCAGCGCGCGCCGTCCTTCAAGACCCAGATCCAACGGTAATCTCCCTTATTCTGCGATAGAGTTTGAACGTCAGCAGGATGGTCGAGGCGATCACGACGATCCGCATGACGTGGAACGCGCTCACCACCTCGGCATCGAGGTTCATCACCTGCGCGGTCAGCACCATTTCGGTGACAGCGGCCGGGGCGAGCGCCAGAAAGCTGGTGACATAGGACAGGCCGGTCATCGACGACAGCGCCACCGCGCCGGCCGCCGCACACACGATCATGTAGACCGAGATCACCACCGCCGCCGCCGTCACCCGCGGCAGCGCCGCCAGCATGCTGCGCTGGAACCGGCATCCCAGCCAGGTGCCCAGCGCGATCTGCGCGATCACGATGATGACGCCGGGGATGGTGACCTGCACCAGCCCGGTCACCCCCAGCACCATGCCCGCCAGGATCGGCCCCGACAGCCAGCGGTTCGGCAATGGCGAGCCCTTGAGCACGCGCGCACCCAGAAAGCCCGCGCACAGCGCCACCGCCACCAGCAGCAGGTTGTCGGGTGAATGGCCCTGGCTGGGGATCGTGCTGCCATGCTCGCCGAAATAGAACACCAGGACCGGCACCACCGCCACCACCAGCGAGACCCGCATCGAATGCACCACCGCCACCGACCCCGGCTGGCCGCCGTGGCGTTCGGCGACATGCGCCATGTCGGCCATGCCGCCCGCCGCGGTCGCGAAAAACGCCGTGTTCGGGTCCAGCCGCGCCAATGGCCGGATCAGGAAGGCGGCGAGCATGGTGAACGCGATCACGTAGCCCGTGGCCAGCAGCATCGCCGGCAGAAGCGTCATCATCGCGATCAGCACATCGCCCGTGAAGCGCAGCCCCACCGCGGTGCCGATGGCGACCTGTCCGATCTCGCGCCCCATCGGCATCAGCTCGAACGCCAGCCCCGACAGCGACAGCGCCGCGAACAGGAAGAACGGCCCCAGCATCCACGGCAACGGCAGGCTGATCCACGTCGCCACGGCACCGGCGACGATGGCGATCGCGTAGGTCAGCGCCAGCCGACGGAGCAGGCGCGGCAGATCACGGGCACGCGTGCCCCCCGCTGCGCCCTGTTGCTCCGTCGGTCGGGTCATCGCTGCATCACCGTGCCAGCAGCTTCATCAGCCCCCGGACGTCCGACAGCGTCTCGAACTCCTTGACGCGGGCGACGACCTCGTTCGCGCGCCCCGCGTCCCATTTGGCGAAGTCGGCGCATTCGCGGAACTTGTCGGCGACCTCGTCATAGCTCATGGGATTCGCCGGGCTGCCCTTGCCGAAATCGGCCACGCCCGAGACCGTGCGCCCGTCCTTGAGCGTGATGTCGATATAGGTGGTCATCAGATGGTAGCCGGCAGCCTCGGCGCGGTCGTCGACGACGAAATCGACCTTCTTGATGAACTCCTGCACATCGGGGCGCATCACCACCTCGTCGGTGAATTCGTTCAACCCTGCGCGGCCTTCGATCAGCAGGATCGCCATGCAGAACTGCATCGAGAACTTGGCCTGCAGCTCGTTCGTCGGGCGGTGGTGGATCAGCGCGTTGGGCATGTTCGAATTGGTGCCCACGCGCACATGCGTCACATCCGCCGCCTTGATGTCGTTTTCGCGGATCAGCCGCAGCATCTCGGTCATCCCCGGATGCGTCAGCGACCCCGACGGGTGCGGTTTGATCGACACGCCCGGCTGGTCGAAGGTCCAGGGGTTGCCCAGCTTGCCGTGAATGGCGTCATGATCGTAGCCGCCGCCCGCCGCCGAGAAGAACCCGCGCGGCGCCTCAAGGATGGTCGGCGCGGCGCTCCAGCCATAGGCGGCGAACTGCGCCGCGACGATGCCGCTTTCCGACGACCGGCCGGCATGAAACGGCTTGGTCATGGTGCCGAAATTCTCGCGCAGGCCCGCCGACTGGCTGCCGGCGATGGACAGCGCGCGCAGCATGGTGTCCTCGTCCAGCCCCATCAGCCGCCCCGCTGCCGAGGCCGACGCGTAGGTCCCGCAGGTCGCGGTGGCGTGGAACCCGGTCTGGTAATGGCGCGGATTGATGGCTTCGGCGATCTTGCACTCGACCTCGACGCCCAGGTGATAGGCCAGCATCACATCCGCACCCGAGCTGCCCAGCACCTCGCCCATCGCCAGCGCCGACGGCAGCGCCGGGGCGGTAGGGTGCGTCAGCAGGCCGTAGACGCGGTCCTTCGCGACCGCCAGCTGCGTGTCATCATAGTCGTCGGCGTGGATGCCGACGCCGTTCGCAAAGGCCGCAAAACGCGCCGGCACCACCTTGTCCGACCCGATCACGGTCGCGCCCTTGCCATCGGCGGCGCCGATATCGTCAAGGTGCCGGCGGACGTATTCGCCCGATTTCGCGACCGACCCCGACAGCGCCAGCCCCAGCCCGTCAAGAATGGATTTCTTGCCGTTCTCGATCACCACCGCGGGCAGGTCGGGCAGGTTGGTCTCGCGCACGAAGGCGCCGACCTCGCGGGTCAGGCCCGACTCATGGGTGTTGGTTGCGTTTGCGTTCATGTGTGGTCTCCTCTCGGGTGGCTCTGAAACGTGGCCCATGAATTCGGCGCGCGCCCCTGCGCGCCCGCGAGGTTCGGTCGGACCCGCTGCTCCGGCTCTAGAAACCGCGCCAAGGCAGAATTGTCAACACATTGACGCAGCCACAAGCAGCGCTCGGGCACCCCACAGGCAGGCCGACTGCGCCTTGGTGGATTATTTTATGATATTAATCAGTATCTTGCAAAAGAAAAGCTGACCGCCCCCATAGCCATGCGGCCCGCGTTCCGCAGCACTGGCGCCGGGATCATCCTGTTCTGGCGCCCAAATCTGCGCTCCATGAAGGCCCCTTCCATCAAAATTGTTGACAATAGCCGAAGATTCGTGAGGATTGCGCCACGGGCTTGGTGGGCGCCCGGCGGTCGGCCTGGGAGGGACGGCCCGCGAACGACCCCAACGACATGGAGGAGCTGATGACAGACAACTTCACACGCCGCGACATGCTGAGGATGGTCTCGGTGGGCGCGGCCGCTGCCACGGTCGCCTCGCCGGCGATCCTGCGCGCGCAAAGCGGCTTTCCCGACCGCCCGATCAACGTGGTCGTGCCGTTCAACACCGGCGGTTACAACGACCGGCTGGCGCGGGCCTCGGCGCCGTTCGTGCAGGAAGCGCTCGGCCAGCCGCTCAACATCATCAACCGCGGCGGCGCCGGGGCGCTGCTTGGGCACACCTTCTTCCAGCAGCAGCCCGATGACGGCTACACCATCTGCGTCAGCTCGTTCGGCCCGTATATTCCGCTGAACATCCTGACGCAGGATGCGCCGTTCACGGTCGAAGACTGGCACATGATCAACCTGCCCTCGCAGGATTACACGCTGATGGCCACGAGCGCTGATTCGGGCATCTCGTCGATTGACGACTTCCTCGAGCGTGTGCGCGCCGACCCCGGCAGCGTGTCGATCGGCATTCAGCCGGCATCGGCCGATCTGGTGAACCTGACGATCCTGATGGAGCACGAGGGGATCGACACCGACGCGCTGACGATCGTGACCTATGACGGCGGCGGTCCGGCCCGCAACGCGGTTGCCGGCGACGTGGTCGATGTCGCGCTCGTGGGGGGGCAGGGCTTCATCCCGCTCGCCGATCAGATCCGTCCGCTGCTGGTCTTCGGCGACGAGACGCGCGACGGCTGGGAGGCCGCGCTCATCGGCGATGTGATGGGCGATGCGGCGCAGTTCGTGTCGGGCTCGCAGCGCGGCTGGGGGGTCCACAGCTCGTTCGTGGAAAACCACCCCGACCGTTACCAGATCCTGCTCGACGCGATCGAAACCGCCTCGAAGAGCGACGCGATGATCGAATCGCTCGAGGATCAGGCGCTGGCGACCACCTGGTACGGCCCCGAGGCCTCCAACCGGCAGCTTCGCCAGACCGCGGCGCTGATGGAGGAATACATCGATCTGCTGACCGGCGACTGATCGCGCGCGCACAGCAACATCGGGCCGCCCGCACCGACGGGCGGCCCGTCGCATAGGGAGGACTCTGGCCATGGCTCAGAAATCGGGCCGTCTTGTCGTGTTGTGGGGGCATCTGGCGCTGCTGGCCGTCATCGCGGCGGTGATCATCGCCTACTGGATCGACACCCGCGCCGCCTCGACCCGCACGGTCAACCTGCTGCTTGTGCAGCCCGCGTCCATCTTCGGGCTGGTGCTCGTCCTGTGCATCGTCCCGCAATGTTTCCGACATGTCGAACACCCCGAGGCCACCAGCAAGGAAACGCTGGGCGATCTGGGCAAGGTCTTCGCGCTCATGGCCGCCTTCATCGCCTTCGCCCTGTCGATGGAAACCGTGGGCTTCGACGTTGCCACCTTCGCCTTCATGGTCGTCGGCCTGTTCCTGTGCGGGGAACGGAACTGGCTGCTGAACCTCGGTTTCAGCGCGGCGTTCACCGCGGCGCTGATCTGGGGCTATGGCGCGATCATTCCCTTCCCGTTTCCGCTGACGCTTCTGTGAGGGCGCCGACATGATCGATTTCGAAAACGTCCAGGGCGCGGTGTCGCTGCTGACCTCGTCGGCGCAGGCATGGATCTGGCTTGTCCCGGGGCTGATCATCGGGCTGTTCTTCGGCTCGATGCCGGGGATCTCCATCACCATGGCGATGGCGATCTTCCTGCCGATGACGCTCTACATGGATTTCCTGCCGGCAATCATCTTCCTGACCGCGATCTACACGGCGGCCGGGTTCGGCGGGTCGGTTCCGGCGGTGCTGATGAACATCCCGGGCACCACATCGGCGGTGGCGACCACCTTCGACGGCTACCCGATGGCGCGCTCGGGACGCCACAACGAGGCGCTGGGCACCGCGCTTGCCGCCTCGGTCTTCGGCACGCTGGTGAGCTATCTGCTGCTGATGTTCCTGATCGCGCCGGTCTCGCGCGTGGTGCTCAGGCTGGGGCCGCTGGAAATGTTCTTCGTGGCCGTCTGGGGGATGCTGCTGATCGGCTCGCTGGCCGGGCGGTCGATGCTGCGCGGGCTGCTGGCCGGCACCTTCGGCGTGCTTCTGGGCACCGTCGGCTTCAGCTCCGCCGGCCATATCCGCGGCACGATGGGGGTGCCGTGGCTGTTCGACGGTGTGCCGGTGATCCCGGCGATGATGGGACTTCTGGCGGCCAGCCAGTTGATCGGGCTCATCAACACCCGTTACCTGATCGAGGACGAGGCGTCGCGCAAGATCAGCTTCCGCAAGATCGTCGGCGGCATGCGCGATGCGTTCCGCCAGCGCTTCATCGTGGTGCGCGGGGCCATAATCGGGGTGCTGGTGGGGGCGATCCCCGGGGTCGGCTCGTCGATCTCGAACCTGCTGTCCTATGCCGAGACCAAGCGCAACGCCCCCGACGGCGACACGTTCGGCACCGGCAACCCCAAGGGCGTGATCGCCGCGGAAAGCGCAAATTCCTCGTCCGAAGGGGGCGCAATGGCCACGATGCTGGCGCTGGGTATTCCCGGCGGCGGCGCCACGGCGATCCTGCTGGCCGCCTTCGCGATGAACAACATCGTCGGCGGGCCAAGCTTCATCGCCAACCAGATGGACATCGTCTATGCGATCATCTTCGCCAACTTCGCGCAGGCGCTGCTGCTGCTGATCGTGGGGCTGGGCTTCGTCTACATCGCCGGATACGTGGTGCGGGTGCCGCTGCGGTTCCTGATCCCCAGCGTGCTGGTGGTGGCGACCTTCGGGTCCTACGCGATCGAGGGCAGCGCCGCGGGGCCGATCACGCTGGTCGTGTTCTCGGTGCTGGGCTGGGCGATGATGCGCTACCAGTATCCCGTCGCGGCCACCGTGGTGGGGCTGCTGCTGGGCCGGCTGCTCGAGAACGAGCTCGCCCGCGTGTTCCAGATCGGGCGCCAGAGCATCGAAGGCATCTTCAACTACGCCCTCACCCGGCCCGGCGCGCTTGCGATCCTGGGGCTGATGCTGCTGTCGATCCTGGTGTCCGCCATCGCCAAGGAGCGCCGCCGCCGCCGCGGGATCAAGCTGCTGGACGAGCAGGTCTGAGGCCGAGGCGTCCGGCTGACGCAACGAAAAGGGGGCCGCGACAGTGTCGCGGCCCTCCGGCATTTGCCCTGGTCGCTGGTCGCTGCGCTCAGCCGCCCGGAGCGGCGCGCGGCGCGTCATCCTCGGGCCCGATCAGCCGGTATTCGGCGCGCTCCTGCGCATCGAGCTGCGCAATCAGCCCGGTCTCCCACGCCAGATACCGCCGCGACGCATCAAGATTGCCGTCATGGCGATCATGGACGAAGCGCAGGAAATCGATCGCGTCCTTCGCTGCGGGTTCGCTCGGGTTGGGCTCCACCGCCGCGCCGGCGCGTTCCAGTGCAGCCTGGCCGCCATCGACCACCGCGATACGCTTGACCCCGGCCTCGTGCAGGTCACGCGCGGCAAGCCGTGCGATTTCCGGGCGGGCGGCGACCAGAAGCGCGACACGCTCGCCGATACGCGGTGCCAGCGCGCCGATCCGCGGCCGGATCGACCAGATCGCCCCGGCAAGGTGCCCGGTGGCATAGTGGCGCGACGGGCGCAGATCGATCAGGCGCGCACCTTCGCGCAGCAGCCGCAGCGCCTGCGCGGCGCTGACGGTGTCGACCGGGGCGGCGCGACGGGGTTGCGGCACCTCCGGCGCAGGCAGCGCGCGCAGGCTGTCGTCGATCCGCGCGATCACGGGCTCGAACCCCAGTTGCACCAGCCAGAACGCCGCAATCGCGCTGCGCAGGCCCGTGTCACAGCACAGAACGACCCGGCTGCGGCGCACGGCGATCCACTGATCGGTCGCCTGGACAAGCTGCACCCCCGGCGCGGGCCGCGCGGCGGCGACAGGGTCCGCCGCGGTTTCGGCGTCCGAGCGCAGGTCCAGCACATAGGTGCTGCGCGCGGGATCGTCCCGCATCCGCGCGACCGCGTCCGCATCCACGCGCGCGAAACCGTAGCGCGCGATCAACGCGTCGGCGCGCGCGCGTGAGGCCGCGAGCGCGGCCTCGTCCAGCGCGGGCAACGGCGCGGCGATGTTGTCGCGTTCCAGATCGAACCCGGCCAACGCCCAGCCCTGAGTGCCGTTTTCCAGCGCCTGAACCCGCTCGCCGGCCCCGACCAGCGCCAGCCCGATCGCACCCACGATCCCGCGGGTGCGCCCCGCGCAGGTCACCACGATGGGGCGATCGTCCGGCAGCGCCGCGAGCCGGTGCGGCAGCTCTCCGTTGGGCAGGTTGACCGCGCCGGGCACACGCATCTTGGCGTATTCCTGCGGCGGGCGGGTGTCGAAGAACGCGATATCGCTGCCCGCGCGCGTCATCTCGGCCAGTTCTTCGGCCCGGACCATGCGCGGGTGCCACAGGGTTTCGGCCAGCTCGCCCAGCAGCTTCGAGGGCACATTGACCCCCTTGTAGACCGGCAGACCCGCCGCCGCCCAGCCCGGCACTCCGCCCGAGATCACCGCGACATCGCTGTAACCCATTTCGGCCAGACGCGCGGCGGCGCGCTCGGCCACCCCGTCGCCGGCATCGATCAGCAGCAGCGGCACGTCTCGGCGCGGGGCCATCGCGCCGATCCGCAGCTCCAGCTCGCTATAGGGCAGGGGCACCGCGAACAGCGGGTGCCCCTCGCCGAACTGGCCATGTTCGCGGACGTCGACGAACCCGATCTCGCCGCCGTTGTGCAACAGCGCCTTCGCATCGCGCGGGTCGATCCGTTTCATGCTGCCGGCTCCATCGGTTCCTTGCCCGAAAAGAAATCCGCGAATGCCGCGCCGATCAGGTCGGGGCGCTGTTCGGCCGGGTAGTGCCCCGTCGGCACCGCGAAGCCGCGCAGATCATCGGCCCAGTCGCTCCAGGCCTGAAGCGGCTTGAAATGCCGTCCGCAATGGCTGTTGGACCCCCAGATCACCAGCACCGGGCAGGCGATCTTGCGGGTGCCGAAATCGGCGGTGTCCATGGCCAGATCCACCGACACCGTGGCGCGGTAATCCTCGCAGATGGCGTGGATCTGTTCGGGTGTCGTGCAACGGACGTATTCCGCCATCGCCTCGGGGGCGAAGATCGACAGACCGACGCCTTTCTTGTTCAGCTTGTACTGGATGTAATAGTCCAGATCCGAGCACAGGAGCTTTTCCGGAAACGGCGCCTTCTGCGCCATGAAGAACCAGTGATAGCTCTCCAGCCCCCAGCCCATCGAGACGTTCGTGAGCACGTGATGGGTGGGGACAATGTCGAGCGCCGCCAGCCGTTCGACGCGGTCGGGCCGGTCCAGCGCCATCCGGAAGCCCACCCGCGCCCCGCGGTCATGCCCGGCGATGGCGAAACGCTCGAAGCCGAGGGCGCGCATCAGGGCGAAGTTGTCCTCGCCCATCGTGCGGAAGCTGTAGCCGGAATGATCCGCGCCGCCATCGGGCTTGGAGCTGTCGCCATAGCCGCGCAGATCGGGTGCGATCACGGTCCAGTGCCGCGCCAGTTCGGGCGCCACCTTGTGCCAGCTGACATGGGTCAGGGGGTTTCCGTGCAGCAGCAGAAGCGGCGGCCCCTCGCCGCCGATCGCGACATTGATCTCGGCCCCCTCGGTCGCGATGCGGTCATAGCGGAACCCCCTCATCAGGCTGCGGTCGGGTGTGCGGTGATCGGGCATGTCCTCCCCTTCCCTGTCTGGACGCGCCAGCGCCCGCGGGCATTCGCCGCGGGTCGTCATGACTGATCCCGTCATATCCGGTATTGTTGACAATCGTCAAGAATGGGGCCAGTTTCCGCGAAAATTATCGACACGCCGAGCTTGTATTCTGCGCGCGGTGCCGCGATTATCGCAACGCACCGCAAAGGAGGCCGAGTTGCGCCCGAAATCCCCCGCGCATCGCCACCGATGCTTCCCGTGCTCGGCATGATCGACAGGGCGCGCATCGTCACGGTTCTGATCGCGGCAGCCGGGGTCGCGGCTTTCGCCGCGCTCGGGCTACCGTTGCCGTTTCTGCTGGGCCCGCTGGCGGCGTGCCTGATCGCGGCGCTCGCCGGGGCGCAGATGCGCGATCTGGGCTGGCTTTCCAAGGCGATGCGCACGGTGCTCGGGCTCGCGGTCGGTGCGGCTGTCACGCCGGAACTGGCGGGGCGGCTGCCCGACATGGCGCTCAGCGTGGCGATGGTCCCGGTGCTGGTGCTTCTCATCGGGGCGATCGGCTACCCGTTCTTTCGCCGCGTCTGCGGCTACGATGCCCCCACCGCCTATTACGCGGCCATGCCCGGCGGGTTGCAGGACATGCTGATCTTCGGACAGGAGGCCGGCGGCAATGTGCGCACGCTGTCGCTGATCCACGCGACGCGGGTGCTGACAATCGTGTCGCTGCTGCCTATCCTGATCACGGTCGTGTGGGGCCTGCCGCTGACCGACGCCCCCGGAACCCCCGCAGCCGACCTGCCGCCCGCGCAGGCTGCGCTGCTGGTGGGGATCGCGCTTGTCGGGTGGTGGGGTGCGCAGCGTCTGGGCGTGTTCGGCGCGCCGATCCTTGGCCCCCTGATCCTGGGGGCTGCGCTGTCGCTCAGCGGGATCCTGACCGCCCGCCCGCCGACCGAGGCGATCCTTGCCGCGCAGTTCTTCATCGGGCTGGGCATCGGCGCGGCCTATACCGGCGTGACCATGGCCGAGATCCGCCGCGATGTCGCCGCGGGCTTCGCATTCTGCCTGATCCTGAGCGCGCTTGCGCTCGTCTTCGCCGAGATCGTGGCACGGCTGGGCCTTGCGCCCCGGCTCGAGGCGTTTCTGGCCTTCGCGCCGGGGGGGCAGGCGGAAATGGTCGTGCTCGCGCTGGTGGCGGGGGCCGATCTGGCCTTCGTGGTGACGCACCACCTGGTGCGCCTTGTGATCGTGATCGCCGGGGCGCCGATCATCGCCCGGCACACCGATGTTCCGCCGAAACAGGAGTAGGCTTGATGAAGATTGCAATTCTTGACGACTGGGCCGGGCGCGCGCGCGACATGGCCGACTGGGACAGCCTTGGCGCGGACATAACGGTGTTTCGCGACACGCTGCACGACGCCGACGCGCTGGCCGCGCGGCTGGAACCCTTCGACGTGATCTGCCTGATGCGCGAGCGCACGGCGATGCCGGGATCGCTGATCGCCCGGCTGCCGAGGCTGCGGCTGATCGTGACGACGGGAAAGCGCAACCTTTCGCTCGACATCGACGCGGCGGCGGCGCGCGGGATCACCGTCTGCGGCACCGAGGGTCGCAAGACCACGACATCGGAATTCGCGATGACGCTGATCCTGGCGATGGCGCGCAACCTGATCCCCGAGGCGCGCGCCATCGCCGACGGGGGCTGGCAGACCGGGCTTGGCCGTGATCTGGACGGCATGACGCTGGGGCTGATCGGGGCGGGGTCCATCGGCGCGCAGATGATCGATCGCGCGCGCCCCTTCGGCATGAACGTGATCGCCTGGTCGCAGAACCTGACCGAGGCACGATGCGCCGAGTTGGGGATCACCCGCGCCGAGAGCCTGCATGCGTTGATGGCCAGCGCCGACGCGATCTCGATCCATCTGGTGCTGTCCGAGCGCACGCGCGGCCTGCTCGATGCCGCGGCGCTGGGGGCAATGAAGCCGGATGCGATGCTGGTGAACACCTCGCGCGGGCCGATCATCGACACCGACGCGCTGCGCGCGGCGCTGCACGCCGAACCCGGCCGCCGCGCCGCGCTCGATGTGTTCGATATCGAACCGCTTCCCGCGGACCACCCGCTGCGCGACCGCGCGCTGATCGACCGCGGACAGCTGCTGCTCACGCCGCATCTCGGATACGTCACCGAAGCCACCTGGCGGCTGTTCTACGGCCAGACCGTCGAAGCCATCCGCGCCTTCATGGACCAGCGCCCCGTGCGCGTGCTCTCAAGCTGAAAGGACCACCCCATGCCAAGCAAGACCTATCGCATCGCCGTCATCCCGGGCGATGGCATCGGAACCGAAGTCATGCCCGAGGGTCTGCGCGCGCTGGAAGCGGCGGGCCGGCGTTTCGATATCGGGTTCGACTTCGATCATTTCGATTTCGCCTGCGCCGACTACTACACCGCGCATGGCCAGATGATGCCCGACGACTGGAAGGACCGGATCGGCGGACATGACGCGATCTTCTTCGGCGCCGTCGGCTGGCCCGACACGGTGCCCGATCATGTCTCGCTCTGGGGCTCGCTGATCCAGTTCCGACGCGAATTCGACCAGTATGTGAACCTCCGGCCTGCGCGGCTGATGCCGGGCGTGCGCTCGCCGCTGGCCGGGCGCGAGGCCGGCGATATCGACATGATGATCGTGCGCGAGAACACCGAGGGCGAGTATTCCTCGATCGGGGGCAAGATGTTCCCAGGCACGGACCGCGAATTCGTCTTGCAGGAAACGGTGATGACCCGCACCGGGGTCGATCGCATCCTGGCCTATGCCTTCGATCTGGCGCAGCGACGGTCCGGCAAGCTGACCTCGGCCACCAAGTCGAACGGTATCGCCATCACCATGCCCTATTGGGACGAGCGCGTGCGCGAGATGGCGGCGAAATATCCGGGGGTCGAGGTCAACCAGTTTCACATCGATATCCTGACCGCCTTTTTCGTGCTGCGTCCGGACACCTTCGACGTGGTGGTTGGCTCGAACCTGTTCGGCGATATCCTGTCGGATCTCGCCCCGGCCTGCACGGGCACCATCGGCATCGCACCATCGGGCAACATCAACCCCGAACGGCGCTTTCCCTCGCTGTTCGAGCCGGTGCACGGTTCGGCCCCCGACATCGCGGGACAGGGCATTGCCAACCCGGTGGGCCAGATCTGGGCCGGCGCGCTGATGCTGGATCACTTCGGCCACGCCGATGCGCATGACGCCATGCTCGCCGCGATCGAGACGACGCTCGCAGACCCCGCAACCCGCACCGGGGATCTGGGCGGGTCGGCCGACACCGAAAGCTGCGGCAAGGCCGTCGCCGCCGCCATCGACGCCTGAAGGAGACCCGAGGTGAGCACACACAAACGCCCGATCATCGCATTCTTCCCCGGTGACCCGACCGGGATCGGCCCCGAACAGACCGCGCGCCTCTTGGCCGAGCGCCGTGTCGACGAGGTCGCGCGCATCGTGCTGGTCGGCGATGCCCGCGTCGTGGCGCTGGGTGCCGAAGATGCCGGGGTCAGCCTGCCGCTGGCGCCGGTGGGCTCGGTCGCCGATATCGACTGGGACGCGGCCGCGACGCCGATCCTCGATCTGGCCAACCAGGACCCGGCAACGGTGACCCGGGGTGCGCCGGATGCCGAGGTCGGCCGTGTGGTGGGCGAGACGCTGAAGGCCATGATCGACCTGGCCGCGCGCGGCGAGGTCGATGCGATCACCTTCGCACCCCTGAACAAGAAGGCGCTCTTCGACGGCGGCTGGCGGTTCCCCGATGAACACCAGCTGTTCGCGAACCTGCTGGGCCATGACGGGCCGTTCAGCGAGATGAACGTCCTTGACGACTGGTGGATGGGGCGCGTGACGTCGCACATGTCGCTGCGCCAGGCGATCGAGGCCGTGACGCCCGAGCGTATCCGCTTCGCGCTGCGGCTGGTCGATACCACGCTGCGCCGCGCGGGGTTCGAACGCCCGCGCATCGCGGTCGCGGCGCTCAACCCCCATGCCGGCGAGGGCGGGCTGTTCGGCACCGAGGAGATCGAGATCATCCGCCCCACGGTCACGGAAATGGCCGCCGAGGGCATCGCCTGCGAGGGCCCCTTCCCGTCCGATACGGTCTATCTGAAGGCCTTTGCGGGCGCGTATGACAGCGTTCTGGCGATGTATCACGATCAGGGCCAGATTGCGACCAAGCTGCGCGGGTTCAACCGCGGCGTGACGATCACGGCGGGGCTGGATGTGGTCTTCACCACCCCAGCCCACGGCACCGCCTACGACATTGTCGGCCGCGGGATCGCCGATATCGGCGCCGTGGAACGCGCCGTGCAGCTGGCCGCCCGGCTTAGCGCGCGTTAGCGGGATCAGCGACCAGGACGAGGCAACGCGCGCGCGCATCGCCGGGCCATGCTGCAAGCACAAGGCGCGCGCCGGGGCACCGGCGCGCGCCTTGTCATGGTGTCCCGGGCTGCGCGCCGTCCGGGCAGACCGGGACGCCTGCGCGCGTCACCCCCGCCGCGTCCGCAACCGTGCCACCAGCATCTGCAGCAGCGGTGCCAGCAGCGACAGCACGATCACCACGGCCACGACCTTGCTGATCGGGCTTGCCAGCAGCGATTCGACCCCACCGATCCGCGTGGCGCGCAGGAAATTGCTTTCCAGAAGCGGGCCAAGGATGATCGCCAGCATGAAGGCGGGCACCGGGTAGCGATAGGTCTTCAGCAGCACCCCCAGCACCCCGAAGATGACCATCAGCATGATGTCGAACGCCATGAAGCGCCACGCATAGGCCCCGGTGAACACCAGCACCGCCACGATCGGCACCAGCAGTGCGTTGGGGATGAACACGATGCGCTGCGCCACCCGCGCCAGCAGGATGCCCAGCGATGCAATCAGCGCCGCGGCAACGAACATCGAGAACAGGATCGTGTAGGCGTCGACCTGGAAGTTGTGGAAGAACTCGGGCCCCGGGCGCACCCCGTGCAGCACCAGCGCTGCCAGCATCACCAGTGTCGACGCGCTGCCCGGCAGGCCCAGCGTCAGCATCGGCACGACCGATCCGGTCGCTGTGGCATTGTTGGCCGAATCGGTCGCGACCAGCCCCTCGGGGTTGCCCTTGCCGAAGGCGCTGCGGTCGCGCGACCACTGCTTGGCCTGACCATAGGCCAGAAACGACCCGATGGTCGACCCTGCGCCGGGGATCACGCCAACGAAGAACCCCAGCACGCTGGAGCGCAGCAGGTTCACCTTGTGGCGCGCCGACTCGCGGAACCCGGCGCGAATCTCGGCCCAACCGGTCGACTCGCCGGTGCCCTTGTCGGCGATGGTGCGCCGGGTCAGCAGCAGGATCAGTTCGGACAGCCCGAACAGGCCCAGCAGCACTGGGATCAGCGGCATCCCGTCATAAAGCTGCGGAACGCCATAGGTTGCGCGTGGAAACGCCGACATCGAGTCCGCGCCGATCAGCGAGACAAGGATACCGAACCCCGCGATCATCAGCCCGTTTGCAAAGCGTTCTGCCGACAGCGTGCTGACCACGGTCAGCCCCAGCACCGCGATCATGAACATCTCGGCCGGACCGAAGCGCAGCGCGAACAGCCCCAGGATCGGCCCCAGCGCCAGCGCAAGACACGCCCCGATCAGCGCGCCGAAGGACGAGGCCCCGAAGGACAGCCCCAGCGCGAAACCCGACCGCCCCGCCCGCGCCATCGGATAGCCTTCGAGCGTGGTGGCGGCGTTTCCCGGCGTGCCGGGAATGTTCATCAGGATTGCCGGGATCGAGCCCGCCGCCTGCGCCCCGCAATAGATCCCGACCATCGACACGATCGCCGTCGTCGGCTCGAGCAGCAGGGTGAAGGGCAGCAGGATCGCCATCACGTTGGCGTCGTTGAAGCCCGGGATCGCGCCGACGAAGAACCCGAGCGCGAAGCCCAGGAATATGAAGGTCAGCACATTGATCTGCATCAGGGCATGCAGCCCGTCGATCATCGCTGCGACGTCGTACATCTGCGTGTTGCTCCCGCTCTGGGCTCAGAAACCGAAGGGGCCGGTGGGCACCCGGAAATCCATCGCCCGTGCAAGGAAATGGAACACGATCGTCGAGGCGAGCGCGGTGATGACCGCGCCCGGCAGCTTCAACCCGGCCAGCACGCAGGCCAGCACCAGAAACCCCAGATTGGCCAGGTTGAAGCCCAGCCACGAGAACGCGAAGAAATACCCGAAACATGCGGCCACAAAGGCCAGCCGGCGCAGCAACACGCCGCGTTCGGGCAACTCGACCGGCTCCTCGTTCGGCGCCGGGGGCAGCAGCAGGGCCCGCACCAACGCCAGCACCGTCATCGCGACGGTGAAGATGATCACGTAATTCGGCACCCTCTGCGCGACCGCGCGCGCATCCTGGATGTGCCACCAGTACAGAAAACAGCCAAGAAGCACGATCGCGGGAACGATGAGCTCGCCGAGCTTGTGTCGCAGGTGCATGGCACCCCCTTCGCGCTGGAGACATGCACCGGGCGGCCCCGCAGGACCGCCCGGAAACGCGCCTTACATTTCCTCGAGATCGGCTTCCATGCCGGGCCGGAATTCGTCCAGCAGGGCAAGGTAGTCTGCGACCCATTCGTCGCATTCCCGCGGCCCCATGAAGCTCACGAAGGGCGTCAGGTCCTGATCGTCGGCCCCTTGCAGGAAATCCGGATGCTCCAGCGTCTCCTGGAAGGTCTCGCTCAGCCGCTCGAACCGGTCGGGGTGGTCCGCCGCGCTCTGCGCCGACACCTGTGCTGCATAGGGCTCGGACAGATAGGGCATGCTGAAGGGCAGCACATCATCCGCCGGCGGCGCATCCCAAAGCCCCTCGGTGGGGTCCTCGGGCCAGAAGATCGTCAGCGCCTTGGTCAGTTCCATGACGTTGCTGGCCGACCAGTAGGGCGCAACGCAGCAGTCCACATGGCCGCCGGCCACGGCGTTGCGGGCCGGTCCGCCGCCATCGAAGGGGATGACCCGCAGCGGCACGCCCGAGCGCTCGCGCAGCGCCACGGTGGCGGCGTGCGCGGCCGACAGCGGGCTGGACACGGATGCGGTGAAGGGCCGATCCGAATTCGCCGCGGCATCGAGGAAATCCTCCATCGTGTCATAGGGCGAATCCTTCGCGACCAGCAGCACGTTGGGGTCCTGAAAATACGAGCCGATCCACGCGACCTGATCCATCTGGAAGCTCTGGGCTTCGAGCACGGACAGCCATGCCGAGTGCGGCGCCGGCGTGAACAGCACCGTGTGCGCGTCATGCGGCGCGTTGCGCATCTGGTTCTGCGCGATCAGGCTGCCCGCACCCGGGCTGTGATCGAGCAGGAAGTCGTCCGCGCCCAGCAACTGCGCCCAGGTCGGCGTGACCAGCCGCACCGAGCGATCCGTCCCGCCGCCCGGAGCGAAGGGGATGATGGCGGTCATCTGACGCGAGGGGAAACCCTGCGCGCGCGCACGCCCGGCCAGACCCAGAAGCGGCGTTGCCGCGGCCCCGGCGGCCGCGCCGTGCAGAAACCTCCGGCGTGTGAGTCTCGATGTCATGTGGCAACTCTCCTGTTGTGCTGCGTTCTGAACAGGCAGACGCGGTTTGCTCCCCGCCGCCTTTGGCTGCAAGTCTTGCCGACCACGCGAAACATGGCGACACTTGCGATTCGGTGTCGACAAGCCTGCGCAAGCCGGCCGTCAGGGTCCGTCCAATGTTGACAATCCCTGCTTTTCCTTTAGCACCGATGAAAATCTGTCACAAGCTCACTTAGCCGACAAAGCCGGAGAAACCGACATGACCGATACGTTCCGCGCATCGCTGCCCGATTTTTCGCACGAACGCGACGCCTTTCTCAGCGGTGCCCGGTCTCCCGTGGACCTGCTGGACGACTGCATCCGCAACATCGACGCAAGCGAAGCGACGGTGCGCGCCTTCGCGCATATCGACCTCGACGCGGCGCGGCGCGCGGCCGAAGCCTCGGCGCAGCGCTACCGCGAGAAGCGTCCGCTTTCGGTCATCGACGGCATGCCGATTGCCGTGAAGGATATCATCGACACCGTTGATATGCCGACACAAATGAACAACACCTTCTATGCCGGACACCAGCCGCGCAGCGATGCTGCCTGCGTGCGCGCGGTGCGCGAAGGCGGCGGCGTGATCCTGGGCAAGAGCGTCACCACCGAATTCGCGATCGGGCGCTCGGGGCCGACGGTCAACCCGCACAACATTCGCCACACCCCCGGCGGGTCGTCGTCGGGGGCCGGTGCCGGCACCGCGGCGGGCATGTTCGCCGCCAGTTTCGGCACCCAGACGCAAGGGTCGATCGTGCGGCCCGCGTCGTTCAACGGGGTGGTGGGCTTCAAGCCGACGCTGGGCAAACTGTCGACAGACGGGGTCCATCCGCTCTCGCGCACGCATGATCACCTCGGGGTGCTGGGGCAGAGCGTCGACACGGTCTGGGCGCTCAGCCGCTGGGTGGGCGAGATCGCACCCGCGCAGGACAGCGACGGTCTTGGCGGCCCGGTGGGCGCGCCGCTGCCCGCCAACGCGCCGGCGCGCCTCGCCGTGGCGCGGACGGCCGGGTTCGATGACCTCGATGCCGCCAGCCGTGCCGCCTTCGACAGCAAGCTCGATGATCTGCGCGGGCTCGGGGTGACGGTGATCGAGACCGATCAGGACCCGTTCCTTGCCGACCTGGTGCGGCGGCTGGACCGCATCGCCGAGGTGTCGCTGCGCATGGTCGCCTTCGACATGCGCTGGCCCTACCGGAGTTATCTTGACGCCGCCCCCGACATGATGGGACCGCGCCTGCACGATCTGGTCAAGCTGGGCCACGAGGTCACGCTGGACGAATACCGCCTGATCCGCGCCGAGCGCGCGGACATGCGCCGGCGCATGATGGAGCTCGCGCGCAGCTATGACGGGCTGGTGCTGCCGGCCGCGTCCGGCCCCGCGCCCGAGGGGTTCGAGTATACCGGAGCGCGCACGCTGCTGGTCTACATGTCCTTCCTGGGCTTTCCGGCCTTCAGCCTGCCGCTGATGTCGGTCGGGGACATGCCCTTCGGGCTGCAGCTTGCCGGTTTTGCGGGCGGCGACCACAAGCTCGCGCAGCACGCCAAATGGCTGCTTGCGAACGCCCGCTGACACGCAACCGGACCCGCCTTGCGGCCGTCGGGAGGGCGGGTATACCCGCAGCGTCCCGGACCCGCACCGAGGTATGGCCCCCATGACTGCAACAACCGCGACCCGTTCGGGAACCTATCTGACGGTTCTGATCGTGCTGGGGGTGACGCATCTGCTCAACGACATGATGCAGTCGCTGATCCCCGCGGCCTATCCGATCCTGCGCGCGGCCTACGGGCTCGATTTCGTGCAGATCGGGATGATCACCCTGACGTTCCAGATCGCGGGCGCGCTGCTGCAACCGGTGATGGGGATGGTGACCGACCGCTACCCCGCACCCTATTCGCCGGTGGTGGGGATGCTGTTCACGCTGTCGGGGCTGATCACCCTGGCCTATGCGCCCGGTTACGGGATGATCCTCGTCGCGGTGACGCTGATCGGGCTTGGCTCGTCGATCTTCCACCCCGAGGCCACCCGGATGGCGCGTTACGCCGCCGGCGGGCGGCAGGGCTTCGCGCAGGGGATCTTTCAGGTCGGCGGGCAGGCAGGCGGTGCGCTGGGGCCGGTCTTTGCCGCGCTGGTCATCGTGCCGTTCGGGCAGCCCAGCCTGGCGTGGTTCGCCGTCGCAGCGTTGCTCGCGATGGCGCTGCTGGGCTGGATCGGAAGCAAGCAGCGCGAGATCAGCGCCGCCTTCGCATCGATGCGCGCGCGCGCCGCAGCCAATGGCGACGCCCCGCTGCGCCACGCGCCGCGCACCATCGTGCTGGGGCTGGTGATCCTGACGCTGCTGATGTTCCTGAAGAACGCGTATACCGAGAGCTTCCGCTCATTCTACACCTTCTACCTGATGGAGCGGTTCGATCTGTCGATCCCCTCGGCGCAGATGATGCTGTTCGTGTTCCTGTTCGCCTCGGCGGTGGGGGTGCTGGTCGGCGGGATCGTGGGCGACCGGATCGGACGGCAGCGGATCATCTGGATCTCGGTGCTGGGGCCGCTGCCGCTGACGCTGATGCTGCCCTATGTCGGGCTGGTGGCGACGGGGGTGCTGACGGTGCTGATCGCGCTGGTCATGGCCAGCGCCTTCGCGTCGATCCTGATCTACGCGATCGAGCTTCTGCCCAACCGGATCGGGCTGATCGGCGGGCTGTTCTACGGGCTGAATTTCGGGCTTGGCGGGATCGCGGCCGCGGGGCTGGGGGTCATGGCGGATGCCTATGGGCTGGAAACCGTGTATCGCATCTGCGCCTTCCTGCCGCTTGCGGGGCTGCTGGCATGGTTCCTGCCGCGCACCAACGACGCCGCCACCGCCCCGCCCTGAGCTGCGCAAGGGCGCCGCGGGCTGGGGCGCCGCGGGCTGGGGCGCCGCGTCAGTGGCGGTTCCGGCCTGCCGCACCGGCGGTGATCAGCCACTCCAGCAGACACCCGGCATCCGCTTCGGCGCCCAGACCCGCCACGCATTCGGCCAGAGCGTCGCAGTGCTGCGGATCGAGCCGGCCCGCAGCCGCGGCCACGACCTTCTGCAGCAACTCGGCTTCGGTCAGCGGGCGCTCGGGGCCACCACGGTAGCGCGTGTCGGCCTCCTGCGCGAGCGTGCGCCCGTCATGCAGGCGCACGGCGACATGGGAGCGGATGCGGTCGAAGCCCTGAAGGTCGATCTTTGGGTCGTGTTCCAGCCGGATGCGGGCCTGCATGTCCCGGAACGCGTCGCTGTCGATGAAGTCCTGCCGGAATTCGGCGGCGCCAGCCTGTCGTTTCAACGCGATCATCGCCAGCAGCGCCGGCATGCAGAATTTCGCCTCGAGCGGCGTGGCCGCGCGGGGATAATCGATGGCCTGCGTGATATTGCGCCCGGCCGTGACGGTGATGCTTGCGATTTCGGTAGCGGACAGATCATGCGCGCGCATCAGATCGTGCAGCGCATCCATCGTCTGATGCGTCAGCATCCCCGAGGGGTAGGGCTTCACACTCAACCCCGGATCGACCAGCGTCCAGGGGTTTCCGAAGGCGCCATCGCCGATCTGCGGCGCCGCGCCGCCCAGAACCGTCGGCAGGCCCCAGTCGCCATCGAACGAGCCGAGGTTGGCGTTGACACCGCGGCGCGCAAGGTCCACCGCCAGCACGCCCACCTGCGCCCCGAAGCCTGCATGCATCGCCTTGATGCGGGTTCCATACTGGACCCGCAGCCCGGCGGCGCGCGTCGACGCGATGCCGAGCGCATGCGCGGCGGTTGCACGGTCCAGCCCTTCGGCATGCGCGCAGGCGGCGGCGGCACCGACGCCGCCCCAGACCGCGGTGGACTGGAAACCGCGCTCGTAAAGCGCCGGCGCGGACCACTCCGCAAGCTTGCAGCAGATCTCGGTTCCGACCGCATAGGCCCGAAGAAACCGCGCACCGTCCAGCGGGGTGCCGCTGGTCGCGCGCCGCCCGGCCAGCGCCAGCAAGGCGCCGAGGATCGGCGCCGACGGGTGCATCAGCAGGCCGTAGCGGTGCGCGGGGTTGACCGTGACCTGCGAGTCGTCCCAGTCGTCCACATGGCCGAGCGTCCCGAAGATCAGCGCCGCGGCACGCGCCGGAACCCGTGCAGCACCCTGCTCCTGCGGCAGCGGCACCTCGGCCCGGCCGGCCTGATCGGCGGCGTCCTCCATCAGGATATCGGCCAGCGGGTCGTTCAGCCCCGAGATCATCACCCCCAGCGTGTCCAGGATCGCGCGCTTGCCGGCGGCGCAGAGCGGATCGTCCGGGGCAACGCGATGATCAGCGGCCAAGAAGTCGGCCATTCGCGCGCTGAGCGTTGCCTGATCGGCGGTGGGCATCATTGGCGGTCTCCCTTGAATGCGGGCAGGAGCATGCGCAGCACGATCACTCCAAGCAGCAGCGCCGCCACGCCCCACAGCATCAGCGCCAGATCGGTGCTGAAGAAATAGGCCGGGTCCCCGCGTCCCAGCAGCATCGCGCGCACGAAATTCGCTTCGGCCAGCGGCCCCAGCACCATGCCCAGGATCAGCGGAACCACCGGAAACCCGAAGCGCCGGAACAGCAGGCCAAGCGCCGCGAAGATGAGCGTGAGCCACACGTCGAACAGCGAGTAGCGCACCGAAAACGCCCCGACCAGGCACAGCGGGATCACCACCGGCGGCAGATAGAGCGGGTTGAGCCGCGTGACCGACGCCATCGGCCCGGCCAGCAGCAAGCCGATGGGGATGATCAGCAGATTGGCCAGGAACAGCGCCCAGAGCACCGTGAACGCCTCGAGCGTGTAGTTGGCCATCAGCTGCGGGCCGACCGACACCCCGTGCATGTAGAGCGCCGCGAGCATCACCGCGGCGGTCGGGCTGCCGGGTATCCCCAGCGTCAGCGTGGGCACCATCGTGCCGGCGGTCACCGCGTTGTCCGAGGCTTCGGTGGCCACGATCCCGTCGGGTTCGCCATTGCCGAAATTGCTGCCGCGCGGAGAGCTGCGCCGCGCCTCGGCGTAGCTGAGGAAATTCGCCAGCGTCACGCCCACGCCGGGCAGGATCCCCAGCGAAAAGCCGATCACCGTGGACTTCAGGGTCAGGACCGGCCGGCGCAGCAGATAGGCGAAACTGCTGCCCACCTCGCGCAGCCCGCGGCGCAGCATGCCGTCGGGGGGCGCGACATAGGCGACCGCCTGCCCGCTCAGCGTGCGGCGGCGCGATGCAAGCGCCAGCATCTCGGTCATGCCGAACAGTCCGATGATCGCGGGGATGAACGGAATGCGGTCGTAAAGCTCGATATAGCCGAAGGTCAGCCGGGGTTGGGCGAATTGCGGATCGGCCGACATCGAGGCGATGAGCATGCCCAGGAACCCGGCGATCAGCGCCTTGAGCGGCTGCCGACCGACCAGCACGCCGATCAGCAACAGCCCGATCACCGCAACGGCGAACATCTCGATCGATCCGAAGGACAGCGCGACGCGTGACATGGGCTGGATGAAGCCGATCACCGCGAGCGTGGCAATGCAGCCCCCCACCGCCGAGGCCATGCGCGCGATCGCGATCGCGAACTCGGCCTTGCCCTGCCGTGTCATCGGATAACCTTCGAGCGCCGTCGCCGCCGCCCCCGCGGTTCCCGGCACGTTGATCAGGATCGCCGGGACCGCGCCCGAAAACGCCGCGCCCGCGTAGATCGTCGCCATCAGGATCAGCGCCGCCTCGGGCGCCAGGTAGATCGAGAACGGCAGCAGGATCGCCGCGGCGTTGGAGCTGGCAAATCCGGGCAGCACGCCGACGAAGAACCCGGCAAGCAGCCCGATGGCCACCAGCGCCAGCCCCTCGGCCGTCAGGACGTTCAGCAGCCCGGCAACGATAACCTCGGTCATGGTCCGATCCCGTCAAGGATTTGGCATCTGGTGGCGGTCCCGGACCACCACCGCGAAACACAGTGCGCGCGGCCCCCGGTCAGAGCCGGTTCAACGGCAGGTCGAAGGCCATCACGAACACGGCGTAGAACAACGCCGAAATCGCCACCGACAGCGCGATGAGCAACGCGATCCGCGCGCGCAGCAGGAACATGAACAGCACCACCATCAGCGCGAAGTTGGACAGCGACAGCCCCACCCATCGGCTCGCCCAGGCGGCGGCCAGCACCAGCGCGAAGACGATGAGCAGATCGGGCGTGAAATCGACATCCCGCGGCGCCATCGCCTCGCCCTGTGCGACGCCCGCGCCGCGCAGCATGCGGACCGCTTCACCCAGGATGAACAGCGCCGTGAACCCGAGGATCGTCAGGATCAGAAAGCGCGGATAGGCGAACGCCATGTTCGGCAGGTTGTGCGCGCTCATGTAGAAGACGGCGCAGTAGCCCAGCACCAGGCCGGGCACGACCGTCATTTCAAGCGCATGTTCCAATCTGGACGACATGTCCGGTCCCTTCGAGCATCACGTGCCGCACAATCACGCGCGGGCCCCGGCAAGGGAGGGGTGCCGGGGCCCGCGGTGCCGCTCTGGCGCGCCTCAGTCGGCGGCAGAGAATTCCGGGCGCGTTGCAACCCACTCGGCGATGACATCACGCTGGGCGAGGTTGGCGGCATGATAGTCGTCGGCCTCCACGAAGGCGACCTTGCCGAGTTCGCCGAGATCGTCGAGCATGGCAAGGTATTCCTCGTTGTGCTTGGCGTCGCGGAACGCCGAGACAAGGGCCTCGTAGCGCTCGGGGTGGTTTTCGCGGCATGCGGCCGTGACGAACACGCCGTAGCTCGATTCGTTGTCGCTCAGATCGACACCGAGCTGCTCGGAGATCGGCGTCGCGTCGTCGGTGATCTCGGGCCAGCGGTTTTCGGAATAGTGAATTCCCAGCACGCGGGTTCCGTCCTCGACGTTGCGGCTGTTGAACACGCCGGCATGGGTGAAGTCGACCTCGCCGCGCAGCAGCGCGTTGCGGGCCTCGGCACCGCCGCCGAAGGGCACGATGTTGAACTCGGCGCCGGTGGCATCCATCAGCTCCAGCAGCCCCATGAAGTAGTTGTTCGTATACAGCCCGACGCTGGCGATCAACTCGCCCGGACGTTCCAGCGCGTCGTCGATCAACTCGTTCATGCTCTGCCAGGGCGCGTCATCCTGCACGCGGACCAGCCCCGGCTCCGAGGTGAGACCCGCGATCGGGAAGAAGTCCTCGTATTCATACCCGACATCCTGCGTCATGTAGGAAAACAGGATATGCGGAATCCCGGTCATCAGGATGTTGCTGCAATCGTCACCGGTCTCGTAGACCAGCGTGGTTGCCACCGCGGTGGCGCCGCCGGGGCGGTTCTCGACCCGCATCGGGACGCCGAGCGCCTCCTCGACAAAGCGCTGCGGCTGTCGCGCGGCGGCGTCGAACCCGCCGCCCGGGCTGGAGACCACGAACATGGTGATCGGATCGGTGGGCCAGTCATTCGCCATCGACGGCGCGGCGAAGGCCAGGGCGGCGGCCGGGACGGTCGCCAGAAGCTTTTGGGTGCGGGTCATCGTCTACTCTCCGTTGTCTGTTGCGTGGTTTCTGGTTTCAATGGGCGCCGGGCGGGAGGACGCCGTCTTCACATCGCCACCGGCGCGACCGCCGGTGCCGGATGCCTGGCTTCGAACCATGCCGCGATGTCGCGCGCGGTGGTGAACTCGACCCCGGCGGTGCGCTGCAGCCGCTGCAGGGCGCGTTCCAGATGCACGATCCGATGCGGAACCGCGATCAGATGCGGATGCAGCCCGATCCCGATCACCGCCGTGTCGGGCGCCACGCGCGAGCACCGGAAGAAGTCGAGCGTATCGGCGATGCGGCGGTCGAAATCGGCGGCCTCGTGGTTCTGGACCGCAAAGACCGCGCTGTCGTTGAGCTCCATCGAATAGGGCATGGCCATGATCGCGCCGCTGTCGCTGTTCATCCAGCAGGGCAGGTCGTCGATGCCCCAGTCAAGGCAATGGGTGATGCCGTTACGCGCCAGAAGGTCGATGCTGTCGAAGGATTGCCGCAGACCCGGAGACAACCACCCCGTGATCGGGCGTCCGGCAAAGGCGCCAAGCTCGGTCACGACCCGTTCGATCATCGCCGGCTCTTCCTCGGGGATGACGGCGCGCTGACGCAGCCCGTGTCCGATGAAATCCCACCCCGCGTCGCGCATGGCGTGCGCCGCGTCCGCGTAGACCGTCAGCACATCCAGGTTCACCGACGCCGACACCGGGATGCGGTAGCTGCGAAACAGCTCGATCAGGCGGGGCAAGCCGCAGCGGATGCCGTATTCGGCCCAGCTGAAATTGCACACATCGGGCACGGTTTCGCGCCCGTGCGGCGGCGGCAGAACGGCGCGCGGCATCGGCTGGTCATAGAGCCAGTGCTCGACATTGACCACGACATGGACCAGCAGCCGCTGCGCGGCAGACGGCGCCGACCGTTCCGGCACCGCAGACATGCGAAAGGGAACACGGGAATTCGACATGTCCTTCATCAGGGTCTCGACCTCGCAGTTCTGGGCGCCGCGACCGCCTTGATGCGCGGTGATCGCCGGGCGCTGGTCTGTGGCATGCGATGACGGCAGACTGACAGCCACGCTCCGCGCGCGGAAGTATGCCGAGGGCACTAGCAGTTATTCACGATTCGAATATGCTGTTCCAACGGACCGACACAGGGCGCACGGACAAAGGGCGACCGACACAGGGCGACCGACAAAGGGCGAAGCGCGCGATGGACCTGCGGCTGATCAGATTTTTCCTGCAGGTGGCTTCGAGCGGGAGCTTTTCCAAGGCCGCGATGCAGCTGGGGGTTCCGCAGCCCAGCCTGAGCCGGAATATCCGCAAGCTCGAACACACGCTGGGCGGCGACCTGTTTCACCGTGACGGGCGCGGTGCGCATGTCACCCCGCTTGGCCGCAGCTTCATGGTGCATGCCCAGACGATCGTCGACGCCTGGCAGGACGCCACCCGAGAGGCACACCGCCAGACAAGATCGATCCGCGGCTCGGTCAGCTTCGGGCTGCCCTCCTCGGTCGGGCGGGTGCTGTCCGTCCCGCTCGCCCAGCGGCTCGGCGAGCTCTATCCGGACCTGTCGATCCGCATTCTGGAAGGCTTCAGCGGGCATGTCGCCGAGTGGTTGCAGAATGGCCAGATCGACATTGCGGTGCTCTATCGCGAAAGCCTCAGCCCCGGCCTGATCTCCGAGGCGCTGGCGGCGGAAGAGCTCTACTGTTTCGCCACGCCCGACGCGTTTCGCGCCTTCGACGGCTGCGACGCGGCCGACACGCCGGTTGCGTTCGGCGCGCTGGAGGGGACGCCGCTGGTCCTGCCGGGGCGCTCGCACGGGCTGCGCCGGCACCTCGAACGCGCCGCGCGCGAGAACAATCTGGACCTTCACGTCGCGCTCGAGGTCGATGCGCTCTACACCACCTTCGAGGCGGCGCGGGCACGCATCGGCATGGCGATCATGCCGCGCGCGGCGCTGGCGCGCGACCTGCTGTCCAATGCCCTCGTCGCACGCCGGATCGAGGCGCCCGTTCTGCAACAGAACCTGTATCTTGCCACCGGCGCCCGCCGGCCCGGTTTTTCCGCCGGACCCGAGATCATTTCCCTCATCAAGGCAATCAGCGCCGAGCTGGTCGATCAGGAACTCTGGGTCCTGGCCCGCCCGGACTGACAGTCGGCGGCGAACGGTTCACGGGTGTCATCTCCGGCACGTGTCAGGCGCGGGTCGGTCCGGCAGCCTGCCACAGCGCGTATCGACCAACGCGCGAGCGCAGCGACAGGCCGCGGTCCGGGGGGCGGCCCGGCGATGCGCAGCGGCCTGCGGCGCTTGCTCCGCGCAGGACTGCGCGACTGCCTCACCGCGCAGGCTCGCGCGTCTGCTCAGACCGCGCCGCCCTCGATCACCGCGCGGGCGAGCCTGCGATAGGCGGCGCGATTGGCGCCGCGGTGGTAGTCGGGGGCGCCGTCGCCGCTGGCACGGCCCTCTTCGGCGACGCGGTCGTGGATGGAGCGCATGATCTCGCGCAGTTCACCTTCGATCCGCGCGGGGGACCAGGTGGCAAAGCCCGCGTTCTGGCGCATCTCCAGCCCCGACACCGCCACCCCGCCGGCATTCGACGCCTTGCCCGGCGCACAGACCACGCCCGCGCGCAGCAGCACCTGTTGCGCCTCGGCGGTCAGCGGCATGTTCGCGCCTTCGGCCACGAAGCGGCAGCCCCCATCGACCAGCGCGCGGGCGTCGTCCGCGTCAAGCTCGTTCTGCGTGGCGCAAGGCAGCGCGATGTCGGGCTCCAGCCCCCAGGGCTTGGCGCCCGGCGTGAAGCGCACGCCCAGATCGCCCGGCGGGTCGGTGGCCGTGTCCCCGTCGGCCGAGGCCAGCCAGTCAAGTGCGGCGTCCGTGACCCCGTCCGGCGCGTGCCACAGCCCCGCGCGGCTGGACAGCGCGATCACCCGCGCGCCCAGCGCGCCGGCCTTGCGCGCGGCGTGCAGCGCCACGTTGCCACGCCCCGAGATCGCGATGCGCTGGCCCTCGATCTCCGTCTCCGCCGCGTCCAGCATCGCGCACAGGAAGAACACCAGCCCGTAGCCCGTGGCCTGCACCCGCAGCGGACTGCCGCCGATGCACAAGGGCTTGCCGGTCAAGGCCCCGCCCCAGGCACGCGCCTGCAGCGTGTAGGCGCGGCTCAGAAGCCCGATCTCGCGCGCGCCGACGCCCATGTCGCCCGCGGGCACGTCGCGGTCGGGACCGATATGCGGCGCCAGCTCGCCCATGAACGCCAGCGCGAAGCGCTCGATCTCGGCGGCCGAGGCGCCCGCGGGGTCGAAATCCGACCCGCCCTTCGCCCCGCCCAGCGGCAGCCCGGTGAGCGCGTTCTTGAACACCTGCTCGAAGGCCAGCGATTTGAGCACCGGCAGCGTGGTCGCGGGGTGCCAGCGCAAGCCCCCCTTGTAGGGGCCCAGCAGGTTCGATTGCTGCACCCGCCAGCCGCGGTTGATCCGCACGCGCCCGGCATCGTCGCGCCAGGTGACGCGAAAGGCGATGACGCGGTCGGGGTCGGCCAGCCGTTCCAGCACCCGCGCGGCGGCAAAGTCGGGGTTGGCCTTTTCGACCGTCAGCACGTCGCGGGCGACGGCGTCGACAGCGTCGAGCCAGGCGCCCTCGTCCGCGCTGCGGGCGCGCAGCGTGTCGATCAGCGTGTCGGTCAGGGCGGCGGCGCGGTCTTCGGGCATGGGGCTCCTTTCGGGGACTGCAGATTGCCCAGAGATGAGGCAAACCGCCCGAACGTCCAGCCCGTCGGCTCAAACCCCCGCCAGCGCCAGCGCCGCCAGCAGCGCCGCCAGCGCCCCCATCGCGCGCGCATAGAGCCTCAGCCCCCGGCGCAGATCGCCCGCGCCGGGGTCGGGGGCGGCGGCGTTCAGCCAGGGCTCGGGTGCCACGCGGTCGGCGTAGATGCGCGGCCCCGACAGCCGCACGCCCAGCGCGCCGGCCATCGCAGCCTCGGGCCAGCCGGCGTTGGGCGAGCGGTGGCGCCGCGCATCGCGGAGCATGCAGCGCAGCGCCGCCATGCGCCCCGAAGCAGCGGCGAACAACACCCCCGACAGCCGCGCCGGGATCAGGTTCGCCGCATCGTCGATCCGCGCACTGGCCCAGCCGAAGGCCGCGTGGCGCGGGGTGCGGTGCCCGATCATCGAATCGAGCGTGTTGATCGCCTTGTAGGCCGCGATCCCCGGCAACCCTGCCACCGCGCCCCAGAACACCGGCGCCACGATCCCGTCCGAGGCGTTCTCGGCCAGGCTTTCGAGCGCGGCGCGCGCCACGCCGGCCGCGTCCAGCTGCGACGGGTCGCGGCCCACGATCATCGCCACCGCCCCGCGCGCGGCGTCCAGATCGCGCGCTTCCAGCGGGCGCAGCACGCAGGCCACATGGCTGTGCATCGAGCGCAGCGCCACCAGCGGCCACGCCAGCACCCCGCCCAGAAGCACGCCCAGCCAGCCCCCCGGCAGCGCCGCCTGCACCGCCCAGCCCGCGCCCGCAGCCAACGCGATCACCAGCCCCGCCGCCAGCGCCCCGCGCGCCCGGCTCCCGGCCCCCGCGCGGTTCCAGCGGGCATCGAGCGCGCCGATCAGCGCGCCCAGCCACGTCACCGGATGCCCGATCCGCGCATAGAGCCATGCGGGCCAGCCCAGCGCCAGATCGATGGCGAGCGCCACCAGCATCATCGCGGCAAAGCTCATGCGCTGCCCCCGTCGAAGCGGATCACATCGCGCAGCCCGGCGGCGCGCAGCGCGTCGCCGGCGCCCGCGGGCACGCGGCCCGGCGCGAAGATCAGCGCCCGCGCCGCGCCGGTATGCGCCGCCGTCCAGCCCAGCGCGCCCAACCGCGCGGCGAGCGCCGCGGTCGGGTCCCCCGCCGGCCCGCGCCGGGCCACGCAGCGCGAAGCGCTTTCGGACGCGATGGCGGCGAAGTCCCGCAGCCGACGCGCAGCGCGCCACCGCGCCACCAGACCGGCGATGTCGTCGAACCCGTCATCCGCCGCATCGGTGGGCCGCGGCGGCCCCAGGAACCCGCCCAGCGCTGCAAACCTCGGCACCGGCGGCATCCATCCCAGCACCCGCCCCGCGCGCGAGGCCCAGAGCACCCGCGCCGGGTCGGCGAACATCAGCGGGTCCGACGCGCCCTCGGCCCGCACGCAGGCGCGCGCGAGCGTCAGCACCGGCCCCCGCCACCCCGCCAGCCGCGCCACTGCCACCAGCGAGGCCGTGGACACCCCGGTGCCCAGCCCCGGCGCGGCGCGCGGGCGCAGTGTGACCTCGCCCTCCAGCCCTACGCCCAGCCCCGCCAGCAGCCGCGCCACCGCATCCGCCTCGCCGCCGCGCAGCCGCAGCCCGCGCCCCGGGCGCGCGCTCAGCGTGGCCGCGACCCCCACCGCGGCACAAGGCAGTGTGACCAGCGCCACCGGCCCGTCCGGCCCCAGCCGACCCTGCAGCCACTCGCCGAAATGCCCGGCCACGAACGCGCGGCTCATGCGCCGCCGCCCGCGTGGTGGTGGTTGACGCGTGCGATCGACCAGCCGCCTCCAGGCAGCGCGCGCAGCTCGGTCAGCGACAGCGGTGCGACCTCGAACGCCAGCGCCGGCGGCACCGCGCCCAGCGCCAGCGCCAGCGCCGCACGGACCACGCCTGCGTGGGCGAACACGGCCACGCAGCCGCCCTGCGCCGCGATGTCGTTCAGCGCCGGCGCGACCCGGTGGCACAGCTCCGCGAAACTCTCGCCCCCCGGCGGGCGGTGCGCGGCCAGCGCCACCGCCTCCAGCGGCCCGAGGTCGGGGAGCTCAGCGAACGCGACCCCCTCCCACGCGCCGAAATCCTGCTCCCACAGCCGCGCATCGGTGGGCGGCGTCCAGCCCAGCGCCGCCGCCGTCGCCACGCAGCGCCGCGCGGGGCTGCTGACGGCGCGCTCCACCCCCGCGTGCGCCAGCGCCGCGCGCGCCCAACCCAGCGCCATGGCGTCCGACAGGTCCGCCGCCACGTCGCGCCGCCCGGCCATTCGCCCGCCATGCAGGGCGGGCGCGTGGCGGATCACCATCAGGCGGGCGGCGGTCATGCGCATTTTCCCCTTGCCGTTGCTGCCCCTTCTCTGCTTTGTCGCCGCCGAAGGGGCAAGAGGTGCCATGTCGCGGATCATCCTGTTCACCGGCGGCGCGCGATCGGGCAAGAGCGCGCTGGCCGAGGCGCGCACGCTCGGCCTTGGCAGCCCGGCGGTCTATATCGCCACCGCGCAGGCCTTCGACGACGAGATGGCCGCGCGCATCGCCGCGCATCAGGCCCGCCGCGGCCCCGACTGGCGCACGCACGCGGAACCACTGGCGCTGGCGCAGGCGCTGGACACAACCGACGGCGCGCCGCGGCTGGTGGATTGCCTGACGCTGTGGCTCAGCAACCTGCTGCTGGCCGAGACACCGTGGGAGCCCGCGCTGGACGCGCTGCTGGACGCGCTCGCGCGTCAGCGCGCGCCGGTGGTGCTGGTCACGAACGAGGTCGGGCTGGGGATCGTCCCCGACAACGCCCTTGCCCGCGCCTTCCGCGACGCGGCGGGGATCGTCAACCAACGGGTCGCGGCGGCGGCGGATGAGGTCACATTCGCCGTCGCGGGCCTGCCGATGAGGGTGAAATGATGCAGTTTTTGTCGCTCGACGCCATCGCGGCGCTCTCCGCCACCCTGCCGCAGGCCGATGATGCCGCCCGGACCGCCGCGCAGGACCGCCAGAACAGCCTGACCAAACCGCCCGGCTCGCTGGGGCGGTTGGAGGAGTTGGCCGTGTTCATGGCCGGCTGGCGCGGCACCGACCGCCCCCGGATCGACCGCGCGCAGGCGCTGGTCTTTGCCGGCAACCACGGCATCTGTGCGCAGGGGGTGAACCCGTTTCCGCAGGCAGTGACCGCGCAGATGGTGGCGAACTTCACCGCCGGCGGCGCGGCGATCAACCAGATCTGCCGCGTGGTGGACGCCGATCTGGAGGTGATCGCGCTGGATCTGGACCGTCCGACCGCCGATTTCACCGCCCACCCCGCCATGACCGAGGCCGAGACGCTCGACGCGCTCAACCGCGGCGCGGCGGCGGTGGACCCCGGCGCCGATGTGCTGGTGCTGGGCGAGATGGGGATCGGCAACACAACCATCGCCTCGGCGCTGGCGGCGGCGCTGCTGGGCGGCAGCGTGGCGGAGTGGGTCGGCCCCGGAACCGGCGCCGACGCCGCGACCATCGCGCGCAAGACCGCCGCGATCGAGGCTGGCCTCAAGCGCCACGCCGGGCTGGACCCGCTGGCAACGCTCGCCGCGCTTGGCGGGCGCGAACAGGCGGCGATCTGCGGCGCGGTGCTGGCGGCGCGCGCGGCGCGGGTGCCGGTGATCCTTGACGGCTTCATCTGCACCGCGGCGGCGGTGGTGCTGCACGCGCTGGACCCGCGGCTTCTGGAACACTGCCTCGTCGGGCATGCCTCGGCCGAGCCCGGGCACCGGCGGCTGATCGCGGCGCTGGGCGCGCGCCCGGTGCTCGAGGTCGACATGCGGCTGGGCGAGGGTTCGGGCGCCGCGCTGGCGCTGGGCGTGCTGCGCGCGGCGCTGGAATGCCACAATGGCATGGCCACCTTCGCCGAAGCCGGGGTCAGCGGCGGATGATCCACACGCTGCGCCAGCGGCTGGCCGAGGCGCAGCTCGCCCTGATGCTGCTCACCCGGCTGCCCGCGGGGCGCTTGCCCGACCCCGCGCCGCCCGTCGCCGCGGGGGCCTGGGCGTTTCCGCTGGCGGGGCTCGCCGTGGGGGCGCTGGGCGCGGGGGTGCTGACGGGCGCGCTGGCGCTGGGCGTTCCGGCGACGCTGGCGGCAGGGCTGGCGCTGGGCGCGCAGATCATGGCCACCGGCGCGCTGCACGAGGACGGGCTCGCCGATGTCGCCGACGGGCTTTGGGGCGGGCACGACCGCGCGCGGCGGCTCGAGATCATGCGCGATTCGCGCATCGGCAGCTACGGCACGCTGGCGCTGGTGCTGGGGGTGGGGCTGCGCTGGGCGGCGCTGGCGCATCTGGCGCAGGACGCGGCGCTCACGGCGGCGGCGGCGCTGGTGGGCGTGGCAATGCTCAGCCGGCTGGGGCCGGTGGCACTGCTGGCCACACTGCCGCCCGCGCGCGGCGACGGGCTGGGGCGGTCAGCGGCGGGTCCGGGGCGCGGGGTCTGGGTGGCGGGTGCGCTGGCCCTGCCCGCGCTGCTGGTTCCGGGGATCTTGCCGGGCGTGCTCACGGCAGCAGCGGCGGTGGGATGGCTGGGCCGCACTGCGCGCGCGCGCCTGGGCGGGCAGACCGGCGATGTGCTGGGCGCGGCGCAGCAACTCGCGGAAATCACGCTTCTGATCGCGCTCGCCACCGCCTTGGCGTGACGCCCACCACCCGCGCCACGCGCCCCCGAGGCGCGCGGGGTGGGTGGGCGGGAGCGCGGCTCGGGGGCGCCGCCCGCGCCACCGGCGCGGGCGTCCGGTTCAGAACCGCAGCGACACGTCGCGGTGGTTCGACACGCAGCGCGCCACCTCGAGCGCCTCGTCGCGTTCCATCCGCGACTGCTCGCGCATTCCCAGCGTGAAGCGGGTCTCTTCCTCCAGCGCGGCAAGCGAGGCCAGCAGCGTGTCGCCGGCGGCGCGGCGCCACGCCACGTCCTCGGCGATCTGCGCCACCGCGGCCTCGGCCGCGTCTGCGGCAGCCTCGGCCGATGCGCGCCGCCCGGTCAGCCCCTCGCGGATGTCCGACAGCGCGCGGCGCAGGTCATTCGAGCCCGGCAGGTCCGCCAGCTCGGACTCCAGCTCCTGCACCCGGGACGCCAATTCGCGGTCGTCGGCGACGTTCACCTCGGCAGCCAGTTCCTCGACCCGCGGTTGCAGCTCGGCGAAGGCGTCGGCGGCTTCAATCGTCCGGGCCATGTCGCGAATGGTGACATAGGCGCTTTCGGTCGGACGGCGCAAATCGTTGCGGGCCATGGTCTCGGCCTGCACCAGGTCCTGGAACGCGGCCTGCTCGGCCTCCCAGCGGTCGGGGATGGTGTCCGCGACCGCGGCGCGCTCGGCGCGCAACTCGCCGATGCGTTCCTCGATCCGCGCACGCGCGGCGACCGCCTCCGGAGCATCGCCGCGCTGATCGCGCAGGGCGCGCTCCTGCGCGTCGATCCGGGTGTCGATGCCTTGCATCCGGCGGCGGATGTCGGCGACCTCGCGGTGCAACGGGCGATACGCCGGTGTCGCGGCCTCGATCGCGTCCGAGGCGGCGCGCAGCTCGGCCAGAAGCCCGAAGCTGTCTTCATAGGCCGCGATCGCCTCGTCGAGATCGCGCTCCACGCCGTCAGGCAGCGCCGCGCGATCGACCTCGTCAAGCTCGGCGAGCAGCGCGCGCACGCGCGTCTCCTGCGCCGGCAGGTCGCGGTGCAACAACTCCTCGACGCAGTGCTGCAGGCGCGGGTTGCGCGGTGGCGGCGCGTTTTCGGACAGAAGCTGCACCCGCGCGGGCAGATAGTTCACGATCGGCGGGTTGAAGCCCACGATCACCAGCGCCACCAGCTGCAGCGTGATGAACGGGATCACACCCTTGTACATGTTGATCGTGCGCACCGCGCTGTCGGCCACCCCGCGCAGATAGAACAGCGCGAAACCGAAGGGCGGTGTCAGAAAACTCGTCTGGATGTTCAGCCCGATCATCACGCCCAGCCACACGGCGGTGATGTTGGCCTCGGGGTTCATCAGCAGGATCGGCGCGACGATCGGCACCACGACGATCGCGATCTCGATGAAGTCCAGGAAGAACCCCAGCAGGAAGATCACCACCATGACGATGATGAACTGCCCCCAGAACCCGCCGGGCATGCTGCCCAGGAAGTCCTTGACCATCACCTCGCCACCGAAGGCGCGGAACGCCGAGATCAGCATCGCCGCGCCCAGCAGGATGATGAACACCAGCGACGAGGTCTTGGCGGTCTCGATCATCACTTCGCGCAGGGTGTTGTTGATGCGCAGCGTGCGCAGCGTGCTCCAGCCCAGCGCGCCCAGCAGCGCCAGCACCGCGAGCACCGCCAGCCCCACGCCCAGGTGATCGCCCGAGCGGTCAAGCTGGCGGATGTTGAGGTTGAACGCCTCGCCCAGCAGGTAGATCGCCACCAGCATCGCCATGGCGATTGTGGCGGGCCAGTATCGAAAGCGCCCTTCGTGGATCTTGTAACCGGCCATCAGGATGGCACCCGCCGCGCCCACCGCGCCCGCCTGCGTCACCGTGGCCACCCCGGCGATGATCGAGCCCAGCACCAGCAGGATCAGCACCAGCGGCGGGACCACCGCAAAGAACACTTCGACCCAGAAGGCGCGGTCCATGCGCCCCTCGATCGGGACCGAGGGCGCGTTCTGCGGGCGCAGCAGCGCGTAGCCCAGGATGAAGACGATATAGAGCCCCACCAGGATCAGCCCCGGGAACAGCGCCCCCATGAACATGTCGCCCGCCGAGGTCGAGGTCACGCCCAGCTCGGACGGCATCGAGAACGCACCCGTCGCCTCGCGGTATTCGGCGGTGCGCAGCTGCGCGGCCTGATCGGTCGCCGAGGACAGCTGGTCGGCGAGGATGATCAGCACGATCGACGGCGGGATGATCTGCCCCAGCGTCCCCGAGGCCAGCACCGAGCCGGTGGCCAGCGGCTGGCTGTAGTTGTTGCGCATCATCGCCGGGAGCGAGATCAACCCCATCGCCACCACCGTGGCGCCGACGATCCCCGTGGTCGCGGCCAGCAGCGCGCCGACCACCACGACCGAAATCCCCAGCCCCCCCGGCAGCCCGCCGAACAGCTTGGCCATGGTCACCAGCAGCTCTTCGGCGATCTTCGAGCGCTGAAGCATGATGCCCATGAAGACGAACAGCGGAATCGCGATCAGGGTGTCGCGCTCGGCCTCCCAGTAGATGCCGCGGAAGTTGGTCACCCCGGCGCTGAGCCATTCCACCGCCGAGCCGTGCATGAAGAACGCGGTCGGATCCGAGAGGAACAGCCACCCCGTCCCGGCCGCAAGACCGATGGTCACGATCGCCGAGCCCGGCAGCGCAAAGGCCACCGGATAGCCGAGGCCCAGCGCGAACATCATCATGAAGATGAGCAGGATCAGAAAGACCAGTTCCATGATCGCCTATCCCATCGCCGGTTTCGCGGAGGCGTCAGCAGCCAAAGCGTCGGTGCCGGCGCCGCCGGGTTCGTTGCGCCAGTCGGCGGCGGCCTTGAGCATCTGCGCGGCGAACTGGAACAGCATCGTCACCGCGAACACCCCCAGAAACACCGCAAGCATGTATTTTGTGAACATGCCAAAGCTCGACTGACTCTGCTCGAAGCGCAGGAACGGGCCGATCAGCGTGCTGGCATTGGTGGCCGTGCCCAGGATCAGGATCGTCCAGCACACGCTCATCCCGAACACCACCGAGCCCACGCCGTTGACCAGCGCGCGCGCGCGCCGCGACATCGACGCGTAGAACACGTCGACGCGGACATGCCCTTCGGTCGCCAGCGTGTAGGCCGAGGCGAACAGGAACAGCGCCGCATACCACAGCCGCACCAGATCGGCCATGAACGGCTGCTCATACGAGAAGACGAAGCGCCCGATCACCATCAGGAGCTGCACCAGCACCACCAGAAGCGCGAGCCACATGAACCCCAGCGTCCGGGTGACCGCCGCCACCACGAAGCCCAGCACGATCAGCGGCACATGCACCGTCGGCCCGCGCCAGCGCGTCTGCCCGATCTGCGTGGCCATCGCGTCGTCGAACCACACCCGGTGCAGCCCCTCGGCCCGGATCCAGGACAGCCCGGCATCGCCGAGGCCCGCGAACAGCGCCGCGAAGAAGGAGGCCCGCACCAGGTAGTTGGTCAGCGCCTGGATCCGCGCGGCGTCGGGGCGCAGCGGCTCGGCGCGGCTGCGCAACACCATCAGCACCGTCAGCCCCGCCGCCACCACGTAGGCCGCCGCCGCGACCCAGCCCTCGGAGGCGCCGCGCACGAACCCCAGCGCGCCGGGCATCCCGCGCCAGTGGACCAGATAGTTCTCGATCAGGAAGGCGAAGGTCACCATGACCGTGGCCCAGGCAAGAACCCTGAGCGCCAGCGGCCCCGGCCCCGTGGCGGCGGATGTGTCGGGCATGATCGCGGTTCCGTCAGCTCAGATGCGCGCGGCGCGGATGCGAATGGGGGCGGGGCTGCGCATGGCGGCCCCGCCCCGGTTCAGACCGTCGTGCGGATCACTCGATCCCGAGCACGCGGTTGCGCTTGAAGGCGAACTCCTGCTCCGAGATCGACAGCCAGCGGCCCACATCCTGACGCGCGGCAAGGAATGCCTCGTGCATGCGGTTGGCAAGGTCCGAATGCTGGCGGATTTCGTCGAACACCGCTTCGGCGGCGTCGCCAAAGGCTTCGAACACCTCGTCGTTGAACTCGCGCATCTCGATCCCGTGGTCGCGGATCAGCATGTCCAGGTAGCGGCCGTTGTTGGCGTTGTATTCGGCCATCATGCGGTCGTTTTCCATGTGGCAACACGCCTGGATCGCGCGCTGCTGCCACGCGGGCAGGCTGGTCAGCCACGACTTGTTCATGGTCAGCGACAGCGCCGGGCCGGGCTCCTGCGCGCCGGGGTTGTAGTAGTAGCGCGCGGCTTCATGCAGGTTCAGGAAATAGTCGTTCCAGGGGCCGACCCATTCGGTCGCATCGATGGCGCCCGACACCAGGTTCTCGAAGATCTGGCCACCGGGCAACGACACCACCGACACGCCAAGCTGCGACATCATCGACCCGCCGATGCCGGGGATGCGCATGCGCAGCCCGCGCAGATCCTCGGGCGAGTTGATCTCGGTGTTGAACCAGCCGCCGGGCTGACAGCCGGTGTTGCCCGCGAGCCAGCCCTTCAGGCCATACTCGTCGCCAAGCTCGTCCCACAACTCCTGCCCGCCCATGAAGTGGATGAACGCGTTCTGCTCGAGCGCGGTCAGCCCGAAGGGCACCGAACAGACATAGGGAAATGCCGGGTGCACGCCCTGCCAGTAGTAATCGGCTGCATGGAAGGCCTGCGCGTTGCCGGCGGCCACCTCGTCGAACACGTCGAAGGCGCCGACACGTTCGCCCGCCGCATAATATTCGGTGGCAATCGCGCCGTCGGTCGCCTCGTCGATCAGCGCGGCCAGACGCTGCGCGCTGGTCCCCAGCCCCGGAAAATCGCGCGGCCAGGTCGACACGATCACCATCGGCGTGCGCCCCTGCGCGACCGCCGGCGCGGCCAGCGTTGACGCAGCCGCCGCCGTGCCGCCAAGCGCCGAGGTTTTCAGAAATGAACGACGATCCATAGTTTCCTCCCTTGGATTCCGTGTCGGTTCCAGCAACTCTTCGTGGTTGATGGGACGCTTTTAGAGCACAAGTCCCGGCACCGTGAAACAAAAAAATTCCCCGCTGGCAGGAGCATTTGCGGCACTGCGGGTCGGTCCGGGGCTCAGCCGCGCGCCGGTGCCCGTCCCGCGCGCATGTTCCACCAGTTTGCCGAAAAAATCAGCGCCGCGCCGGCAAAGACCAGCGGGTCCAGCGCCTCGGCATAGAGCCACACGCCCACCAGCGCGATCACCGGCAGCCGCGCGAACTCCATCGGCGCGACGGTCGACGCGGGCGCCAGCGACAGCGCCGAGGTGAGCGAGAAATGCGCCGTCAGCCCGGTTATCCCAACCACCACCAGCCACGGCAGCATCGCCAGCGACGGCCAGGTGAACCCGCCCACGAAGGACAGCGCCAGCCCGAACAGCGTCTGCGACAGCGTCATCCAGAACAGCACGCACCACACGGTATCGTGCCGCATCAGCCGCTTGGTGAACAGCACGTTCATCGCAAAGCCGATCGCCGCCAGCAGCCCCGCAGCGTGCCCCCAGCTCAGCGTCTGCACCCCCGGCTGCGCCACCAGCAGCACACCCGCGAAGCCGATCGCGGCGACCGCCAGCTTGCGTCGGGTCAGCGCCTCGGCCACCACCAGCGGCGCCAGCAGCGCCACCCAGATGGGCGAGGTGAACTCCAGCGCCACAAGCTGCGCGAGCGGGATCATGGTGATCCCGTAGAACCACAGGTTCTGCCCGGCGAAGTGGAACACGTTGCGCGCCAGATGCAGCCCCGGCGCGCGCGGGACCAGCTGGTGCAGCCCCGCGCGGCTGAACACCGCCACCAGCGCGACCACGATCGCGAAGCCCACAAGCGAGCGCCAGAACATCAGCTCGAACGAGCTCAGCTCGGTCTGGATCTCGCGCCCGGCCACCGCCATCAGCGTGAAGGACGCGATCGCGCCCAGCATCCACAGCGCGGCGGCCGCGGGGCGCGCTTCGGTGTCGTGCATCTGCGGGCCTCCCCCCGCCCCGGCGTGGCGCGCGCGGGGCTGTGGCGCGTTTACCCGGTTTCGCGCATCCCCTGCAATGCCCCGCCCGCTGGCGTTTCCGGCGCCGGAAATGTCGGTATAGGCCCTGTCGCTCGCCGGCGGCGTCGCTATGAAGGCCGCGACCGCGATCCACTCCGACCGAAGGACCCCGCCCATGGCCCCCAAGAGCGACATCGAGATTGCCCGCGCCGCGTCCAAGAAACCGATCCAGCAGATCGGCGCCGCGCTTGGCATCCCGTCCGAAGACCTGCTGCCCTATGGCCATGACAAGGCGAAGGTCTCGCAGCGCTTCATCAACTCGCTGTCCGACCGCCCCGATGGCAAGCTGATCCTTGTCACCGCGATCAACCCCACGCCCGCGGGCGAGGGCAAGACCACCACCACCGTCGGCCTGGGCGACGGGCTGAACGCCATCGGCAAGCGCGCGGCGATCTGCATCCGCGAGGCCAGCCTCGGCCCCAATTTCGGCATGAAGGGCGGGGCCGCGGGCGGGGGCTACGCGCAGGTCGTCCCGATGGAGGAGATGAACCTCCATTTCACCGGCGATTTCCACGCCATCACCAGCGCGCACAACCTGCTCTCGGCGATGCTGGACAACCATGTCTACTGGGGCAACGCGCTGGACATCGACATCCGCCGGATCGTGTGGCGCCGGGTGATGGACATGAACGACCGCGCGCTGCGCCAGATCGTGTGCAATCTGGGCGGCGTGGCCAACGGCTTCCCGCGCGAGGCAGGGTTCGACATCACCGTCGCCTCCGAGGTCATGGCGATCCTGTGCCTGGCCAACGATCTCGAGGACCTGCAGCGCCGGCTCGGCGACATCGTGGTGGCCTACAGGCGCGACCGCTCGCCCGTCACCTGCCGCGACATCGGCGCCGACGGGGCGATGACGGTGCTGCTGAAGGACGCGATGCAGCCCAACCTGGTGCAGACGCTCGAAAACAACCCCGCCTTCGTGCATGGCGGCCCGTTCGCCAACATCGCGCATGGCTGCAACTCGGTCATCGCCACGCGCACGGCGTTGAAACTGGCGGATTACGTGGTCACCGAAGCCGGCTTCGGCGCCGATCTGGGCGCCGAGAAGTTCTTCGACATCAAGTGCCGCAAGGCCGGGCTGCGCCCTGCGGCGGCGGTGATCGTGGCCACGGTGCGCGCGCTCAAGATGAATGGCGGCGTCGCCAAGGCCGATCTCGGCGCCGAGAACGTCGAGGCCGTGCAGAAGGGCTGCGCCAATCTCGGCCGCCACATCGAGAACGTCACCGGCTTCGGCGTGCCCGTGGTGGTGGCGATCAACCATTTCGCCGGCGACACCGACGCCGAGATCGCCGCCGTGCAGGACTACGTCGCCGCGCAGGGCACCGAGGCCGTGCTGTGCCGCCACTGGGCCGAGGGCTCGGCCGGGGTCACCGAGCTTGCGCACAAGGTCGCCGCGCTCGCCGATGGCGAGACCGCCGATTTCGCGCCGCTCTACCCCGACGACATGCCGCTGTTTGACAAGATCAACACCATCGCCACGCGCATCTACCGCGCCTCGGAAGCGATCGCCGACAAGAAGCTGCGCGACCAGCTGCGCGACTGGGAGGCCGCGGGCCACGGCGCGCTGCCGGTGTGCATGGCCAAGACGCAATACAGCTTCTCCACCGATCCGAACCTGCGCGGCGCCCCCGAAGGCCACACCGTGCCGGTGCGTGAGCTGCGCCTGTCCGCGGGCGCGGGCTTCATCGTCGCCGTGTGCGGCGAGATCATGACCATGCCCGGCCTGCCCCGCGCGCCCGCGGCCGAGACCATCCGCATCAATGACGGCGGCGAGATCGAGGGCCTGTTCTGAGCGCGCGGCGGTTGCGCAGGCTGCCCCCGCGGCATAGCTGCTGCGCAACCGCCACGAACGGAGACCCCATGACCCCGCCCGAGGATTGCACCACCATGGCCGAACTGCGCCGCACCATCGACGCGCTGGACACCAGGCTGGTGGCGCTGCTGGCCGCGCGCGCCGCCTGCATCGACCGCGCGATCGAGCTCAAGCCCGGCGAAGGGTTGCCCGCCCGCATCGGCCCGCGCGTGGACGAGGTTCTGGCCAATGTCCGCGCGCAGGCCGGCGAACAGGGGCTCGACCCCGCGCTTGCAGACACGCTGTGGCGCACGCTGATCGACTGGTCCATCGCGCGTGAGGAACGCGTGCTGGGCCAAGACGCCCCCGGAGACCAAGATGACCGCGACAATTATTGATGGCCGCGCCTTCGCCGCCCGCCTGCGCGACCGGATCGGCGCGCAGGTCCGCGCGCTGCAGTCCGCGCACGGCCTCACCCCCGGCCTCGCCGTCGTGCTGGTGGGCGAGGACCCCGCCAGCCAGGTCTATGTGCGCAACAAGGGCCGCCAGACGGTGGAAACCGGCATGGCGTCCTTCGAACACCGCCTGCCCGACACCACGCCCGAGCCCGAGCTTCTGGCGCTGATCGACCGGCTGAACGCCGACCCGAAGGTGCACGGCATCCTCGTGCAACTTCCGTTGCCCGCTCATATGAACGCCGCGTCGGTCATCAACCGCATCGACCCCGCGAAGGATGTCGACGGCTTTCACATTTCCAATGTCGGGCTGCTGGGCACCGGGCAGAAGGCGATGGTGCCCTGCACGCCGCTCGGCTGCCTGATGATGCTGCGCGACCATCTGGGCGATCTGTCGGGGTGCGACGCGGTGGTGGTGGGGCGCTCGAACATCGTCGGCAAGCCGATGGCGCAGCTCCTGCTGGGTGCCTCGGCCACGGTCACGATCGCCCACAGCCGCACCCGCGACCTGCCCGCCACCTGCCGGCGCGCCGATATCCTCATCGCCGCCGTCGGCCGGGCCGAGATGATCCCCGGCGACTGGCTCAAACCCGGCGCCACGGTGATCGATGTCGGCATCAACCGCATCCCCGCCCCCGAGCGTGGCGAGGGCCGCACCCGGCTGGTGGGCGACGTGGCCTTCGACAGCGCCGCGCAGGTCGCCGGCGCCATCACCCCCGTGCCGGGGGGGGTCGGGCCGATGACCATCGCCTGCCTGCTGGCGAACACGCTGACCGCCACCTGCCGCGCCCACGCCCTGCCGGACCCCGAGGGGCTGACACCCTGACCCCCGCGCCCTGTCTGCCCGCGATGGGGGAGCAATGATGCAACGCCTGCTGATCGCCGTCGGGATCACGCTGCTGCTGGCGGGGCTGCTCTGGCCCTGGCTGCGGGTGATCCCGTTCGGCCGCCTTCCAGGGGACCTGCTGATCCCGGTGGGCGAGCACACGCGCCTCTACCTGCCCGTCACGACCATGATTCTGTTCAGCCTCGTCGTCAGCCTGATCCTGCGCCTGTTTCGCTGACGCCCCCTTCATCCTGACACAAATATCCTCGGGGGGGCCCGGTCGCAGACCGGGCGGGGGGCGC
>LFIK01000107.1_pt1 | contig 53192 bp, 44 predicted proteins | sample 643401 | NCBI WGS metagenome assembly LFIK01 (sample SAMN03777447, study PRJNA286221) | soda lake metagenome | biome: soda lake; feature: Kulunda steppe; material: water; isolation source: sample T5-Br brine of Lake Tanatar-5 | place: Russia: Kulunda steppe | collected 2010-07
GATCGCTCGTCGCCCTCAACCACCGTAAACCGATACTCGCGATCGCTTAACACGACCGATTGATGGACCGGCAGGATGCCGGACACGGTCGTTTCCTCGCCACCGACGGTCGCGAACCGGACCGTAACCTCTTCTCCGGGGTCAAACCATGCCTGCTGGGTTCCGTCGCCGGTCGTCGCTGATTCCCCCATACCTGTTACTGAAATTCGACCCTCGGCAAAACTGACCGATGTATTGGCGCCTTGATAGACCTGAGTCGGCATTATGAACCGGCGTGTCACCGGGTCGCTGCAATCGCGTGCCTCATCGGCCGATCCGATAAAAAATGCCAGACGATCGGTGGAAACTCCCTCGTTTAGACGCTCGGACACCAATTGCATCAGTTCGCGCACTTCTCCGGTCGGCACTTCTTCGTCGAGTCGGCGCGCTGCCTCCTCGTACCGGGCCTCGGCAGTGCGGGCAGCAGCTTGCGCCTGAACAGCGGATTGTTCGAGCGCCTGTTGCTGTTGCTCAAGGCGGCCGATTTCCTCACGCAATTGCCGCTCTCGGCTTTCAACCTGCTCAACGCCGATTTGATAGGAGAAGATGCCGATCGCGCCAATCGTGACCAGGTAGAAAGAGAATTTGAGCACTGTTGACCGCAGGCGGCGGCGATAGCGTCGGTCGGGATCATTGAGGCCGATGGTCATTTATGAGTTACCGTAGCATTAAAGGGCCGTAGCATTGACGGGCGCTGCCGGATTGGCTGAATGTCGCACCATGGCCGCCGATTCTTGTGAGCAAAGCCTTAACGGCAAGGTGGGCATCAACCATAGGGTCGGATAGTGTAACGGCTTGATACGGTTTGACATCAGCTTTTTCAAGCAGCCGCTTGAACTGCGACATACGGAGGATAGCATGGTCGCTACGGTCGATCACTTCATCAACGGCCAAATCAAAAAAGGAAAGAGCGGGCGGGTCGGGGATGTCTTCAATCCCGCCACCGGCGAGGTCGCTCGAAAAGTGGCCCTCGCGTCGGCCGACGAAGTTTCTGCCGCCATCGAGTCGGCCCGCGCTGCGTTGCCGAAATGGGCCGAAACGCCGCCGCTGCAACGCGCGCGAGTCATGTTCAAGTTCAAGGAGCTGATCGAGAAGCACATGGACGAACTCGCGGCCATTGTGACCGACGAGCACGGCAAAGTCTTGTCGGATGCTCGCGGATCGGTCCAGCGTGGCCTCGAGGTGGTTGAATTCGCCTGCGGCATTCCGCATCTGCTGCGCGGTGACTACACGGAGAATGTCGGACGAGGAGTCGACAGCTATTCGGTTCGCCAGCCCGTGGGCGTCTGTGCGGGCATAACGCCGTTCAATTTTCCGGTTATGGTGCCGCTCTGGATGTTTCCCATCGCGGCGGCCTGCGGCAATACATTCATCCTGAAACCCTCGGAGAAAGATCCCAGCGCGTCGATGCGTCTGGCTGAATTGTTCAAGGAAGCAGGCGCCCCTGATGGTGTGCTGAACGTCGTTAACGGAGACAAAGAAGCGGTCGATACGCTCCTGACCGATCCCGGCGTCAACGCGATCAGTTTTGTCGGCTCGACCGGTGTCGGCGAATACATCTATCGGACCGGCTGCGGCAACGGCAAGCGGGTTCAGGCGCTATGCGGTGCCAAGAATCACATGGTTGTCATGCCCGATGCCGACCTGGACAAGGCAGTCGACGGCTTGATGGGAGCCGGCTATGGCTCCGCCGGCGAACGTTGCATGGCAATATCGGTCGCTGTGGCCGTTGGTGACAGTGCCGACGCCCTGGTCGAGCGCCTCGCTCCGAAGGTCCGGGAGCTCAAAGTCGCGCCGGGGACGGATCCCGAGGCCGAGATGGGTCCGCTGATTACCCGTGACCATTTGAACAAAGTGCGCGGCTATGTGGATTTGGGTGTCGACGAGGGGGCCGATCTCGTCGTCGACGGTAGAGACCTAAAGCTTCAGGGTTATGAAGACGGGTTCTTCATTGGCGGATGCTTGTTCGACAATGTGCGGCCCGAAATGCGGATCTATCAGGAAGAAATTTTCGGACCGGTTCTTGGTGTGGTTCGTGTTCCCGACTTTGCGTCGGCTATGGAACTGGTGAACAATCACCAGTATGGCAACGGAGCGTCTATTTTTACCAATAATGGTGATGCTGCCCGAACCTTCGCGACCAAGTGCAATATCGGCATGGTCGGCATCAATGTACCGATACCGGTTCCGATGGCTTTTCACAGCTTCGGCGGTTGGAAGAGTTCGGCCTTTGGTGACCATGGCATCTATGGGATGGAGGGCGTCCATTTTTACACCAAGCTCAAAACCATGACCAGCCGTTGGCCAACCACAATTTCCGAGGGTGCGCAGTTCACGATGCCCGTTATGCGGTGATAACGCCGATCCTGCGTTGAATATTTGCCGTAGCACGCCGAACAGGTCTCGTTCGGCGTGCGCGGCTTGGGGGCTAGTTGTTGTCACCGCCAAAACCGAAGTCGAAACCGATATCGCCAAGATTGGCCAGCGATATCTGAACCATGATCGATTGGTCGTCGATCTGGGGCCGGTCCCGATAGGTTATATCCAGAACGGCGCATTCGCATGTATATCTTAGGCCGGCTGACCAGTCGGTTACGGCGTCGGCCTCAAGATCTATGACGTATCGGCCGCGCGTCGACCAACCGTTTGTCAGTGGGGCCGATCCGGCAATCATCAATTCTTCTCGGCGCCGATCCGCGACTTCTTGCAAATAGGTATAGCGTCCCGTCAGGTTGAGCGGTCCAAGCCTTGAGTTGGCGGTGAGTTCATGGCGCCTGGGTTCCAAGGTTTCGCTATCGAGCCGAAAGCGATAGTTGAGATTGAGCCATTGTCCGGTAGAAGCATCAATGCGGCCGACGATATCGGAGGTAGCGCTGGCAAGACCGGTTTCGGGATCGAATAGATCGGTCGATTCCATTCGATAGCTCTGAGCGAGCAGGATGCTGCTGGACCAATTGGCGCCATCATCAATGCTATACCGGCCCCCAACTGTCAGACGTGAGCCGCCATCGAATCGGTCGATTCCGGGGAATCGATTGGGCCGGAAGATCGATATCTCATCCAATTCCGGTGCGATGCTGTCATTGCGCGGGATATCGTCAAAATCCGATCTCCCATATCGGGGCGCGATCGTGGCCGCCACGATGGGCTCGATCACTTGGGTATAGGTCTCGCCGTGCCGAACGAAGGGAAAGCGCGCACTGGCATGGAACCTTGGGACAGTCAAGAAGGCCTGGGTCTCGTCGGCGGCGGTTGTTGTGGTGCCGTCGGAATCGAATAGATCCTCGGATGCCCAATATGTTGCGCGATTGGCTAATTCCAGGTCGACCACCATGCCGAAAGGCGTATAGCTGGTCTGGCGCCAGCCTATGTCGGCAGAGGCTCGAAGCGTGTTCGTGCCGTCAAGCGGCGAGCGCCGGCCTTCACCCGGTCGGCTAAGATAAAGCAATTCAGTATCCGCAAAGAGCTGACCGCCGAAGTATTCAGCCGGTTCGCTGACCAGCGATGACCGAAGCCAGGGCAAGATGATGGGCTCATCTTCGACATTGCCGCGAAGGTCCTGAAAAGTGGCCATCTCCGCGGTATGATAGTTCAGCCCATAGAACCCTTCGGCCTGCAGGCGGCTCTCGAGGACATCTTCATTCGATATGCCGAAATCTTCGAGGTACGTGTCGTCTGTCGTGCGGTTCAATTCACCGGTAATGCGCCAATTCTCGTCGATGTCATACCGGCCTTCGGCGAAAATATGGCCCCGGAATTCTTCGGAGTCGCCAGCAACTGGTTCGCTTAGATTAGCGGACGCGTCCATTTGAATTCGTCCCTGTTCAAAGCGGCGCCGATACTCGCCGCCAAGCAGAATGCCGCGCTCGCCGGTCGTGCGCGTTCTAAGCGTCAGATCCTGTTCAGGGGCGATGTCGATGAAATAGCGCAGATCAATGAATTGCCCTAGTGTCGAGGTCGATCCGAAAGATGGGGTAAGCCAGCCGGTCCGGCTGCGGACACGCGGGTCCGGTGTCGAGAAATAAGGTGTGTAGAACACCGGAATGCCGAACACATCAAAGAATACATTTCGAAAAATGATGTCCATCGATTCGGAGTCGTGTTCGACCTCCGACGCACGCAATTGCCACAACAGCGGGCGATCCGGGTTGTCGGCACAGGGCAGGCAGGGTGAATAAATCCCCTGGTCCATGATAGTTGTCCCGTCACCGCGACGAATACCGCGCCGGGCCACCAAACGGCTGTCATCGACCAATAGGCCGCCCACCTTATCGATGAGACCTTCGGCCATACCGTCCTCAAGTTCGGCGTAATCGCCGAAAAACGTGTCGCCGGACTCTTCAATGATGACGACATTGCCGGTGGCGGTCACGACCTCGGTCCGGCTGTTATAGGTTACCCGATCGGCCAGCACGACCCGGCCGTCCCGCGCGAGGTGAACCGAACCGCTCAAGATCACCAGTTCCAGCGTCTCGTCGATGGTAAGGTCGTCGGCTTCCAGCAACAGGGGTTCCGACGGCGTTGTCTGGCCGTCATTCGCCGGCGTGTCAGGGGCAGCATCCGTCGGCGGCTCGGCAGGATCCGCTGTCTGAGCGAGCGCGGTTCCGGCGTTCGGCCAAAAGGCCAGAGCCGCCAGGACCGTGGTTGCCATATACCAACCGCGGTGCGTCATTAGGCCGATCCGTCAAATTCTGTTGGGACTAAACTTCGTGGCCACCAAAGACATGGCGTGCCGAAGACGACCATTTACCGACTGGTCCCGGAAGTCAACGATGCGTTGGTGCATGGGTGGTTGGCAGGGCACGGGGATCGGGGTGAAGGCGCAACTCAGTTTCCCGATTTCTTGCCCAGACGTGGTACCGGCCTCAAGAGAAATGCCGGAACGTGGTCTCCCATGCCGACAACGGCCTCGTCTTCGTCACGGCGCCGGTTCTTGCGTACGGCACCACCCGTACTGTCAGTTCCAGGTTCGGCGGCGCTGCTCCTGTCCTTGGTCGGATCGGCGGCTGCCACAGTTGGCTTTGGATCGGCTTCCTTGGATTTATTACGACCACCGCTCGGCTTGCTACGGCCGGATTTGGGGCCCGATTTGGGCGCTTCCGGTGTTGCATCGGCGGCGGAAGCAGCGGCAGGTTCAATTGAGGGAGCGGTGGCTTCCGGCTGTTCCTGCTTTGGTTGCGACTTTGGTTCCGGTTTCGATTTGGCGCTCCGCTGGGTGCCGGACTCGGTCGGTGCCGGTTTCTTAGTGGTACCCGATCGAGCTTCGGAAGAACCTCCGCGGCCGCGTTTGCTAGAGTGCCGGTCATCTGCGGAAAGGGACAGGAATGTGTCGATATCGGCGGCGATCGTTTCGACATCGGGAACCGAAACCGCCGTCAGGTTGATCCCGTCGAGTTTACTGATGCTAGAAATATACTTTGCCTCAGCAACGGTGGCCAAACTGTAGGCCCGGCCGCTCTTGCCGGCTCGGCCGGTTCGACCGATGCGATGGATATAGTCGTCAGACGATGTTGGAATATCGAAATTGAAAACATGACTGAGATCGGAAATATCGATGCCGCGCGCGGCCACATCGCTACAAACCAGAATCTTGATCTGGTCGGCCTTGAACCGCTCCAAAGTCTCGGTCCGGGCGGATTGCGCCATGTCGCCATGCAGTTCTCCGGCATCAAATCCGTGACTTTTCAGAGACTTGCAGACGGTTGTTACATCGCGTTTCCTGTTGCAGAACACAAGGGCGTTGCGCACGTCTTCCTGGCGCAGAATGGACCGCAGCGCGGCACGCTTGTCGGCCTTTTCCACGAAAGCAACATGTTGGACCACGCTAGCCGCCGGCGCGATCGACCGCTCGACCGATATTTGCTTTGGGTTCGTCAGGAACGATTCCGCCAGACGTCGAATCTCTTTCGGCATCGTGGCCGAGAACAGCAGCGTTTGCCGGATAGTCGGCAAATACGAAACGATCTCCTCGATATCGGGTATGAACCCCATATCAAGCATGCGATCAGCTTCGTCGATGACCAGAATTTTTACATCTCGCAGAAGGATCTTGCCGCGTTTTTGAAGATCGAGAAGCCGGCCTGGCGTGGCGATCAAGACGTCGACGCCGCGCTCGAGCTTGCGGATTTGGTCGTCGAGGCTTGATCCGCCGATCAAAAGGGCATAGGTGAGTTTTTCGTACTTGCCATAGAGTTCGAAGTTCTCGCCGACTTGAGCGGCAAGTTCTCGAGTCGGCTCGAGAATGACGGATCTCGGCATTCTGGCTTTGGCGCGGCCGCTGGACAGGATTTCGATCATCGGCAGGGTGAAGCCAGCCGTCTTCCCGGTTCCGGTTTGAGCAACACCAAGAAGATCGCGCTGCTGGAGCACGATCGGAATGGCCTGCGCCTGAATCGGAGTCGGCGTCGTATAGCCGACCTCTTCGATGGCGCGGAGAATTTCGGGCTTCAGCCCCAGTTCCGCGAAACTCATATCGTTGAGTATCTTACCCCTCGGTCTTAACATGTTCGGCCGACAATGACACTGTGTCCGCATCGTTACGGCATGGGACGCAACATCGAAATGCGAACGTTCATGGTCGGAACAGACTGGGTCGTGATGCGCCAACGGCGCATTCCTGTGCCGGTATTGACGTCGCGAGTCCTTATGAAGATCGCTATGTCCGGTGTCAATGACGATAAGCGCCGGACAGACGTCTATTCGTCCATCGACTATGATAATGGGTGCGGAATATAGTCGGTGATCGTCGTTTTGCTCGGAAACCGGCTCGACCGGGAGCCGAGCGCCGGCTATGTGAAGAGATAAGGGTGGCAGCCAATGACCGCGCCATTCCCACTGTTCGAAAGAAAGATCCGATGACCCTGATGGATGCTGGTCAGAGCGTTTTGATGATTGTGGATGTCCAGGAACGCTTGGCGCCGGCCATCAACGACCTGGATCGGGTGGTTGCTGCTATTTCGAAGCTTGCAGCCGGGGCCGAGCGGCTGGGCATTCCGGTAATCGTCTCCGAACAGTATCCATCCGGTCTCGGGTCGACCATTCCCGCCATTCGCGATCGGCTCGGTGCCCCGACGGTCGTCGAGAAAACCGCGTTCGACGCAATGGCCGAACCGGCTTTGGGGGCGGCGCTCGACCGGATAGGCCGGACTGATGTCGTGATCTGCGGGACGGAGACCCATGTCTGTGTCTTGCAAACGGCATTCGGACTGAATGCGGATGGCCGATACCGGCCTGTCGTGGTCGAAGATGGCTGCGGTTCCCGGCATGACACGGATCGGGATCGAGCGCTGAAACGCATGGACCGAGCAGGGATCGAGATTGTAACGGCCGAGATGGTTCTGTTTGAATGGATGCGCCGGGCAGGAACCGAAACTTTCCGAGACATCATCAAGGTAATCAAGTGAGCGAGAGAGCAAACAAGAACCCGAAAGGGAAAGCCGATTTGATTCTGCTTCCCGGACTTCTGTGCGACGCGCGACTATACGCCCATCAAACCGGCCATCTGGCGGATGTCGCCCAATGCCGTGTGGCGGATCTGACGCACGCCGATTCCATTGCAGCAATGGCGGCCGGCGTTTTGGACGCGGCGCCCGACACCTTCGCCCTGGCCGGATTATCGATGGGCGGCTATGTGGCGCTTGAAATCATGCGTCAGGCACCCGAACGTGTCGATCGGCTGGCATTGCTCGACACCTCTGCCCGGCCGGATACCGCCGATCAGCAGCAGCGCCGCCGTTCATTGCTGAAGCTTGCCGAAACCGGCCGGTTCAAGGGCGTGACGCCCCAACTTCTGCCGCTTCTCGTTCATGAAGATCGTCTTACCGATACGCCGCTCGTGGATGAGGTCATGGCGATGGCCGAAGCCGTGGGCCGGGATGCGTTTGCGCGCCAGCAGACGGCGATCATGAACCGGCGCGACAGCCGCGACACGCTCGCCGAAATCACCTGCCCGGTACTGGTCATCTGCGGGCGCCAGGATGCCATCACCCCGCTGGAGATCTCGCGTGAGATGGCATCCCTGTTGCCGCGCGGACGTTTGGTGACGATCGAGGATTGCGGCCATCTCTCGACGATGGAGCGGCCGCAAGCGGTCACGGCATTGATGCGCGATTGGCTTGCAAACCGATGAGCGTCAGTCGCCGGACCTAAACGTCCAGATCACGAACCGACGGTGCGTGCTCCTGGATATATCGGAATCGAAGCTCGGGCTTGCGGCCCATCAATTGTTCGACCAAACCGGCGGTGGCCGCGCTGGCTTCCGGTTCGGCGCGGTCGGGAATCGTCACCTGCCAGAGTTGCCGCTTCTTGGGATCCATGGTGGTGTCGCGCAATTGTGCGGGCGGCATCTCGCCCAGACCCTTGAATCGGCTGATCTCCACCTTTGACCGCCCCTTGAAGACCGTTGCCATGACCTCGTCCTTATGGGCGTCGTCACGGCAATAGACCGACGTTCCTCCGGCCTGCAGGCGATAAAGCGGCGGCTGAGCCAGAAAGAGGCGGCCGTCTGTGATCAAACCGCGCATTTCCGTATAGAAAAAGGTCATCAACAGCGATGCGATATGGGCGCCATCGACATCGGCGTCGGTCATTATGATGACCCGGTCGTAACGCAAACGGCTGCCGTCATAGTCCCGCCGGGTGCCGCAACCAAGGGCTTGGACAAGGTCGCCGATCTCCTGGTTGCCGGAAAGCTTGTCGGCCGACGCGCTTGCGACGTTCAGGATTTTGCCGCGCAATGGAAGAATCGCCTGTGTCTGCCGGTCGCGCGCCGCCTTTGCCGATCCGCCGGCGGAATCGCCCTCGACCAGGAAAATCTCGGTGTCGCGCCGGTCAGTCCGTGAGCAATCCGACAGCTTTCCTGGCAGCCGTGTCTTGCGGGTTGCTGTCTTTCGGGTCGTCTCGCGTTCCTTCCGGCGCCGCGCCCGTTCGTCGGCCCGTTCCATTATCCGCTCAAGCAGCCGCGAGGCCGAAGCGGTGTCCGCCGATAGCCAGTGATCGAACCGATCCTTGATCGCCGTTTCGACCACCTTCGTCGCCTCGGGTGTGGCCAGTTTTTCCTTTGTCTGACCCTGAAATTGCGGATTGGGAATGAATACTGACAGCAAAATGGCGGCACCGGCCGTCACGTCTTCGGCTGTGATCGAAGCGGCCTTTTTGTTGCCGGCCATATCAGCATAGGCCTTGATGCTCTTGAGCAGGCCATTGCGCAGACCGGTCTCGTGAGTGCCGCCTTGAGCGGTTGGAACCGTGTTGCAATAGGAATGGACGAATCCGTCATCGTCTTCCGGCCAGGCGATCGCCCATTCAACGCGGGCGCCAGCGTCGGCCAGCGTTGCGATGCCCGAGAAAGCGCCAGTCGTCGTCGTTTCTCGGCCGTCCAGCGCCGTCGATAGAAAATCTGCCAGGCCGTTCGGGAAATTGAGGACGGTGTTCTCCGGAACCCCGGTATCCGCGGCGATCAGTTCCGCCGGACAGGACCAGCGAAGTTCCACACCGCGATAGAGATAGGCCTTGGAGCGGGCCATTCGAAACAGCCGATCGGCGCGCAATCTTGCGCCTTCCCCGAAAATCTCGGGATCCGGCAGAAAGGTGATCATTGTTCCGCGCCGGTTCTGGGTGTGGCCACGATTCTCCAGCGGGCCGAGGGGGGCTCCCTGCGAATACTCCTGAACCCAAAGTTTGCGGTCGCGGGCCACTTCGACAGACAACCGGCTGGAGAGAGCGTTAACCACCGAAAGACCCACGCCGTGGAGACCGCCGGATGTTGCATAGACCTTGTTGGAAAATTTCCCGCCCGAATGCAGGGTCGTCATGATCACCTGAAGCGCGGAAATGCCGGGGAACTTCGAATGCTCATCGACCGGAATACCCCGGCCATTATCCCGAATGGCGACAGAGCCGTCCGTGTGCAGAGCTATTTCGATCCAGGTGGCGTGCCCTGCCACGGCTTCGTCCATGGCATTGTCCAGAACTTCGGCAACCAAGTGGTGCAGCGCTCGCTCGTCGGTGCCGCCGATATACATGCCGGGGCGCCGGCGCACCGGTTCGAGCCCTTCCAAGACTTCGATATCGTCGGCGCCGTAACTGTCGGCTGTCGCGTCTGGTGCTTGGAATAGGTCGTCGTTCATCGGTTTGCTCGATCGATCATCATTCTGGCCGTGTCGGATATAGCATTGGCGGCCATGGTGGAAGAGTTGATACGCTGTGCCTGACATCGTTAACCGTCGATGAAAAGGGGCGACCATGACGTCACGTGTCGAAAACGCCATACCGCCGAGCGGCGAGGCCGCCTTGCGTACCATCGCCATGCCGGCCGACACCAATCCCAATGGTGATATCTTTGGGGGATGGCTGTTGTCCCAAATGGATCTCGCCGGCAGCGTCATCGCCTACGAGCGCGCTCAGGGGCGGGTCGCCACGATCGCCATTGATGCCATGACGTTCATGCAGCCGGTTTTCGTCGGCGATTTGGTCAGTTGCTATGCCACGCTCGAGGGGGAGGGGCAAAGTTCGATGCGCATCAAGGTGCAGACCTATGCCCGACGCCGAGGCGGCGGAATGCTGGTTCAGGTGACCGAAGGGATATTCACCTATGTTGCCATCGGGGATGATCGCCGTTCGCGTCCTTTGCCCGGCACCGGGTAACTGGCCGTGATTTATCGGGTTCGTGGGGCCGATGCCGGTTCAGGATGGCCTTACGCGGCACCCGGCAGGACCATCAACACGGTAAGCAAGCATCCGAAAAAGACGAGCAGTCCGACTGTCTCAGAGAAAAATTGGTCGAGACGTTCCTGATCCGACATCATTTTGTTCCCTTATCGTTCCAAAAAGAACGATACGAGAACACACGAATAATGTCAACGAACCGAGAACAAATTTACGGATGTCATTCCCGATGGCTTACGATTCGGACTCCAGAAGCGTTATGGAGTCTTTGCCGACCTCGACGCCAACGACATAGCCGGCGAAAAATCCGATCCCAATTCCGAATATCAATGCCCAGACGGCGAATAGACGCCATTGGCCGGGGCGTGGCGGCACTGAATCGCCACCGGTCTTGCCTTTATCATCTGTGCTCATGACGGTTGATACGGGTCCCGTGTTGTGAATGGTCATTCGTTGCTGATCGTACTCTCGCGGACATTCGCGCGAATCGCACCTCGATCACAAGCCTAACCGTGTCGCATGGGGAAATCGATGGCACCCGATTGCCGAACGGTGCACGCCAGCCGGACGGACCACACCGAAAAAAGGGCGCCCCGAACCGTCTATCGGGGCGCCCGTCTCTCGCGAGGTAATCAATGCGATCCATGCGCCGCACCGGCCAACAGTAAGGTCGGATACGGCGCTGGAATCGCCTGTCCCGCAGGTCAGACCGAGAAATACATTTGGAATTCGATAGGATGCGGGGTGTGTTCGAAGTTGTAGACTTCTTCCCATTTCAGATCGAGATAGCCTTCGATCATGTCGGTGGTGAACACATCGCCCTTGGTCAGGAATTCGTGATCCTTCTCCAGCGCGGTAAGGGCTTCACGCAGCGATCCCGAGACGGTCGGGATGTCCTTCAACTCTTCCGGCGGCAGGTCGTACAGATTCTTGTCCATCGGGTCGCCCGGATGGATCTTGTTCTGGATGCCATCGAGGCCGGCCATCAGCATCGCCGAGAAGGCGAGGTATGGGTTGGCGGTCGGATCCGGGAACCTGATCTCGACGCGCTTGCCCTTCGGGCTTGAGGCATAGGGAATGCGGCACGAAGCCGACCGGTTGCGCGACGAATAGGCCAGCAGAACGGGCGCTTCAAAACCGGGAACCAAGCGCTTGTAGCTGTTGGTCGACGGGTTGGTGAAGGCGTTGAGCGCCTTGGCGTGCTTGATGATGCCGCCGATATAGTAGAGCGCGGTTTCCGACAGGTCCGCATAGCCCGACCCGGCGAAGGTTGGCTGACCATCCTTCCAGATCGACTGGTGGACATGCATGCCCGAGCCGTTGTCGCCCTTGACCGGCTTCGGCATGAACGTGGCCGTCTTGCCATAGGCCTGCGCGACCATGTGCACGCAGTACTTGTAGATCTGCATTTGGTCGGCATGTTCGACGAGCGTGCCGAACTTTGTGCCCAGTTCGTGCTGTGCCGGAGCGACCTCGTGGTGGTGCTTCTCGATCGCAAGTCCCATCTCGCCCATGACCGACAGCATTTCAGCGCGCAAGTCGGCGCCGCTGTCCACCGGCGGAATCGGGAAATAGCCGCCCTTGATATAAGGACGGTGGCCCATATTCCCTTCCGGGAACGCCTTGCCCGACGCCGACGGGATCTCGCTGCTTTCCAGGTGGTAGTAACCCTGGTGCATACCCTGTTCAAAACGAACGTCGTCAAAGACGAAGAACTCGGCCTCGGCGCCGAAAACGGCCCGGTCGCCGATGCCCAGCGACAGCATGTATTCCTGGGCCTTCTTCGCCAAAGAACGCGGGTCGCGATTGTAGGATTGTCCGGTCGACGGCTCATAGACGTCGCAGAACAGAATCAGGCTTGGCTGAGCTGAGAAGGGGTCCATCACCGCGGATGAAGCGTCGGGGATCAACGCCATGTCCGACTCGTTGATATCTTTCCATCCATTGATGGACGAGCCGTCGAACATGAAGCCGTCTGTGAAGACGTCTTCGTCGATGGTGCTGACATGTTGAGCGGTGTGCTGCCACTTGCCTTTTGGGTCGGTGAAGCGGAGGTCGACGTACTTGACGTCGTGTTCCTTGATCAGGTCGAAGACTTTCGAAATCGCTTCGGACATTTCCTATTTCCTGTGGTTTTCCGTGTCGGCTTTCCGTACCCGGATTGGGTCCTGTAACGCGGAGACATCGGTTTTCGATATCCGCCCTTGAATCGACGAACGGCTTATACCGCGTCGGCGCCCTTTTCCCCGGTGCGAATGCGAATGACGTCGTCTATCGGCGAGATGAAGATCTTACCATCACCGATCCGGCCGGTATGGGCGGCCTGTTGGATCGCTTCGACGGCCCTTTCGACCATGGACGATTCCATGATCACTTCGATCTTCACCTTGGGCAGGAAGTCGACGACATATTCCGCACCACGATAGAGCTCGGTATGACCCTTTTGCCGGCCGAACCCCTTCGCCTCGGTGACGGTTATCCCCATGATCCCAACATCATGGAGGGCTTCCTTAACCTCGTCCAATTTGAACGGTTTGATAATCGCTTCGACTTTCTTCATTGCCTCTCGCCTGTTGTCTGACGTCACCGGGATGGAATGGCCTTCCCGAGGATAACGGCATGTCGACCCAATGAGCAATTAATATGCCAGTACTGGCGGCTTCGGCCCACCACCGATATCGCACGCCGTCAATGATGCGGACGCGGGGCCCGCTTCAATGCAGGTGGCGGCCACCTTATCGCGGTGGCTGCCAGGGTTGGTGCGTTTCGCATCGGCGAAAGTCAGGAGGTGCCGCCAAGTATGCGAAAAAGCGGAATGACCGCGGGCATCAATGCACAAAAAAACAGCATTTGCCAATGAAATGGGCAGTCTGGTCCGTTCCTGCTGCCATTATGATTGGCGGATGAAGGTTGCCATTCGGTCGAGGGCTTCCTCGATAGCCTCGACGCTATTGGCATAGGACAGTCGGATGAACCCTTCTCCATTTTCGCCGAAACTCGTTCCGGCGACGGTGGCGACACCGGCCTCGGTCAACAGCCGGTCCTGCATTGTGCGGGCATTCAGGCCAGTCCCGGTTATGTCCGGAAAGGCATAGAAGGCGCCGCCTGGCTCGACGCAGCGGATTCCGTCAATGCGATTGAGGCCGTCGACCACGACTTTGCGCCGGGCCGCGAAAGCCTGCAGCATGTCGTCCACGGCATCTTGCGGGCCCGTCAGGGCAGCGATGGCGGCCATCTGGGCGGCGGCGTTGACGCAGGAATGGCTGTTGACGGCGAGGCGATCGGCGTAATCGACCAGGGCTGATGGCCAGACGCCATACCCAAGCCGCCATCCGGTCATGGCATAGGTTTTCGACCATCCATCCAAGAGGATCAGGCGATCGGCCAATTCCGGATAGCTCAACAAACTGCGGTGCTTATGCGGCGAATAGAGCATACGACTATAGATCTCGTCGCTCATGACGGCAACATGGGGGTGGTCGGCCAAGCCCTCGACCAAACGATCGATGACCGACGGCGGCACCACGCCGCCGGTGGGATTAGCCGGGCTGTTGAGAATCAGCAATCGGGTTGCGGGGGTGATCGCCGCCAGCACCGCGTCGGGATCGAACGCGAAATGATTGTCTTGAATCAGGGGATACGAAACCGGTGTGGCGCCGGAATATCGAATGGCCGAACCATAGATCGGGAATCCGGGATCGGGGTAGATGATCTCGGCGCCGGGTTCTCCGAACATCAGGATGGCGAACCACATCGTTACCTTGCCGCCGGGCACGATCATGACCCGGTCCGGGGAGACGTCGACGGCATGCCGGGCCTGGATGTCCGCCGCAACGGCCTCTCTGAGCGGCAGGATGCCGCATGCCGGCGTATACCCGTGATGGCCGTCGCGCAGAGCTTTGGCCGCGGCTTCGACGATGTGTCCTGCTGTCTTGAAGTCCGGTTGGCCGATGCCGAGATTGATGATCGACTTCCCTTCGCGTTCCAAGGCGGCGGCACGGGCCAGGACCTGAAAGGCCGTTTCGGTACCGAGACGGGACATGGCTGCGGCCGGCCGGAGTTGGGTGGTTGCGTCCTTTGTCGGATTGGGCATTGCTTCACTTCCCTTAAAGATTTCGCGCCGATCGGTGATCCTGTCCGGCTTCATTTGACGGTATGACAGCCTTTCCGGTTTTTTTCGCCGGTTCAAGCATGCGCATGCCGATTGCGTGCCGCTGCCGCCGATCCGGGCGCTGGTCGTGCGGCTTCGTCAAATCATGTCCAGAGGGGCTTGACGCAAACGGGCGGATCGTTCATATCGACCGCGCAGACGCTTGCCACCGAATGTGGGGCGGCGTTTCATATGGTGGCGATCGTAGCTCAGCGGTAGAGCACTCGGTTGTGGTCCGAGATGTCGTGGGTTCGAACCCCATCGGTCGCCCCAGTTTCCCCTCTGTTATTCACGGCTTTGATGGCCCATGCTGCGGCTTCCCGCATCATGGTGCTGTGTTGTGCGTCTGACCCATTATGGCACAGTGACCAGGAAATGGGGGTGCCTGATGCTTGGTTCCGACATACCGATCGACTTGCTGACCTCGGCCGAGATGGGGCGCGCCGACGCGCTGACGATTTCGGCAGGTGTTGCGGGGTTTACCCTGATGCGGCGGGCCGGCCGCGCAGTTGCCGAGGCTGTGGGCCGATTGACGGGGCCGCCGGGTCCGGTGCTGGCGCTGTGCGGTCCTGGAAACAATGGCGGCGACGGTTTCGTGGCTGCATCCCTGCTGGCCGAACGCGGATGGTCGGTGCGCGTCGGCCTGTTGGGCGATCCCGCATGCATTACCGGCGACGCCGCCAGGGCGATGGCGGCATGGGCGGGGCCGATCGACCGTCTGGATGACGATGCCTGTCATTCGATCACCCGAACTCCGGCACCCAAAGTCGTGATCGACGCGTTGTTCGGCGCGGGGCTGTCGCGTCCCTTCGGGGGGGCGCCGGCGTCGTTATTGCAGACGCTTCGTCGTTCCGGGTCTCGAATTGTCGCCGTGGATGTGCCCAGCGGTTTGGATGGGACGACCGGCCGTATCGCCGGTGGTGAGGACGGGGTGGCGGTTGCGGCCGACATCACCGTCACGTTCTTCCGCTTGAAACCGGGGCATTGCCTGCATCCAGGGCGGTCTCTGTGTGGCCGTCTCGATCTGGCGGATATCGGAATCGATTCGGGCGTATTGAATGTGATCGGCGGGCTCGCCCATATAAATCGGCCGGCGGCGTGGCGCATGCAGGTGCCGGTGCCGTCGCCGACGGACCACAAATACCGGCGCGGTCACGTGGCGGTGCTGGCGGGCGAGATGCCGGGAGCGGCATTGTTGGCCGCGGCTGGCGCCCGCCGGATCGCAGGATACGTTACCGTTGCCGGCGAGGGGGCGGGTTCTCAGGCAGCGGCGGATCCGGGCGTGGTGTTGCGGCACGGCGCCGCCGGGTGGGAGCAGGTCGTCCGAACCGCCTCGGATCGATCGGGCGCAATGGCGGCCGTGATCGGGCCGGGCGCCGGAATTGGCAGCGATGAGGCCGCCGGCCGACTCCGCGCCCGAGTGCTGGCCTGGCTGTCGACGGGGGCCGGATTGGTTCTGGATGCCGATGGGTTGACTGCCTTCACGGATGCGGATGGCAGCCAGGGCCCTTCCGGCATCGATGCGCTGATGAGCGTTTCTCCAAAGGGCTCTCTGGTCTTGACGCCGCATGCCGGTGAGTTTTCGCGCTTATTTCCCGACATCGCACAACAAGCGCCGGACAAACTGACCGCCGCTCGTGAAGCGGCTGCCCGCGCTGGGGCTGTCATCGTTTACAAGGGCAGCGATACGGTTGTTGCGACGCCAGATGGCCGGGCGGCGATCAGTGTGGATGCGCCCGCCAGTCTGGCGACCGCCGGAACCGGCGATGTCCTGGCGGGGATCGTTGCTGCCTTAGTGGCGGCACGGGTATCGGCCTTCGATGCTGCACGGATCGGCGTCTGGCTTCACGCCAAGGCGGCGAGCCTCTGTGGCCCTGGCTTGATCGCTGAGGACCTGCCCGGCGCCCTTGGATCCGCGATGAACGATTCAGGCAATCCGACGCCGTCCTTGAAACACCGAAATGGGTGTTTTTTGGACTGTCGGCGGGTATGAAGCTGTGCTATCACCGCCGCTCGGGAGGGCGCAGCTTTGGCTTTGCGCCGTCGCGGGCGTGGCGGAATTGGTAGACGCGCCAGGTTTAGGTCCTGGTGGCTTTAGGCCGTGGGGGTTCAAGTCCCTCCGCCCGCACCACCGTTCTGGCAATTGCGGGGCTCGATGATCGGATAGGCAGCGCCCGCATACAGCCCGGCTGGTCAAATAGCCGGAAGGTGACGAGTCGTTATTTCTTGACCCGCAATGGTCGACACGTTCAAACACCAACGCTCCAGACCAGAAGGCTGGTGCGATAGGCGGCAACGAAACAGGCAAGCGTTTGAGATGCAGGTAACCGAGACCAATGCCGAGGGGCTCCGTCGGGAACTTAAAGTGATCGTTCCAGCGGGTGATATCGAGCAACGGGTTGATACCCGACTGAGCGAGATCCAAAAGGATATCCGCCTTCCAGGCTTTCGCCCGGGTAAGGTGCCGATGTCCATTCTTCGCAAGCGGTATCGGAAATCCGTCATGGGCGAAGTGGTGGAGGGCTTGGTTAATGAGTCCTCTCAGGAGGCGATCGCCGATCAAGGCATCCGGCCGGCGATGCGTCCGGAAATCGATATCGCTGATTTCGACGATGGCAAGGACCTCCAGATCAATCTGAAGGTTGAGGTGCTGCCGGACATCGAACCTCCCGAAGTGTCCGACATCTCCATTGAGAAGCCGGTCGCCGAGGTTTCGGAGGACACGATCAATGATGCGTTAACGCGTCTGGCCGAGAATCAAAAGGCCTACGAAGCGGTCGAAGAACCCCGCCCAGCCGCCGCCGGTGATCAGATTCTGATCGATTTCGAAGGCGAAATGGACGGCGACAAGCGGCCTGAATTGGCCAGCAATGATTTTGCTCTTGATCTGGGTGCCGGCCGCATGATCCCGGGTTTCGAGGATCAGCTCATCGGGGCGTCGGCTGGCGAGAACAAAACCGTTGATGTCACGTTCCCGGATGACTACCCGGCGGAAGATTTCCGAGGCAAGTCTGTGCACTTCGACGTAACGGTCAAAGAAGTTCGCGCGCCGAAGGAAACTGTGATTGATGACAGTTTCGCCAAGGGACTTGGCTTTGATGATCTCGAAGGGCTGAAAGAGGCCGTCCGCAAGCGCACCGCGAACGAGTACGATCAACAGAGCAAAGCGCGGATGAAGCGCCAATTGCTCGACATCCTCGCTGAGCGCCACAGTTTTGAAGTTCCGCCCGGTATGGTGAAGCTGGAGTTCGATTCCATCTGGCGCCAGGTCGAAGAGGCGATGAAGAATCCGGATCCGAACGATCCGGACAAGGACAAACCCGAAGAGCAGCTGCGTGAAGAATATACGCAGATCGCCGAACGCCGGGTCCGGCTTGGATTGCTTTTGGCCGAAGTCGGCAAGGCCGAAAGCATTCAGGTTACGCAGGAAGAGTTGAATCAGGCGCTCCTGAACGAAGCCCGCCGTTATCCGGGCCAGGAGCGGGAGGTGATCGATTTTTTCCAGAAGAACCCCCAGGCGATCGAGAATCTTCGCGCACCGATCCTGGAAGACAAGGTGGTGGATCACATCATTTCCAAGGTGACGGTCGAGGAAAAGTCGGTGAGTGTCGAGGAATTGATGAGAGATCCCGACGACGTGGCCGCCGAGGGTGCCGGTGCCGAGACTGCATCGACCGGGGAAGAGGCCGAAGAGGCCAAATCCTGACGACGGGATTCGGCCCCGTAACGAGACCAACAAGGGGCCGTATTCACTTTTTTGTCGAAAAGGTTGTTGCCACGCGCTGAAGACGCCATCTAATGCTGGCGCGAAACACGGTCGGGAGAGCTCAGTTATGCGGGGCAGTCCAGTGGGTGACGCCCTCCAGCCTTACGGTCCTTATAGCCCAAGGGCTCAAGCATATTGGGTGGTGCTTTCCCAGACCCGGTTTCGCCGCATCGAACGCAGACCAGAGGACGGTAATGGCCGAATTTGAAGATCCGAGAATGAACACCCTGGTTCCGATGGTGATCGAGCAAACCAATCGGGGTGAGCGGTCGTTCGATATCTACTCACGCCTTCTTAAAGAAAACATCATCTTCCTGATCGGGCCGGTAAACGATAATGTTGCGAGCCTGATCTGTGCGCAGTTGCTGTTTTTGGAGTCGGAAAATCCAAGCAAGGATATTTCTCTTTATATCAACAGTCCCGGCGGTATCGTAACGGCTGGCCTTGCCATCTACGATACTATGCAGTTCATCCGGCCGGAAATTTCGACCGTTTGCGTCGGCCAAGCGGCCTCCATGGGGTCGTTACTCCTCGCCGCCGGCGCCAAGGGAAAGCGTTTTGCCCTTCCGAATAGTCGGATTATGGTTCACCAGCCTTCCGGCGGCGCCCAGGGGCAGGCTTCCGACATTGAGATCCAGGCTCGCGAGATTCTCAAGATTCGGCGCCGCCTTAACGAAATCTATCAGCGCCATACGGGGCAGTCGTTGGAGTCGATCGAGTCGTCGGTTGATCGCGATAAATTCATGTCGGCCGATGAGGCCTCCGAATTCGGCATTGTCGACGAAGTGATCGAAAAACGTCCGGGGCCGGAAGTTGGGTCGGTTTCCGGGTAAAGGGCCCCTGGGGCGTAACTAAGCCTTGAACCGATGTGATGGCTTATGTTCAATGGAACTCGGCCCGGTACGTTCAGGCGTGCCGCAGGTTGCTTGGTTTGAGATGGTACCCATCTATATGGGGAACAGGTGTGGAGTGGCCCGATATCGATTCCTGACGGCTTGATCGGGCCAGGACTGGCCAATTGGGGCTTTTATGAGCAAATCTTCCAGCGGAGACGCAAAGAACACCTTGTACTGCTCTTTCTGCGGCAAGAGCCAGCACGAGGTTCGTAAGCTCATCGCCGGTCCGACGGTATTCATCTGTGATGAATGCGTCGAACTGTGCATGGATATCATCCGCGAAGAAAATAAGACGACCCTCGTGAAGAATCGCGACGGCGTGCCGACACCCAGAGACATCCATAACATTCTTGATGATTATGTCATTGGGCAGGAACACGCGAAACGGGTAATGTCCGTCGCCGTTCACAACCACTATAAGCGTCTGGCGCACGGTCAAAAGAATGGCGAGGTCGAACTGGCCAAATCCAATATTTTGCTTATCGGCCCGACGGGCTGCGGCAAAACATTGTTGGCGCAGACGCTGGCGCGCATTCTGGACGTACCCTTCACGATGGCGGATGCGACGACACTGACCGAAGCCGGTTATGTTGGCGAAGATGTCGAAAACATCATCCTCAAACTGCTTCAGTCGGCCGACTACAATGTCGAGCGGGCACAACGCGGCATTGTCTATATCGATGAAGTCGATAAGATCAGCCGAAAATCGGATAACCCATCGATCACCCGCGATGTGTCGGGTGAGGGGGTTCAGCAGGCCCTCTTGAAGATCATGGAGGGAACGGTTGCCTCGGTTCCTCCTCAAGGCGGGCGAAAGCACCCGCAGCAGGAGTTCCTTCAGGTCGACACGACGAATATTCTCTTTATCGTTGGTGGTGCCTTCGCGGGTCTGGAAAAAATCATTGCCCAGCGGGGACGTAAGTCGTCGATCGGGTTTGGTGCCAATGTGGACCGTCCGGAAGATCGCAGGACCGGGGAAATTCTTCGGGAGATTGAGCCGGAGGATCTGCTTAAATTCGGCTTGATCCCCGAGTTCGTAGGCCGAGTGCCGATCATCGCGACCCTCAATGACCTTGACGAGCCGGCATTGATCCAGATCCTGACCGAGCCCAAAAACGCATTGATTAAGCAGTATCAGAAACTTTTCGAGATGGAAGAGGTCAATCTGTCTTTCTCGGAAGATGCGCTGAAAAGTGTGGCCCAAAAGGCGATTGCCCGAAAAACGGGTGCGCGTGGACTTCGTTCTATTCTCGAAGGGATACTGCTCGAGCCAATGTTTGATCTCCCCGGGCTCGACGGTGTTGAAGAGATTGTGATCAATGCCGAGGTGGTCGAAGGGCGCAGCAAGCCGTTGATGATTTATGCCGAGAAGCGGGGCGGGGCAATTCCGAGCGCTTGACCGCCCTATTTGGTAAGAATTTAAGGGGAAGTATCGTCAGGGGGATGGCCCGTCAGAGTTGGCGGGCATCCCCTGATTTCTGTGGTCGTCACGAGTTGACCGCGTAGGATTGGCCGATGCTCTCGCAATGTTGATGAAGCATACTACCAGAGTGTGTACTTTGCGGAAATTATCGCGTTGGCCAACTGTCGACTCTTGATCCGGACGGACGGCGAGGCCACGTTTAGTAAGCGTTAGCAATCTTCGGCGACAATGCGGTTTCTAAGTTGTCGGTGGTCGCTTGTTTTTTTTTGAGGTCGTCGGACCTCAGGGTTCAGCCTTAATATCATGAGGCATATGCAGATGTTGGACGTAAAGCGTGGTGCTCTGTACCCCGTTCTCCCGCTTAGGGACATCGTTGTTTTCCCGCACATGATCGTGCCGCTTTTCGTGGGACGCGAGAAATCGGTTCGCGCGCTTGAGGATGTCATGCGCGAGGACAAACAGATCCTGCTGGTGACGCAAAAGAATGCGTCGCAGGACGATCCGAAGCCGGACGAGATATTCGAGATCGGCACCATCGGTACAGTGCTCCAGTTGCTCAAGCTGCCCGACGGAACCGTGAAGGTTCTGGTCGAAGGCGGCCAGCGGGCGCGCATCGCTCGATTCACAGAAAACGAGTCGTTTTTCCAGGCCGAAGCCGAACCGATTCCCGATGATGCCGCCAGCCCGCAGGAGTTGGAAGCGCTTGGCCGGGCTGCCGTCTCGCAGTTCGAGCAATACATCAAGCTCAACAAGAAGATTCCGCCCGAGGTCTTGGTCTCAGTTAACCAGATTGATGAGCCTGGAAAGCTCGCCGATACGATTGCGTCCCATCTTTCACTAAAGATTCCGGAAAAGCAGGAGCTTCTAGAGACCCCGAGCATCGGTGAGCGGCTTGAACGCGTCTACGGCTTCATGGAAGGCGAGATCGGCGTGCTTCAGGTTGAAAAACGCATCAGATCTCGCGTCAAGCGCCAGATGGAAAAAACCCAGCGAGAGTACTATCTGAACGAGCAATTGAAGGCCATTCAGAAAGAGCTCGGCGAAGGCGAAGATGGGCGGGACGAGTTGCAAGAGCTGGAAGACCGCCTTGCCAAGACAAAGTTTACCAAAGAGGCGCGTGATAAGGCGTTGGCGGAGCTACGAAAACTCCGCAATATGAGCCCCATGTCGGCCGAAGCCACGGTTGTTCGAAACTATCTTGATTGGATGGTGTCGATTCCCTGGAAGAAGCGGTCCAAGATCAAGAAAGACGTGACCCTCGCTGAGCAGGTTTTGAACGAAGATCACTACGGCCTGGAAAAGGTCAAGGAGCGAATCCTTGAATACCTTGCTGTTCAGCAGCGCATGACGAAAGTTAAGGGTCCGATCTTGTGTTTGGTCGGTCCGCCGGGCGTTGGCAAGACGTCTTTGGGCCGGTCCATTGCACGATCGACTGGTCGAAATTTCGTTCGGATGTCTCTGGGTGGCGTGCGGGACGAGGCCGAGATTCGCGGTCACCGGCGGACTTATATCGGGTCGATGCCAGGCAAAGTCATCCAGTCCATGAAGAAGGCGAAGACGTCAAACCCGCTTTTCCTCTTGGATGAGGTCGATAAGCTTGGCGCTGATTATCGGGGCGATCCGTCGTCAGCGCTGCTCGAGGTTCTGGACCCGGAGCAGAACAGCACGTTCAACGATCACTATCTCGAGGTCGATTACGATCTTTCCGATGTCATGTTCATCTGCACGGCCAACAGTCTCCATCTGCCCCAGCCGCTGCTCGATCGAATGGAAGTGATACGAATTCCGGGGTATACGGAAGACGAAAAAATCGAGATTGCCAAACGTCACCTCATCTCGAAGCAACTTAAGGCCAACGGACTGAAAAAGGGAGAGTGGTCGATTTCAGATGAAGGTCTGCGCGATCTTATCCGGTATTACACACGGGAAGCCGGGGTCCGGAATCTGGAACGTGAAATCGCCAATCTCACGCGAAAGGCTGTGAAGGAAATTCTTACCAGCAAGGGCGAAGTGACGAGCGTTAATGTATCTCCCGACAATCTGGCCGATTACGCCGGGGTGCGGAAGTACCGCTACGGCGAATCCGAACTCGAGGATATGATTGGCGTGACGACGGGTCTGGCTTGGACCGAAGTTGGTGGCGAACTTCTGACGATCGAGGCCGTCACGGTGCCGGGACGGGGACGTGCGGTAACGACGGGCAAACTTGGCGATGTCATGAAGGAATCCGTCCAAGCGGCCGAAAGTTTCGTCAAGTCTCGCAGCATCGAGTATGGAATCAAGCCGACCGTCTTCGCGAAGAAGGACATCCATGTCCACATTCCCGAAGGGGCGACTCCAAAGGATGGGCCAAGCGCAGGCGTTGCGATGGTAACCTCCATCGTTTCGGTCCTCACCGGCGTCGCCGTCCGCAAAGACGTGGCTATGACGGGCGAAGTCACATTGCGAGGCCGCGTGCTGCCGATTGGTGGCCTGAAAGAGAAGTTGCTTGCAGCACTCAGGGGCGGACTGAAGACGGTTTTGATCCCCAAAGACAACGAGAAGGATCTTGCCGAGATTCCGGATAACGTGAAATCCGGCCTTGAGATCATTCCCGTTGCCTCCGTTGACGAGGTGTTGAAAGCAGCACTGGTTCGGCACCTGGAGCCCATAGAATGGGTTGATCCTGCGGATATAGAGCCGGTGACCGCTGTCGGTGACGACGATCAGAAGACCGGTGTATTGCGCCACTGATTTTGGTCAGATGATTGTATTTTTAACACGCGAAGGTTGCGCATTCGGCACGAAACCCGCAATTTCCCTTGGTTTCAGTGCTCGAATGCGTTGACCGACAGCAACTCATGTGCCTAAACTTCCCCGCACCGGCCGATAAGGCTGGACGAGTTATCGCGAATTGTTAGCAAATCATTTGCTCGCAATTCTTACTAACTTCTTGTGTTTCTCTTAGCTTTTCGACAGGGGGCCTATTGTGAATAAACAAGACCTCGTTTCTCATGTTTCTGAAGCGACCGGTTTGTCCAAAGCGGATGCAGGTTCCGCTGTAGACGCCGTTTTCGACGGCATCACGTCGGCCCTGAAGGGGGGGGACGAAGTGCGGCTGATCGGCTTTGGTACTTTTGCGGTCACTGATCGGGCCGCGACCGAGGGGCGGAACCCGCGGACCGGTGAAAAGATCGCCATCCCAGCGTCTCGCCAACCGAAGTTCAAGGCAGGCAAAGTTCTGAAAGATACCTTGAACTAGGTCACCAAGAATCGTCGGCGGAGGGTCTGGCCGATCGCGCCCTTGCGGCGGTCCAGGCTGTCCACCGATCACCTTTTGGGCGGTTAGCTCAGCTGGCAGAGCGTCTCGTTTACACCGAGAATGTCGGCGGTTCGAATCCGTCACCGCCCACCACTTTGTGACTCTGTGTCGAGCAACTCGACCTTAAATGCATCGAACATCATGGACGCTTTCACGCTCTAGCGTGTGAAGTGGTGTGATTCGGGCTGAAATGACAGGAAAAGGCGATTGCATCGGGCAAACATATCGATGCAACCTGTTGATTGGGCGTCGTTTTTTCGGGCCGCTGCCGGTCAGGATAATCGAAAGAAACTCAACGCGGGAAGCTTGACACGGCAGGGTCTCCCGGCGTAAACAATGCCCACCTCGCCTGAGAGGCTACGCGGGTGTAGCTCAGTTGGTTAGAGTGCCGGCCTGTCACGCCGGAGGTCGCGGGTTCAAGTCCCGTCACTCGCGCCATTTGTCTCTCAATGTCAACGGTTTGGATACTATTTTTGACTGAAGAATTCTTCTTCAGTTTGCGGGTGTAGCTCAGTTGGTTAGAGTGCCGGCCTGTCACGCCGGAGGTCGCGGGTTCAAGTCCCGTCACTCGCGCCATAGTATCCAAGGGCCTGCAACCATCGGAAGGATGCCGGTGGTCGATTTTTCGGACTCATTCAAGCCGATGCGTGTTCTCCGCATTGGCTTTTTTGTTGCTTGATAGATATCGCCCATCAGGCATTGTCTATGGAAGCGTCGCGCCCGATTTCGCCTGCGGCACCGTAACTCTAGGCCCGATCGCGGATTTCCCTTCCTTTCGATGGGCGAGGGTCTTATATAAGCGGTGCGAAAATGAATGGTGTCGCCAATCAGTGGCGCGCCTGGCTCACCCGAATGTGCCGAGGGGCTTGATGGCAACCAACCTCCTGGCGGACTATCTCCCTATCTTGGTTTTCCTTGGCTTGGCGGTCGCCATCTCACTCGGCGCCGTCGTGGCGTCGCTCTTGGTTGGGCGCCAAAACCCGGATGTCGAGAAGGTGTCCGCATACGAGTGCGGCTTCGAACCGTTTCAGGATGCACGGTCGCGCTTTGATGTTCGATTCTATCTTGTCGCCATTCTGTTCATTATCTTCGATCTTGAAGTCGCATTTCTGTTCCCTTGGGCGATTGCACTCGGGGATATCGGAATGTTTGGATTCTGGTCGATGCTGATCTTTCTTGGGATCCTGACCGTAGGATTCGTTTACGAATGGAAGAAAGGGGCACTTGAATGGGAGTAGCGCTCAATCAAGACCGAACGCCGAGCGGATCTGCCGGCGGTGGAGCGCGGGTCGACGGTGCTGATCCATTTGTTGCAGCGGCGGCCAATGAGCTTCAGGACAAAGGCTTCCTTGTCGCTAAGTTCGATGCGCTTTTGAATTGGTCGCGCACGGGTTCGCTTTGGCCCATGACCTTCGGGCTGGCATGTTGCGCGGTCGAGATGATGCACGCCTATTCTGCACGGTACGATCTTGACCGTCTTGGCGTGATTCCCCGGCCCAGCCCCCGCCAGGCGGATGTGATGATCGTGGCCGGAACGCTGACGAACAAGATGGCCCCGGCGTTGCGCAAGGTCTATGACCAGATGGCCGAGCCTCGTTGGGTGATTTCCATGGGGTCTTGTGCGAATGGTGGCGGTTATTACCACTATTCATACTCGGTGGTGCGCGGATGCGATCGAATCGTGCCCGTTGACATCTATGTGCCAGGCTGCCCGCCGACGGCAGAGGCTTTGGTTTATGGAATAATGCAACTGCAGAAGAAAATCCGCCGTGGCACGGCGATCGCTCGATAATTCGGCCCCGACTGATTGAAACATCGTGGTTCGATCAAGGTAAACGAATCTGGAGTAGGGATGACTACCGAGACGCTCAACGATCTGGTGGCGTATGTCGAGAATGCGCTCAATCCTGATATTCTCGACTGGCGGATCGAGGCGGACCAACTCGTCATGTCCGTTCGCCGCGGCGCGATTGAGAAGGCGATGAAATGGCTTCGAGACGACTCGAAGTGCAGATTCGTCCAGTTGATTGATCTTTTTGGGGTTGATTATCCGGAACGTGATGAGCGGTTCGAGGTTGTTTATAATCTTTTGAGTATGACCCACAATCAGCGGATTCGGCTTAAAGTGACGACGGATGAGGACACGCCGGTTCCGAGTGTGTCGGGCGTCTTTCCCTGTGCCGTTTGGTATGAGAGAGAAGCCTGGGATATGTACGGTGTTTTCTTCGCCGACAACCCGGATTTGCGCCGCATCCTGACCGATTACGGGTTCCAAGGTCATCCCCTGCGAAAAGATTTCCCGCTGACCGGCTATGTGGAGCTCCGGTACGATACGGAACAAAAACGGGTAGTTTATGAACCGGTTCAGCTCACCCAGGACTTTCGAAATTTTGATTTTTTGAGTCCCTGGGAGGGTATGCCGCGAGAACTGCTGCCTGGTGATGAGAAAGCGGCGCCTGAAGAAGGTGACGCCGGCTCTTCGAAGTCTTAAGGAGCCCATGATGGCTGAGGAACAGACGATCCGGCCTTTTACCATGAACTTTGGGCCGCAACACCCTGCGGCTCATGGTGTCCTCCGTTTGGTTCTTGAGATGGACGGAGAAGTCGTGGAGCGTGCCGATCCGCATATTGGGCTGCTTCACCGGGGTACGGAAAAGCTGATCGAATACAAGACCTATCAGCAGGCGGTGCCGTATTTTGATCGGCTAGACTATGTCGCCCCGATGAATCAAGAGCATGCTTTCGCATTGGCGACTGAAAAATTGCTCGGCATCGAAGTCCCGGAACGCGGCCAGTATATCAGAGTTCTATTCTCGGAAATTTCGCGCATTTTGAATCATGTGTTGAATATCACGACCTTCATCCTTGATGTCGGGGCAATCACGCCCATGCTATGGGGATTCGAAGAGCGTGAAGTCATGATGGGCTTTTACGAGAAAGTTTCCGGAGCTCGTTTGCACGCGAATTATTTCCGACCCGGCGGTGTTTATCAAGATATGCCGCCAGGTTTGGCCGATGAAATCGGTGAATACTTTGAGAAAGACTTTCCACGTTTCTTGAACGATTTGGAGTCGCTCGTTTCCGGGAATAGGATATTTCGGCAGCGCACCGTCGATATTGGCATCGTCTCCCAGGAGGAAGCCCTTGCGTGGGGTTTCACCGGGCCGATGTTGAGGGCGAGCAATTTCGAGTGGGATCTTCGGAAGGCGCAACCCTATGAGGTCTATGACCGCATGGATTTCGATATTCCGGTTGGGCTGACCGGCGATTGTTATGCGCGCTACCTAGTCCGCATGGAAGAAATGCGTCAATCGATGCGCATTATTCATCAATGCCTGGAGCAGATGCCGAAGGAAGGTCCGGTAAAGGTGAACGACCGCAAGATCTCGCCGCCACCGCGTGCAGAGATGAAACGGTCGATGGAGGCGCTGATCCATCACTTCAAGTTGTACACCGAAGGATATCATGTGCCGGCCGGTGAAGCCTATGCGGCGGTTGAAGCGCCCAAGGGTGAATTCGGCGTGTTCTTGGTGGCCGACGGCACGAACCGTCCTTATCGATGCCGGATTCGGGCGCCGGGCTTTGCTCATTTGCAGGGAATGGATTTCATGAGCAGGGGCCACATGCTGGCGGACGCCGTGGCGCTTATTGGCTCGATGGACGTGGTGTTCGGGGAGATTGACCGATGACTTTTGGAAAACCGGCCGGCCCCGACCTTCAGCCGGCGTCTTTTGCGTTCACCGAAGAAAACCTAGGCAAGGCGAAAGAGATAATCGCCTATTACCCCTGGGAAAATCGGCAATCTGCCGTCATGCCGCTGCTTTGGCTGGCTCAGAAGCAACACGACAATTGGCTGCCGCGTGCGGCCATGGATTGCGTCGCTGATATGCTCGATATGCCACGGATCCGAGCATATGAGGTGGCGTCGTTCTATTCGATGTACAATCCCGCCCCGGTTGGCAAGTTTCACTTGCAAGTTTGCACAACGACACCGTGCTGGCTCTGCAACTCCGATGCCGTGATCAAAGCGATCAAGAGCGAGACGGGGCTCCGGCCCGGAGAGTCCTCCGAAGACGGGCTTTTCACCGTGACCGAGGTTGAATGTCTGGGCGCTTGCGTCAACGCGCCAATGATGCAGATCAACGACGACTACTATGAAGACCTGGACCATGACACAACCGTGTCGTTGATCAGAGGATTGCGAGACGGTCGAGACGTTCTCAAGGGCTCACAAAAGCGGCGGGTCGGAAGCATGGCGGTTGGCGGTCCGACGACGTTGAAGGAAAGCCAGCCCGATCAGCCGGTCGGACCGGCGGGCGGAAAATCCGAGGGCTCGCCCCTTGAGGCTGCTGGCGGTATTCCGCCGGAGGTGCGGGTGGCGCATGATCGGGCCATGCATCTTGTATCCAAGGGCGAACGCCACAATGAGGGGGTCTCCTGATGCTTCGGGATGAGGACCGGATTTTCACCAATTTGTACGGATGGCACGATTGGTCGCTGGACGGTGCCAAAAGCCGGGGCGTTTGGGCCAACACCAAAGATCTCTTGGCCATGGGGCGCGAGAAGATCATCGAAGAGGTAAAGGCATCCGGCCTCCGTGGCCGAGGCGGCGCCGGGTTCCCGACAGGCATGAAATGGTCGTTCATGCCAAAGGAGAGTCCCGACGGACGCCCCAGCTATCTCGTGATCAATGCCGACGAATCCGAACCGGGCACATGCAAAGATCGCGAGATTCTTCGCCATGATCCTCACCGACTCATTGAAGGGGCGTTGGTGGCGTCTTTCGCCATGGGGGCTCACGCCTGTTACGTTTATATCCGCGGTGAGTTCTATAACGAGGGCACGGAATTGGCCCGCGCCATTGGTGAGGCTTATGAAGCCGGGTTGATCGGGCCTAATGCATGCGGCTCGGGCTGGGATTTCGACCTCTATCTTCATCGCGGGGCCGGCGCCTATATCTGCGGTGAAGAAACAGCGCTTCTGGAGAGTCTCGAAGGCAAGAAAGGACTTCCACGAAACAAACCGCCGTTCCCAGCCCAAGCCGGGCTTTGGGGCTGTCCGACGACCGTCAACAATGTTGAATCCATTGCGGTGACGCCGGAGATTCTTCGGCGCGGTTCGGATTGGTTCGCAAATATCGGCCGCCCAAAGAATAGTGGCACGAAGCTCTTTTGCATTTCCGGGCACGTGAACAATCCCTGCAATGTCGAGGAAGCGCTTGGAATTCCCCTGCGAGAATTGATCGACAAACATGCTGGCGGCATTCGAGGGGGATGGGATAATCTGCTGGCCGTACTTCCGGGCGGCAGTTCCACGCCGGTCATCCCAAAGGATGTTTGCGACACGGTCCTGATGGATTTCGATTCCCTAAAGGATGCTCAATCAGGGTTGGGCACGGCCGGTGTCATCGTGATGGACAAGTCTACGGATATCGTTTACGCCATCGCCCGGTTGTCGCACTTTTACATGCATGAAAGTTGCGGTCAGTGTACGCCATGCCGTGAGGGAACCGGTTGGATTTACCGGGTTATGAAGCGCATGGTCCGTGGCAATGCACGGGCCGAGGAGATTGATCTTCTCCTTGAGGTTACAAAGCAAATCGAAGGCAACACGATTTGTGCTCATGGTGATGCGGCCGCATGGCCCGTCCAAGGCTTAATCCGTCATTTCCGACCGGAAATGGAGCGCCGAATCCGAGAGTACCGAGACGCCGCGCATTCCGCAGCCGCCGCTGAGTAGAGGGACGAACCTATGCCGAAGCTCACCATTGACGGTCACGAGATCGAGGTAGAACCGGGTACAAATGTCCTGCAGGCCTGCGAGATGCTGGGGATTGAAATTCCGCGGTTCTGCTATCACGACCGATTGTCGGTGCCGGCCAATTGCAGGATGTGCCTGGTCGAGATGGAGCGTGCGCCAAAGCCGATCCCGTCTTGTGCCATGCCTGCCGGAGAAGGAATGGTGATCCATACCGGCTCCGAGCGGATTCTCAAGGCGCGCAAGGCTGTAATGGAGTTCCTGCTTATCAATCATCCTCTTGATTGCCCCATTTGCGATCAGGGCGGCGAATGCGATTTGCAGGATCAGGCCATGGCCTACGGTTTCGACCGTGGCCGCTTTGAAGAGAATAAGCGGGCCGTTACGGAAAAATATCTCGGCCCCTTGATCAAGACTTATATGACGCGATGCATTCACTGCACGCGTTGTGTTCGGTTTGCTGACGAGATCGCCGGTGCCCCGGAGATGGGCGCGACCGGCCGCGGCGAAGATGTTGAGATCGGCACCTATATCGAGTCGGCGATCTCGTCGGAGCTTTCCGGAAATATGATCGATATTTGTCCGGTTGGTGCCTTGACGTCGAAGCCTTACGCATTTGCGGCGCGTCCTTGGGAGCTTCGGAAAACACAGTCGATTGATGTCCATGATGCGGTCGGCTCGAATGTGAGAATCGATGCCCGTGGTGGCGAAGTTATGCGGGTGCTGCCGCGGTTGCACGAGGACGTCAACGAGGAATGGATCTCGGACAAAACACGGTTCGCCTATGACGGACTAGGCCGTCAAAGACTGGATCGGCCTTATGTTCGGCGTGATGGCCGGCTGGAGCCCGCCTCATGGGACGAGGCCTTTGCAGCCATCGCCAGTCGTCTCGGGAGTGTTCCGGGTTCGAAGGTTGCGGCGATCGCTGGGGATCTTTGCGACGTTGAGTCGATGTTTACGCTGAAATCGTTGATGAACCAAATCGGATCGGCGAACATCGATTGTCGTCAGGATGGCGCCAAACTCGATCCGACCGTTCGGTCGTCTTACGTGTTCAACACGACGATCAGCGGTATCGAGAAGGCGGATGCGATTCTGATCGTTGGGTCGAATCCCCGGATCGAAGCGGCAATACTCAACGCGCGGATCAGAAAACGGTGGCTGCGAGGCGGCCTCAAGGTCGGCGTTGTGGGGCCCCAGGCCGATTTGTCCTATCCGACCACGTATATCGGAGCCGGCCCAACGTCGCTGACGGATATTATCGGGGGCCATCATAGTTTTGGCGAGACGCTGAAAGAGGCATCCAACCCGATGATCATCGTTGGCCAGGGAGCTCTGGCCAGGGACGATGGCGGGGCGGTTTTGGCGACCTGTCGGACGATCGCTGAACAGTTTAATATGGTTCGCGACGACTGGAATGGGTTTAACGTGCTCCATACTGCGGCAGCCCGGGTTGGCGGGCTTGATTGTGGGTTCGTCCCAGGTGAAGACGGACTTGATACCGCTGGTATTCTCGAAGCCGCGACTGCTGGATCGATCGATACCATTTGGCTCCATAATGCCGACGAGATTGACATGCAATCGCTCGGCGACGCGTTCGTCATCTATCAGGGAACCCACGGCGATCGGGGGGCCCATCGCGCCGATGTGATTCTTCCTGGCGCTGCGTATACCGAGAAAAACGGGATTTATGTCAACACGGAAGGCCGGGTTCAACTGGCCCGTATGGCCGTCTTCCCTGTTGGAGAATCCCGAGAGGACTGGAAAATTCACCGTGCTTTGAGTGAACGGCTCGGAAAAGCCTTGCCCTTTAACACATTGCAGGACGTTCGCGCGGCGCTCGCCGCAGCGGCGCCGGTGTTCGAGACGGTGGACACGTGCCTCGACAATCCCTGGGGGCAGTTCGGCATTGAAGGAAAAGTAACCGACCGAGCATTCGAATCACCGGTGTCGGTATTCTATATGACCAATCCGATCACTCGGGCGTCCGAGACAATGGCGAAATGCGTCGAGGAAATCCTCGGCCATGCGGAAGCGGCGGAGTAACGAAGACCGATGCAGTTCTGGAACGACTACGCGTGGCCGTTGGCGATCATCATCATGCAGTGTCTGGCGATCATTGCGCCGCTACTGCTTGCTGTGGCCTACTTGGTATACGCTGAGCGCAAGGTCATGGGGGCAATGCAACTTAGGCAGGGTCCGATGACCGTCGGACCCTTCGGTTTGTTGCAGTCCGTCGCCGATGGACTGAAACTCCTGACCAAGGAAACCATCATTCCGGCGGGGGCGAACCGCGTCGTCTTTTTGCTGGCTCCGATGATCACTTTCTTGCTCGCCCTCGTTGCCTGGGCGGTCATTCCGTTTGGCGAAGGATTGATGGTGGCCGATATCAATGTCGGCATCCTGTATCTTTTCGCGATTTCGTCTCTCGGCGTATACGGAATCATTATGGCCGGTTGGGCGTCGAATTCGAAATACGCGTTCTTGGGCGCGTTGCGGTCGGCAGCCCAGATGGTTTCATACGAGGTGTCGATTGGATTCGTGATCATCACGGTTCTGTTATGTGTCGGGTCGCTTCGATTGACTGATATCGTTCTAGCGCAACAGGGTCTCTGGTTCGCGATCCCGCTCTTCCCGATGTTCGTTATCTTTTTCATTTCGGCATTGGCTGAGACAAATAGGGCGCCGTTCGATTTGCCGGAGGGTGAATCCGAACTGGTCGGTGGTTATAACGTTGAATACTCTGCGATGCCCTTTGCGTTGTTCTTCCTTGGTGAATACGCGAACATGATTCTCATGAGCGCGATGACGACGATCCTGTTTCTTGGGGGGTGGTTGCCGCCGTTCAACGTGGCACCGTTTACCTGGATCCCCGGGCCGGTGTGGTTTATCGCAAAAATAATGCTCTGTTTGTTCGTCTTCATCTGGGTTCGCGCGACGGTGCCGAGATTCCGTTATGACCAGTTGATGCGCTTGGGATGGAAGGTGTTCCTACCGTTCTCGCTTTTCTGGGTCGTTTTGACCGCGGGTGTTTTGGTGGCTTTCGATATGTTGCCGAACTCATGACCGCCGGACTCATGACCATTGAGGGACGGTATACGAGCGGCATCGCCGCTATCGCAGTACGACGATCTGATGGAAGGTCCGAAGAATGGGTGTGATGGACAGAACGGCTCGAAGCCTTCTATTGGGCGAGATCGTCCAAGGGCTTAGTTTGACGTTCAGGTATATGTTCAGGCCCAAAGTGACCCTGAACTATCCTTATGAAAAAGGGCCCCTCAGCCCGCGCTTCCGGGGCGAGCATGCTCTAAGGCGGTATCCCAACGGTGAAGAGCGGTGCATTGCCTGCAAACTCTGCGAAGCGATTTGTCCGGCTCAAGCGATCACCATCGAGGCGGAACCGCGGCAAGACGGGAGCCGCCGAACGACTCGGTATGACATTGACATGACGAAATGCATCTATTGCGGGATGTGCCAAGAAGCCTGTCCCGTCGATGCCATCGTTGAGGGGCCGAATTTCGAATTCTCCGCCGAAACGCGCGAAGAATTATACTACAATAAGGAAAAGCTCCTAGAAAATGGTGACAGATGGGAGCCGCAACTCGCCGCAAACATTGCAGCCGACGCTCCTTATCGGTAAAACCCCGGCACGGTCGCCTGATCGTGCCGCGAGTGAGCGTTCTTAGCGGGCGCTTCACTCACACAACGAGCGATGTCATCCCTTCGATGGCAGCATTCCCTTTTTCTCCCATCCGCGCGGGAGCGTACGAATATGATCGTTGAGGCCTTGGCATTCTACATGTTTGCCGGAGTGGCCGTCGCCTCCGGTATCATGGTCATCTCGGCTCGAAACCCCGTTCATTCGGTGCTGTTTCTGATCCTCGCATTCTTCAACGCGGCAGCTCTTTTCGTCCTCCTGGGCGCCGAATTCTTGGCAATGATACTGGTCGTCGTTTATGTCGGGGCTGTGGCGGTCCTTTTCTTGTTCGTTGTCATGATGCTGGATATCAGCTTCACGGAACTTCGAAAGGGGGCCCTTCAGCATTTGCCCATTGGCGGCTTGATCGGCTTGATCCTCCTTGTGGAATTGGTTTTCATCTTTGGCGCCTGGACTGTTTCCGGGACAGTCGGTGATGCGTCGAGGGCACCGACCCCGGACCCGGACGCGGTGACCAATACAGCGGCACTGGGTCAACTCCTCTATACCGAGTACGCCTATCTCTTTCAGGCAGCCGGCCTGATTCTCTTGGTGGCAATGATCGGTGCGATCGTTCTCACGCTTAGGCATCGCCCTGATGTGCGGCGGCAGAATGTTGGCGAGCAATTGGCCCGAACCCGCGAACAAACTGTTGCAATCCGAAAAGTGAAAAGCGGCGGAGGCATTTAGAACCATGGGTATGGAAATTGGCCTCGGGCACTATCTAACGGTAGCCGCAATACTATTCACATTGGGTATGTTCGGCATCTTTCTGAATAGAAAGAACGTAATTATTATCTTAATGTCGATCGAGTTGATGCTTCTGGCTGTCAATATTAACCTCGTTGCATTCTCGGCATTTCTGAATGATCTAGTCGGGCAGGTTTTCGCAATTTTCGTCCTGACTGTCGCAGCTGCCGAAGCCGCCATAGGGTTGGCCATACTCGTCGTCTATTTCCGGAACCGCGGCACCATCGCGGTCGCCGACATCAATCTGATGAAAGGCTGAGGAACCCCTTCCATGGAAGTAGCTGCAGTTTTTCTCCCGCTGCTCGGTTTCCTGGTGGCCGGGCTGTTCGGCCGGGTTATCGGCGAGCGTGGTGCGATGGCCGTCACGGTCACATGTGTTGGCCTTGCGGCGATCATTTCGATCGTCTTGTTCTTCGACATTGCTGTCGGTGGCAATGACAGGACCGTGACGCTGTTCACATGGATGCATAGCGGCGCCTTTGAAGCCAATTGGGCGCTGAAGCTCGATACGCTGACGGTCGTCATGTTGGTCGTGGTGACCGTGGTGTCCGCCATGGTTCATATCTATTCAATTGGATATATGAGCCACGACCACGCGAAAGCGCGGTTCTTCGCTTATCTCAGCCTGTTCACCTTCATGATGCTGATGCTGGTGACGGCCGACAATTTCATTCAGCTTTATTTCGGCTGGGAAGGTGTCGGGGTCGCGTCGTATCTGTTGATCGGCTTCTGGTATCATAAGCCTTCGGCCAATAATGCCGCCATCAAGGCCTTCCTCGTTAACCGCGTGGGCGATTTCGGTCTGGCCCTCGGCATTTTTGCGATCTTTAAGATCTTCGGATCGGTTAATTTCGATACCGTTTTCGGCATGGCCGGCGAAATGTCCGATCACTACTTTGAATTCTTGGGCTACGAGGTTCACGCCCTGACAACAGCCTGTGTGCTCTTGTTCATCGGCGCCATGGGGAAGTCGGCCCAACTCGGTCTCCATACTTGGCTGCCGGACGCCATGGAAGGCCCAACACCGGTTTCGGCGCTGATCCATGCCGCCACGATGGTCACGGCAGGTGTCTTTCTGGTGGCGCGTATGTCACCGCTTTTCGAATTTGCGCCGGCCGCGCTGGTCTTGGTGACCGTAGTCGGGGCTGCGACGGCGTTGGTTGCGGCAACCATCGGGATGACGCAGTTCGACATAAAGCGCGTGATTGCTTATTCGACGATGAGCCAGTTGGGCTACATGTTCTTCGCTCTCGGCGTCTCGGCGTACCAGGCAGCCATTTTCCACTTGATGACCCATGCGTTCTTCAAGGCTCTCCTGTTCTTGGGGGCCGGATCGGTCATCCACGCGATGTCCGATGAGCAAGATATGCGCAAGATGGGCGGCATCTGGCGCAAAGTCCCCTATACCTACGCCATGATGTGGATCGGAAGTTTGGCGCTGGCGGGCATCGGTATCTATGGCTTCTTCGGTCTGTCGGGCTTCTATTCTAAGGACATCATTCTCGAAGCGGCTTGGGCGCGCGATGCATGGCACGGAACGATGGCCTATTGGGTCGGCGTCAGCGCGGCCTTCATGACGGCGTTCTATAGCTTCCGGGTGATGTTCCTCACGTTCCATGGCAAGCCTCGGGCGGACGACGCCGTGATGGCCCATATTCACGAAAGCCCGACAGTTATGCTGGCGCCCCTGGTGGTTTTGGCGGTGGGCTCGGTGCTTGCCGGCGCGGTCGCCTATGACGCCTTCGTGTATGGTGGAATGGACGCATTCTGGCGTGACTCGATCTTTGTCTTGCCGGAAAACAGAACTGTGGAACTCGCTCATGCCGTTCCGCTCTGGGTGAAGATCCTGCCGGTCATAGTCGCTTTGGCGGGGATTGGTTTGGCCTATCTCTTCTATATCCGAAACCCTGTACTGCCGGAGTTGTTTGTGATGATCTTCCGGCCTGTACACCGGTTTGTCTTTAACAAATGGTACTTCGATGAATTGTATGACCGACTATTCGTGAAACCCGCCTTTGTTCTTGGGCGCGGTCTCTGGAAAGCCGGTGACGGTGCCGTCATTGATGGCATCGGTCCGGACGGCGTCGCGCGAGCGGCCGCCTCTCTTGGCCGAAAAGCCAGCCGGGCGCAAACCGGTTTCGTCTATCACTATGCGTCGGCCATGCTCATTGGCGTGGTGGTCTTCGTGACGTGGTATCTCTTCAGGTTCTGGGGGTAAGGACCGTACCCATGGATTGGCCGTTGCTCTCTCTTGTTACTTTTCTTCCTCTGATCGGTGCCGCCTTCATTTTCGTGTTGGCGCGCGGTAATGAGGCTGTTGTCGCCCAAAATTCCCGGATGATGGCTCTCATCACGACTGTGGTGACGTTCGTCCTTTCGCTATGGATTTGGTTCGGGTTCGAGCGCGGCACAGCGGAATTTCAATTCGTTGAACGGATCGAATGGCTTCCCGATTTGGGGATCGCCTATCATATGGGCGTCGACGGCATCTCGATGATGTTTGTGATGCTGTGCACGATCCTGATGCCGATTTGCATTCTTGCCAGCTGGGAAAGCATCAAGGTTCGGGTCAAGGAATATATGATTGCATTCCTGATCCTCGAGACAATGATGATCGGAATGTTTTCCGCCCTAGACTATGTTCTTTTCTACGTATTCTTCGAGGGCGTTCTCATTCCGATGTTCATCATCATCGGCATCTGGGGAGGGTCAGCCCGGAAGATTTATGCGGCCTATAAGTTCTTCTTGTACACACTGGCCGGGTCGCTTTTGATGCTGGTCGCTTTGTTGACCATGTATGTCTATGCCGAGACGACGGACATTCCGACTCTCCTGCAGACCAGCTTCCCAGCGACGATGCAGATATGGCTTTGGCTCGCGTTGTTCGCCTCATTTGCTGTCAAGATTCCGATGTGGCCCGTCCATACGTGGTTGCCCGACGCCCATGTCGAGGCGCCGACGGCTGGTTCGGTGATCCTTGCGGGTGTCTTGCTGAAGATGGGCGGGTACGGGTTCCTTAGATTTTCGATTCCGATGCTTCCCGAAGCGACGGCCTTTTTCGCGCCACTGATATTCGCCCTCTCTGTGATCGCGATCATCTATACTTCGCTCGTCGCGCTCGCACAGGAAGATATGAAGAAGCTGATTGCTTATTCATCGATAGCCCATATGGGTTATGTGACGGTGGGCATGTTCTCGATGACGACCCAGGGTATTCAAGGCTCGATATTCCAAATGCTGAGCCATGGTGTCGTATCGGCGGCGCTGTTTCTCTTGGTCGGCGTCGTCTATGATCGACTTCATACCCGTCAGATCGGCCGGTTCGGCGGCTTGGTCCACAATATGCCGGTTTATGCGGTGGTCTTCATGGTATTCACCATGGCCTCTGTGGGGCTTCCGGGGACGAGCGGGTTTGTCGGCGAATTCCTGAGTTTGGTTGGCGCCTTCATGGCCAATACGTGGGTTGGCGCTTTGTCGACAGTCGGGGTCATTCTTGGGGCGACCTATATGCTTTACCTTTACCGGCGGCTGTTTTTTGGGCGTTTGGTCAAAGAGGATCTTATCAAGCTTCCGGATCTGAAAGCGCGCGAGGTGGCGATTTTCGCACCACTGATAATCCTGGTTTTCTGGATGGGGATCTATCCGTCGAGCTTTCTGGGCGTAATGGAGGCATCTGTTGAGTCATTGGTGGATAACTATGAACTGGCTTTAGCAGCGGCCGAGAGCACCGGTACTGATGGGACCGCGGCGGTCGACGTCGCACGGCGATGAGAGGCGGGAAAGACAGATCCGATGACTGAGATACCAGCACTGGCGCCGGCCGCACCGGAGATCTTTCTCGCGGTGGCCGCTATGGCCCTTTTGATGTTCGGCGTGTTCAAAGGACGGTCGGCAACGCGCCCGACTGCCTATCTGTCACTGATCGCGTTGGCGGTGACCGCCATTCTCGTTTGGAACGTCGAGGTTCCTGCTGTCACTTTCAGCGACCTGTTCATCATGGACGAATTCGGTGCGTTCATGAAGATTCTCGTCCTTTTGGGGACGGCGGTCGCATTGTTGATGTCGATCGATTTTATCGAGCGGGAAGGAATGGATCGATTTGAATATCCGATCCTATTTCTCTTCGCTGCGACCGGCATGATGATGATGGTCAGCGCGAATGATTTGATGTCGCTGTATATTGGGTTGGAGCTTCAGTCTCTGTCCCTTTATGTCGTAGCCGCTTTTCATCGAGACTCCACCAGATCGGCCGAGGCCGGGCTGAAGTATTTTGTTTTGGGTGCGCTCTCTTCGGGGTTGTTCCTGTATGGCGCGTCTATGATTTATGGGTTCGCCGGAACGACAAATTTCGACGATTTGGCGGCTTTGTTCGAAGGCGGGCAATCGGCGCCCTTGGGATTGATCGTGGGGATCGCCTTCGTTTCTGCAGCCCTTGCGTTCAAAGTATCCGCAGCCCCGTTCCATATGTGGACGCCGGACGTTTACGAAGGCGCGCCGACGCCGGTAACGGCCTTTTTCGCAAGCGCGCCAAAGGTCGCCGCAATGGCGCTGTTCATTCGTGTGCTTGTCGGCCCGTTTGGCGAATTAGTCGCAGAGTGGCAGCAGATCGTCATTGTGACGGCGGTCCTTTCGATGGTCTTGGGGGCCTTCGCCGCACTGCCTCAGACAAATATCAAGCGACTCTTGGCCTATTCGTCGATCGGTCATGTCGGATATGCGCTTGTTGGTCTGGCCGCCGGCACGGAGGACGGTGTCAACGGCGTGATGGTCTATATGGCGATTTACATGCTCATGACACTTGGCGTGTTCGCGGCGGTATTGACGATGCGCATCAATGGGCGTCAAGTCGAGTCAATCGAGGATTTCGCCGGTTTGTCCAAGACGCACCCCTTGGTGGCAGCTTGCGTCGCGGTATTGATGTTTTCGATGGCGGGGATACCGCCGCTCGCCGGATTTTTTGCCAAGGTGTATGTCTTTATGGCCGCGGTCCGGGCGGAGCTATATCTTCTGGCCGTGATCGGGGTCTTGGCGAGTGCTGTGGCTGCCTATTACTATCTTCGAATCATCAAGCTGATGTATTTCGACGAAGTGTCGGAGCCATTTGATCGACCAATCGGCCGTGATACGGGTGTTGTGCTCGCCGGTACGACGCTTTTCATGGTATTGTTCATCGTGTTCCCGACGATGATCACGGGTGCCGCACAAAGCGCTGCGGCTGCCTTTTTCGGAGGGTGAGGAAACACAAGTCCGCGTTGGCCGGCATGAACCGAAGGCGAGGATTTGGCGCAAGACCTACCGGGTGGCATTGATCATTACGAACCTTATGCAGCCAGTTGTCCGTTTCCGGATGGCTGGCTGCTTTTGCATGCTGCGGAAACGGAAAGCACCAATGCCGATGGCGTGCGGTTTGCCGAGGCGGGAGGCGCCGCGAGGACGGTGCTGTGGGCGGACCAGCAGCGAGGGGGTCGCGGACGCCGTGGACGGGGATGGGTTTCGCCACCGGGCAATCTATATGCAAGTCTGGTCCTGCGGCCGAAAAAATCGCTTTCGGAGTCTTTGACACTCGGCTTTGCGGCAGGCGTATCGATGGTGCGGGCAATCAATGCCCTGTCGCCGTCCCTTAAGGCCAACTTGAAATGGCCCAACGACGTTCTAATTGACGGCCGAAAGCTGGCCGGCATCCTCTTGGAAAGTACGGCCTCGGGCACCATCTGCGACTATGTGGTCATTGGTATGGGTGTGAATTTGACCGTAACGCCACCGTTTCCCACCCGAGCCGAGGCGTCGGATCAAGGGGCTTTCCCACCGGTGTCTTTGTCCGATTGTATTGCACCACCATCGACCGAGGTCTTCCTCGGCACGCTTTTGGCGGCTTTCGATGTGACCTATGGCGATTGGGATCGATTGGGATTCAAGGGTGTCCGGGGTTTTTGGGAATCGTCGGCCGTTGGTATCGGAGAGACCGTTTCGATTGATAAGGGAAACGAGCGCATCAAGGGCGTATTTCGGGGTCTGGACGACAGTGGCGCCATGCTAATCGAGCGATGGAACGGTGATCCTAAGGGTGAAATGATTCGTGTGACGGTGGGTGATGTTGCGTTTCACGGCGCCGGGACGAGCAGGAGTGCCTGATGCTATTAGCCATTGATGCCGGCAATACAAACGTCGTCTTCGCGGTCTATGACGGCCAACGCCAACTTGGCCTGTGGCGCATTTCAACCACGGAAAACCGAACATCAGACGAATATGCGGTTTGGTTGACCCATCTATTGAAGCTTCGATCGATTCGGCCGTTGGATATTTCCGGCGCCATTGTGGCCAGTGTTGTGCCGTCGGTGACCTGGCAGCTGAGGCGCTTGTGCCGCGAGCATTTCAACTGCGATCCAGTGGTGATCGGCGCACCGGATGTTGATCTGGGAATTGCCATCAAAATTGACCACCCCAACGAAGTGGGGGCAGATCGGATAGTGAACGCGATTGGCGCGCAGCTTCGTTTTCCGCCACCATTGATCGTTATTGATTTCGGAACAGCGACGACTTTCGATGTGGTTGATGATAGCGGCGCCTATGCCGGTGGTGTTATCGCGCCAGGTATCAATCTGTCGCTGGATGCATTATTCATGGCGGCGGCCAAACTCCCAAAGGTCGAGATTGAACCGGTCGCGCAAGTTATCGGCACTGGAACGGTGAGCGCTATGAAATCCGGTATCTTTTGGGGCTATGTCGGGCTGATCGAGGGGCTGGTGGCCCGTATCAAGGAAGAATATGCCGCATCGGGCGGAAATCCGATGACAGTGGTCGGAACGGGTGGATTGTCGAAGGTCTTCAGCCGCCAGACGACGGCCATTGACCATACGGACGGCGACATTACCCTTCGGGGTCTCGTTACGATATATGAACGGAACAAACGTTGATGGAAGCGAAGGTTTTGCAGAAAGTACAGGAATCGGTCGAATTTTTCGCCATGGGCGGCGCCGAAGAAATCGGCATGAATTTGTATGTTTACCGTTATAACGGCCGCATGCTGATTGTTGATTTCGGTATTACATTCGGTGATGACAGCACACCGGGTGTCGACGTTATTATGCCAGATATTGCGTATTTAGAAGAGAATAGCGACAAAATTGATGGAATTGTTCTGACTCACGGCCATGAAGATCACTTTGGCGCTCTTCAATATTTATGGCCGCGTTTAAGTTGTCCGGTTTACTGCACACCTTTCACTGCGACTTTTCTGACGCTAAAGCTTCAGGGGACATCATTCGCATCCGAGGTGCCGATCATTGAAATACCACTGTCTGGACGACGGTCGATCGGTGCATTCGACGTCGAATTGATTTCGGTCACCCATTCGATTCCCGAACCGAACACTCTGGTCATTCGGGTAGGGGGCGCAACGATTGTCCATAGCGGCGATTGGAAACTCGATCCCGATCCGATGGTCGGTTCGGAAACCGATGTGAACGCATTGCGGGCGCTGGGCGACGAGGGGGTGACGGCTTTCATCTGCGACAGCACCAATGCCATGGAACCTGGCCGTTCAGGTTCAGAAAAGTCGGTGCAAGAGGCATTGACCCGGCTGATTGCCAACCGCAAGGGGCGCATAGCAGTCACTTGTTTCTCCACGAATGTTGCCCGGCTGAACGCGGTCGCGCGCGCGGCCCACGCGGCCGGACGGCATTGTGCGCTTGTTGGGCGGTCCCTTTTGCGCATTCATGAGGCCGCGTCGCGGTGCGGATACATTGATATTCCGGAAGCATTCGTTTCAGAAGCCGATGCTGGCTTTCTGCCGCCGGATAAGCTGGTCATGGTCTGTACCGGCAGCCAGGGAGAGGCGCGGTCGGCGCTGGCTCGGATATCCCGGGGTGATCATCCCAATATCGTGCTGAGCCGTGGCGACACCGTCATGTTTTCCGCGAGGGAGATTCCGGGCAATGAAAAGTCGATTGGCCGGATCCAGACAAATCTGATCCGCATGGGCGTTCGGGTCATTACGCCGGATGAAGAGCCTGACATTCATGTTTCCGGCCACCCGGCTGCGGATGAACTGGCGGACATGTATCAATGGCTGCGACCGGGAATCGTTGTTCCTGTCCACGGGACGATTCGCCACCTGGAAGCCAACGCTGACATCGCTCGATCGTGCCAAGTGCCCGAGATTGTGATTCCGCGTGACGGTGCCATCGTGCGCTTGACGGGTGGCGCTGCGGAAATCATTGGCGAAGTGCCGATTGGCCACACTGGCCTCGACGGCCATCGCCTGATTGCGATGAACAATGGTGTCATTCGGGCCCGTCACAAGGTGATCAACAATGGGGCGGCCGTGGCGACGGTGGTGCTCGATTCAAACGGCGTTGCCGTTTCGCCGCCGCGAGTGTCATTGATCGGATTGGACGGTGATGAAGGCCTCGCCCAGTCGCAGGATTATGTTGCCGATGATGTTGCCGATGTGATTGACGCGATGCCGCGCGCCGATCGCATGGACGACACCCTGATCCAGGAAGTCGTGCGTCGTGCTGTACGCCGGTCGGTCCGGGAAGCGTTCGGAAAGAAGCCCGTTACCAGTGTTCATGTGATCAGACTGGCAGGAAAAGGCGCTGTTGATGCGACCATCAAGTCAAAGGCCTCGTAGCAGGGCCCTTTTGGCCGCATTGGTCATTTGCGGCTTGGAACCGGTTGGTGTGAGGTTGTTCCCATGATTGGGCGGTTGAACCATGTGGCCATAGCGGTTCCAGATTTGCCGGCTGCCGTTCGCCTTTATAGCGACGTGTTCGGCGCCGATGTTTCCGAGCCGGTGGACCAACCGGAGCATGGCGTGACAACCGTCTTCGTCACTCTGGACAACACCAAGGTCGAATTGCTGCACCCGTTGGGGTCGGACAGCCCGATCGCGAAATTTCTCGAACGGTCACCGGCAGGCGGCATTCATCACGTGTGTTATGACGTCGCGGATATTATCGCGGCACGAGAGTGTATGGTATCACGGGGCCTTCGTGTCCTGGGGGATGGCAACCCAAAGATCGGGGCTCATGGCAAGCCGGTCTTGTTTCTTCACCCAAAGGACGCTCTGGGCACACTGGTTGAACTGGAGCAATCTTAGATTATGCATTGGGTTTCGGGAATCGTCGTTTTTTTTATCGTCTGGTGGACGGTCTTGTTCGCAATTCTGCCGCTGGGCATTAGGCCGACCGAAGTTGAGGAAACATCCGAAGGGCATCAAGTCGGGGCGCCGGCAAACCCCATGATATTGAAGAAGGCCATTCAGACAACGATCGCGACCTGTGTCATTTGGGTTATTATCTATGCCCTGATTGAATCGGGTGTTTTTTCGTTTCGGGAATGGGCCAATCAGATTGATCTGACATGAAGCCGAGGCAATCCCGGCTGCCAGCCAAGTTGCCGACGAATGGAGATTTAGAGGCGCTCGTGGCGCGTTTGCCAGTCGACTCCGGATATTGCAAGGCGGCGCCGGGGCATCCTTTTCATGGGCCTTATCACGACGAAGAATACGGATTTCGAGCCACCGAAGACTCGGTGATTTTCGAGCGATTGACGCTGGAAGTCTTTCAGGCCGGGCTTTCTTGGCTGATTTGCCTGAAAAAGCGACCGGGATTTAGAAAGGCATTTGCCGGATATGATATCGATCGTGTCGCTGCATTCGGCGAGCCGGAAATCGCCAATCTTCTCACCCGCCCTGAAATCATTCGCCACCGCGGCAAGATCGAAGCGACCATACACAATGCGCGTGAGTTACGACGCCTGCGGGATGATCATGGAACATTGGTTCGTTGGCTGGATGACATTCATCCGGCCCCATTGGCGCATTGGCAGAAGTTGATGAGAAAGCGGTTCAAGTTCGCCGGACCGGAGGTGGTGAGAGAATTTCTGGCGAGCTTGGGATATCTGCCGGATGCGCATGGGACGGCATGCCCGACGTTCAAAAGGACGATCGCCCTGGGCGCGCCATGGGCCGAGAGGCCCGATTCGTCCCTTGCCGACCATATGTTGTCGACTCCATAGAAGACGTGATCAAGCAATTGGCAAATGGTCGCACACTAATTAGGCAATTGCCTATTCCATAAGCAAGGCGCGAAGGCAAGGCAAAAAAAGAGGCAAGTGCACTTGTTATGCCTTGCCTTCTTAGAATTACTCCACCATCCTTATCGTATTCGCCGGTTATACCCGGCTGAATGACGCCTGGTGGCGATTCCTCCCTAAACCCGGGCCGCGCTGATTTTTCAGCGCGGTCTTTTTATTGAAGCTGACTATATCTCAGTGAATCGACGGCGTCATCCCTTTTTTTGAGCAATTTGCCTATTGGTTTTGCTTATCGAATGGGCACATCGGTCCTGCTTCGCAATAAGAGACCCAGAGGCTGTTTCAAGCATCATATTGCGCCTCTGGGTCGAGGTGTGTGTGCTGTTCGACCGGGTGCTAATCGGCTGCTAACCAAGAACGGCAAATTTGACGACGAATAGAATTGCCAGAACGACCACCGTCGGCGACAGATCCGCAAACCTGCCGCTAAGGGCTTTGATCGCCGCATAGGTGATGAAGCCAAACGCGATGCCATCGGCGATCGAGTAGGTGAACGGCATGGCGATTGCCGTTATCAGGGCCGGCGCATATTCGGTCACGTCATCCCAGGGCACTTCGGCGAGGCCCTTGGCCATGAGGGCGGCCACGAATACCAGCGCCGGGGCCGTTGCATAGGCCGGCACTGACCCGGCCAGCGGCGCAAAGAACAATGCCAGAAGGAATAGGACCGCTACCGTGACAGCCGTAAGGCCCGTTCGCCCACCGGCGTTGATGCCAGCGGTGCTCTCGATATAGCTCGTCGTCGTCGACGTTCCGAGCATCGACCCGGCTACCGTCGCCGTGGAATCTGCCATCAGCGCCTTCTTTAGGCGGGGCAGACGCCCGTCTTTGTCCAGAAAGCCGCCCCGGTGAGCAACGCCGATCAGTGTCCCGGCCGTATCGAAGAGATCGACGAACAGGAATGCAAACACGACGGCAATGAGGCCGATATTCAAGGCGCCAACGATATCGAGCTGCAGGAAGGTTGGCGAGGGGTCGGGCGGCATGGAAGCAATCCCGCCGAACGGGCTGAATCCAAGCAGAATGCTAATGGCTGTGACGCCAAGAATGGCGATGATCAGCGCGCCGGGCACCCGCAAAGCTGTCAGCGCCGCTATGGCGACAAAGCCGATTGCGGCGAGTATCGGTGCCGGTTCGGTCAGGTCGCCGACCGTGACCAGAGTGGCGTCGCTGCCGACGACGATTCCGGCGTTTTGAAGCCCAATGATGCCCAGAAACAATCCGATTCCAGCCGAGATTGCCATCTTGAGAGAGCGCGGAATCGCGTTGATGATCTGCTCGCGAATAGGAAGTATACTGAGAACGAGGAAGATGACACCCGAGAGGAACACGGCGCCGAGCGCAACTTGCCAGTCGTACCCCATGCCGAAGACGACGCCATAGGTAAAATAGGCGTTGAGGCCCATGCCCGGTGCGAGCGCAATGGGATAATTGGCATAGAATCCCATGATCGCAGTGCCGATCGCGGCCGCGAGACATGTGGCAACGAAAACGGCGCCGAAATCCATCCCGGTCTCGGAAAGGATCGACGGATTAACGAAGATGATATAGGCCATCGTTAGAAACGTCGTCAGCCCGGCCATGATTTCCGTCCGGACTGTCGTTCCATTTTCTTTTAGTTTGAACACGTTATCAAGCATTGTTGTTATCCTGCGCTAACCATGTGGCGAGTGAGGTCATGAGGCGGATATCTCCGATAGGCGGGCGAGCCGGAATGGTCATCGGAACCGGCACTTTGCCGCCGGGCGATGGCGCCGGCGGCGTGTTCTCGTTTGCCATACTCCGGCACCCCGTTTCCAGGCAGCAGTTGGCCCGACGCATGATCAGGCGCATAGCGGCGCTGGCCGCTTTGGCGGCATTGGGCGTCATGGTTTTTGGCATTCCGGACACACGGGGCCAGGATGGGGGCCAGGATGGGGGCCAGGTTGGGGGGCGTGTCGTCGTCGATGAGCGTGTGTGCCGGTCGCTTGTTGTGCACCGGCCAGGCCCGGGTGTCGAGTTTCAGCCGGGTGTCGATGTGCACGGCCGGCCGGTTGCGCCGGCCGACTTGCCAGGCAGCCCGACCGTCGACCTTGATGGATCATTGGCTATTCCGGTGATCGTCGATTTGGCGGAACGTTACCCTGAACTTTTTGCGGCTACGGGCCTGGATCTGAGACTTTCACTCGGGACCCTTACCCTCGACGGCAACGATGTTCGGCTGAACAACACCCCGCTTGGCGATCCGCTGACCGACGCGATTGCCGCTTTGTGCGCAGAACAGGACGTGCGATGACGTCGTGGACAACGACGGCTCCCTTACAATAAGGTTCGCGCGGCCGGAACCCTGTCGCCGGGGCCCCGTGCCTTCAGCCTTTCAGCCTAGCGGAATGAAACCGACATGCGTCTTAGCCGTTATCTCTTGCCGACATTGAAGGAAATCCCCGCCGAAGCCCAGATCGTGTCGCATCGGGCTATGCTTAGGGCGGGTATGATCAAACAGACGAGTGCGGGAATCTATGCATGGTTGCCGTTGGGTTATCGCGTCCTTTGCAATATCGAGCAGATCGTTCGCGAGGAACAGGATCGATTCGGGGCGCAGGAACTACTCATGCCAACGATTCAATCAGCCGATCTTTGGCGTGAAAGCGGTCGGTATGAAGACTATGGCAAAGAAATGCTTCGAATTCGCGATCGGCACGACCGCGAATTGCTATATGGCCCGACAAACGAAGAGATGATTACCGACATTTTCCGTTCGTCGATCCGTAGCTACAAGGACCTGCCCCAGCGCCTCTATCATATCCAGTGGAAGTTTCGCGACGAAGTGCGGCCGCGGTTCGGGGTGATGCGCGGGCGCGAATTCCTGATGAAGGACGCCTATAGTTTCGATCTGGATCTCGAGTCGGCGAAAGCGTCGTACAACGCCTTCATGGCTATGTACTTCAATATTTTTTCGCGGATGGGTCTTCAAGCTGTACCGGTTCGCGCCGACACCGGTCCGATTGGCGGCGATTTGAGCCACGAATTCCATATCCTGGCCGATACCGGCGAGAGCGAGATCTTTGTTGAGCAGACCCTCCTCGATAAAGCGAGCGGCGGCGCACGAATCGAGCCTGAAAGTGATTTGGCGGCATTCGTCGACAGTGTGACGAGCCACTATGCGGCGGCCGATGAGATGCACGATCCGGCGAATTGCCCGGTAGCGCCGGACCATCTGGTGACCCGCAGAGGGATCGAGATCGGGCACATCTTTTTGTTCGGGACCAAGTATTCGAAAGCCATGAATGCGGTGGTGACAACCCGAGACGGCGACACGGTCCCCGTCGAAATGGGGTCCTATGGCGTCGGTGTTTCACGGCTGGTTGGGGCGATCATCGAGGCCTGTCACGATGACAACGGCATCGTGTGGCCGGATACCGTTGCGCCATTCGATGTCGGGTTGATCAATCTCAAACCGGGCGATGAGGCCTGCGAAGCCGCCTGCGATCAAGCAGAGCAGACGCTGAAGGCGGCCGGTGTCTCGATATTGCACGATGATCGGGCCGAACGCCCGGGCGCCAAGTTCGCCGATATGGACTTGATCGGTTTGCCCTGGCAACTGATCGTTGGGCCGCGGGGCTTGGCGTCCGGGACGGTCGAACTCAAACGCCGGGCGACCGGTGAGCGCCACGAGCTTTCGTTGGATAGCGCCTTGCAGAAATTGGCCGACCACCAGAACGAACTCCGGCAACGGCATGCCCTTTGAGACCTCGACCATTGAAGGCTGCAAAACGGTCACATTCAGTCTTCATTCGACTTGATCCGAGGCGCGATTCAAGGCCGGATCCGCGCCCTCTCGATCAGGATCAAATGACGATGCGGCTATGGGTGCATGGGTAATGTTTAATGCGTTCGAACGCTTGGTTGCGTTTCGTTATCTGAGGGCCCGGCGCAAAGAGGGCTTTATATCGGTCATTGCCGGATTTTCCTTTCTGGGTATCGCGCTGGGTGTGGCCACCCTGATCATCGTCATGTCGGTCATGAACGGCTTTCGGGCCGAACTGGTCTCGCGGGTGCTCGGCATGAACGGTCACCTCAGCGTCTATTCGACCAGTGGCGATATGTCCGACTACGAGTCGATCCGTGACGAGTTGCTGGCCCTTGATCCGATCATCGATGTGACGCCAGCGATCGAAGGGCAGGGCCTCGTCAGCGCCAACGGGCAGGCCGGCGGTGCGGCGGTGCGTGGTGTCGTACCATCGGATTTTCTGAGCCGCCCGGCGATCGCCGACGATATCGTCACCGCCGAAGGTTTGGAATTCGACGGCGAGGACGCCATTGCGATTGGCACCCGCATGGCGAACCAGTTCAGCCTGCGGCTCGGCGACGAACTGACGCTGCTGACGCCTCAGGGAACGGCCACGGCCATGGGTACGATGCCCAGAAGCCGGTCCTACACCGTCGCTGCAATCTTTGATACCGGCATGTATGAATACGACAGTGGTTTCGTCTTCATGCCTTTGCCTGCGGCCCAAATCTTGTTCCAAAAGCGCGATCAAGTCACACATTTAGAAGTGTTCACCCAGGACCCCGAACGGCTTACCGCCGCGCGTCAGGCAATCGATCAGGTCTTTGACGGCCGCGTTCGGGTGTTCGACTGGCAGCAGGCCAATGCCAGCTTCTTCACGGCCCTCGAAGTCGAACGCAACGTCATGTTCTTGATACTGACGCTGATCATCATCGTTGCCGCTTTCAATGTCATCTCGGGCCTGGTGATGCTGGTCAAGGACAAGGGCCGCGACATCGCCATCCTTCGAACCATGGGGGCGACGCGCGGCATGATCATGAGGATTTTTCTGCTGACGGGGGCATCGATTGGTGTCTTTGGCACCTTGGCAGGTGCCGTTCTGGGAATCGCGTTCGCCGAGAATATCGAGCCGATCCGCCAAGGATTGCAAACGATCCTCGGCCGGGAATTCTTTCAGGCCGAGATCTATTTCCTAAGTCAACTGCCTTCGCGAACCGAATGGAGCCAGATCGGGACGGTCATCGGCATGGCCATCGGTCTGAGTTTCCTGGCGACCCTCTATCCGTCTTGGCGTGCGGCCCGTCTCGACCCGGTGGAGGCGCTTCGTTATGAATGAGGTCATGGAAAACTGCAGTTCGGATACCGATGGCGGAACGGCCGGCGTGGTCCACAGGTTGCGGCTGGCGGGCATCACGCGAACCTTTCAGGAAGGCGGCAACACGCTTGAAATCCTGAAGGGAATCGACCTGAGCATTCGTCAGGGTGAGATGGTGGCTCTGGTCGGGCCAAGCGGTGCCGGCAAATCGACGCTGCTGCAGATTTCCGGTCTGTTGGAGCGGCCGTCGTCCGGTACCGTCGATATCGACGGCCAGCCGTGCAATGACTTGCCCGACAAAAAGCGGACCCTGCTGCGGCGCCGCTACGTTGGGTTTGTTTATCAGTTCCACCATTTGCTGCCGGAATTCACAGCGGCGGAAAATATCGTCCTGCCACAAATGATTGCCGGTATCCGGCGCTCAACGGCCAAGGACAAGGCGCTGTCCCTCTTGGACAAGGTCGGGCTGCGGGATCGAAGTGATCATCGCCCGGGCCAACTCTCGGGAGGCGAGCAGCAACGAGTGGCGATCGCTCGCGCGCTGGCTAATGATCCGGGTGTGCTGCTGGCTGATGAACCCACCGGCAATCTCGATGAGCAAACCGGCGATCGCGTTTTCGAGATGCTGGCCAACTTGGTACATGAGACGGGGGTGGCTGCCATTGTTGCCACCCACAATATGGCCTTGGCCGGCCGTATGGATCGGATCGTCGAGATCCGAGCCGGGCATTTGGCAGACCGGAAGGATAGCTAGCCGGCGCATTGCCGGCTGCGCCCCATCCGTCCCAAGCAAGACCATAAGCCCGGTCGCAGTGCGAACAGGAGGCAGCACGCCATGGTTGATTCACCATTCATTCATTTGCGTGTCCATTCCGCCTATTCGCTCGCGGAGGGGGCGATCCATATCAAAGAAGTGATCGAGCTCTGCAAAAGGCAGCAAATGCCGGCGGTGGCCGTGACCGATACGAGCAATCTTTTCGGAGCCCTGGAATTCGCCTTGGCGGCCCGAGATGCCGGTATACAGCCGATCATCGGATCGATTGTGCATGTCGCCCCGGAAGTTTCGCAACAGGATAAAGGGGCGCGGCTGTCCCTGAAGACGGCATCGCCGGTATTCGATCAACTCGTCCTTCTGTGCCAAGACCGCCAAGGCTATGAGAATCTGATGGCGTTGCTGTCCAAGGCCTATATGGAAACGCCGGCGGGTGAAACGCCGCATTTAGCCTGGGAGGACCTCAACGGCCGGACCGACGGTCTGATTGCCCTGACCGGCGGACCGGAAGGCCCCCTCGGACGTATGCTGGCGACCGGCGCCGCCCCTGCAGCCACGGCGACGGCCGAACGATTGTCGGCCTTGTTTCCGGGCCGCCTATATGTCGAGCTTCAGCGCCACGAAACGGAACGCGAAGCCGCGATCGAAGCCGGATTGGTCGATTTGGCCTATGAGCTGGACTTGCCGCTTGTCGCCACGAATGACTGCCTGTTTCCTACCGAAGATATGCATGAGGCTCATGACGCCTTGCTTTGCATTGCTGACGGTACCTATGTGACTGTCGATGACCGGCGGCGGGTGACGGCCCATCATCGTTTCAAGAGTTCGGCGGAAATGGTGGAGGTTTTCGCCGATCTGCCGGAAGCCGTGCAGAATACCTCGGTGATTGCGAAGCGCTGTGCCTACATGCCGGACCGCCATGATCCGATCCTGCCGGCATTCCCGACCGATGGCGGGCGGGCCGAGGTCGAGGAACTGCGCGCCCAGGCCCGTGACGGGCTCGAAAGCCGGCTGGCCGTGCATGTCTTTGCAACGGGTATGGACGATGCGGCGCGGGATGAAGCTGCGAAACCCTATCGAGAACGTTTGGAATACGAACTCGGTGTGATCGAGAATATGGGATTCCCGGGATATTTTCTGATCGTTTCGGATTTCATTAAATGGGCCAAGGGTCAGGACATTCCGGTTGGCCCCGGCCGTGGATCCGGCGCGGGTTCGGTCGTCGCCTGGGCGTTGACGATCACCGACCTCGATCCATTGCGTTTCGGCCTGCTGTTCGAACGTTTTCTGAATCCCGAACGTGTGTCGATGCCGGACTTCGATATCGACTTTTGCCAGGACCGCCGCGACAAGGTGATCGAATATGTTCAGGACAAGTACGGCCACGACAAGGTCGCCCAGATCATTACCTTCGGAAAGCTACAGGCACGTGCCGTGTTGCGGGATGTGGGCCGGGTTCTCCAAATGCCCTATGGCAAGGTCGACCGAATCTGCAAGATGGTGCCGAACAATCCGGCGAAACCGGTCACGCTGGGCCAGGCTATAGAGATGGAGCCCGATCTGCGCGAGGTTCGGCGTGAGCCGGACGTTTCGCGAATGATCGATATGGCGTTGAAGTTGGAAGGTCTTTACCGGCACGCTTCGACCCACGCTGCCGGTGTCGTGATCGGGGATCGGCCTCTGGAACAGTGGGTGGCACTCTATCGAGACCCGCGTTCTCCGATGCCGGTTACACAGTTCAATATGAAATATGTCGAACAAGCCGGTTTGGTGAAATTCGACTTTCTCGGCCTCAAGACATTAACGGTGCTTAAGCGGGCGATCGAACTGATCGAGCAGACAGAGTCGATATCGATCGATTTGTCCACGATTCCATTCGACGACGGCCCGACCTATGAAATGCTGGCCCGCGGCGAGACGGTCGGCGTCTTTCAGCTTGAAAGTTCCGGCATGCGGGACGTCCTCAAGCAACTCAAACCCAATCGGTTCGAGGACATCATTGCGCTCGTCGCGCTCTATCGTCCGGGACCGATGGACAATATCCCAACCTATATCGAGGTGAAGAACGGCGACAAGGAGCCCGACTACCTGCATCCCAGCCTCGAACCCATCCTGAAAGAGACCTTCGGGATCATGATCTATCAGGAACAGGTCATGCAGGTCGCCCAGATCCTGGCCGGCTATTCTCTGGGGGCTGCGGATCTGCTGCGGCGGGCCATGGGCAAGAAAGTCCAGGCCGAAATGGACGCCCAGAAGAAGATATTCACCGAGGGGGCCGTCGCCCGAGGCGTTCCCAAGGCCCAAGCCGTGGGCATCTTCGATCAGGTCAACAAATTCGCCGGCTACGGATTCAACAAATCCCACGCGGCCGCTTATGCGCTGGTTGCATATCAAACGGCCTATCTCAAGGCCAACTATCCGGTTGAATTTCTCGCGGCTTCCATGACACTGGACCTCGGTAATACCGATAAACTCAATACCTTTCGTCAGGAGCTCGACCGTATCGGTATCGATCTAATGACGCCGGATATCAATCGATCCGAGAGCATCTTCAGCGTCGAACGGCTTTCCGGCACGCCGCCTGGAAAATCGAAAAAGCGGGAACCGGAAACGCCAATTGCGAAAAAGGCACAGGGCAAGGCGATCCGCTATGCGTTGGGCGCCATAAAGGGTGTGGGTGGCGATGCAATGAACGCCGTTGTCGCGGAGCGTGAACGGGCCGGTGTCTTCCAAGATGTGTTCGACTTCGCTCGGCGGCAGGACAGCCGGGTCTTGAACCGTCGTCAAATGGAGA
>LFIK01000108.1_pt1 | contig 53125 bp, 50 predicted proteins | sample 643401 | NCBI WGS metagenome assembly LFIK01 (sample SAMN03777447, study PRJNA286221) | soda lake metagenome | biome: soda lake; feature: Kulunda steppe; material: water; isolation source: sample T5-Br brine of Lake Tanatar-5 | place: Russia: Kulunda steppe | collected 2010-07
AGCAGGCTCACTGCTTGACGTACGGCTTCCCATCAGCGGCCGGGACGCGCAGGCGGCCGACCAGACCGGCGACGACCAGCAGGGTGATGACGTACGGCGTCGCACGCAGCAGCGTGGACGGCAGCGGAACCGGAAGGCGCTGCAGCGTCGTCGCGAGCGAATCCGCGAAACCGAACAGCAGTGCTGCGGACATCGCCCCCACCGGGCTGTAGCGCCCGACGAGCATGGCGGCGAGCGCGATGAACCCGCGCCCACCGGTCATCTCCTTCGAGAACTGGCTCGCGGCCTCAAGGGTGAACCATGAGCCACCGATCCCCGCGAGCATCCCGCCGAGGACGACAGCGCGGTATCGCGTGCGGAGCACGTCGATCCCCACGGTGTCCGCTGCAGCAGGGTGCTCCCCCACGGACCGCAGTCGGAGGCCCCATCGGGTCCGGAACAGCGCGAACTGGAACACGATGACCATCACGATCATCAGGTAGACGAGGAACGTCTGGCGGAACACGATCGAACCGACCAGCGGGAGGTCGCTGAGCAGCGGCAGCGGCGTCGCGGTGAAGCGAACCGGCGAGTTCCACGCGGTGTTCGCGGCCAGCAGCTGGGAGGTCAGGAACGACGTCACGCCCGTCGCGAGCACGATGAGGACCACGCCGCTCACGATCTGGTCGGCCTGGAATCGGATGGTGAGTCCGGCGAGCATGATGCCGATCAGTCCGCCCGCCGCGATACCGCCGAGGAGCCCGAACCATGCGGACCCGAGGATGGACGCCACGACCGCGGCCGTGAAGGCACCGGCGAGGAACTGTCCCTCGATCGCGATGTTGATGACGCCCGCACGCTCGTTGAGCACACCGGCCATCGCGCCGAAGGCGATCGGGACGCTCGCGAACAACGCGCCACGCAGGAGCGCGATGAGAGACACCGACGAGCCAGACGTCGCCCAGACGAGCAGCGCCACCACGAACAGTGCGCCGGCGATGCCCACCGCGACCGGCGCACGCCGTCCCAGAGGACGGAGGAGCTGCACGATGCCGACGACGGCGATGGCCGCAGCCAGCAGAGACAGCGACAGGTCGACGGGGATGGACAGCGCAGGCAGCGGGAAGCGCTCGCCACGGGCATCGTTGAGGACGAACGTCGCCACGCCGCCGGCCGAGCCCCGCAGGAACAGCAGCGGGACCGCGGCCGCGAGCAGCAGGGTGAACAGGGCGAAGCGACGCTCGCGACGCCGGGCAGTACCTGCGGAGACGGCCTCGGTGCTCATGAGCCCCATCCTTGGGAGATGCTGGTCGTCGTCGTCGGCTCTGTCCGCACACGGAAGATGGCACGGACGAGACCTGGCGCCGCGATGAACACGATGATGAGCGCCTGGATCACGACCACGAGGTCGAGCGACGTCCCGGAACGCGCCTGCATCGCGCGCCCACCGGCCTTGAGTGCACCGAGCAGGAGACCCGCTGCCACGGTCCCGCCGACGGTGCCGCGTCCGAGCAGCGCGACCGTGATGCCGTCGAACCCGAGCCCTGCGGAGAATCCCGGTGTGATGCGACCCTGGACGCCGAGGATCAACGCGCCTCCGGCGAGACCCCCCGCGATGCCGGCGAACGTCATCGCGCGGACCGTCGCCCCTCGGACGTCCATGCCGGCTGCGGTCGCTGCGGTCGGGTTCGCGCCGACGGCGTTCAGCTCGAACCCGACCGTCGAACGGTCGAGCAACCAGAGCACGAGCATCGCGATGAGGAGTGCCAGGATGATGCCGACGTCGACCCGAAGCCCTGTGAAGGGACGGGGCAGGCGAGCCGACGCCAGGACGTTCTGGGAGACCGGGTCGGCCCGACCGGGGATCTGGAACAAGGTCGTCGTCAGGAGCCAGATCGCGACGAAGTTGAGGGTGTTGTTGAGCATGATGGTGCTGATCACCTCATGCGCGCCGGTGCGTGCCTTGAGCACACCGGGGATCCAGCCGACCAGCGCTCCACCGAGCACGGCGGCGATGAGCGCGAGCGGCAGGTGAACGATGAGCGGCAGGCCCGTGACGGCGAAGCCGACGTACCCACCCGCGAGCCCACCAGCGATGACCTGGCCCTCTCCCCCGATGTTGAACAGCCCCGCGCGCAGCGGGATGGTGACGGCGAGTCCCGTCAGGATGAGCACCGTGGCGGCGACCAGCGTCTCAGAGATCGCTCCTGGACTCCCCAGCGATCCCTGCAGGAGTGCCGAGTAAGCGCGTGACACGGCACGCACGGCCGCCTGCAGGACCGCGCCGACCCCTGCTCCCGACGACATCGCGTCGAGCGTGCGGGCGTCCGAGAGCGCCAGGAACAGGGCCCCGACGACGAGGGCGGCGAACAGCGCCAGGCCCGTCAGCCGGACGTCCGCACCCGTGATGGCGGCGAGGATGCGCTGCGCGACCTTCGGCTCCTCCGACCGCTCAGCCGATGGACCGTCGGGCTGCTCATCCGGCTGCGGCACCACCTGCATCGTCTCGTCACCGCTCACGCCGCACCACCCTGGAGCGCCTCCTCAGCGGGGACACCTGCCATCATCAGGCCGAGGGCCTCCTTCGCGACCGGCGTCGGGAACGGCCCGACGAGACGCCCGCGGAACATGACCGCCACGCGGTCCGCGAGCGCGATGACCTCATCCAGCTCTGACGACACGAGCAGCACCCCGATCCCTGCGTCGCGCTTCGCGACGAGCTGTCGGTGGATGTACTCGATCGAGCCGACGTCCACACCACGGGTCGGCTGCGCGGCGACGAGCACGCGGATCGGCCGATCGAACTCGCGGGCGACGATGACCTTCTGCTGGTTGCCGCCCGACAGCGATGAGGCCGAGGTCCTGATCGAGGGCGTCCGCACGTCGAAGTCCTCGACGACCCGACGGGCGTGCGCGCGCACCTCGTCGAACCGTCGTGTCCGTCGCGTCGCGAAGCGCTCGTCATCCCAGAGGTTCAGCACGAGGTTGTCGGCGATCGAGAACGACCCGACGAGACCGTGCATCGTCCGGTCCTCGGGGATATGGCCGACGCCCGCGCGAAGGATCTCCTTGCGGCTGCGACCCGTCAGGTCCTCCTCCCCCAGCAGGACGCGGCCGCCGGCGATGGGGATCAGCCCGGTGATGGCCTCGACCAACGGCGTCTGCCCGTTGCCCTCGACCCCAGCGATCGCGAGGATCTCGCCACGGTGAACCGTCAGATCCACACTGTCGACGAGGCGCTGGCCGTCGGCCGCCACGATCTCGAGACCCTCCACGGTCAGGACGGGTTCCGCCGGCTCAGCCGGTGCGCGGTCGACGACGAGCACCACCGGCCGGCCGACCATCAACTGGGCGAGCTCCTGCGGCTCGGCCGTAGCGGCATCGACGGTGCCGACCGCTCGGCCACGCCGCAGGACCGTGACGCGGTCAGCGATGTCGCGATGTTCGCGCAGCTTGTGCGAGATGAAGATGACGGACCGCCCGGCCCCCTGGAAGCCACGGATGGACGCGAACAGCCCATCGGCCTCCTGCGGGGTGAGCACGGCAGTGGGCTCGTCCAGGATCAGCAGGCGCGCGTCCCTCGACAGCGCCTTGAGGATCTCCACCCGCTGCTGCAGCCCGACCGGAAGGTCCTCGACCACCGCTCCGGGATCCACGGGCAGACCGAAGGTCTCGGCCAGACGCTCGACCTCCTCGTGGGCCGCCCGCCGGTCGAAGCGACGGAAGCGATCGAGCGGTTCCTTCCCCAGCAGGATGTTCTCGGCCACGGTGAACACGGGAACGAGCATGAAGTGCTGGTGGACCATGCCGATCCCGGCCGCGATCGCGTCGCCGGGATCCTCGAAATGCACCTGCTCACCGTCGATGAGGATGCGACCCTCGTCAGCCCGGTACAGGCCGTAGAGGATGTTCATGAGGGTCGACTTGCCGGCACCGTTCTCGCCGAGCAGGCCGTGGACCTCGCCCGGCTCGACGACCAGGTCGATGGCATCGTTCGCCACCACGCCGGGGAAGCGTTTGGTGATGCCCTGCAGCTCCAGGCGCATCACCGCCTCCTCCGGACGATCGGTACCGACAAAAGAACGCTACACGCTGGAACGCGGAGGGGCGCCCCGTAGGGCGCCCCTCCGTCAACGATCACGCGCTGCGTCGCGCCGGTCCGGAGACCGACGCGAGGCGTCACGGGGTGGTGCTGAGCTCGCCAGCGATGATCGCCGCGCGCAGGTCCTCCAGCTCCGCCTTCAGGTCCGCCGGGACGGCGTCATCGAAGTCGTGGAACGGGGAGATGCCGACGCCCTCGTTGGCGATGGTTCCGACGTAGAGCCCACCGGTGAAGTCATCCTCGATGACCGAACGGATGAGGTCGAAGGTGGCGTTATCCATCTTCTTCTCGACCGAGGTCAGGATGATCGACCCGAAGTCGGTCGAGAGGTAGCCGTCGGTGTCGACCCAGATCATCAGGCCGGAGCCGAAGTCCTGGATGGCCGTCGCGGCGCCGAGCCCTGCGGGACCGGCCACGGGCAGGATGATGTCCGCGCCGTTCTGCAGCATGTCGGCGGTCGCCGAGTTACCGAGGTCCTGCGACTCGAAGGAGCCGATGAAGACGCCGTCGGAACCGTCCCAACCGAGGACCTCGACCGACGTGCCCTTCACGGCGTTGTAGTGGTTCACGCCCGCGAGGTAGCCGTCCATGAAGATGCTGACCGGCGGGATGTTGATGCCACCCCACGTTCCGACGATCCCGGTCTCGGTCATCCCAGCAGCGGCGTAGCCCGCGAGGAAGCCGGCCTGGTCGGTGTCGAACACCATGCCCAGGAGGTTGTCGTAGGAGGTCTCGTAGGCGTAGTCGATGATGCCGAAGGCCTGATCGGGGTTGGCGATCGCGAACGCCTCGGTCGCGTCACCGAGGAGGAACCCGACCGTCACGATGACGTCGCAGCCCTCATCGATGAACGCCTGGATGTTGGGGTCGTAGTCGGACTCGGAGGTCGACTCGAGGTACTTGACCTCGACACCGAGCTCCTCCTCCGCACGGAGGAAGCCGTCCCACACCGTCTGGTTGAAGGACCGGTCGTCGATGCCGCCCGTGTCGGTGATCTGGCAGGCCTTGGAACCAGCCGCCTCGTCGTCACCGCCGCAGGCGCTGAGGATCAGCGCGCCCGTCGCCACGAGGGCGAGGGGCAGCCGGGAGAGCTTGCGCATGCTGTGTCCTTGTCGTGTCGCTGCCGTGCGCCGCGACGCGGCCACGGTTCCAACGGGCCGGAAGGGACGCGGGGTGCGCCCTCTGACCTCACCTCCACCGTACTACGACCAGCGTCGTAGCGGCAGGACCATGGTCCCTAGCACACCGCGACGCGCAGCAGTACTCAGTAGCGGTAGGAGTCCTCCTTGAAGGGGCCCCCGACGTCGACACCGAGGTACGCGGCCTGGTCGCCGCTGAGCTCGGTGAGGCGCGCACCGATGCGGTCCAGATGCAGGCGCGCGACCTCCTCGTCGAGGTGACGAGGGAGGACGTAGACCTCCTCCTTGTAGTCCTCGTGGTGCTGCCACAGCTCCAGCTGCGCGAGGACCTGGTTGGTGAACGAGGTCGACATGACGAACGACGAGTGGCCGGTCGCGTTCCCGAGGTTCACCAGGCGACCCTCCGACAGCAGGATCACGCTGCGCCCGTTGGGCAGGTGCACCAGGTCGACCTGCGGCTTGATGTTGGTCCAGTCGAACTCGCGCAGCGCCTCGGTCTGGATCTCGGTGTCGAAGTGGCCGATGTTGCACAGGATCGCGTGGTCCTTCATCCCGAGCACGTGCTCACGCGTGACCACCGACATGTTGCCCGTCGCGGTCACCACGATGTCGGCCTCGCCGATCATGTCCTCCATCCGGACGACGCGGTACCCCTCCATGGCAGCCTGCAGGGCGTTGATCGGATCGATCTCGGTGACGTAGACCGTCGCACCGAGGGCGTCCAGCGCCTGAGCGGAACCCTTCCCGACATCGCCGAAGCCGGCCACGATCGCGACCTTGCCGGCGATCATGACGTCGGTACCGCGCTTGATGCCGTCGATGAGCGACTCGCGGCAGCCGTAGAGGTTGTCGAACTTCGACTTCGTGACCGAGTCGTTGACGTTGATCGCCGGGATGCGCAGCAGCCCCTGCTTCTGCCACTGGCGCAGCTGCTTGACGCCGGTGGTCGTCTCCTCGGTCACGCCGAGGATGTCGGTGAGCAGCTCAGGGTGCTGCTGGTGCACAACCGCCGTCATGTCCCCGCCGTCATCGAGCAGCATGTTCGGACCTTTGCCGTCGGGCCATTCGAGCGTCCGCTCGACGCACCACCAGTACTCCTCTTCCGACTCGCCCTTCCAGGCGAACACGGGCACACCGGTGGCGGCGATCGCAGCGGCGGCCTCGTCCTGGGTCGAGAAGATGTTGCACGACGACCAACGCACGTCCGCGCCCAGCTCGACGAGCGTCTCGATGAGCACGGCCGTCTGCACGGTCATGTGGAGGCAACCGGCGATCCGGGCGCCCTCGAGCGGTCGCTGCCCGCGGTAACGCTCGCGCAGGGCCATCAGGCCGGGCATCTCGTGCTCGGCCAGCCCGATCTCCTTCCGGCCGAGCTCAGCGAGCCCGAGGTCGCGGACCTCGAAGTCCTGGTCCGGGTAGCGGCGTTCGAAAGGTGCGGCTGACGACACGGTCGACTCCTCGCAGCGCCCGCTGCACGGCGGCAGGGGCGATCGACTGACGGTTCGGGAGCTCCGGTCGGACTCGACCTTCGCGGACGCACAGTGTGCCGTACCGGCGCTCAGGGCGCTGCGAGGCGCGACACCGGCAGCCGATCGGAGCGCATCAGGCAGGGCCGCCCCGCCTCGTGCCGGAGGATCCGCAGGAAGGCGTCGCGGGCGATGGGCACGGCACCGAGGCTGCGCAGGTGCTCCGTGGGCAGCTGGACGTCGATGAGCGCGCCTCCTGCGTCGGCGAAGCGGGAGCACAGGTCCAGCAGCGCGACCTTCGAGGCGTCATCCCTCCGGTGGAACATCGACTCCCCCGTCAGTACTCCTCCGACCTGGACGCCGTAGATGCCTCCGACCAGTTCGGGACCGTCCCAGACCTCGACCGAGCGGACCCAGCCGAGGGCTGCCAGCTCGAGGTAGGCGTCGCGCATCTCCGCGGTGATCCAGGTCCCCTCGGCGCGCTCAGCACACGCGCTGATGACCCCTGCGACGGCCGCATCGACCGTCGTCTCGAGACCGCTGCCTCGGAGCGTCCGGCGCAGGCTGCGGCTGACGTGGAAGCGGTCGGGCGCGAGGACGGCCCGCGGATCGGGGCTGAACCACAGCAGCGGCATCCCGGAATGGGGCCAGGGGAACACCCCCCGGTGGTAGGCCGAGACCAGCGTGGCGACGTCCAGATCCGCACCGACCCCGACGACCCCGTCCTCATCGGCCTGCGCGGGATCGAGGTCCCATCGGCAGGGCAGGACGGGTCGGGGTGGCGCGACGCGCTGCGACCCCACGCGGGCTCCTGCCTCCCGACCGGATGTCGGACCGGCCTCCGCATCGGCCTCTGTACGGGCCTGCCCGGCGACGCTAGCGGTAGCGTGCCCTCCGATCGCCGGCCCGGATGCGGGCCCGGCTCGTGGGCCCGTCAGGACGGTGAACGGTGCTTCCTCCGGCGTCCGACGGTGAAGGAACGGCGCGACTCGCCCGGGCGTCCGGAGCGGTCGGGGCGGCGATCCTGCTGTCGCGGATCGCCGGCCTGCTGCGCGAGAAGCTGCTCGCCTACCACCTCGGGACCGGCCTGGCCGCCGAAGCGTTCCGTGCGGCACTGCGCATCCCCAACCTGCTGCAGAACCTCCTCGGCGATGGGGTGCTGTCCGGCGCGTTCGTCCCGACGTACGCGCGGATGGTCCGCGACGGTCGCGAGGAGGCCGCCGGGCGGCTGGCCGGAGCGGTCGCCTCCTTGCTGGTGCTCGTGACCGGCGTGCTCGTGCTCGTCGGTGTCGTGTTCGCCGGCCCGATCACGCGGGTCCTGACGCCAGGCTTCCCGGTCGGTTCCGCCAAGGCCGAGCTCACGGTGACCCTCGTGCGCATCCTCACGCCCTCGCTCGGGTTCCTCGTCCTGAGCGCATGGTCGCTCGGAGTGCTCAACGCACACCGCCGCTTCTTCCGCGCGTACGTCGCCCCCGTGCTGTGGAACGCCACCATCATCGTGTCCCTGTCCGTCGCGGCGGCGCTGGGTCGCGGCGACGACGACCTCGCGCGCGCGGTCGCGTTCGGGGCGCTCCTGGGCGCCGTGCTGCAGTTCCTCTTCCAGCTCCCTGCGGTGCTGAGGAGCGTCCCGCTGCTCCGACTGCGTCTCGACCGTGACGTGCCCGGATTGCGGGACGTGCTGCGCGCGTCGGGCGGTGTCATCGCCGGCCGCGGCATCGTGCAGCTGTCGGCGTACCTGGACCTGGTCATCGCGTCACTGCTCGCTGCCGGCGCGGTCGCTGCGCTCGGCTACGCGCAGGTGCTCTACCTGCTGCCCGTGAGCCTGTTCGGGATGAGCGTCGCCGCTGCGGCGCTGCCCGACCTCGCGACGCTCGGGGCCGACCAACGAGCGCACCTCGCCGCGAACGTCGACGCAGGGATGGCACGCATCGCGACCTTCGTCGTCCCGACGACGGTCGCATATCTCGTTCTCGGCGAGCAGGTCGTCACCGTCCTGTTCGGTGGTGGTGCCTTCGGCGCGCCGGAGACGCGTCAGGTCGCGCTCGTCCTCGGCGCCTACGGCCTGGGATTGATCGCGACCACCCAGTCGCGGCTCCTGCAGTCGACCCTCTACGGGCTGGATGACACCACGACACCCGCGCGTATCGCCGCGGTGCGCGTCAGCGTGGCGACCGCAGCCGGGATCGCCCTCATGCTCGTCCTGGACGCCTACCGCTGGGGGCCCGATGGGCTCGTCCAGGTCGCATCCTTCGGGTTCGCGGACGCGGATGCACGTGCCTCGATCGGATCCCTGCACCGCCTCGGTGCGGTCGGCCTGGCGCTGGGCGCATCGATCGGAGCGTGGGTCGAGTGGCTCCTGCTCCGCCGGGCCGTCGCGAGAGGAACGGGTACCCCACCGCCCCGGACGCGCGTCCTCCGCCCGTCGCTCGCTTCGCTCGCGATCGTCATCGGCGCGCCACTGGGTGGCCGGCTGCGCGAGCTGCTGTCGGCGATGCTGGACGGCGCGCCCATCGCGCTCAGCGCTGCGGTCGAGGTCATGCCCGCGGTGCTTCTGTTCGCCGGCGCCGCGATCGTGATGGACCTCTCGGCCATCCCGGGTGTCACGGCAGCGCGCTCCCGCGTCTTCGGGCGAAGCGTCAGGCGTCACCCTCGATGAACTCGATGAGTCCGCCCTGCAGCCAGGCGAGCGCATCCATCAGCGCGACCGCATCCGCCCGGGCGTCATCCGGGGCCAGGTCGTCACGGACGCGCTCGTCGTAGCCGATCGTGCTCGCGAGCGCGAGGCGGACGTCGTTGAGTGCCTCGACGATCCGCATGGCCTCATCCCGATCGAGCACGCGGTCGACCGCTCCCCCGTCGCCCGCCCACTCGCGCAGGTCATCAGCGAGGCGCGCCAACCGTTGCGCCCGGGTGTCGAGCAGTTCGTGGCGCAGCATCGCGCGCAGCTCCGTATCGACGTCCGCATCACCCCTGGACCCGGCCGGGGTCAGTCGAGCGAGGATCGGGTCGGGCGCGTCCGTGCCGCCCGCTGCCGTTCCGTCCGCAGGGTCGTTCGCCGCACGATCGACGCGCTCCGCCAGACCTGCCACGAGGGAGCCGAGCACGTCGACCTCCTCGGCCTCCAGACGAAGGCGAAGACCTGCCGGGTCGGGGATCAGCCCGGCCATCAGCGGTCGCGTTCGAGGGTGGCCTGCAGCCCATAGCCGTGAAGCTGAGCGACGTGAAGCTCCGCCTGCTCGCGCGGTTCCTCCGCGACCACCGCACGGCCCTCGTGATGGACGCGGAGCATGAGTTCCTCGGCCCGAGCCCGTGAGAACCCGAACACGCGTCGGAGGACGAGCGTCACGTAGGACATGAGGTTGACCGGGTCATCCCACACGATGACGAGCCAGGCACGCGACTCCTCGGACGACTCGTCACCGACCGGCGACGCGAACGGGTCGAGGACCGGGTCCAGGACTGGGGCGCCCTGCCCGGCGAGGCGGGAGGGAGCCGACATCGCTGCGCGCGTCAGCGACGCCGGCGGCGAGCCATGCGACGCTGCCGCTCGGACTCCTCGAGGGTGTCCCAGGACGGCGGGGCAGCCATCGTGCGGCCCACGGGTGAACCCTCGGGCGCAGCGCGCAGGACCGTGACGCTCGCAACGGCGCGACGGTTCCCCACGGTCTCGGCCGGCTCGAACTCGACCTCGTCGCCCGAACCCAGCACACCCGTGGAAGCGGAGGCGGGGACGTAGTACTCGTCGCCGTCCTCAGCCACGAGGAAACCGAAGCGTCGCTTCGCGTCGAACATACGGATGCGTCCGTTGGGCATGGTGCGTCGTCCTTCTGTGGCCGGCGGGGACCGGCCACGTCGTTCGGGCCGTGGGGACAGTCTAGCGATGGTGGGCGGCCGCTGGAACGACCGTCCGGGCCTACCCGTTCAGGACTGCGCGGCGACGAACACCCGGAGGACGTCATCGACCTCCTCGGCACGACCCTCTGCGAGCGCCTCGAGCGGTGAGCGGTCGTCCAGCCTGCGCTGCGCCGTCATCAGCCATCGCGCGCACGCCGCCTCGTCGACCCAGCCTTGAAGGATCCGGAGGGCGTCCAGCGCCGCGAGGACCACGTCGGTCCCTCCAGCATCGAACAGCGTGTCCACGGCCGCATCACCGACGACCTCACGCAGCTCCGCCTCGTCATCGAGCGGATCGTCGCGGTACACGTCAGGCCCCACCGAGGACGTCGTGGTTGCGCTCGCACTCGGTGACGAACGCCTCGGCCGCTTCGATGCGTGGCGGGAGCCGCAGTCGCTCGTCCTCGATGAGTGCGGCGCGGCGCTCCATCACGTCGGTGAGCTCCGCGTCGGAGGCGCGCAGGACGCGGCGGACCCGTCCCGACACGGTCGCCCGGAGTGCGGCCTCCTCGCGCTCGGATCGCCGGAGTCGACGGAGCTCGTCATCGAGATGTTCGGCGTAGCGCCGCAGATCGGACAGCTCATCGCGCGCTCGAAGCAGCGCGAAGTAGGCGGCCTCACGCTCGCTGCGCTCAGGCATGCGGGCCCTCGCTCCTCGTCGTGCTCGTCGCTGCGCCGCCCGCCATGTCGGCGATCTCCGAGGACAGCCGTTCGATCGCGGCATCGAGCTGGCGCAGTCGACGAGCGTCCCGGACGACGCTGCGCTGGAGCCGCGCTCGCTCCTGCACCGCTCGTCCGAACGGACCCGTGTCATCCGGGTCCGTCGCTCCGCCCTCGGCCCAGGCCGGGCAGATCGCACGGAAGTCGCACCAGTCGCACAGGCGGTTCGGTGTCGGCGTGTCCTCGCCGGCACGGATGCGCTCGGCTGCGCTGATGAGTCGGGCCGGGACCGCATCGAGATCGAGCTCGGTGACGGGCACCTCGACGCGGACCCCCGGCACGACGAAGTCGAGCGCGACGGTCGCGGGCAGCCGTCCGTACAGCTCCCGCGTCGCGAGGGCGTAGATCGCCAGCTGGAGCGAGCCGCGGACCTGGCTCCGGGACCGCGCGCGTCGGTTCGTCTTGTAGTCCACCACGTGCAGCTGTCCGTCAGCGTCGACGTCGACGCGGTCGATCGCACCGACGACGACGATGTCCTCGCCCACAGGAAGTTCGAACCAGGCCTCGGTCGCGGCGGGGAGGCGGAACCCCTCCGCGGTGACGCGTCCGTGGAAGGCGCTCACGACGTCGCGTGCGTGCGCGTAGGCCCGCATCTGCTCGTCCCGATCGACCTCCGCGTATCCGGTGCTGTCCCACGCGTCGAACAGCGCCTGCAGCGTGTCGTCAAGGCTCGGCAGCTCGGGATGCTTGCGGTCGTAGAGCCACTCGAGCGCCCCGTGGATGGACGATCCGAACGAGAGCTGCGGTGCGGGGGCCTGCGGCAGTCCATCGACGTACTGGTAGCGGAAACGTCTCGGGCACTGCTCGAACGTGTCGACACGGGTGAAGGAGAGTCGCAGTCGACCGGCGTCGTCCCGGAGCGGGTCGCGACCCTCGGGGGCGTCGACGGCAGCGAGCACCTCCTCGATCGCCTGCGCGCCGAGCTCGTCGCCAGCCTCGTCAGACACGCCGACGCTCCGCGATGAGCCCAAGCAGCTCGTCGTGAAGGAGTCCGTTCGTCGCGACGGCGCTCCCCCCGTCTGACCGGTCGACGCCGTCGAGGTCGGTGACCCGGCCACCCGCCGCAACGACGACGGCCCGGACGGCCGCAAGGTCCCACGCGTTGAGCTGCGCCTCGACCACCGCATCAGTGCTGCCCGCTGCGAGCAGGCAGTAGGCCCAGAAATCCCCGTAACCGCGCTGTCGAGTGGTTCCCGTGGCGAGATGTGCCAACAGGCCCGGAACGCGCTCCTCCAGGTCGCTGAAGGCGCCGACAGAGACCTCGGCGTCCGCGAGCCGTCCGACCGTGCTGACGCCGATCGTTCGGCCGTCCTGCCGCGCACCCTCCCCGACGACGCCATCCCACCGGCTTCCCAGCGCCGGGGCCGACACGACACCGACGAGGTCGCGGTCCCCCAGCGAGCACGCGATGAGGGTCGCGAAGATCGGATTGCCCTTGACGAAGTTCGTCGTGCCGTCGATCGGGTCGATCGTCCAGACCGGAGCCTCCGGATCGACGGCTCCGGCACCGTCCTGACCGCCCCAGCCGCCCTCCTCGCCCACGACCCGGTGGTCGGGGAACGCGGCGATGATCCGCTCGCGCAACGCGAGCTCCACGGCGAGGTCGGTCTCGGTGACCTCGGTGCCATCACCCTTGCGTCGCACCTCAGGTGCGTTGCGGAACGCGCCGAGCGTGAGGCAGTCCGCGACGTCCGCGAGCTCGAGCGCGAGTCCCAGGACGTCGTCGGTCCTCACTCCTCGATCTCCACGTCCTCGAAGCGGAGGATGATGTCGTTGGGCTGGATGGTGAGGATCACGTCATCGCGACGGACCCACAGCGGGATGCTCTGACCCTGGCCGGCATGCCCCATGAGGCAGATGCGGACCTCGCCCTTCGAGTCGATGCCGATGATCTGGCGTGAGTAGCTCAACAGCTGCATGAAGCTGGCCTTGCCGGCACGACGTCGGCTGAAGTCGGTCGCCCACTTCGCCTCCGACTTGCCGTAGTTCGCGATGACCTGGCCCGGCTTGAGCTTCGTGATGCCCGTCAGGGTCCGCACGACCTTCAGCGGCTTGTCCCCTGCGAGATTCTTGCCGATCCGGATCGCGGCGTCGGGGGTCGCGAGCTGCCCGGGCATGTCGTCGAGCTCGAAGTTGCCGGCGGCCTGCGCAGCCTTCTGACGCTCGACAGGGATCTGGACCTCGACGCGTGCGGCCGCCTTCGAGGAAGCCTTCGTCGACGGCTTCCTCGCCGGAGCCGGATCGGCCGCGCCCTGGGCATCGCTGGACTTCTTCGCCGGGGCCTTCTTGGCGGCCGACTTCTTCGCGGGAGCCTTCTTCGCCGGGGCCTTCTTGGCCGCCGACTTCTTCGCGGGAGCCTTCTTGGCCGGGGCCTTCTTGGCAGCCGACTTCTTCGCGGGAGCCTTCTTCGCCGGGGCCTTCTTGGCAGCCGACTTCTTCGCGGGAGCCTTCTTGGCCGGAGCCTTCTTCGAGGGCGACTTCTTGGCGGCTGCCTTCTTGGGCGGGGTGGCCACGGGCGTTCCCTTCGGTGTGGGTCCCCCACCGCTCCCCGTCACCGGGTCGAACGATGGGGCGTGCTGGTCCGGATCGGTACCCCCGACCGGATTCGAACCGGCGTCACCACCTTGAAAGGGTGGGATCCTAGGCCGCTGGACGACGGGGGCGGGCTCGTCGGCGGCGCCGACCGTGGGCGCAGGCTACCGACGCAGGCCTGTGCCGCGCCGCACGGCGACATCGGCGATCGAAAGCAGGAGGAGGAGGACGAGCGACCCTGCCCCGAGCACCCCCACCACGTCTCCGAGCACGAGGAAGGGCGTGCGTCCGTCGGCGAGGGGGATGTCGCGCCGGATGGCCTCCTGGGTGAAGAGGTCCGTCGCCTGGTGGACCCCACCGTCAGGGTCGACGAACGCGGACGAGCCGGAGAGTGCGGCGTGCACGACCCAGCGGCCGGTCTCGATGGCTCGCATCCTGCTCTGTGCGAGATGCTGATCAGGCTCCGCCGAGCGCTGGAACGAGGCATCGTTGGTGATCGACAGGATCAGCCCTGCATCGTCACCTGCGAGCACGTTGGAGCGGACGAGGTCGGAGAACAGCGTCTCGAAGCAGATGACGACCGCGACGGTGACACCGGGTGCGACGGTGAACGCCTGCGGACCCGGTCCTGCGATCGCGTCGCGCGGGACCTGATCGAGCGCCGGGATCCTCTCGAGCCAACGGCGCCCCGGCACGTACTCGCCGAACGGGACGGGCCGCCGCTTGATGTAGAGGTCGCGGACCTGGTCGGTCCCCTCCGGACCGATCAACCAGGCACCGACGATGCGCTCCCGCGCGGGATCGTCGGGCCCATCGAGGCTCACCCCGGCGACCAGGACGCCAGCGGCGGCCGCCGCTTCGGAGGCCAGCTCACCGAGCTCGCGCCACACCGGGCGGCTCGGATCGCGATCGATCGCCGACTCCGGCCAGACGGTGAGGTCCGGGGCTCCCTGCTCCTGGACCGACGCGAGGGTCTGACGATGCAGGTTCCTCGTGATGGTGCGCGGCGGGTCGGCGTCCTGCTGGACCCAGTGCTCGATGTCGTTGCCCTGCACGGCGAGCACGTCGAGGGAGCCCACCGTCGGGGGTTCACTGACGGTCACGAGCGTCACGGCGAGCGCGAGGCCGACCGCCTGCGCGAGCGGTGCGCGCGGCGGGTCCTCGCGGTCACCCGTCCACATGCCGATGAGCCCGTCGACGAGCGCGACACCGAGCGCGACGACGACGAAGGTGACGCCGCTCGCTCCGAGCGTGCGACCCAGCGGGACGAACCATGCGACCTGGACCTGGCTGTAGGCGAGCGCGCCCCAGCTGAAGCCGCTGAGCGGCACGATGCCGCGGAGCGTGTCCATCCCGACCCATGCTGCGGCCGCCAGCAGCGGCAGCGTGGGTCGGTGCAGGTGGGTCGCGACGAGCGCTGACCACAGTCCGAGCCACGCCGCCTGGATGAGGACCAGCAGCGCCCACCCGAGGACCCCGGCCGGCGCGATCAGCCAGGAGATCATCGCGCCGTACCCGACGAGCCCGGTGATCACCGCGGGGAGGATGGACCTGAGATCCCGACGGACCGGTGTGTCACGATCGAACGGACCGCCGCCACCGGCGGCCCGCATCGCCGCGACGAGCAATGGCGCCACGAGGAAGGCGAGGAACGGCCGCCCGACGGGCGGATGCGCTGCGAAGAGCGCAAGGCCCGCCATGAGGCCGAGGCTGGGGGCGAGCGCAGCGCGCATCGCGGTCGAGCGGTCCTGCCCGCGACGTCCGAGCTGCGTCGACGTCATGGCCGCTCCGGTCGTGGGTCCATGCGCCTGGGTCCGACGGCTCGCCCGTCAGGCGCAGTCGCGGCAGACCTTACGGGACCGGACCGCGAGTTGGCTCTCACGCTTGACCATGAAGCAGCGCGTGCAGACGAACTCGCCGCTGCGTCGTGCCGGCGCGTCATCCTCCTCATCAGGGACGCGAACGACGGGAGCGATCTCCTCCTCGAAGTCATCAGGATCCTCCGCCGCGACCTCACTGGCGTCGACGACGTCGATGACGGTCGCCCCCTCGTCGGCGTCATCGTCCGCATCGTCGACGTCGTCGTCCTCCCCTTCCACGACGAAGCCGTCCGGCAGCCCGTCACCGTCGAGTTCCTCATCCAGGTCGTCGTCGGCGGTGCCCAGCTCGGCATCGAGCTCAGGGTCCAGCTCTTCGGGATCGGTCGTCACGTGGTCGGGCTCCGGGTCAGGAGGGCGTGTCGCCCTGCGGCGCGGTGGATACCACTCGCGCGACCGTGTCGCAAACGCGGGGACCGTCCGGTCGGCCCGCTGACGCGTCCACGCTCCGCCGACGCGGCGTCGGCACGGTCAGCTCGACCCGACGATCACGAGCACGAACGCGAGCGCGAAGCGCCCGATGACCTGCCGATATTCCTGACGCGACGGGGCTTCGCGCCGCCACTCGGCGCGTCCGAGCGCGACCGCACGAACCATGGCGATCACGACCAGGGTCAGGGCGAGCGAGAGCGCTGCTGCGCGCCAGAGCAGCGGCACGACGACGCTCCCGACGAGGCCCAGTCCGATGGTGGGTCCGACCACGACGGCGACCGCGTGGACCAGCAGTTCGCCACTGAGGCCGGACGGCACCCGACGGGCCGTCCCGTCAGCCACGCGTGCGCCCGTCGTCGCGAACCATGAGCATGCGGCCCGGCTTGTAGCCGGAAGACCGGAGGAAGGCCACGCCGCCCTCGTTCTCGGCGTTCACGGCGACCTCGATCACGGGGACGCGCGTGTCGGCCGCCCACTCCTCGATGGCCGCCAGGAGCGCAGCACCGGTCCCGCGACGCCGACCGACGTCACGCGTGAAGATCGGGCCGATCGTGCAGCCCTCAGGGCGCAACGTCCCTGCCGCGTAGCCCAGCAGCGCTCCGCCGTCCGCGTCCTCTGCGACCCAGAAGACTCCGCCCTGCGGCAACGGTGGTGACGTCGGACGGCCGAAACGCTCCTCCTGCTCGGCGAGGTACTCAGCCGCAAGCGGACGGACCTCCTCGATGCGTGCGCGCCGTACGGAGACTCCGCTCATCACACCACCACCAATCCTCGGTCGACGACGTTGAGGGGCACGACCCCGTCCGCCGACACCGTCACGATGTCTTCGATGCGCGCGCCGAACCGTCCGTCCAGGTAGAAGCCGGGCTCGACGGAGAAGGCCATGCCCTCGACGAGCTCGACCGCCGACCCAGCGAGGATCCATGGCGCCTCATGGGTCTCGAGCCCGATGCCGTGCCCCGTGCGGTGGACGAACGCATCGCCGAGGCCGGCGTCGGTCAGGACGTCACGCGCGACCGCGTCGATGTCGCCCGCCGTGACGCCCGGTCGCACGGCGGCGACCGCTGCGGACTGCGCCGCCTCGAGCACCGCGTACGCGTCGGCGAACCCCGACGGAACCTCGCCGACCGCGTAGGTGCGCGTCATGTCCGAGCAGTACCCATCGAGCGTGCCTCCGATGTCGACCACGACGACGTCGCCGCGTTCGATGACTCGCTCCCCCGGCTCGTGATGCGGTGATGCGGAGTTCGGACCTGCCGCGACGATGACGAAGCTGACCGCATCGTGCTCCTCGCGGATCATCCCCGCCAGTTCGTCCGCCACGTCACGCTCGCTGCGTCCGGCTCGGAGCACGTCGGGAACGCGGCGGTGCACGCCGTCGATGGCGCGTCCGACCGCAGCGAGGCGAGCGACCTCGTCAGGATCCTTGACCGCACGGAGTGGCGCGAGCGCTTCCGACGCGAGCGTCCAGCGCCGCCCCGGGAGCGCACGCTGGAGCCCGAGCGTGAAGGCGGACCACATCTGGTCCCCGACAGCGACGTCACCGCCTGTCGGAGCGGCGATGATCCGCCCGGCGAGCCCGAGCGCGTCGTCGTGCTCCCCGTAGGTGTGCACGCGGACGTCACCGACGAGGACCTCGTGCTCGACCCGTGCGCGCTCGAGACGTGGAGCGATGATCGAGGGCGCCTCGTGGCGCGTGACGATCAGCAACGTGGGCCGCTCGAGCGGCAGCGCGTCATAGCCGGTGAGGTAACGCAGGTCGGGGCCTGGTGCGACGACGAGCGCGGACAGGTCGAGATCGACGAGCCGCCCACGCAGCGCCTCGAGGCGTCGCTCATGCACGGCCATCGGTCTCTCCTCGTCCTTGAGGTCGTGCTCCTGAGCAGTGACCTGCAGGTCGTCGTGTCATAGCTTGAAGGCGAGCGCACGCGGGAGCGTGTCGAAGTGCGCCGGCGCGGTCCCGATCAGCTCCCCATCCGCCTCGACGGCGACTTCGCGGTCCGCCTCGACGGTGACCGCCGCACTCGGCCACGCGCGGACGTCGTCGCGCTGCAGGTGCGATCCGTCCCGTAACTGCCGCGCGGCACGCAGGACGTCGGTCACCGTCCCACCCCAGGCCTGTACGTCCAGGCGGCCGTCATCGGGGAGCGAGCGTGGAGCCACCTTGAGTCCACCTCCGAAGAACTGACCATTGGCGACGACGACGTTGCACAGGTCACCACGGTAGGTGCCCCCGTCATGGGTGAGCGTCATCCCGACCCTTCGGAACCCGCCCCAGGCGGCGACGATGCCGAGCCGGTAACGCCGCTCCCCGAGACGGGCGGGGAGGCGCCGGGCAGTGCTCGCCACCGCACCGCCGAAGCCGACCTCGGCGATGTTGGCGAAGATCCGCGTCTCCGGTCGACCGTCGCGACCCGTGAGGCGGACTCGGCCCAGGTCGATGCGCGTGGTCGCTGGGCTCGCCAGATGCTGCGCGAGGACCTCGGGTGACCGGTCGAGACCGAACGTGCGGACCAGGTCGCATCCGCTCCCCGCGGACACGACACCGAGGACGGGGTCATCGCCACGGACCGTGCCGCGCTCGGCATCGACCATCCCGTTCACGACCTCGTGGACGGTGCCGTCGCCACCGACGGCCACCAGGTAGCGCCGACCGGACTCGACCGCCTCACGGGCGATCCGCGTGGCGTCGCCCGAACGGCCCGTCCACTCGACGTCAGGGCGGATGCTGAGAGGCTCGAGCGCTGCGACCAGGCGCGCCAGGACATCCTCGGGCCCGTTCCCAGCACGCGGGTTCACGATCACGAGCATGCGGCCGAGCGTGGCGTGCTCCATGCGACTCCCTGCGACCTGCAGAGCCTAAACGCTCGGCTCAGGCGTCGACGATGCCGCGCTGGAGGCTGCGTCGGGCCGCGTCGAACGCGTCACGCCGTGGGCCACTGCTCACGTCGCGCAGCTGCCCGAGCAGGTCGACGACCTGCTTCACGTTGCGCACGAAGTCGCCGCCGGTGACCTCGAGCTCGCCGACCGCCTCCTCGAGGCTCAGTCCGGCCGACCAGCGCACCACCGGGGCGACGAAGCCTGCGTCGAGCTCGCGCATGGGCGCGACCCCGACCTCCTCCTCGATGGCCCGCAGTTCACGCGCGACCTGGTCGATGCGCTCCGCCGCAGTATCGAGCGCTGCGGAGGGAAGGTGATCGGGTGGCAGCACGTCGTCGCGTCGCGGCTCGTGGACGATCAGCGCGGCGATCCCGGCGAGGTCGGACGGTCCGTAGCCGTCGAGGTCTCCCCTCACCAGCAGCTCCGCGACCAGCAGGTCCACGTCGGCGTAGACGCCGGCCAGGACGCGCCCATCCGACGTGACCGTGTCGGCCTCGCGTTCCAGGTAGCCGGTCCGACGCAGGACCTCTGCGAGCAGATGGAACCGTCGCACCAGCGAGCCGGTGCGCTGCTCGATCGAGGCCCGCAGGCGGTCGATCTCGCCGCGTTCGTTGTCGACGACCCGCTGCTGCGTCTCGTGCAGATGGCGGTCGCCGCAGGCATGGCACGGGTGGTCGTTGAGTTCGCGTCGTAGCCCATCGATCCGGGCGCGGTCCGTCGTGCTCATCGCGCTCGCACGGGCGCCACCCTTGCGGCCCTTGCCGCCTCTCGCCGGCTTGCCGCGCTGTCGTGGACCTCGACCGGCTGCGCGCTCGTGATCCGTCAGGTCACGTCGGAGCCGCCAGTAGGACGCCCAGTCGCCCTGCTCGCACTGGGGCGCAGTCGAGCCCTCCCCCGCGTCCGCCTCGAGCTCAGCGAGTCGACGCGCATCGCGGGCGACGTCGGCATCGGTCTCGTACTGGGCGAAGGAGGCGCGCAGCACCTGCTCGGCCCGGGTCGTGTCGTGTCGCCGGAGCAGGTTCACGACCATGTTGTACGAAGGCCGGAACGAGCTGTGCAGCGGATAGCTGCGGGTGCCGACGAGCCCGGCGACCTGACGGAACTCGACGCTGCGCTGGTGCAGCACGACGGCGTGCCCGACCGTGTCGATGCCCCGCCGTCCTGCCCGACCGGTCAGCTGCGTGTACTGCCCCGGGGTGAGCAGCACGTGCCCTTCGCCGTCGTACTTCTCCAACCGCTCGATGACGACGGACCGGGCCGGCATGTTGATCCCGAGCGCGAGCGTCTCGGTCGCGAACACGACCTTGAGCAGCCCCTGCTGGAAGAGCGCCTCGATGATCTCCTTGAACAGCGGCACGAGTCCGGCGTGATGGGCCGCCACCCCGTCCAGCAGCGAGCGCCGCCAGCGGGACAGCCCGAGGACCTCCAGGTCCTCGACCGGGAGCTCCCAGATCCGTTCGTCGACGATCTCCGCGATGCGCAGGCGCTCCTCGTCGGTCGTCAACCGGACGCCCGATTGGCGCAGCTGCGTGACCGCGTCCTCGCAGCCCTGGCGCGAGAACACGAACACGATCGCCGGCAACCAGCCACGTCGCGCGAGCTCGGCGACGACGTCCTCGCGCGACGGCCAGCGAAGCCGGACACCGTCACGGACCCGGCGCCCACGACGGTCGACGACACGGCGACGCGCTCGCTGCTCGAGCATCATCACCTCAGGGTTCGGGACGCCGCCCAAGGCCTGGGAGGCGAGATCACGTTGCTTGGCGGTCGAGCCGCTCCGTGACGTCCGGAAGGTGTCGTACAGGCGGTCGTTGACGAAGTAGTGGTGCCGCAGCGGGACCGGGCGCCGTTCCTCGAGGACCAGCGCGCAGTCGCCACGAACGAGGGCCAGCCACGCACCGAAGTCCTCCGCGTTCGACACGGTCGCGGACAGGGCTGCGAGCCGGACATGGTGCGGAAGCTGGATGATGACCTCCTCCCAGACCGCGCCGCGCTCACGGTCGGCGAGGTAGTGCACCTCGTCGAGCACGACGTAGCGCAGCCGATCGAGCACCGCGTCGCCCTCATAGATCATGTTGCGCAGGATCTCGGTCGTCATCACGACGATGGGCGCACGCCCGTTGATGGAGCGGTCACCGGTGAGCAGCCCCACCCGGTCCTCGCCGTGCCGCGCGCACAGGTCGCGGTACTTCTGGTTCGAGAGGGCCTTGATGGGGGTCGTGTAGAACGTCGTGCCGTTCCCATCGAGCGCGTGAGCGCACGCGAACTCCCCGACCACCGTCTTGCCCGCACCCGTCGGCGCGGCGACGAGCACATCACGGCCGGCGAGCAGATGCTCGATGGCCTCACGCTGGAAGCCGTCGAGCGTGAAGCTCAGCCCAGCACTGAACGCCTCGATCGTCCGCTCCGTCGTGTCACTCATGCGAGCAGCTCGACGAAGGAGGGCAGGCTCGGTGGGACGCCGAGGCGGCGACGCTCGCCACGCAGGTCGTCGACCGAGGCGGCGACGGCGAGCACCGCCTGCTCAGCGCGGAGTCGCAGACGGACGGCCTGCGCGAGCTGTTCGTCCCGGGCGGCGCCAGGAGCGAGCTCACGTGCGCGTGAGATGGCATCGACCGCATCGCGAGAGAGCGTGACCGCCGTGACCGCCTGTCGCTGCACGCCCCGTGCCTCGACCGGCAGATCGACGCCCACGATGCGGACCAGCAGCGTCTCGTGGGCAGCGGACCACACGGCGACGGTCGCCTCGCCGGGGTCGACCTGTTCGGACCGGAACCGGCGCAGTGCGTCCCCGATCGGCGGCGCACCATCACGCCCACCGACCCAGACCGCATCGAGTTCACCGAGCAGCGGGCTGATGGTGCGATCGAACGCGTCAGCCGCCACCGCTCCGTCCGACGATCCCGAGGGGAGCCCGCCGACGGCACCGATGACGGCCGCCAGCAGGATGGCGATGAGGACACGGGTCCGCCGCCGGCGCGGATCGTCGAGCCGGAGGAAGCGCGGAACGGAGGGACGAGGCACCCTGAGGTTCATGCGGTCACCGAGCACGGCGTCGGCGCAGGCGCTCGATCGACCAGGCGAGCACGATGGCGAGCTCGTAGAACAGGATCATCGGGCCTGCGACCAGCGCCAGCGAGACCGCATCGACGGTCGGCGTGATGATGGCGGCCGCCACGACATTGATGACGATCGCATAGCGGCGGAAGCGCCGCATGCCCTCCGACGTGATCACCCCGGCGAGCGCGAGGAACACGAGCACCAGCGGCAGCTCGAACACGAGCCCGAACGCCAGACCCATCGCGAGCAGGAACGACAGGTACTCGCGTGCACCGAGCAGCGGGCGGATCGACTCACCACCGAGCGTCAGCAGGATGCTGAGCCCGCGCGGGATGACCCAGGTCGCGAAGACGATGCCTGCAGCGAACATGAGCTGACTCAGCAGCACGAACGGCAGGGCATACCGACGCTCGCGGCGGGTCAGACCGGGCGTGATGAAGCGCCAGAGCTGATACAGGAGCACCGGCCCGCCGACGACGACCCCGGCGACGAAAGCGGTGCGGAGCCTGACGATGAACGGGTCGAGCGGTCCGAGCACGATCAGGTCGCACCCGTCCGCAGCGTCGATAGCGGCGCAGTAGGGCCGCAACAGGAGGTCGACCGCCTGAGGGAAGAGCGCGTAGCCGATCACCGTTCCGAGCAGGACCGCTCCGGCCGCGCGGACCAGGCGTGTACGGAACTCCCGGAGATGCTCAGCGAGCGGCATCTCGCCGCGGCGACGACGGCCACCCGGACCGACACCGCCACTGGGGACCGGTCCGACCCCGGTCACGCCCGGTCGTCGGTCCCGTCGGGGGCGGAGCCGTCGGACTTCTCTGACCCTCCGGGACCGCCCACGTCCTCGGCCGAGACCTTGCGGAACTCCTTGATCGAACGCGCGATCGACCCGGTCAGCTCCGGGAGGCGGCGCGCGCCGAACAGGAGCAGGACGATGAAGAGGATGATGAGGAGCTCAGCCCCACCCGGCATCGTCACGGTGCACGCTCCTTCATCACGTGCCCTTCGGACCGGACGAGCCGGTCGAGGGCTTCCTGTGCCCGGGACCGTACCTGCTCACGCAGATCTTCCGGATGGAGCACCTCTGCCCCACCGGCGGCCATCAGCACGAGCCGGGTGAGCCACTCAGGGCTGCCCGTGCGCAGATGGACGCGGAGGCCGCCGTCGACCTCTTCCGTCGCGTCCGCGCGGACCGCGTCCAGCAGCCACTGCGCTGCCGGTGCCAGACGGAGCTCGACCTCGAGATCGCCCTCAGCGGGCTCGTAGGTCGGGTGCGGCAGCGTGTCCGGGCGCGGTGCGGTGCACGGTCCATCAGCCGTGCCGAGATCCGTCGCGCGGTCGAGCCGGAAGACCCGACCGGCACCCGAGCCCGTATCGAACCCGTGGAGGTACCAGGCGCCCTCGCTGAGCTCGAGCCCCCACGGTTCGACCGTGCGCTCGGCCGCCGTCGTGTCGGCGCGACCGCGGTAGCTGAAACGGACGCGCAGACCGTCGGCGATCGCCCGCCGGACGGTCAGGGCCGCATCGTCCGGTTCCGCATCCAGCACCGTGACCGCGCCTGGGGTCACCCCGAGCGCACGGTGGAGCTTCGCGATGGCGGAACGCAGTGCTGGGACCTCCGATCCGGCGACACGCTCCGCGGCCGTCGCGATGAGCAGCAACCTCAGCGCCTCGTCGGGCGTGGGTCGCATCGGGTAGCGGAGCTCATCGGCCATCGTGACGGACACGCGGTCACCGGCGATCGTGACGTCGAACAGTGCGCCTCCGCCGAGGCCCGGCAAGCCACAGAAGTCGAGGTGCTCGAGCTCCGCGCGGATCGTGGCCTCATCGGTCCCGAACGCCGCCGCGGTCGCAGCCAGGCTCGCACCAGGACGCTCCAGCAACCACGGGATCAGGGTCAGCATCCGCACGACGTCCGGCTGCGGTCGCTGTCGCGTCATCGCTCACCGCCCGCTGCCGCAGGGCCGTGCGCATCGACGACTCGGCGCAGGGCGTGCTCCAGACTGTCGCGAAGCTCCGCGGGCGCGACGACCGCCGCATCCGGCGCGATCCCCAGCAGCCAGGCTCGGTCGCGCAGCGGATCGACGCCGAGCACGGTGAGGCGCCGCGTGTCGTCCGGTCCGCTGCCCTCGTCACGCCCACCGCGAGCTCGCAGTGCCCACTGCCCCTCCACGCCAGCGTCGAACTGCACGTCGACGGTCGGGACCTCCGGCCCCGAGACGACCGTCCCGAGATCGAGATCCTCGGGGACCTCGAAGGCTCCCGCTGGGTCGAGCACCTCCAGCGCACCGCGCATGCGATCGGTCCGGAACCCTCGCGGCCCCTCACGGTCGCGGTCGCGACCGACGAGATACCACGCACGACGACGCCGGACGATCCCGTACGGCTCCACCGTGCGCACGCCACTCCGCCCGTCAGCGGTCCGGTAGCTGAAGCGGACGGCACGCCGTTCGACGATCGCGCTGGCGAAGCTGTCGACATCCGTCACGGGCAGGTCGACACGGGTGGGCGGGGCGTCCAGCGGCGCTGGGTCAGGTGCACGTGCGGCGACCTTGGCGAGCGGCAGCGCCCCTTCCTGCGCGTCGAGCATCTCGACGGCGACGGCCAGCGCCGCGACCTCGTCCGCATCCAGGTCGACCCCGCGCAGCTCGTAGGTCCGTCGATCGATGAGGTACCCGGGATCGTCCATCCCGAAGTCCTGACGCGTCTCGACGGGGATCCCGAGCGTGCGCAGCGTGTCCTTGTCCCGCTCGAACATGCGTCGCGCCGAGGCAGCATCAGCTTGCGGGTAGTACCGCGTCCGCCTGCGGAGCTCATCGAACGTGAGCGGTCGGCGCGTCTCAAGGAGTGCGATCGTCAGGTTCACGAGTCGCTCGACCACCGGCATCGCCATCGACGTCCCCCTCCTGCGCCCCTGTCGTGCCCCAACACTGCTCGGTGCCCCGCGTGCTGCTACGCGTCGACCACCATCTCCTCGATGAGCCGGTCGACCCGGTCATCATCCCAGATGAGCGGGTCCTTGCACATGACCGTCCGCTGCGCCTCCCCGTTGAGCTTCAGGTGCACCCAGTCGACGGTGACGTCGCGGCCCTGCTCCCTGGCCGCCGTGAGGAAGCGGCCACGCAGGCGCGCTCTGGTCCTCGGCGGCTCGTCCATCGCCCGCAGCACGTCCGCCTCTTCGGTCAGCTGGACCATGCGTCCCTGCCGGACGAGCAGGTGATGCAGTCCGCGCTCCGGCGACGTGTCGTGGTAGGCGAGATCGAGCATCCCGACGCTCGGATGCTCGAGCCCCACACCGTTGCGGGCCTGGTAGGCCTCGATGAGCCGCAGCTTCGCGACCCAGTCCAGCTCCCCCTCCAGCGCCATCGGATCGACCGCGAGCGTCTCGAGCACACGCCGCCACTCGGTCACGACGTGCCGCGCGTCGAGGTCGTCGGGGTGCCGATCGGCCAGGAAGCGCTCGACCGCCTCCAGGTAGTGCACCTGCAGTTCGAGCGCAGAGACATCCCGTCCGTCGGCGAGTCGGACCGCTCCGCGGCCGCTCAGGTCGCGGCTCACCTCGCGGATCGCTCGAGTCGCGCTGTCGAGCGACGGGACGTCCAGCGCTCCGCCCTCCTCGACGAGCCGGATGACCAGGTCGCAGGTCGCGACGCGCAACCACGTGACCAGGTCGGACATGTTCGAGTCGCCGACGATGACGTGCAGGCGACGGAACCGCTCCGCGTCGGCGTGCGGCTCGTCGCGGCTGTTGATGACGGGACGTGACCGGGTCGTGGCGGACGAGACACCCTCCCAGATGTGCTCCGCCCGTTGGGAGAGCACGTAGACGGCGCCCCGAGCGGTCAGCAGCAGCTTCCCTGCGCCGGCGAAGATCTGCCGTGTGACGAGGAAGGGCAGCAGCGCGTCCACCAGCGGCTGCAGCTCACCCCGCCGCTCGACCAGGTAGTTCTCGTGCGACCCGTAGGAGTTCCCCGAGAAGTCCGTGTTGTTGCGGAAGATCCGCAGACGACCGGCGATCCCCTCCGCTTCGAGCGATGCCTGTGTCTCTCGGCGAAGATCGTCGAGCATCCGGTCACCGGCCCGCTCGTGGATCACCGCCTCGAGGGCGGATCCGCATTCGGGGGTCGCATACTCCGGGTGGGAGCCGACGTCGAGGTACAGCCGGGCGCCGTTCTCGAGGAAGACGTTCGACGTCCTCCCCCACGAGACCACGTTGCGGAACAGGCGCCGCGCGACCTCCTCGATCGGAAGGCTGCGCCTCCCGTCGACCGTCAGGCTGATCCCGTACTCGGTCTCGAGACCGAAGACCCGCTGCCGCACGTCAGTGCCTGCAGGCTTCCCGAGCCGGAGTGATGCTCACTGCCCGCCCTTCTGGACGTAGCCGCGGACGAACTCCTCCGCGTTCACCTCGAGGACCTGGTCGATCTCGTCGAGCAGGCCGTCGACGTCGTCGAGCAGCGGGCGCGAGGCCCCTGCGCGCGTCGCCGCCGGGGACGGCGGTTCGCCCGCGCCATCACCGCGATCCGGGGCGACCGTTCGCTCGTTCGTCCGTCCCGCCTCGCTCATCTCACGCCTCCGACCGCTCGGTCCCGCAGCGGACGGCATCAGCGCCATCCCTGTCGGGTCGAGCCAGGAGGGTAACGAGCGGCTCGCACCCGGAGGAGGCCTCAGGCCAGCTGCCCCGGCAGTGCCTCACGAACGTCGAGGCGCCGGAGGAGATCCGCGACGTCCGCAGCGCCCTCCAGCGCAGCAGCGGTCAGCGCCCGCGTTCCCAGCCCCGGCTCAGGCATCGGCAGGCGCACGAGGCCCCGACCATCCCCCACATCGAGCACGACGCTGTCCCATCCGGCCGCGACGACCGCCTCAGGGAACCGTCGGACGCACTCGCCGCGGAACCAGGCACGGCTGTCCTCCGGAGGCGTCGTGACCGCGATACCGACCTCATCATCCGTCGTCAGGCGCGGAACACGCCCGGCGGCGACGAGCCGATGGTGCAACCCCTTGTCACGCCGGACATCGTGGAACTGCAGGTCGACCATCCGGACGCGATCGTGCGTCGCCGGAAGCGCATGCCGCGCCCGGTAGGAGTCGATGAGGTCGAGCTTCGTCGCCCAGTCGGCGGTCCCGACGAGCGATGCTGCTCCGTCGCGACCGGCGGCGATCATCGCGGCCCAGTGCTCGACGACGGCATGATCGTCCGGACCTCCCGCCTCTGCGATCCGCGCGCAGCGTTCGAGATGCTCCTCCTGCAGGTCGAGCGCGGTCCAGCGCCGTCCGTCCGACGTGCGGACCGTCGCCCGGAGCGTCGGGTCATGGCTGAGCGTCCGGAACGCCGCGACGGGGTCCTCGAGCTCGAGCGGATCCGGCAGGTCGCCCTGGGCGATCGCGGCGAGCAGCAGCATCATCGAGCCGACCTTCACGAACGTCGCCGTCTCGCTGAGGTTCGCGTCACCGTTGATGACGTGGAGGCGTCGGAACCGTTCGACGTCCGCGTGGGGTTCATCGCGCGTGTTCATGATCGGTCGGCGGACCGTCGTCTCGAGCCCGATCTCGACCTCGAAGAAGTCGGCCCGCTGCGACAGCTGGAACGGAAGCGTCGGATCGTGCTCGGAACCGACCCGTCCGGCTCCGACGAGTACCGGGCGGCTCACGAACATCGGCAGCAGGTGGCGTGTGAGCAATCCGAACGGGACGGAGCGGGGCACCAGGTAGTTCTCGTGCGTGCCGTAGGCAGCACCCTTCCCGTCCGTGTTGTTCTTGTGGACGTGCATGACGCTGCCGTCCGGCAGCGCACGCTCCGCCTGGCGTGCTGCCGCCTCGACGATGCGTTCGCCGGCCACGTCCCAGACGACGAGGTCGCGGGCGTTGGAGCACTCCGGCGTCGCGAACTCCGGATGCGCATGGTCCACGTACAGGCGGGCCCCGTTGGTGAGCACGAGGTTCGCCGGTCCCGACTCCCCCACCATCAGCTCGGGTGGCTCCGGTCGCAGCGGCGTCGAGCGCGCATCACGGTCCGGACGCTCCTCGGTGTAGTCCCAGCCCACCTCGCCACCGGTCAGTTCGCGGTAGGCGGCGACGAGCAGCGACGACGCGCGCACCGGATGGACCTCGTCCGGGCCGGTCACGGCGATGCCGTACTCCGTCTCGACGCCGACGAAACCCACGCTCAGCGGTCCGCTCCTGCGTCCGACCGGCGCGCGCCGACCAGCGGCCGCACGGCGACGATGGGCTCACCCCGCCGCCCGCTGATGCGTGCCCAGTCGTCAGGGTTCGACGTGCTCGGGAGGTCCTCGTTCTCGCGGAACTCCTCGCGGACGGCCTCAGCGATGTCCTTCGGGCCGATGCCGACGGCCTGACCGAGCACCTGGCGCTTGACGGCGCGCCGCTTCGCCCGCGCCACGATGCTCGCGAGCATCGCACCGGAGCTGAAGTGGTGGAAGTGCAGGACCTCGCTGCCTCCGCTGGCGTAGCGCACCTCGAGGAACTCCGAATCCGGGCCATCGTCGTACACCTGTGCCACGGCCAGGTCGATCAGCGCCGCGACCGCTGCAGGGTGGTCGGCGCCGTGCTCGTCCAGCAGCGCCGCATCGAGCGGGAGGTCAGGGGTGAGGGTCAACCGGAGGATCTCGCGAGCGGCGACCCGGTCCGGGCGTTCGATGCGGATCTTCACGTCAAGGCGTCCCGGACGCAGGATCGCCGGGTCGATCATGTCCTCGCGGTTCGAGGCACCGATGACGATCACGTCGCGAAGGCTCTCCACCCCATCGATCTCCGCGAGCAGCTGCGGGACGATCGTCGTCTCGACGTCGGTGGAGATCCCGGTCCCACGGGTGCGGAACAACGCCTCCATCTCATCGAAGAAGACGACGACGGGGTAGCCCTCACGCGAACGCTCGCGCGCACGCTGGAAGATGAGTCGGATCTGACGTTCCGTCTCTCCGACGTACTTGTTCAGGAGCTCCGGTCCCTTGACGCTGAGGAAGTGGCTGCGCGCTGGCGCGTCCGGGTCACCAGCGGCACGCCGTGCGAGCGAGCTCGCGACCGCCTTCGCGATCATCGTCTTCCCGCAGCCCGGAGGGCCGTAGAGCAGGATGCCCTTGGGCGCCTCGAGCGCGTAGCGCTGATACAGGTCCGCATGCAGGTAGGGCAGCTCGATGGCGTCGCGGATGGCCTCGATCTGCGTCCCGAGGCCGCCGATGTCCTCGTAGGCGACGTCCGGGACCTCCTCGAGCACGAGCCGGTCGACCTCGCTGCGCTCGATGCGTTCGCTGGCCGTACCACTGCGCACGTCGACGAGCAGCGTGTCGCCCGCACGGACGCCCCGCTCGCGCGCGCGTGCGGACAGGTGGATGACGCGTTCGTCGTCACCGCGACCGACCACGAGGACACGGCCATCGTCGAGCAGCTCGACGACCGCCATCAGCTCACCACGGTCCTCGAACCGGCCGACACCGACCACCTGGAGCGCGTCGTTGAGCAGCAGCTCCTGGCCGGGCTCGAGCACGTCCTGTCGCGCGTCCTCCGTGGCCACGACCTGCACCTTGCGCCCCTGGACGGTGACGGTCAGTCCACCGTCGGCGCCAGGGCCGAGGTAGGTGCCGAACGTGTGAGGCGGCGCGGACAGCCGCTCGACCTCCGCCTTCAGTTCGGTGATCTGCGCGCGTGCCGAGCGCAGCGTCTCCGCCAGCCGCCCGTTCTGGGCGACCGATGACTCGAGCTCCTGCTGCGCGGCCTGGAGCTGGTCCTCGAGCGCCGTGATCCGCTCAGGAGCGGTACCGACCCGCTCGCGCAGCAGCGCGACTTCCGACTGGAGCAGCGCGATCTCGTCGTCGCTCGGCCGACCCTGGACCGGCCCGCGACCGAACGGGGAACCAGCGTCCCAGCCGTCCTCACCGTCGTCGTCCGGACGCCCTTCGCCCCGTGCGTTCTGCTGTGGCACCTGCACCGTCCTCGGCCGTTTCCCTCAGTCTACGGGGACGCTCCGGCGCCGCTTCCGGGGCAGCAGCGGGCCACCCTCCTCACGGCGTGGGACCCGGCGAGCGCGCGTCAGGAACGCGGTGTGCGCCACCATCCGGTGTGCCGGCCTCACCGCCAGACCGTCGACGTCCCAGCCTCGGACGAGCGTCTCCGAGGTCGCGACGTCGCTGAAGCCGCCGTGCGCCCACAGCGCCTCGGTGATCTCCATGACCTGGGGCACGGACGGCAGATACGTCACGAGGATCCCGCCCGGCGCGAGCGCCGAGACGACACCATCGAGCGCGAGCCACGGCTCCGGCAGGTCGAGCACGACGCGATGCGCGGTGGTCGTCGCGAGCACGTCGGCGACGTCGCCGACCTCGAGCGTCCAGTTGGGGACAGGCCCCCCGTGGAACCGCTCGACGTTGCGCTTGGCATCGATGGCATGGTCCTCGCGCCGCTCGACCGACAGCACCGAACCGGTCGGGCCGACCGCATCGAGCAGCGCGAGGCTCAACGCACCCGACCCTGCACCGGCCTCCACCACGCGCATCCCTGGCCGGATATCGGCCAGCCCGACGATCATCGCCTGATCCTTCGGGTAGACGACCTGGGCGCCGCGCTGCATCTTGAGCACGAAGTCCTCACGGGTCGGGCGCAGCGCGATGATCTCGACACCCTTGGGCGTCGCGACCGATGTCCCCTCCGGTGCGCCGATGAGCGCGTCATGCTCGAGCGCCCCCGCATGCGAATGCCACGTGGAGCCGACGGTGAGGACGATGAGCGAGCGGCGGCCCTTCTCGTCACGCAGCACGACCAGTTCGCCGTCGCCGAGCGGACTCGGATCACCGGGCACCACCATGCGACCCTGCCCAGCCCCCGTCGCCTTGCCGGCTGCACCACTCATGGGTGACTCGACGGTGACGGCATCGGTCCGCGCACCGGCGTGCGGGGCGGCGTCTGGCTCGGATCGATCCAGACCGAGGGGACCTCTCGCGTGACGAGCTCGCCGACGCGCAGCACGACCGGCTCCCCCCGGACCCCGACGACGAGCTCCTCCCCCTCCACCAGCTCGAGCTCGATGCGTCCTGGCTCGAGCGTCACGCGCAGCGAACGATCGCGGAAGCGCAGCGGGAACGACAGCCCCTTCCAGTCGGAGGGCAGCCGGGGATCGAAGCGGAGCATGCCGCCGTGGTCGCGCATGCCCGCGAAGCCGTACGTGAGCGCCATCCAGACTCCACCGGTCGACGCGATATGCACTCCGTCGACCACGTTGCCACTGACGTCGGCGAGATCCATCAGGAGCGCGTAACGGAAGTACTCCGTCGCGAGCTCCTCGTAGCCGATCTCCGCCGCGAGGATCGACTGGACAGATGCCGACAGCGAGGAGTCACCCGTCGTGAGCGGGTCGTAGTAGTCGAAGTTCCGGCGCTTCTGCTCAGCGGAGAACTCGTCCCCGAGCAGGAACATCGCGAGCACGACGTCGGCCTGCTTGATGACCTGGTGGCGGTAGATGACGAGCGGGTGGTAGTGGAGCAGCAGCGGGTAGTGATCCCCGGGAGTGGACGCGAAGTCCCAGACCTCCTTCGCGAGGAAGGTGTCGTCCTGCGGGTTGATGCCACGGTCCGTGTCGAACGGCACGTACATCGCGTCCGCGCAGCGTCGCCACTGGGCGACCTCGCCATCCTGCAGCTCGAGTCGCCGACGCAACGTCCGGTACGCCTCGGGGTGCTCCTCCGCCAACCACGTCAGGACCTCGGCCGCGTAGCGCAGGTTGCGCCGCGCCATCAGGTTCGTGAACGTGTTGTCGTTCACGACCGTCGTGTACTCGTCCGGGCCCGTCACCCCATGGATGTGGAAGCGGTCATCGAGCGGGTTGATGAAGCCGAGACCGGCCCACATCCGTGCGGTCGAGACGAGGATCTCCGCACCGAGATCGACGAGGATCCCCGTGTCCCCCCGCACGTCGACATAGCGCTTCAGCGCGTACGCGATGTCGGCGTTGATGTGGTACTGCGCCGTCCCTGCCGCGTAGTACGACGAGGCCTCCTCGCCGTTGATGGTGCGCCACGGGAACAGCGCCCCCCGCTCGGACAGCTCCTCGGCGCGCTCCCGGGCCTGCGGCAGCATGGACTCACGGAAGCGCAGCAGGTTGCGCGTGATGCGAGGCTCCGTGTACGTGAGGAACGGCGCCACGTAGATCTCGGTGTCCCAGAAGTAGTGCCCCTCATAGGCCTGCCCGGTGAGCCCCTTCGCCGGGATCCCCGTCGTCTCCGCCCGTGCGGAGGCCTGATGGAGCTGGAACAGGTTCCAGCGCACCGCCTGCTGGAAACGCTCCGGACCGTCGATGCGGACATCGGCGCGCTCCCAGAAGTCCGCGAGCTCTTCGCGCTGCCCGGCCTCGAGCGCATCAGCCCCGAGCGCCTTCGCGCGGTCGAGCGAGCGGAGCCCGCGGTCGACCAGCTCGACCGCCGGGACGTGCCGTGACGTGTGGTACGTGAAGAACTTCTCGATGCGGATCGGGACGCCGGCAGTGGCCTGGGTGCTGAAGACGACCTTGCCGAGATCCTCCGTCCACGACGTCGAGGTGCGCACCTCATCGTCACAGGAGACGCGGTGGTCGACGCCCACGCACATGGTCATTCCGGAGTGCGTGGTCTGGTAGCCCGTGACGAGCCGCAGCTCATCCTCGACGTGCGTGCGGGCGTTCAGGACCCGGTCGATGAAGACACGGGCACGACGCGGGTCGTGCCCGTTCGATCCGATGCGGCGCTCGTCGAGCGCGGTCGAGTCCTGACGGTTGAGGACCTGGGACGAGATCACGACCGGAGCGTCGGCATCGACCTCGACCTCCATCGTGATCACGCCGAGATGACGGTGCTCGAGCGAGACCATGCGCGACGAGCGGACCGTGACGTGCTTGCCGGCGGGCGTCGACCAGACGAGATCCCGCCGCAGCACCCCCTCCCGCATGTCGAGCGAGCGCTGGTACGAGACGATGCGCGCGGTCGGCAGGTAGAGCGGCTCGTCATCGACGTACAGCTTCATGATCGTCACGTCGGGCACGTTGACGATGGTCTGACCGGTGCGAGCGAAGCCGAACGCCTGCTCGGCGTGCACGATCGACCACGTCTCGTGGAACCCGTTCAGGAACGTGCCGGACTCGATCGCGGGACGGGCCTCCTCGACGAGACCACGCACTCCGATGAACCCGTTCGAGAGCGCGAAGATGGTCTCGGCGTTGCCCATCCACTCGTCGGTGAACGAGGTCTCGACGATGCGCCACTCGTCGTCCGGATAGAGGTCCCGGGGTGGGACGCGGAGTCGCCGAGGGATCACGCGCCGTCCAACGGCACGTAGGGCGCCTGGCAGAAGCCGTGGTTGCAGTACCCGCCGGGGTTCTTCGCGAGGTACTGCTGGTGCTCCTCCTCAGCGTGGTAGAGCGCACCGAGCGGCTCGACCGTCGTGGTGATACGCCCCTGACCCGCAGCGTCGAGCAGCTGCTGGTAGCGCGCGACGCTCGCACGCGCGATCCGGTCCTGCTCAGCGGTCGACGTCAGGATGATCGACCGGTACTGCGTCCCGACGTCGTTGCCCTGGCGCATCCCCTGGGTGGGATCGTGCTGCTCCCAGAACGGCGCGAGCACGCGCTCGAAGGTGATGACGGCCGGATCGAAGACGGCCACCGCGACCTCCGCGTGGCCGGTCGCACCGGAGCAGACCTCTCGGTAGCTGGGGTTGGGGGTGTAGCCGCCCGCGTACCCGACGAACGTCGTCGCGACGCCCTCGAGCTGCCACAGGATGCGCTCTGCCCCCCAGAAGCAGCCCATGCCGAGCACGGCCAGCTCATGCCCCTCCGGCCACGGCGACACGATCGACCGGCCGTGCACGAAGTGTGCCCCCGAGAGACGGACCGGCTCGTCGCGACCCGGGAGCGCCTCGTCAGGGCCGACGACCTTCGTCGTCTGCCGGCCGAGTCCGAACATCATGCGTCCCGGAGCTGGCGCAGGACGTAGGGCAGGATCCCACCGTGACGGAAGTACTCCGCCTCGCCCGGCGTGTCGATCCGTACGCGGGCCTCGAAGGCGATGGTGCTGCCGTCGGGGCGGAGCGCACTGACGCTGACCGTGTCGGGCACCGCGTCCGCGATGCCGTCGATGCCGTGGATCTCCAGCACCTCTTCCCCACTGAGGCCGAGCGAAGCTGCGTCCTGCCCATCAGGGAACTCGAGCGGGAGGACGCCCATCCCGATCAGGTTCGACCGGTGGATGCGCTCGAACGAGCGTGCGATCACGGCCCGGACACCGAGCATCGCGGTGCCCTTCGCCGCCCAGTCCCGCGAGGACCCTGAGCCGTACTCGGCGCCAGCGAGGACGACCAGCGGGACGCCAGCTGCGCGAGCGCGCTCGGAGGCGGCATGGATGCTGACCACTGAGCCGTCACCGAGCAGGTCCCGCGTGAACCCACCCTCGACACCGGGGACCATGGCGTTGCGCAGACGGATGTTCGCGAACGTTCCGCGCACCATCACCTCATGGTTCCCGCGCCGCGAGCCGTACGAGTTGAAGTCGCCGACGGAGACGCCGTGCGCGGCGAGGTACTCCCCCGCCGGGCTGTCGACCTTGATGCTGCCGGCCGGCGAGATGTGATCGGTCGTGACCGAGTCCCCGAGGATCGCGAGCACCCGGGCGCCGTCGATATCGCCGGGAGCGACCGGCTCCGCCGTCATGCCGTCGAAGAAGGAGGGCCGACGGATGTAGGTCGAGCCGTCGTCCCACGCGAACGTGCCACCGGCCGGCGTGGGCAGCGACTGCCAGCGCTCGTCACCGTCGAACACCGAGGCGTATGACCGGGTGAACATGTCGCTCTCCAGCGATGCCGCGATGACCTCCTCGACCTCGCTGGGTGTCGGCCACAGGTCGCGCAGGTAGACCGGCTCCCCGGCCTCGTCGTGGCCGAGCGGCTCGGTGTACAGGTCGATGTCCATCGTGCCCGCGAGCGCGTAGGCGACCACGAGCGGTGGCGACGCGAGATAGTTCATCCGCACGTCGGGGTTGATGCGACCCTCGAAGTTCCGGTTCCCGCTCAGCACCGAGACGACCGAGAGGTCGTGCGCGTGGACGGCCTGGCTGATCTCGGGGATGATCGGCCCCGAGTTCCCGATGCACGTCGTGCAGCCGAAGCCGACGAGGTTGAACCCGAGCTTGTCGAGGTAGGGGATGAGCCCGGCCCGCTGGTAGTAGTCCATCACCACGCGCGACCCGGGGGCGAGCGTCGTCTTCACCCACGGCTTCGTCGTGAGGCCACGCTCCACGGCGCGCTTCGCCAGCAGCCCCGCACCGATCATCACGGACGGGTTCGACGTGTTCGTGCACGACGTGATCGCCGCGATCGTCACGGCGCCGTCGCTGAGCGCGATCTCCTCACCGCTGCTGAGGGTGACGTCGACGGTCCGCGGCGTCGCCGGCCCGGACGCGGCGAGCGCCTCGCGGAAGCGCGGCTGGGCACTGCGCAGCGGCACACGGTCCTGGGGACGACGCGGTCCGGCGAGCGACGGCTCGACGGTGGACAGGTCGAGCGACAGGTCGGCCGAGTAGGCCCGCCGCTGGGACGGGTCGTGCCAGAACCCCTGCTCCTTCGCGTAGGCCTCGACGAGTCGGACCTGCTCCTCGTCGCGACCGGTGAAGCGGAGGTAGCGCAGGGTCTCCTCGTCGACGGGGAACACGGCGATCGTGGAGCCGTACTCCGGCGCCATGTTGCCGATGGTCGCTCGGTTCGCGAGCGGAACGGCCGCGATGCCCGACCCGTGGAACTCGACGAAGTTCCCGACGACGCCGTGCTCACGCAGCCGCTCGGTGATGGTGAGCACGAGATCGGTCGCGGTCGTGCCCTCCGGCAGCTCACCCGTCAACTCGAACCCGACGACCTTCGGGACGAGCATGGAGACGGGCTGACCGAGCATCGCAGCCTCGGCCTCGATGCCGCCGACGCCCCAGCCCACGACGCCCAGACCGTTGACCATCGTCGTGTGCGAGTCGGTGCCGACGAGCGTGTCGGGGTAGGCACGCAGTCGACCGTCGCGCTCGTCGGTGAACACGACACGGGCGAGGTGCTCGAGGTTGACCTGGTGGACGATGCCCATCCCCGGCGGGACGACACGGAGCTTCTCGAACGCCCCCTGCCCCCAGCGCAGGAACTGGTAGCGCTCGAGGTTGCGTGCGTACTCGAGGTCGATGTTGAGCCCCAGCGCCTCGGGCGATCCGAACGCCTCGGCGACGACGGAGTGGTCGATGACGAGCTCAGCAGGCACGAGCGGATCGATGCGCGACGGGTCGCCACCGAGCTGGACCATCGCCTCGCGCATGGCGGCGAGGTCCACGACGGCGGGGACACCCGTGAAGTCCTGCAGCAGCACACGGGCAGGCGTGAACCCGATCTCACGTTCGGGCACGGCCTGCGGGTCCCACGATGCGATGGCCTCGGCATGCTCCGGGAGGACGCTGCGTCCGTCCTCGTTGCGCAGCACGTTCTCGAGCAGGATCCTGAGGCTGTAGGGCAGGCGATCGGAGCCCGGGACCGCATCGAGGCGGTTGATGTCGTAGGCGCGGCCGCCGACCGTCAGCGTCGCGCGACTCCCGTGGCTGTCCATGTCCGCTCCTCCCCCGGGGCGCCGCGGATGACGACTCCCGAGTACGGACGGACCTTACCCGACAGGCGCTAGCGTCCCTCCTGAGCGACTTCCCGCCCGGTACGACGCAGGGCGGACGTCCCGACCCGAACCGACCCGCACGGAACCGACCCGAACCGACCATCGCTCCGGAGGCCCTCATGCCGAGACTCGTCCTCGTCCGCCACGGTCAGTCACTGTGGAACCTCCAGAACCGGTTCACCGGCTGGGTCGATGTGCCGCTGACGGCGACCGGTGAGGACGAGGCGCGTCGCGCCGGTGAGCGCCTGCGCGGCACGACCTTCGACGTGGCCTATACGTCCGCCCTGTCACGCGCTCAGGAGACCCTGCGCCTCATCGTGGAGACGTCCGGGATCGAGGTGCCGATCATCCGCGACGCTGCGCTCAACGAGCGCGACTACGGTGATCTCGCAGGACTCGACAAGGCGGCGACCGCGGCCCGATACGGCGCGGAGCAGGTGCACATCTGGCGGCGCTCCTTCGACATCGCTCCGCCCGGCGGCGAGTCGCTCAAGGACACGGCGGCCCGGACGCTCCCGTTCTTCGAACGTGCCGTGCTCGAGGATGTCCGAGCGGGACGCGACGTGCTCGTGGTCGCCCACGGCAACTCGAACCGTTCGATCGTGATGCGGCTCGACGGTCTCGACGAGGACGCGGTCACCAGCCTCGAGATCGCGACCGGTGTCCCCCTCGTCTACGAGCTCGACTCGACGGGCGCGGTCCTGTCCAAGGACGTGCTGCTCTGAACGTGCCGGACGCTGGTGCGGGTCAGGACCCGCGCGTGACGGACCTGCTCGAGCGCTTCATCGGTCATCAGGCGATCGACGCGGCAGAGCTCGCGGCGATCGATCACCTCCGGCGCTTCGTGACCGTCTCGCCTGCCCCGTTCGCCCGCACGACCCTGCCGGTCCATGTGACCGCCTCGGCGGTCGTCCTCGATCCGGCCCGCGGCCTCGTGCTCCTTCACCTGCATCGCCGGCTCGGCCGGTGGCTGCAGCCTGGCGGTCACGTCGAGGTGGACGAGCGACCGGAGGACGCCGCGCTGCGGGAGACGCTGGAGGAGACGGCGGTCGCCGTTCGGCATCCGTCCTCCGGACCGGTCGTGGTCCATCTCGACGAGCACCCGGGTCCTGACGGACATCTCCACCTGGACCTGCGGTATCTGCTGCTCGGGGACGCGGACGCACCGCCGGTCGGCGTCGGCGAGACCACGGGACGCGGTGATGGTCCGACGCTGCGCTGGGAGGATCCTGACGGCGTCCGCGCGCACGCCGACCCCTCGCTCGCTCGCGCCGTCGCCGCCCTGCACCTTCGGACCGGAACCATCGGCCTCGAGTGAGCGGACGTCAGATCGCGAACAGGCGAGGCGCGAGCTCCTCCTCGCCGCGGAGCAGCGCGAGGTCGACCTCCACCCAGCCGATACCGCGGGACTCTGCGAGCACCCGGGCCTGCGGCTTCACCGTCGTGGCGGCGAGGATGCCGCGCACCGGCGCGAGCTGCGGATCGCGCTGCATCCGCTCGAGATAGCGCGTCAACTGCTCGACCCCATCGATCTCTCCGATGCGCTTGATCTCGATGGCGACCGATCCGCCGTCCGCATCGCGGCACAGGATGTCGACCGGACCGATATCGGTACGGAACTCGCGCGTCACGGTCGTCAGCCCCCGCTCGATGTGGTCGGGATGATCGGCGAGGAGCAGCTGCAGCTCGCGCTCGATGCCGTCCATCGTCAGCCCGCGTTCGGTGTCGAGCGGGACGTGAAGATCCTCGAGGACCTCCTCGAGCAGGATCTCGAGCCGCTCCCCCGACGGGTTCGTCACGACCCAACGGTCCTCGAGCTCGGTGACCGTGTTCGGCGCGTTCATCCAGTTCAGCGGCTTGTAGGCACCGATGTCGGCGTGGATGGCGACACAGCCATCGGCCTTGACCATGATGAGCCGGACCCCCGACGTGAGCGTCGAGGAGAGGCGACCGGAATAGGTCGCGGAGCAACGAGCGATGACCATGCGCACGGGGCGGACCCTACTCGCCACGGCGCTCGCGGCGTCGCGGTCCACCTCGCGTAGGCTCCGCCTCCCTTCTCCACGACCCCTCCCGAGGTCCAGATGTCGCTCTCCGTCGGCCTCGTCGGCCTGCCCAACGTCGGCAAGTCGACGCTCTTCAACGCCCTGTCCCGCGCGGGCGCGGAGGCGGCGAACTTCCCCTTCTGCACGATCGAACCCAACGTCGGTGTCGTCCCCGTCCCCGACTCGCGGCTCGACACGCTCGCAGGGCTCGCGTCCTCCGCACGGATCGTGCCGACCGCGATGCGTTTCGTCGACATCGCGGGCCTCGTCGAGGGCGCGTCGCGCGGTGAGGGGCTCGGGAACCAGTTCCTCGCGCACATCCGTGAGGTCGATGCCATCTGCCACGTCGTGCGCTGCTTCGAGGACCCTGACGTCATCCACGTCCGCGGCGGTGTCGATCCGCTCGGCGACATCGAGATCGTCGAGACGGAGCTGCTGCTCAAGGATCTCGACACGGTCGCGAAGCGAGTCGAGCGCAGCCGGCGCGCTGCACGCAGCGGCGACAAGGCGTTGCAGCGCGAGGTCGAGCTCGTCGCCGAGCTGGCCGCTCACCTGGAGGCCGGCGAGGCTGCGCGCACCTGGCGTGGCGATCTCGACCCTGCGGTGCGACGCGAGCTCTCGCTGCTGACCGATAAGCCGGTGCTGTACGCGGCGAACGTGGCCGAGGACGAGCTCGTCGACGGCAACGCGGCGAGCGCAGCGGTCGTCGCCCTCGCCGCCGAGCGTGGCGACGGTGCGGTGCTCGTGTCCGCACGGGTCGAGGCGGAGCTCGCCGAGCTCGAGGAGGAGGAACGGGCGGAGTACCTCGAGTCGCTCGGCGTCACGTCCTCCGGACTCGAGCGACTGATCGCGACGGCCTACCGCCTGCTCGGGCTGATCACCTTCCTCACCGTCGGTCCGACCGAGGCCAGGGCGTGGACGGTGCCCGACGGCGCGACGGCTCCGGAGGCCGCCGGGACGATCCACACGGACTTCGAGCGCGGCTTCATCAAGGCCGAGGTGATCGCCTACGACGACTACGTCACCGGTGGTGGCGAGTCCGGCGCACGCGAGGCCGGCCGACTGCGCATCGAGGGCCGCGAGTACCGCGTCGCCGACGGGGACGTCATCCACTTCCGCCACAACGTCTGACCCGCAGCGTCAGGTGCTGGCGCGCAGCTCCCGATCGATCAGGTCGAGCAGCTGCTGTGCTCGGACCCGGGACGTCGACCGCTCACGGAGCGCGAGCGGTGTCGCTGCGCGGAGATGCAGGTCACGCGAGCCGTCATCACGACCGGAGGCGATGACGATCTCCAGATCGAGCGGGACTCGCAGCACGGCCGACCGGATGACCGCATGCACCGATGCATCATCACGCTCGAGGACCCGCGCACGAGGGACGCGCGCGAGCACCGTGAGCACCGCCTGCAGCGCGACCTTCGTCGATCCCGCGAAGGGCAGCGGTTCGATGCGACGGGTCGGGTCGGTCAATGGCGCCTGGCTCGACACACAGGAGCCGCGACCGCACGGTCGGAGCCGATGAACATCGATCACCGCGACCTGCTCCCGGCCACATCCGGACGCGTGTAAAGACCCTCGATCACACTGGCGTAGCGCTCCATCACGACGTGCCGGCGGACCGAGAGCTTCTGGCTGAGCTCGACCCCGACGACGAAGTCCTTCGGCAGGATCCGGAAGGCACGGATGGACTCGGCCCGCGAGACCAACGCGTTCGCGGCGTCGATCGCCGACTGCAGCGTCTCGAGGAGCGCAGGATCATCGATGAGATCCGCGAGCGCGGCGCCCTCACGCCCGGTCTCCGTCGCCCAGCGGGCGTACGCCTCCGGCTCGAGCGTGAGGAGCGCCCCGATGAACGGTCGCCCGTCCCCGACGGCGACGGCCTGGCTGACGAGCGGGTGCGCACGGACCGCGTCCTCGAGCACGTTCGGGGCCACGTTCTTCCCGGCCGCGGTGACGATGATCTCCTTCTTCCGTCCGGTGATCGTGAGGAACCCCTCACCATCGAGCCGGCCGAGGTCCCCGGTGCGGAACCAGCCGTCAGCGCTGAGCACCGCGGCGGTCGCCTCCGCATCACCGTGGTAGCCCGAGAACACGTGGGGGCCGGCGAGCTCCACCTCGCCGTCATCCGCGATACGGACCGCGGCGCCGGGGAGCGGCTTGCCGACCGTTCCGATGCGCTGTGCCCCCGGACGGTTGATGGTCGCTCCGGCCGACGTCTCGGTCAGGCCGTAGCCCTCGAGCACCGTCACCCCGATGCCGTTGAAGAAGTGCCCGAGCCGTTCGCCGAGGGCAGCACCGCCGGAGATCGCATGCGTCGCGCGTCCTCCGAGCGCCTCCCTGAGCCGCCGGTAGACGAGCCGGTCGAGCACCGCATGGGCCGCGCGCGTGCGCGGCGTGATCCGTCCCGCTTCACGCTCGCGCGAGAACCGTTCCGCCGTGGCGACGGCAGCGTCGAAGATGCGCCCACGCCCGGATTCGACAGCGCGCTGCCGGGCGCCGTCGTGGACCTTCTGGAACACTCGCGGCACCGCCAGGATGAAGTCCGGACGCAGCAGCGGCAGCTCCTCGGTGAGTGCGGGGATACCGGTCGAGTAGCCGATGACGACGCCCGCACGGACGCAGGTGACCTGGATGACGCGCGCGAAGATGTGCGCGAGCGGAAGGAACAGCAGGGTCCTGCGACCCGGCGTGAGGAACGTGCTCCCGGCCTCGGCGACCTGGACCGCGTCCCACAGGAGGTTGCGGTGGGTGAGGATGCAACCCTTGGGGCTGCCGGTGGTGCCCGAGGTGTAGACGAGCGTGGCGACGTCGTGCTGCCGGACGGCCGCAGCCCGCGACTTCAGCTCCGCAGGGAGGACCGCCTCACCGAATTCCTTCAGGGCCTCCAACCCCTGCTCCTCGATCACGAGGACACGCTCGCAGGCCGGGGTGCGACCCGCGACGCTGCGCTGCAGCGTCGCGAGTCGCGCGTCCTCGCTCATGAGGAGCTTCGCCCCGGAGTCCGACAGGATCCAGGCGATCTGCTCCGCGGACGACGTCTCGTAGAGCGGCACCGTCACCGCACCGACCATCCAGATTGCGTAGTCCAGCAGCGTGAACTCCACGCGCGTCGAGCTGTGGACGGCGACCCGGTCCCCTGGGCCGATGCCGGCACCGATCAGCCCGCGGGCCAGCTCCTCGACCTCAGCAGCGAACCAACGGGCGGGCCGATCGGTGAAGCCATCAGCGCCACGCACGGCGACGACCGGACGGTCGGGCACCGCGTCCCGCAGGTGTGCGATCACCGACGCCAGCGTCTCGGTCGGGTCGAGCGGTGCCTCACCGGACGCTCGGTACTCACGTCGCGTCGCGTGCGGATCGTTCGCCATGGCTCCCCCGGACCGGTGCGTACCGGCTCCTCGAGGCTACCAACGGCCCTGCGCCGATAGCCTCGCGCGGTCATGCAGAAGACCGCAGCCGTTCGTTCTGCGGACCGTCGACGACCTGGAGCTGCGCGATGTCCGGCACCGCGAACCTGACCCGCGACGAGGCGGAGGCGCGCGCTGCGCTGCTCGACGTCCCTCGCACCGTCGTCGAGCTCGACCTGTCGCACGACGACGGCTCCGCTGAGATCCGGAGCTTCCGGTCGCGCAGCACGGTGCATCTGGTGCTGCGCGAGGCGGGATCGACGTTCCTCGATCTCGACGCCGTGTCCGTCGAGAGGATCGCTGTCGACGGTCTGGAGCGGCCGACCGAGGCCTTCACCGGGTCGCGCGTCCTCCTCAGCGACCTCTCCGCCGGCGAGCACGTCGTCGAGATCGACGCGACCATGCGCTACAGCCGCGACGGCCGGGGACTGCACCGCTTCGTCGATCCCACCGACGGCATCGTCTACCTCCACAGCCAGTTCGAACCGTTCCACGCCTTGCAGGTCTTCGCCTGCGCGGACCAGCCGGACCTGAAGACCGTCTTCGAGCTGCGTGTCGACGCACCCGCAGGGTGGGTCGTGGTCTCCAACGAACCGACGGCCGGCGCACCCGCGGACGGGGAGGCGGGGCGCTGGACGTTCGCCCCCACTCCGCGCATCAGCACCTACCTGACGGCGATCGTGGGAGGGGGATACGTCGCGACGGGAGCGAGCTTCGACCGTCCGGACGGCACCAGCGTCCCGCTGCGCCTGTTCGTCCGCCGTTCGTTGGCGGAGCACCTGGAGGCGGACGAGCTCTTCGCGCTCACGCGCGCAGGGCTGGAGTACTTCGAGCGCGTCTTCGACCGCTACCCCTTCACGAAGTACGACCAGCTGTTCGTCCCGGAGTTCTCTGCGGGCGCCATGGAGAACCCCGGCTGCGTGACGTTCACCGAGGCCTACGTCTTCCGCTCCCGCGTCACCGACACGGTGCGCGAGCGTCGGGCGGAGACCGTGCTCCATGAGATGGCCCACATGTGGTTCGGCGATCTCGTGACGATGCGCTGGTGGGACGACCTGTGGCTGAACGAGTCGTTCGCCACCTTCATGTCCGTCCTCGCGATGGTCGAGGGCACGCGCTGGCAGGACGCATGGGTCACGTTCCTCGATGCCGAGAAGTCGTGGGCGAAGTTCCAGGACCAGCTGCCGTCGACCCACCCGATCGCCGACGAGATGCCCGACGTGGAGTCGGTGCACCAGAACTTCGACGGCATCACGTACGCGAAGGGCGCGTCGGTCCTGCGCCAGCTCGTTGCATGGGTCGGGCAGGAGGAGTTCCTCGCCGGATGCCGCGACTACTTCGCCCGCCACGCCTGGGGCAACACGGCGCTCTCGGACTTCCTCGGTGCGCTCGAACGCTCCAGCGGCCGGGAGCTCTCGGCCTGGCGCGATGAGTGGCTGCGCACGACGGGGGTGAACCTTCTCACGCCGGAGATCGAGCTCGCCGACGACGGCACGTACGCGGCGGTCCGCATCCTGCAGTCGGATCCCGCGCCGCTGTGGCGGACCGAGGGCCACACGCCGATCCTGCGTCGCCACCGGCTGGCGGTCGGCGTGTACGACCTCGACGGCGGGAAGCTCGTCCGCCGCGAGCGCGTCGAGCTGGACGTCGAGGGCGCGGTGACCGATGTCACGCAGCTGAGCAGCGTGCCTGCAGGAGACCTGCTGCTGCTCAACGACGATGACCTCACCTTCGCGCGCATCTCGCTCGACGACCGCTCGCTCGCGACCGCGACCGCCCACCTGGCGGACTTCATCGACCCGATGCCGCGAGCGCTCGTGTGGTCGGCCGCATGGGACATGCTGCGCGATGGGCTGCTCCCAGCCAGTCGCTTCGTCGAGCTCGTCATCGGCAACCTCGCGCACGACGAGCAGGTCGGCGTCCTCCAGCGTCTGCTGATGCGCGCGACCGCGGCGGCCGACCGCTACGCGGCGCCGGAGAACCGCGAGCGCCTGCGGTCGGCGCTGCGCGAGCAGGCCCGCGCCGCGCTCGCACGTTGCGAGGCCGGTGGCGACCACCAGCTGGCGTGGTTCCGACACTGGGCCTCGCTCACCTCCGGCGCGGAGGACCTCGCCGTGCTGCGCAAGCTGCTCGATGGCCAGGAGCACTTCCCTGGACTCGCGGTGGACACCGACCTCCGATGGGCGATCGTCGTGGCGCTCGCCCATGCGGGGAGGGCCGATGGCGCACTCATCGATGCGGAACTCGCCCGTGACGACACTGACCTCGGGCAGCGCCAGGCGACGACGGCACGAGCGATCCGTCCGGAGGCCGCAGCGAAGGACTGGGCTCGGGGGCTGCTGCGCGACGACGCGGACCTGTCCCACACGCTCGCCCGTCAACTGTGGTCGGGGTTCGGGCCGCTCGACCAGGTCGATCTCGCGGTCGCCTACCTGGCGGACTTCCCTGCCGACCTGGACCATGTCTGGGCGACGCGCACGCTCGACTTCGCCATCGAGTTCGCCGCCGGCATGTTCCCGCACGCTGCGGTGGACGCGGGTCTGATCGAGATGACCGACGCGATCCTCGCTCGCTCGGATCTGCCGAAGCCACTGCGACGGGTCATCCTCGAGCAGCGCGACACGGTGGTCCGCACCGCCCGGGCACGCATCGCGGACGGCGCCGCGGCGGCCTGACGACCGGCGGGCTGCGGGCTGCGGGCTGCGGACCGTCGAGGGCGTCAGCTCCCGAGGTCGCCGAGCAGCCGCTCAGCGGCGATCTCCGCGCAGGTCCCGCACATCGGGTAGCGCGTGGGGTCACCGTCCGGGCGCCAGCGCTTGCCGCACAGCGCGGTGACGGGCTTTCCCGTGCGCCGATAACGCTCGAGTTCGCGGCGAGCGACGTAGTGCGTGAACCGGTCGTGATCACCATCGTCGATCGACGGAGTCGTGCGCTCCTCCACGTCCACGTCCGGCGTGACGGGAGCTGGACGGACGTCCACGTCCCCCGCGCCGATCGTGCGCATCGGGTCCATCGCGCTCGCCCTCCATGGTCCGTGTCGCACGCCGAACGGCCGTGCTGCATCGGGCTGCCGACGCTACCCGCCTCGCTGGTGGGCAGATCGCCGCGACGGGTACTGCGTCACACGCGCCGGCGGTCCGCGACCGAGTGCCTCCACACGTGGTCGACCGCGTCGTCGAGGGAACGCTTGAGCCCGACCCGGTAGTCCGGGATCTCGGGTTCGAGCCCGAGCTCGTCCCACAGGAGCCGGGGGTCGACCCACAGCGCCATGTTCCAGGCCCGAACCGCGTCGGGCGTGAAGATGTCGGGGGTCTCCAAGCGTGAGCGGACGACGCGCATCAGCGACGTCCCTGCCAGCGCCAACGGTGCAGGCAACCTGATGATGACGAGCCGCGGAAGCAGACGCTGCAGCTCTCCGAGGAAACGGTCCCAGCCCGCAGGATCACGGTCACCGATGCCCCGCGCACCCTCCCACGTCCCCAGCGCCGCTGCGATGAGGACCCGTGCCGCGTCATGGACGTGCAGATGCGAGAACGGTGGCGAGCTCCGACCGGGGACCGCCATGATGCCGCGACGGACGTTCGTGAACAGCTGGTCACCCGCGCCGTAGACGTGCGGGAGGCGGATGCTCGCGACCGAGAGGCCGCGGCGCTCGGCCAGCTCCTGCTCCATCCGCAGCTTGACGCGTCCGTAGTCGATGACGGGTGCCGGCTCCGTGTCCGCCGTCACCGCGTCCGAGGACGGACCATGGACGAGCAGCGACGATCCGAACACGAAGCGCCGCACCCCGGCCACCTCGGCCGCATCGGCCAGTGCCCGTGTCCCGTGGACGAAGGTGGGCTCCAGACGATGGGCCGGCTCGAAGACCGCCCGACCACCGAGGTGGATGACCGCATCGCAGCCCTCGACCGCGTCGAAGAGCGTGTCGGGGACGGTGAGGTCCCCATGGACGGCTTCGACGTCGAGCCCGTCAAGGATGGGCGCTCGGGTCGGACGGTGGACCATGACCCTCGGTCGATGGCCCGCAGCGACGAGCTGACGGGTGACCTCGCTGCCGATGAACCCCGTGGCCCCCGTGACGAGCACCCGCGCGTCGGTCACGTCCGCTCCCCTGTCCGGCGTCATCGTGCCGTACTCACGGACGAGGAAGCACGGGCCGAACGGTCCGGTCGTGCGCGAGGGGGGACTTGAACCCCCAAGGACTTTCGTCCACACGGCCCTCAACCGTGCGCGTCTGCCAGTTCCGCCACTCGCGCGTGACCCGCAGTCCTGCGGTGGACGGAATCCTACCGCCGCGCACACTGACGTCGCGACGCGAGGGAGGTCCGGTCGGGACGCGTTCCGGACGGCAGTTCGGCCGTCCGCTCAGCGCAGCCGCAGCAGCTCAGGCCACCAGCGTCCCGACACGTCGAGCCGGAACCCGATGACGTCGGAGTGCACGACGAGGTCCGGCCGCGACCACAGGAGCGGCACGACCGCCGCCGCGTCGAGCACCGCCCCTTCGACCGCACGGGCCAGGGCCGGGTCCGCCGTGCGCTGGAGCTCATCGAGCAGCGCCACGGTCTCCGGGTCCGCCCATCGGACCCAGTTCTCCGCGGCGCCGGGCCGGAACGCGGGGTCGAGCAGCGTCACCGCCGCCGCCTGGCCACCGATCGCCGCACGGAGCCCGTACCGGAACAGCGGCGCTTCGCCGGCGACGACCGAGCGCACGAGCGCCCCGAGGTCCCTCGACTGCAGGCGGACATCGAGCTCAAGGACCCGCTCGAGATCCGCCGCGATCCGCTCGGCGATCGCGACGTGGCCGTCCCCTCGCGGGTAGGTCAGCGTGACCTGCGGCTCGGACATCCCTTCAGGAAGACCGGCACGCCACTCGCTGATCAGATCCGAGGCGAGCACCGGATCGAAACGGCAGTGCGGACAGTCCGTCGGGACGCCACCCAGCAGTGGAGGCAGGATCGCGTCCGCCGCGTCCACGGCGGCCACACCGAGCTCCTGCGCCATCGCTTCACGGTCGATCGCCGCGGACACGGCCCGCCGCAGGACCGGATCGTCGAAGGGGGCGACGTCGGTCGCGAACCCGTAGGCGTACAGCGTCGCACCGGGCTCCTCGTAGAGCCCACGACCACGCCGACCATCCAGGGCCACGCCGAAACGTTCCCGCGCCTCGCTGCGCTGTCCCGCTGGAATCGCGGTGATCTGCAGCCGCCCGGCCAGGAGGTCCTCCCAGCGCTGCGTCCGATCGGCATCGGCCGCGTAGATCTGGAGCACGAGCGCATCAATGCGCGGCGGCGCCGGGTGTGCGGCGTTCGCCGCCAGTCGGATGAACGCCCCCGGCTCCCGCGGACCGACCATCCGGAACGGACCGTTGCCGACCGGTTCCCGAGCGAATCCCTCCGGATCGCGCCGTGCGGACGCGGGAAGCGGGACGAGTACCGGATCCGTCAGCCGGTGGAGCAGGAGCGGATCGGGGCGGCTGAGCCGGAGCACGAGCTCACGAGGGCCCACCACCTCGATCCCGCCGGCGACGAGCACCTCCTCGACCTCCGCCGCTTCCGCACCGCGCAGCGCCGCGAGCACATCGCTGCGGAACAGCGGCGCACGATCCGGGTCGAGCACCCCGAGCATCGCTGTGACGTGGTCCGACGCCGTGACGGGTGTGCCGTCATGGAAGCGATCGTCTCGGAGCAGGAACCGGTAGGTCAGCCCGTCATCCTCGATCGTCCACGAGCTCGCCGCAGCCGGCACGATCGATCCATCCGGTGCGAGGTCGACCAGTCCGTCGAACAGGGCGCGAACGACGAGTTCGCCCTCGTCGTCGGCCAGATGCCGAGGGTCGATCGAGGCGGGGTCGCGCCCGAGAGCGACTCGGACCGTCGCGGGACCGCGCTCGGGCGCCGCCGTGGACCCGTCCGAGATCGGTGCGCTCGCTCCACCTGGGGTCTCATCGAGTGGGCCGGAACACCCGACGACGAGCAGCAGGCTGAGCGCCGAGGCCGAGCGTGCCGCCAGGCGACGCCGCGACGGCCTCACCGGGTCAGCCCAGGACGAGCAGCGAGACCGAGGTGGTCGCGAACAGCAGGACGGCGACGACCGTGATCCGGTTCAGGTTGCGCTCGGCGACCGCGGAGCCCTGGACCGCGCCACCGATACCGCCACCGAACATGTCGGAGATGCCGCCTCCCTGCCCCCGGTGGAGCAGGATCAGGCCGATGAGGCCGAGCGCGAGCAGCAGGTGCAGCGCGGTGACGACGGCGACGAGCACGATGGACTCCCGTTCAGAGCAGCGGACGACGGTGCGCGGTGGGCAGGGCGCTGGACGTTCCGGACCGAGCGTGGAGTCTACGGCGCTGATGACGACGGTGCCGCACGCGAGCCTGACTCAGCGCGCAGCGATGTCCGGGCCGATCCGGGCCAGCCAGTACACGGTGAGCCGCTCCCCCGCCGCCAGGTCGCCGACCGGTGTCGCCTGCCAGCGGGTGGACACCGCCCCGTCCACGAGGACGATGGGCGCGGGCCGCAGGGTGAGCCCTGGCGTCCTTCCGACGGTCGGACAGCCGGAGTGCCCGGCCGCACAGGCCTGCGCCACCCCGGGGCGGTCCTCGGGTCCGATGAGGTCGGTCGTTCGCACCGTCACGTCCATGCCCGCCGCATCACGCCCGTCGGCCGCATCCGCGACACCGCGATAGACGCTGAAGACGCGACCGACGTCAGGCGTCTGGTCCGCCCCGCCACCCTCCGCTCGCGGGCTGCCCACCAGCACCCCGAGCGCGTCACGCTGGCCCTGCTCCCCGGTCAGCAGCCCCGGCAGGACGACGGCGAGCGCGACGGCCACCAGGCTCACGGCCGCGGCGAGCGCGAGCTCCGTCCGATGCTCGCGTGGGGTCGGCTGGTCCTCTCGCAGCAGGAGCTGGACCCGGTCGACGACGCTGGACGAAGGGACGAGCGCAGCACAGCCGTGCGGGACGCGCCGTGCGCCGCCTGCGAGCTCGACGACCTGGAGGAGCCCGCTCGCGAGTGCGGCCGGGCGTCCGGTCACCTCGACGGCATCCTGGTCGGCCGCTGCCTCGCGCTCGCGGTGGAGCGCACGCACCGCCCACCCGGCACCGGGGACGAAGAAGGCGACGTCGCGCACGACCGCGACGGCCCACGCGACGAGGTTGTCCCGTCGGGCGACATGCGCGAGCTCGTGCGCGATGACCCCTTCCAGTTCCTCCGCGTCGAGCCGCTGGAGCGCAGCCGAGTCCAACAGGAGGATGGGGTCACGAACACCGAGCACGGCAGCGCCACCGATGGCACCGTCGACGACGAGCACGCGCGGCGGGGTGATCGACAGGGTGCGCGCCAGCCGGAGCACGATCGCGGCGACCCGCGGTTCTGCCGGTCCCGCGGCGTCGAGGACGGAGCGACGGAATGCCGACGCACGCGCGATGCGCAGTCCGAGCAGCAGGCTGCAGACCGCGGCCCAGGTCCCCACGATGACCGGTGCCATCGGGGCGAAGTCGAGGTAGCGGTCGGCGACAGGGAGCGCGAGCGCGCCGGATCCGACCGTGGAGGGCACGAGCAGTGCGGGAAGTCCGAGGTCACCACTCGAGAGCAGCACGACAGCAGCGGCGACGACGAACGGTGAGGCCGCGAGGACCGAACGCGCTCGCGGTGAGCGGAGGTCCCATGCCGACACGATGCGCAGCAGGACCAGCGCGAGTCCCAGCGCCAGCGCGAGACGCAGCGCGACAGACTCGAGCGGGAACGCCAGCAGCAGTCCGGACGGCATAGGACTCCTCAGGACTCCTGAGCCCTGCGACGCGCGACCGCGTCGCGGAGCTGGTCCAGGGTGACGTCATCGAGCTCGTCGACGACGTCCGCCAGGTAGGCGACGGCGGGCTCGGGGTAGCGCTCGAGCAGCCAGGTCAAGACGTCGCCGACCGCACCGCGCGCGTACTGATCGCGGCTGACGACGGGCCGGTAGCGGTGCGCCAGGTCCGCCGTGTCCCGCAGCAGCATGCCCTTGCGGGCGAGCCGGGACATGGTCGTCATCACGGTGGTGTAGGCGATCTCTCGACCCGCCGCGAGCTCCGCGTGGACGTCACGGACCGTCACGTCACGCATCCGCCACACCACGTCCATGACATCCTGCTCGAGGGGTCCGAGCAGGGTCTCGAGACTGGCACTCCGTCGACTCATCGGGCGATCTCCCGGAAGGGGCTCGACGCCTCCGGACCGACCGGAGCTGACCCCACCTGCGGTCGAGCGTAGCCCTGGGTCGGACCCGACGCGCGGATCACGAGAACCGTCCGCGGGAGCTCGCCGATCAGAGCTCGCGACGGTGCCCGACGATGAGGGCGAAGTCCTCGGCGGACAGGCTCGCACCACCGACGAGCACCCCGTCGACGTCGTCCAGCACCATCAGGCTGCGGATGTTGGCTGGCTTCACGCTGCCCCCGTAGAGGATGCGGATCCCACCGGCGCGCTCCGCCCCGTAGCGCTCGACCAGCGCGGCGCGGATGGCAGCGGCAATGTCCTGCGCGTCCGTCGGGGTGGCCGTCCGTCCGGTCCCGATGGCCCAGACCGGCTCGTACGCGATGACCAGATCCTCGTCCGCGGCCGGTTCGACCGCCTCGAGGCTCCCGCGGACCTGAGCGAGGACGACCTCCTCGGCCTGCCCGCTCTCGCGCGCCTGCTCCCCCTCGCCGACGCAGACGATCGCACGCAGCCCACCAGCGAGCGCCGCACGGGCCTTGCGGGCGACGAGTGCGTCGTCCTCCGCATGGTGCAACCGCCGCTCGGAGTGCCCGACGATCGCGTAGCGGACGTCGAGGCGCGCGAGCATCGGGACCGAGACGTCACCGGTGTGCGCACCCTCGACGTCGGGATGGCAGTCCTGTGCCCCGAGCACGACGGCCATCCGGTCGGACTGGATGAGCGTCTGGAGCGAGCGGAGCGCCGTGAACGGGGGGCAGACGACGACCTCCTGCTCGTCGGTGTCCTCCTCGCTGAGGTGGTAGGCCAGCCGCTGGAGCAGCTGGATCGCCTCGAGGTGGTCGCGGTGCATCTTCCAGTTGCCCACGATCAGGGGGGTGCGGTCGCTCAACGGGGTCTCCTCGGGAGGCGGGGTCAGGCAGGACGCGGGGTCGTGCGGAGCGCTTCGACACCGGGGAGCTCGCGCCCTTCGAGCAGCTCGAGCGATGCCCCACCACCGGTCGAGATGTGGTCGATGCGATCGTCGAGGCCCATCGCCCGCACCGCAGCGGCCGAGTCCCCGCCACCGACCACGGTGAACGCTGCGCTCCGGGCCATCGCCTCGGCGACGGTGCGGGTCCCCGACGCGTAGGCCGGCCACTCCGACACGCCCATCGGCCCGTTCCAGAACACGGCGCCAGCCGACAGGACCGCATCGGCGATGCGGGCTGCGGAGCGGGGGCCGATGTCGAGACTCATGCGGTCGTCGGGCATCGCCTCGACGTCGACGACGAGCGGTTCAGCGTCGCGCGAGAACTCAGCGGCGACGACGAGGTCGATCGGCAGCAGGACCTCGACACCACGGGCACGCGCCGCGGCGACCAGCGCGGCGACGGTCTCCGCGCGATCGGCCTCGACCCGTGAGATGCCGATGGGCCGGCCCTCAGCCAGCTGGAAGGTGGTCGCCATGGCGCCGCCGACCGCGAGCACGTCCACACGCTCGAGCAGCCGTTCGAGCACCACCAGCTTGTCGCTCACCTTCGCGCCACCGAGCACGGCCACGTATGGCTGGGCGGGTGCATCGCGAAGACCACCGAGCACCTCGAGCTCGCGCTCGAGCAGCAGACCCGCGGCACCGGGCAGCAGAGCCGGGACACCGGAGATCGACGCGTGCGCGCGGTGCGCGGCACCGAACGCGTCGTCGACGTAGCGCTCGGCGAGCGATGCCAGCCGTGCCGCCAGCTCCGGATCGCCCTGCGTCTCGCCCGGCTCCCAGCGCAGGTTCTCGAGCAGCAGCACCTCGCCAGGCACGAGGGCTGCCGCACGGGCGCGCGCGTCCTCCCCCGCCACGTCGGACGCGAGCTGCACGGGACGCCCGAGGAGCGTCGAGAGCCGGTCCGCGACCGGCCGCAGCGACGTCCCGGCATCTCCCGGACCGCTCGGTCGTCCGAGGTGCGAGCACACGACGATCGCTGCACCTCGTTCGAGCAGGTCGCGCAGCGTCGGCAGCGAGGCCGAGATCCGCAGGTCGTCCGCGACCTCACCGGAGCGCAGCGGCACGTTCAGGTCGGAACGCACCAGCACGGTCCGACCGGCGACGTCGAGGTCCGCGAGCCGCGGGACCCCGTCGAGCAGCGGGACGGTCACAGCCTGCCGGCGACCAGCGCGGTGAGCTGGGCGAGCCGCACCGAGTAGCCCCACTCGTTGTCGTACCAGCCGAGGACCTTGACGAGCCGGCCGCTCGCCATGGTCGCCAGCGAGTCGAACACGCAGGAGTGGGGGTTGCCGACGATGTCGATCGAGACGATCGGGTCCTCGCAGTACTCGAGGATGCCCTTGAGCGGCCCCTCAGCGGCCGCCTTCATCGCCGCGTTGATCTCCTCAGCGGTCACCTCGCGCTCGAGGAGGAGCGACAGGTCGGTGACCGAGCCGTCCGGGATCGGCACACGCAGCGCCATGCCGTCGAGGCGCCCCTTGAGCTCCGGGAGCGCGAGCGCGGCAGCCTTCGCGGCACCGGTGGTGGTGGGGATGATCGACACGGCCGCGGCACGCGCCCGACGAAGGTCCTCGTGCGGCGCGTCGTGGATGCGCTGGTCCCCCGTGTAGGCATGGACGGTCGTCATGAGCCCCTGAGCGATGCCGAACGACTCGTGCAGGACCTTGGCCATCGGGACGACCGAGTTCGTCGTGCAGGACGCGTTCGAGATGACGTGATGCTGCTCCGGGTCGTAGTCACCCTCGTTCGCCCCCATCA
>LFIK01000109.1_pt1 | contig 52969 bp, 46 predicted proteins | sample 643401 | NCBI WGS metagenome assembly LFIK01 (sample SAMN03777447, study PRJNA286221) | soda lake metagenome | biome: soda lake; feature: Kulunda steppe; material: water; isolation source: sample T5-Br brine of Lake Tanatar-5 | place: Russia: Kulunda steppe | collected 2010-07
CGGCGCGCTCGGCGCGCTCATCCCGCCTAGCGTGCCCTTCATCTTCTACGGTCTTCTTGCAAGGGTCTCCATCGGCGATCTGTTTCTGGCCGGTGTCCTGCCCGGCTTGATGCTGGCGGTGTTCTACGGGGTCTATATCGGTGTGCGGTGTCGTCTGCAGCCGCAGATCGGCCCTGCATTGCCCGCCGACAAGCGTTTCACGATCGCCGAGAAGGCGCGGTCGGTGATCAGCATCTGGCCCTTTGCCGTGCTGATCTTCATCGTGCTGGGCGTCATCTGGGGGGGCATCGCCACCCCGGCGGAAGCGGCCGCATTCGGTGCGACCGGGGCCTTCGTGATCAATCTGGTCTATGGCCGACTGACATGGCATGTCCTGCGCGAATCGCTGTCCATGACAATCAAGCTGACCGGCATGGGGCTCTGGATTCTGATCGGCGCGACGATATTTTTGAATGTTTTCAACACCATGGGAAGCCAGGACCTGCTCACGCAGATGGTCCTGGCAATGCCGGGCGGAACCAATGGCATCCTGTTCATCATGATGGTCATCATCATCGTGCTTGGCATGGTCATGGATGATTGGGCCATCATCATGTTGTGCACGCCGCTTTTCGTGCCCATTCTCAACGAGCTGGGCGTCGACAAGCTCTGGTTCGGCGCGATGTTCATCGTCGCGATTCAGATCGCCTATCTGACGCCGCCCTTCGGCTTCGTGCTGTTCTGGCTCAAGGGCGTCCTGCCGAAGGAGGTCAGCATGCGCGACATTTACGGCTCCGTCGGTCCGTTCGTGATGCTTCAGCTGCTTGGGCTGACCCTGCTGTTCCTGTTTCCCGGCATCGCGGTGTGGTTGCCGAACACCCTTGATTGGTGACTGCTGATGCGGGACCCTTCGGGCGGCGCCGCCCAGGCGAAATGCGCCGGACACAGCTGAAGGAAACCGCGGATGATGGAAAACCCGGCGCTGAGCCATGAACACCGGTTGCTGCGCGACCAGATCAGCCGCTTCGTCGCCGAGGAGGTCCGGCCGCACGCCGCGCAATGGGAGGCCGCCGGCCATGTGCCGCGCGACCTGCTGCGACGGATGGGGGCGCTCGGCTTTCTCGGCATTCGTTACCCGGAGGCCTATGGCGGGGCGGAGATGGATTCTCTGGCGACCGTGGTCCTCGCCGAGGAGCTGGGGCGCTCCGGCTTCGGCGGTTTCGCGGTAACGGTGCTGGTGCATACCGACATGGCCTCGCCGCATCTGGCCAATGCCGGCACGCCCGAGCAGTTGGTGCACTACATGCCCGGCGTGATCAGCGGCGAGACCATCACTGCCGTCGCCGTGACCGAACCCGATGCGGGCTCCGATGTCGGCGGCATCCGCAGTCGCGCGCGCCGCGACGGCAATCACTGGGTCATCAACGGGCGCAAGCTCTACATCACCAACGGCGTGCTGGGGGATCTGTATTTCGTGGCGGCGCGCAGCGACCCCGGCGCCAAGGCCTCGCGCGGTACCACCATTTTCATCGTCGAAAAGGGAACCCCCGGCCTGTCCGTGGCAACACAACTCGACAAGTCGGGCTGGTGCAGCTCGGACACCGCCGAGCTCGTCCTTGACGATGTGCGCGTGCCCGCCGCGAATGTGCTGGGCGAGGTCGATCGCGGCTTCTATGCCATCATGCAGAATTTCCAGAACGAACGGCTGGTGCTGGGGGCGCAGGCGATGGGCGAGGCCATGCGCGCGCTGGAGATCACGCTGCAATATGTCAAGGAGCGCAAGGCCTTCGGCGCCACGCTGTGGGACCGCGAGGCGATCCGCCAGGTTCTGGCCGGGCGCTGGGCCGAGGTCGCGGCGGCGCGCGCGCTGGTCTATCAGACCGCGCAGCAAATCGATGCGGGTGTGGATTGCGTGCGCGAGGTGTCGGCCATCAAGGCGCTGTGCGGCGATCTGGTCAACAAGGTGATGTATGATTGCCAGCAGTTTCATGGCGGATTCGGGTACATGCGGGGCACCGAGATCGAGCGCATGGTCCGCGACGCGCGTGTGCAGGCGATCGGCGGCGGCGCGACCGAAGTGATGCGCGAAGAGATTGCGAAGCGGCTATGACCGGCCCGCTGTCGGGTCTGCGTGTCGTCGAGGTGGCCAGCCTCGGTCCCGGCCCCTTCGCGGCGATGATGCTGGCCGATCACGGCGCCGATGTGGTCCGGATCGAGCGGCCCGGTGTCCCGCCGCTGTTCGAGCCCGCGCATGACATGACGCTGCGCGGCCGTGCCGGGGTGATGGCGCTCGATCTGAGGGATACGGATCAGCGGGCGGTGTTCCTGGATCAGTGCCGTGGGGCCGATGCCCTGATCGAAGGTTTTCGCCCCGGTGTCATGGAGCGGCTGCAGCTCGGGCCCGATCAGGTAATGGCGGTCAATCCGCGTCTTGTCTACGGGCGCATGACCGGATGGGGCCAGTCCGGGCCGCTGGCCCCGCGCGCCGGGCATGATATCAACTATATCGCCCTGTCGGGGGCGCTGTTCACCTATGGCGCCGAGTCCGGGCCGCCGGTGCCGCCGGTGAATGCCGTGGCCGATTTCGGCGGGGGCGGCATGATGCTGGCTTTCGGGTTGCTCGCGCGGATCGTGGCGGCGCAGCGCACGGGCCGCGGTGCGGTGGTCGATTGCGCGATGGTCGATGGTGCGGCGCTGCTGCAGGCCAGCGTGTGGACGTTGCGGGCGATGGGGCGCTGGCAGGAGGCGCGGGCCAGCAATCTGCTCGACGGTGGGGCGCCCTTCTATCGCTGCTACGCCACGGCGGAGGGGCGGCACATGGCCGTCGGCGCGATCGAGGCGCCGTTCTGGGCCGCGCTGCTCGACGGGCTGGGGCTGGCCGATGACCCGTCGATGGAGCGCCAGCAAGATGCCGCGCGCTGGCCGGAGATGACGCAGCGCATCGCGCAGGTCTTTGCCACGCGGGACATGGCGTTCTGGACGGCGCATTTCGAGGACGCAGATGCATGCGTCACGCCGGTGCTCACCCCGTCCGAGGCGGCGCGCCATCCCCATGCCGAGGCACGCGACGCCTTCACATGGACCGAGCAGGCGCCCTTTCCCGGTCCAGCCCCGCGCTGAACCCTGCGCCTGCCACCCTCATGCGGACTGCCTGCGGGCGCGCCACAGCGTGAAGAGCCCGGCGGCGATCACGACCACCGCGCCGAACGCCACGTTCAGCCGCAGCACATCGCCGAATACCGTAAAGCCCAGCGCGGCGGCAAAGACGAGCTGGAGATAGGCAAAGGGCTGCACTGCGCTGGCCTCGGCAACCTCATAGCACTTGATCAAAAGCCAATGAGCCAGCACCGCGGTGCAGCACAGCAGCGCCATCCACGCCCAATCCCCGGCGGTCATGGGCTCCCAGAACCAGATGCCGACAAGCGTCATCGCCACCGCCCCGGTGGTGCCGGTCCAGAAGAAGCTGACCGCGGCCGTGTCCAGCCGCGCGACATACCGGGTCAGCAGCCCGTAAAGCGCGAACATGAAGGCGGCGAGCAGCGGCAACAGGGCGGCGGGGTGGAACACGCCGTAACCCGGCTGCAGGATGATCAGCACCCCGACGAAGCCGATCGCGATCGCGATCCAGCGCCGCCAGCCGACGGATTCGCCCAGAACCGGCCCCGACAACGCCGCGATCAGCAACGGATAGGCGATGAAGATGGCGTGGCTTTCGATGAGGCCCAGATAGGTGAAACCCAGCACCATCACGCAGACTTCGGCGGCCAGAAGCACCCCGCGAAAGGCCTGCACCCAGGGTTGGCGCGTCGCGGCGGCGTGGCGGATGCCGCCGGCCTGGCGCACCGCGAGCGCGATGACGAAGGCGGCGAAGAACCAGTAACGGATCATGATGACCATGAGCACGTTGTAGTTCTCGGCCAGATGGCGCGAGATCCCGTCCTGCATGGCGAATACGAATGTGGTCGCCACCATCAGCCAGATGCCGAGGCGCGTATTCTGTTCGATCATGGCAGGTTTCCCATGCTCATGTGACGCTTGCGGCCAAAGCCCGCCCCGCGCCGCACCTCGAAACCCGCGTCGGACAGTGCGCGGCGCACATGGCCGGCGGCGGTATAGGTCGCGAAGCTGCCGCCAGGCGCGGTGTGGCGGGCGACCTCGCGCATCAACTGCGCGTTCCACAGTTCCGGGTTCCGGGCGGGGGCAAAGCCGTCCAGGAACCAGGCATCCGCCATTCCGTCCCAGTGCGGCACCGTCTGCCGGGCATCGCCTTCGATCACATGCAGCCGGACCCCGCCCAGATCGAACCGGCGCGCCCCGTTCTCCCATGCGGCGATGAAGGGGGCGGCCTCGGTGCCCAGCGCCTCGAAGGGCGCGAGCGCATGCGCGATCTGCGCCGCGCTCAGCGGGAACGCCTCGAAGCCGGTATAGCGCAGGGTGCCGCCGATGCCGCTGGCACGCCATTCCAGCAGCGCGGCCAGCATGTTGAGCCCGGTGCCGAAGCCCAGCTCGGCGATGTGAAACCCGTCGCGCAGCCGCTCGGGCAGCGCGTTGCCGCGCACGAAGACATGCCGCGCTTCTGCCAGCCCGTCGGCGCGCGAGTAATACGGATCGTCGAAGCGGGTGGAGACAGGCACCTGCCCATCGGCCCATTCGATCGTCGCCATCTGGTCCATGTCTGCCCGATGCCCTAGAAATCGGCGCAACAATGGGCAAGCGGGCGGGGAATGACAATGGCGCGGGTCACGGTTTTCGGCGCCGGAATATTCGGTCTTTGCGTCGCCTTTTCCTGCCTGCGGCGAGGGGCGCATCTGCGCGTGGTGGAGCCGCGCGCGCCCGGCGCCGGGGCCAGCGGCGGGCTGGTCGGCGCCCTGGCGCCCCATGTGCCCGAGAACTGGAATGCCAAGAAGGCGTTTCAACTGCGCAGCCTCCTGCGCGCGGCGTCCTTCTGGGACGAGGTCGCGCGCCTTTCGGGCCGCGACCCCGGCTATGCGCGCATCGGCCGGCTGCAACCGCTGGCCGATGAGGCGGCGGTGACGCGCGCGCGGGCCCGCCGGGCGGGGGCGGCTGCGCATTGGCCGGGCTGGGCGTGCTGGGAGGTGGTCGCGGAGCCCTCCGGCTGGGCTCCGGTTTCGCCGTCGGGGTTGTGGGTCCATGATACGCTGTCGGCGCGGCTGCACCCGGCACGGGCGATCGAGGCGCTTGCCGGGGCTGTGCGCGCGCTGGGCGGCGAGATCGTGCCCCGCGACACCGCCGGCGCGGATGGCCCGGTCGTCTGGGCCACCGGGCATGAGGGGCTGGCCGCGATGTCGAAAGGCCTGGCGCGCCGGGTCGGCACCGGGGTCAAGGGGCAGGCGCTGCTTGTGGCTCATGATGCGCGGGGGGCGCCGCAGATCCAGGCCGAAGGGCTGCATGTCGTGCCGCATGCCGACGGCACTGTGGCAATCGGCTCCACCAGCGAACGCGAGTTCGACGCGCCGGATACGGTCGATGCGCAGCTCGATGTGCTGCATGGGCGCGCCGTGGAAGTCTGCCCGGCGCTGGCGGGCGCGCCGGTGTTGCGGCGCTGGGCCGGGGTGCGCCCGCGGGCGCGTACACGCGCACCGATGCTGGGCCCATGGCCAGGCCGGCCCGGTCATTACGTCGCCAATGGCGGCTTCAAGATCGGCTTCGGTGTCGCGCCCGAGATCGGCGAGGTCATGGCCGATCTCATCCTCTACGGGCATGACGCGATCCCCGAGGGGTTCCGCGTCGAGGACAATCTGTGACCGGGCGGCGCTTCAGGCGATGGTGATATGGTTCGACAGATTGGCGAGGTCGTCGTAGTCGGTCAGGATGATGCGGTCCCCCTGGCCGAAGCGTAACCATGCGTGCCCACCGGCGTTGAGCGATCCCTTCTCCGCGACGACTTCTGCGGCCGTCAGATTGCCGTCCCACAGATCCGAGTTCAGCACCAGCATGTCGCCGTCATCCGGATCGAAGTCGCGGACAAGGGCGAGGTTTCCGCCACGCGCGAAGTGGAATTCATCCGCACCGGCGCCGCCGCGCATGATGTCCATCCCCCCGCCGGCGGTCAGAACGTCGTCGCCGTCGCCACCGACAAGAATGTCGCGCCCTTCATTGCCGAAAAGATGGCTGCCATCGTCCCCGGCGACGAGGATATCGTCCCCCGTGCCGGCCCACAGCGAGTCGTCGCCGGACCCCGCGTAGATCCGGTCATCGCCGGCCCCGCCGTACAGTTCATTGTCACCGGTGAAGACGCGCAGAACGTTGTCGCCCTCATGCGCGACCAGCGTGTCATTGCCCGCGCCGCCGCGCAGCAGGTCGTCGCCGGTGCCCGCGACCAGGCTGTCGCCCGAGCCGTTGCCGGCCAGCAGCATGTTGTCGCCTTCATTGGCGATCAGCGTGTCGTTGCCCGAGCCCCCGCGCAGGCGGTCATCTCCGGCCCCGCCTTCCAGCAGGTTGTCCCCGCCCCAGCCGAAGAGCGTGTCGTTCCCGGCACCGGCGAAGAGCTGGTCATCGCCGAGCGGACCGCCGGCGATGAAGTCATTGCCTCGCCCGCCATGAACGACGCTGTCGCCGTTGCTGGTGCGCACCCAGTTGTCACCATCCCCCAGGATCACGTTGCGGAACTGGGTGGTGAAATCCGCCCAGTGCGTGCCGTCCACCGTCAGGCTGCCATTGTTGTGGACCCGCAATTCGACATCCCCGGTCACGGCCGCCAGGTTGAGCCAGTCACCGCGGATGAAGTCTGCCCCGATTTCGGTACGTCCGGGATCGGCGGCGGCGAGCTCGAGAAAATCGTCGGTGAAGTGGAAGACCTTGCCACCGGCCGCCGCCGACCCGTGGAAGTTGAGCGCGAAATCGTTAAGCACACCAGAACTGGTCAGGTTCGGTTCGGCATCGACCAGCCGCAGCGTCCACTCGCCCTCGCTGGACATGCCGCGCGCCGCCTCGACGCCGAAGGTCCAGTCGATCTCCAGATCGGAGCTGTGCACACCATACTGGTTGAAAAGCTGGAATTCCGTGCCGTCGGGCGCGACCAGCCAGATCTGCAGATCCTCGGCCCAGCTGTAGTCGATATCGATATCGACACCGATCCATTCGATCCGCATGTCCTGCGTTACGTCGATCGTCGCCTCGACCGTCGTCCCCTGGTCGAGCGCGACCGGCAACCCGCCCGCGTCATAGGAAAAGGACAGCTCGTTGTCGCTGGTCTTCGCCGCGCCGGGCAGGTGCTCCCAGGCTTCGGCCATGCGCACCGCGGCATGGGCGTTCACCAGCCCGTAACCATAGGACAGGTGGAAGCTCGCCCCGCCGCCATTCCAGTTATCGGCGCCGTTGGCAAACCAGTCGCCTTGTTCATCGCCCTCTCCCGGATCGCCGTAGGTCGAGCCCGTTTGCGACGACGACATGGCAAGGATGTTGTGCACGTCGCGCCACCCCAGATCGGGGTTCGCCTCCAGCATCAGCGAGACGACCCCCGACACCACCGGCGTGGCGGCCGAGGTGCCGCCGAACGTCACCCTGTACCCGTCGTCATTGGTCGTGGTCATCCCCGTCACCGGGGCCGAGAGCAGGACCGCGACCCCGAAATTCGAGTAGCTCTCTATGTCGCCGCTGAAATCGGTCGCGGCGACATTCACGGCGTGTTGTGACGCCCCCTGTGCGCGGCCATTGGCATCCTGCGCGAATTGCAGGGTTCCGCCTTCGCTGTGCCCGTTGCCGGCGGATTGCAGGGTGATGCTGCCCAGCCCGTCGCGGCCCGTTTCGGCGAGGTTGGCATAGGCGTCGGTACGAAAACTCTGCGAGAGCGATTCACCATCAGACCAGAATCGGGAGCTGTGACTTCCGTAGCTGTGGTTGGTGACATCGAAATTCTGTGCCCCCCAGGCAAGCGCGTCCTCGCGATACGTATTCGACAGGAAGCCCATCATGTTGACGCCGGTCATCGTCACGCCGTGCGCGACCCCGACGCCGCCTTCTCCATTGTCTGCCTCGGCGCCGATTATTCCGGCCACCGAGGTGCCGTGCGAGCCGGTGCCAGGCCGATCCTCATCATCATCGGGAAAGCGCAGCGATGTGTCGTAATTGGCCTGCAGGTCTTCGTGTTCATGATCGACCGGCTGATCGTAGACACCCACATTGACGCCCTGCCCGGTGTATTCCGACCAGATCCGTTCCATTCCGGCAACTCCCAGCGTCCCGCCGATCAGGTCGAAATGCCACTGTTGGTTGGGATAACTCGGGTCATTGAACATGATCTGGTCCCTGTATTTGCTTCGTGTTGTCCCGTCCGTGTCGGCCCCGTCCTGACGCAGCGGGGCGCGCGGCCGCGCTCGAGGCCATCCCGATGCGGCCAATGCGCAGACGCCACCGATCTCACCAAAACGTGCTAATCAATTTTACTGATTCGCGCCAGCCCAGCGTGCCCGATGGGGTACCGCAAGCCCCACCTGTCAAGCGCTGCGGGCAGAACCGACCTGCGCTGTCACGCGATGGTGATGTGGTCCTCCAGCAGGCCGAGATCGGTGAACCCGTAAAGCACGACCCGATCCCCTTGCCCGAAGGTCATCACCGTATTGCCGCCGGCATTGACGCTGGCATGGTCGGCCACGACCTGCGCCGCCGTCTTGGTGCCCGGCCAGAGCCATCTGCTCAGCACGAGCTCGTCGCCGTCGGACGGGGCAAAGTCGTTGATGACGGCGATATCGCCGCCGCGTTCGAACACGAAGCTGTCGGCCCCGCCGCCGCCGAACAGGACATCCAGGCCCGGCCCCGCGATCAGGGTGTCATCGCCCGGCCCACCGACGAGTCGGTCATCCCCCGACCCGGCGACCATGCGCGTGCCCCGCGCGCCGGCGACCAGCAGGTCGTCGCCCGACCCGCCGACCAGCGTGTCCGCCCCGTCGAGGCCGCGCATGCGGTTGTTGCCCTCGATGCCGCGCAACAGATCGTTGCCGGTGCCGGCGCGCATCGTGTCGTTGCCCGCCCCGCCGAGCAGCAGGTCATCCCCCGTGCCGCCCAGCAGAACATCGCCCGCCGTGCCGCCCTGCAGTGTGTTGTCGCCGAAGCGCGCGATCAGCGGGGCGGAGGCGTCGCCGCCTTGCAGGAGGTCGCCGCCCGCCGCCCACAGCGTGTCATTGCCGGATCCGGCGATCAGGGTGTCGTTACCGGACCCGGCCAGCAGACGGGCGGCCCCGCCGCCGCCTTGCAGCAGGTCGTCGCCCGGCCCGCCGATCAGGGTGTCCATGCCGGTCCCGGCGAAAAGCTCATGATCCCCCTGCAAGACGCGCAACCGGTTGTCGCCGTCGCCGGCCTGCAGCGTGTCCCGGCCCGCGAATGCGATGAGGATGTCGTTCCCGTCGCTGCCGATCAGAAGATTGTCCCCGGTGCCGCTGCGCAATGTGTCGTGGCCTTCTCCGGCCTGCAGCGTGTCGTTGCCCGCCCCGCCGAAAAGTATGTCGCCGCCCGACCCCGCCGCGATGAGCAGGTCATCCCCCGTCCCGGCGCGCAGCGTGTCGTTGCCCGCCCCGCCGACCAGCCTGTCGTCCCCGGTGCCACCGAAGAGCTGCGATCCCTGCGGTCCCGCGCGCAGGATGTTGTCGCCCGCGACAGCGAGCAGCCGGTCCTGTCCGCTGCCACCCTCCAGCAGGTTGTCACCGGGCCCGCCCCGCAGCGTGTTGTCCCCCGTCCCTGCGATCAGCGTGTCGTCGCCGGTCCCCGCGATGAGCCGGTCTCGGCCCTCGCCGCCGAGCAACAGCGCGGTGCCGCTGCCGCCGACAAGAAGATCGTCCTGCGGTCCGGCTTGCAACGTGTCCTCGCCGCGCCCGCCGACAAGTCGGTTCGGCCCCGCCCCGCCGGTCAGCAGGTTGTCGCCGGCAACGGCGCGCAGCGTGTCGTGGCCGTCGCCGCCTTGAAGCAGGTCGTCGCCCGGACCGCCGATCAGCACATTATCCCCGCCCACGCCGAAGACCCGGTCGCCGCCGGGGCGCGCCTGCAGGGTATTGTCGCCGTCATCGCCGATAAGGCCGATCGGCTCGGAAGTGCCGCCGCGCAGTATCCGCGTCCAGACGCCCGCCGGGCCGACATCGCCGGGCTGAACCGGAGCGTTGAGCCAGCGCTCCTGCGTCGCGGCGATATGCAGCGCGTCGAACTGCCCGTCGCCCAGGAACAGCCCGGCGAGCGGCAGATCCCCTCCAAGACCATTGATACCGCCATCCAGATCCCCGGAAAGCCACTCGATCTGCCCGTATCGGAACGTCACATCGGCATCGCGTCCGCCGGCATGGCTGATCTGGACCTGAAAGGTGTTGGTCAGATCCGTGTTGCGACGAAAGAAGCCGACCTCGTCCCAGGTGATGGTGACCGTGCCATCTTCCTCGTCGATGTCGAGCCAGATCTGCCCGCTTTCCGTGCCCTCGCCGCGCAGGCGGGTGTCCACATCGGCCGCGAAGGGCGCGATCACCGGCCCGGGCGCGCCCAGTATGTCGGCCATGCCGTAACCCGGCAGGGCCCCGCCGAAGGAGACGGTACCGTTGGTGTTGATCCAGACTTCGCCGGCATCGACGGTGGTCGTGCCGAAGCGCAGCCCGTCGGGGAAGATCGCCGACAGATCGTAAGCGGTGCTGCCGTCGTCATTGCGCGGCACGGCCACGGTCCCGAACCCCTGCGGTCCGCCGAGGTCGTCGATGATGCTGGTCATGGATGCGCTTCCGGGTTGCGGTTCGGATCGCCGCGATGATCCCGCGCATCGGTTAAACTACGGTTTTCGGTTGCTCGGGCGGCCGGGCGGGCGTTGCGCGCAGATGCGGGATGGGGCAGTTTGCGCTGCGGCGTGCGGGGCCGTGCGTGGGGTCGAAGGAGAAAGACGCAATGACCGACATCGCCCGGATCGAACTGGACGGGGTCAGCTTTCGACTCGATGTGCGTGCCGGCGCCGAGCGCGGCACGTCGCGGGATGCGGATTTCGTGCTGGTTAAGACTCCGGGTTTTCTGGAGAAGTATTCTGATATCGCGCAGCGCCGCAGGATCCGGAGCATCGTCGAGATCGGCATGTTCGAGGGCGGCTCGGTCGTGTATTTCGACAAGCTGTTCCGGCCCGAGGCCCTGCTAGGCGTCGATATCCGACGTGACTCCATCCCTGCCCTGGACCGGTACTGCACAGACAATCCGCATGTGCGGACCCTCTATGCGACGTCGCAGGATGACCCGGCCCTGCCCGGCAGGATCACGGAGCATGTCGGCGACGGCATCGACCTGATCGTGGATGACGCGTCGCATCGTTACGCGCCGACGCGCGCCGCCTTCATGAACCTGTTCCCGTTGCTGGCGCCCGGCGGGCTTTACATCATCGAAGACTGGCAGTGGGCGCATCAGCCGGCGCACCAGTCGCCCGATCACCCGTGGTTCGACTCGCCCGCGCTCACCACCTTGATATTCGAGCTTGTCCTCGCAACCTCCAATTCGCGGGCCATCCGCAGCGTAACCGTGCATCCGCAGATGTTCATCATCGAACGGGGCGATGCCAGCCCCGAACGCGAACTTGGCCTGCTGCGCGACGGCAACTGGCCATTGCGCGGGCGGGCCATCCCCGAGTTGTGAGCGTGTGGCCTTCAGGGCCTTGTGGCAACGGCGCGCAGATCCGCCATGAGCTGATCCAGCGCGGCGCTCGATCGTTCATCCGTCAGCCGTCCTGCATCATCGAACTGCTGCGCTGCGTGTCCGACCAGGACTTCGGGGCCCGGCAGCAGCCGCGGCTGGAACGGGTTGAGCGCGAGCCGCATCGCGTATTGCGACCGCGCCCCGCCCGCGCGCCCGGCCGTCGCCGACATGATGGCGACCGGCTTGTCCTTCCAGATGGGCCCCTTCACCCGGCTGAGCCAGTCGAGCGCGTTCTTGAGCACCCCGGATATGGACTGGTTGTATTCGGGCGAAGCGATGATCACGGCATCGGCCGCGCGGATCTGCCCGGCCAGCGTCTCCACCGCCCCGGGCACGCCCGAGGCCGCCTCGAGATCGCCATCGTAAAGCGGAAAGCGCAGGTCGCCGTCGATCGTATGATCCGCGCCGAAACGCGACGCCGCATCCTGCATCAGCTTGCGGTTGAAGGAGTCGGCGCGCAGTGCGCCGCACAGTGTCACGAGGCTGATTTCCGCCATGCTCTGTCGATCCGTTCCTGTTGTTGCGTCCGGCGGCAACCTAACCTCCTGGCCTCGGGGGGCAAGCGCCGGCTTGTCCTCGCCGCGCGGATCGCGCAGGGTCGCCGCTGAACAGGTCAGGAAAGGGCGAGCGATGCGTCACGGCGGACGGATTCTGGTGGACCAATTGCGCCTGCAGGGGGTACGGCGTGTCTTTTCGGTGCCGGGGGAAAGCTTTCTGGCGGCGCTTGACGGGTTGCATGAGAGCGGGATCGAGAACGTGGTCTGCCGGCATGAGGGCGGCGCGGCGATGATGGCTGAGGCGCATGCCAAGCTGACCGGGACACCCGGGGTCGCCTTCGTCACCCGCGGGCCGGGCGCGACCAACGCGGCGAGCGGAATCCATGTCGCGCGTCAGGATTCAACGCCGTTGATCCTGTTCGTGGGGCAGATCGAGCGCGGGCATCGCGACCGCGAGGCGTTTCAGGAGGTGGATTACCGCGCCACCTTCGGCACGCTGGCGAAATGGGCCGCCGAGGTCGATCAGACCGAACGCCTCCCCGAATATGTCAGCCGGGCCTTTCATGTCGCGCAATCCGGGCGTCCCGGCCCGGTGGTCCTCGCGCTGCCCGAAGACATGCTCAGCGCGCACGCCGATGTGTCCGATATCCCGGCGCGCGCGTCGGTTGCACCCAGGGTGAGCGCAACCGCGGTGGATGCGCTCGTCCGGCATCTGGCGCAGGCGCGGCGGCCGCTGGTCATTGCGGGCGGGTTCGCGTGGTCGCAACAGGCGGCGCAGGACCTCGCGACGTTTGCCGAACGCTTCGATCTGCCCGTCGCGGTGACGTTTCGCCGGCAGGACCGCATCGACAACCGGCATCCGCATTATGCAGGCGATCTGGGCGTGGGGATGAATCCCCGGCTTGCGGCGCGCATGGCGGCGGCGGATTGCCTGCTCGTGCTGGGCGCAAGGCTGGGTGACATCGCGACCGGGGGGTATGCACATCCCGATCCCGCCGCGCCGGGGTGCACGATCCTGCATGTGCATCCGGACCCGGACGAGACGGGGCGCGTCTTCCGGCCCGATCTGGCGGTGAACGCGCCGGCGACCGAAGTGGTGCACGCACTGGCGCAGCGCACGCCGGAGAGCCATCCGGCGCGCGCGCAGTGGCGTGAGGCCGCGCGGGCCGAGTACGAGGCCTGGATCACCCCGGTTCAAACGCCGGGCGAGGTGAAGCTGGAGCAGGTGATGACCTGGCTGTCGGACGCGTTGCCGGAGGACGCGATCGCGACGAATGGTGCGGGCAATTACGCGGCGTGGGTGCATCGCTATTTCCGGGCGCGCAGCTATCCGGGGCAGCTCGCGCCGACCTCCGGCAGCATGGGCTACGGATTTCCTGCCGCGATCAGCGCCAAGCTCGAACACCCCGACAGGACCGTCGTCTGTTTCGCGGGCGATGGCTGTTTCCAGATGACGATGAACGAGTTCTCGACGGCCTGTCAGCACGGGGCCGCCGTGATCGTGATCCTGTGCAACAACGGCCGCTACGGCACGATCCGCATGCATCAGGAAAAGACCTATCCGGGGCGCGTCAGCGGCACCGATCTGGCCAACCCGGATTACGCGGCGCTGGCGCGCGCCTATGGCGGCCATGGCGAGACGGTGCTGCGTACGGCCGATTTCGCCGCAGCCTTCGGGCGCGCGCGCGATGCCGGCGTGCCCGCCATTATCGAGCTGCAGCTCGATCCCGAGGCACTGTCCCCGGCGATGACCCTGGCCGCCACGCGCCGCGCGGGTGCGGGTGGCTGACGCGTCAGGCGGAAGGTCCGACCGCGGCCGCGTGGCGGCCCGCCCAGCGCCCGCTGGCCAGCACCGCGGTCAGCAGATAGCCGCCCGTGGGCGCCTCCCAGTCCAGCATCTCGCCCGCGGCGAAGACGCGGGGCAGGGCGCGCAGTTCCAGCCCGTCGGTCAGCGCCGTGCGGCAAATGCCGCCGGCGACCGAGATCGCCTCATCCAGCGGATGAGGCCCCTCCACGGGCAGGGGCAGCGCCTTCACGATGTGCGCCAGCGCGGCCGCTTCGCGCCGCAGCGGGCGGGCGCATTCCTGCATCAGCGCGAGCGGTGCGTCCGCCATCCGCAGCGCCTTGCGCAAGCGGTTCGACGTGCTTTCCCGGGCAGGTCGGGCGGCCAGCCGTGCGGTCAGCGTCGGCGCGTCGAGATCGGGCGCCAGATCCAGCGTCAGTGCAGCGCCCTCACGCAGGACAGGGCCGAGAGCGTAGAGCGCGCCGCCCTCGAGACCGCGCGCGGTGATCACGATCTCGCCACGGGCGCGGCGCCCGCCGGCCTGCAGGACCACATTCTTGACCGGCCGACCGATGACACGGCGCATATGCGGTGACCACGTCATGGCCATCCCCACATTCGCGGGACGAAACGGCGCCATCGCGACGCCGTGGCCGTGCAGGATCGGGGCCCATGCGCCGTCCGACCCCAGCCGCGACCAGCTGGCCCCGCCCAGCGCCAGCACGGTGACCCCGGCGGCGACCGGCAAGCGCCCATCGGGCGTGTCGAACAGATGTGCGTCGCCCTCAAGCCCCTGCCAGCGCCAGCGTGTACGCAGCGACACACCCAGCGTGCCCAGCCGTGCCAGCCAGGCCCGCAGAAGTGGCGATGCCTTCATCGCATGTGGAAAGACGCGCCCCGAGCTGCCGGTGAACACGCTCTGATCCAGCCCTTCCGCCCAGGCCATCACGGCTTGCGGGCCGAAATCCGCCAGCATCGGCGCCAGCCAGTCCGCCGCCGCCTCGTAGTTGGCAAGAAATCGGTCCGCCGGCTCGGATTTCGTCAGGTTCAGCCCCGATTTCCCGGCCATGAGCAGCTTGCGCGCCGGGCTCGGCATGGCATCGGCCAGTGTGACGCGCCGTCCGGCGCGCGCCATCTCCTCGGCGGCCATGAGCCCCGCCGGGCCGGCGCCGATGACCAGCGCGTCGCACTCAGGTGGCGGGCCGGACTTGTCCGTGGCCGTCATCATGTCATCCTTGACCATGCCAGTTTCGCATTACCTGCCGGACCGATGACCCAGACGCCACCGCCCATCTGTCCGTTATGCGGCCGCCCGGTCCCGCCGGACGTCCCGCAAAGCCTGCACCACCTCGTTCCGCGTCTGCGAGGCGGCAAGGGCGGCGCCGTGGTCCTGTTGCATCACATCTGCCACAAGGAAATCCACGCCACCCTCAGCGAGAGCGAGCTCGCCCGTCATTACAACACGGTGGAGGCGTTGCGCAGTCATCCGCGGCTGGCGCGCTTTGCCGAATGGGTGGCGAAGCGCCCGCCGAAGTTCCTGTCGCGGGTGCCGAAACGGCGCGGGCGACGCTGACCTTCACCTGCGGCACATCTGCTTGATTGCGGCGACATGTTCGGGGGTGGCGCCGCGTACATCCTCGACGAGTTCGGCGATGCCGCGCTCCAGCCCCTGGGCATCGCATAATCGGTCAAGCAACCCCCAGGTCAGCGCGTCCTCGGCGTTGATCTTCGCCCCCGCCATCAGCATCAGCTTGGCGCGCGCCGGCCCGACAAGCGCCGTCAGCCGCGACGGATCGGAGGGCTGCGGCAGAAAGCCCAGCCGCATAACCGGATAGAACATCCGCAGCCCGACGACGCCGATGCGCAGGTCGCAGGCCAGCACCATGCCCAGCGCCCCTCCGGCCACCGATCCGTTGAGAGCCGCGACCGTCAGGCAGGGCAGCGCGGCGATACGGGCCGAAAGCGTCTCCCACACCGGGTCGGTGGCCAGCCCGGCCCGCGCCGCGTCCAGATCCGCGCCGGCGCTGAACACCTTGCCGGCTCCGGTCAGTACGACGGCGCGCGCCCTGTCGCGGTCGGCGCGCTCAACGCCCGCGTCGAGCGCCTCGAGCATGTCGCGGGTCAGTGCATTGGCCTTCTCGGGCCGGTCCAGTGTCAGGGTATGCACCCCGTCCGCGCAGCTTTCGCGGATCACGTGCCCAGCCCCACCCGGCGGCGGATCTCCTCGTCGCGCAGCGAGACCTCAGCGCCGCACCAAGGATCGGCATCGCCGCTGCACATCCAGGCGAGGGCCTGTGCCGGCCAGTCCGCGGGGACATGGGTGGACCAGTCGAGCTGACTAACCGGGTTGACGCCGCTCGCGCGGATCGTGGCCTGCATCTCGGTGGCCACCGTGCCCGGGGAAAGCCCCATGATGCGTAGCCCGGCGGCGCGGTTCTCGTGGTCGGCGGCGCGGGTCAGCATGGCCGCGCCGGCCTTCGAGGCGCAATAGGCGCTCCACCCCTCCAGCGGGTGATGCGCCGCCCCCGAACTGACCGTGATGATGGTGCCGCCGCCCTGCGCGCGCATCACCGGGATGGCGGCGCGCATGCCGTGGAAAACGCCCTTGAGGTTGATGTCGATCGCGCGCCCCCAGGCCTGCGGGTCCACCCGGTCCAGCGTGGCGATGGGGTCGATCACCCCAGCATTGTTGATGAGGATGTCGAGGCGTCCGAATTCACGGCGCATCCGCTCGATGGCCGCCGTCACCGCGTCGGGGTCGGCCACATCGCAGGGCAGCGCCAGCCCGCCGGTTTCGCCCGCCAGTGCAGTGACCGCGTCGACAGAGCGCGCCGCGAGTCCGACATGCGCCCCTGCATCGGCGAAAAGCCGCGCTGTCGCCTCGCCGATACCACGGCTGGCCCCGGTTATCAGAACCGACTTGCCTGCGATGGCATGGTCGTGCGTGTTGGTCATAGCGTTGCTCCGTTCTGCGGTTGCGACTCTGCGGTTGCCATGTCGCCGTGATAGACCATGGCGCGGGGATGTGCCACAAATCGCCAGCATGCCGACACCCCCCCTTGACCGTTGATCAAGGCGTGTAGATGCTGCAGCGCAATTTTCCGTTATCAGGGACCGAGGGAGCGACGATGAAATCCTATACACATATGGTCGGCTTTACAGTTGTTGCGACGCTGCTGGGCAGCACCGCCGCGCTGGCGCAGGTGACGCCGACAGAGGTCTGGGAAGGCTGGCAGGAACAGGCCGCCTCGACGGGGGCCAGCCTGGACGCCGACTCGGCCGCAGCGGATGGTTCGGATTTCAGGGCCGAGGGTGTCACCTACAGCGTCACCCAGGACGACATGACGCTGCGCGTGCATATCGACAACGTCCTGTTCGCAGATGCCGGCGATGGCAGCGTGCAGGTTACCTTTGCGGATGATGCGGTGCTCGAGGTGACGGGCGACGACTTCGAAGGCAACATGGCCGGCGTGACCTTCGATATCGCGGCTGCGGACCTGGATATCCGCGCCTCCGGCGCGCCGGAGGCGTTGCGCTACGCCTTCACCGCCCCGCAGGTCGATTTCTCGCTGGCAGAGGTTCTTGGCACCGCGGCCGAAGAATTCGACGGCGAACTCACCATTTCGCTGACGGACCTGGCCGGTGAGCATTTCCGCGAAACGTCCGGCGATCATGCCCTGGAGAGCTTCTTCGAGATGGGCAGCATCGCCATCGATGCAAATGTCTTCAACCCCGAAGGCTCCGAGAGTGTCGTTGCCAAGGGGCAAACCACGGATGTCGGCTTTGTCCTGGTCGGTGAACGGATGGATGCCCTCGATGCCGAGAACGTCGCGGACGCGCTGGCGAGCGGCTTCTCGATGGAGGGCGGCATCGGCCATCGCGGCACCAGCTACGATATCGAATTCTCGGATGATTTCATGGAAGGCAGTCTTGTCCTGTCCTCCTCCGAAGGCGAGGCGAGCTTCGGTTTCGGGGCCGAGGGCCTGTCCTATGAGGGGCGCAGCCTCGAGGGCATGATCAGCCTCGCCGGCACGATGATGCCGCTGCCTGCCGTGAATGTGGATTTCAACGAGATGAGCTTCTCCACCATGGTCCCGGTGGCGGAGTCGGACGCGCCGCAAAGCTTCGGCACCTCCATCCTGATCGACGAGCTGAATGTGGGCGAGGAGATCTGGTCCATGATCGACGCGGGCGGCGCGCTTCCGCGCGAGCCGCTGCGCTTCGTGCTGGATATCGATGGCCTGGCGAACTGGGAAAGCAATATCCTCGATACGGCCGCGCAGGGCCCGCATATGCTGATGATGCAGCCGCCCGCGCAGCTTGGCGAGCTGCATGAGATCAACCTGAAGGAGCTGTCGCTGAGCTTCATCGGGGCCGAGCTGTCGGGGGTAGGGGCCTTTACCTTCGACAACGAGGACCTGACGACCTTCCCCGGAATGCCGCGCCCGACCGGTGATGTTACCTTCACGCTGCGCGGCGCCGAGGCGACGGTTGACCGGCTCGTCTCGCTCGGGGTGATCGGGCAGGAGGACGCGATGGGCGCGATGATGATGATGTCGATGTTCGCGCGTCCCGGCGATGAGGAAGACACGCTGACCTCGACGCTCGAGGTGCGCGAGGACGGCGCAGTCCTGGCCAACGGTCAGCGCATCCAGTGAGGTGTTGCGACCCGGCGCCCGGCGCCGGGGACAAACGCAGATGGACAGGGCCGGGTGCCGAGTGCACCCGGCCCTTTGCATTGATGCGGGGTGTGGCGGGGGCGATGCGCTTGAACCGCAGGGTCCGGCCGTCTAACTGCACGGGGACACAATCGGGGTGACGCGAATGACGCATGATCTGAACGCCGTGACGCAACAGCTACTGTCTGCCGCCCGTGCTGCCGGCGCCGAGGACGCGGATGCCATCGCCGTGGCGGGCACGTCGCTGTCGGTGGATGTCAGGGCTGGCGCGCTGGAGCAGGCGGAACGCTCGGAGGGGGTGGATATCGGTCTGCGCGTCCTGCTGGGCCGGCGCCAGGCCTGCGTTTCGGCTTCGGATCTGCGCGAACAGACCCTTCGGGAGATGGCCGAGCGCGCCGTCGCCATGGCACGCGAGGCGCCCGAGGACCCGAATATCGGGCTGGCCGATGCCGCCGAGCTGGCGCAGCATCGCGATGCGACGGTGCTCGAACTCGATGATCCCGCAGCCGAGCCGGCCGCCGCAGCGCTGGAAGCGGATGCCCGCGCGGCCGAGGCCGCGGCCCTCGCTGTTCCGGGGGTCGCGCAGGTGCAGGCATCGTCGGCCGGATACGGGCGTCAGCAGTTGCATCTGGCCGCGACGAACGGGTTTTCGGGCGGCTATGCGCGCAGTTCGCGCATGACGTCCTGCGTGGCGATCACCGGCGAAGGCACCGCGATGGAGCGCGACGGTTACGGCGAATCCCGGTGCTTTCAGTCCGACCTGCCGGACCCGGCCGAGATCGGGCGCATCGCGGCCGAACGCGCCGTCGCGCGCGCCGGGGCGCGTCGGCCGCGCACCGGGGCCTATCCGGTGGTCTATGACGAGCGCGTGGCCGCCTCGCTGATCGGGCATCTGCTGGCGGCGATCAACGGCACAGCCATCGCGCGCGGCGCAAGCTGGCTGCGCGATGCGCTGGGCACGCAGATCCTGCCCGCCGATCTGACCCTGACCGAGGAACCGCATCGCCCCCGTATCGGCGCGTCGCGCCTGTTCGACGCCGAGGGGCTGGCGACCCGGCGCCGCGATCTTGTCGCCGCGGGGCGGCTCGAAGGCTGGGTCCTCGATCTGGGCACAGCGCGCAAACTGGGGCTGAGCAGCACCGGCAACGCCAGCCGGTCCCCGGGCGCGCCCCCCGCGCCGTCGGTGACCAACGTCACGCTGACGCAGGGTGCGGCGGATCGGGCGGCGCTGTTGCGGCAGATGGGCGACGGGCTGCTGGTCACGGCGATGATGGGCGCGTCGATCAACCCGACGACGGGGGATTATTCGCGCGGGGCGTCGGGCTTCTGGGTCGAGAAGGGTGAAATCGCCTTTCCGGTGAACGAATGCACCATCGCGGGCAATCTGCGCGACATGCTGCGCAGCCTCGTACCGGCCAATGACGCACGCCCGTATCGCAGCCACATGGTGCCCAGCCTGCTGGTCGAGGGGCTGACGATTGCCGGAGAGTGACGATCTCGCCCTGCTGATCGCGGCGGCGCAGGATGCCGGACGCATCGCGGCAGAGCATTTCGGGCGCGAGCCCGCACAATGGGACAAGACGGAAGGGCAGGGCCCGGTCTCGGTCGCCGATATCGAGATCGACCGCGCGCTGCGCGCCGGCCTGTTGCGCGCGCGCCCCGGATTCGGCTGGCTGTCCGAGGAAACGCCGGACGACCCGGCGCGGCTCGGGGTGCGCGATGTGTTCATCGTGGACCCGATCGACGGCACCCGTGCCTTCCTCGCCGGGCAGAAGAGCTTTGCGCATGCTCTCGCGATCGCGCGCGACGGCGCCGTCATTGCCGGGGTGGTGCATCTGCCGATGCTGGGGCTGACCTACAGCGCACGGCGCGGCGCCGGCGCGTGGTTGAATGCGCAGCCGCTGCGCGTGCCTGCGACCGACCGGCTGGGCGGGGCGCGTGTACTGACCGGGCGCGCGCAGCTCGCGACCGGGCTCTGGCCCGGCGGCGTCCCGCCCGTGGTGCCGCATTTTCGCCCTTCGCTGGCATGGCGGCTGTGCCTTGTGGCCGAAGGGAAGTTCGACGCCGCGCTGACGTTGCGCGACACCTGGCATTGGGACACCGCCGCGGCCAGCCTGATCGCCAGCGAGGCGGGCGCCCGCGTCAGCGACCGTTGCGGCCGCGCACTGACCTTCAACGTTGCCCGGCCGATGAGCCGTGGCCTGATCGCGGCACCGCCCGGGCTGCATGCTCAGCTCATCGCGCGCCTGCAGCCGCGCCCGCCGACGTGTCCCTGAGCCGGCACTCGGGGGTTGCCCTTTGTGGCCGCGGGCGTGCCGCGCGTCAGCTTCCGCGGCGAAAGGGAAGCCGGTCGCCAATCGCCCGCGCCAGTCGGACCGAAGCGCGCAGCGGTGCCGTCAGGCGCCATGACCGGGACGCCAGCAAGGCTTCGAGCTGCCGGATAGCCTCGTTCAGATCGTTCTCGACGATCTTCTGGCGAGCCTCCATCTCGGCCAGTGCCTGACGGTTTTCCTTGCGCAGGCGGGTCAGTTCGGCAGTGAGCCGTGCACGTTCGGCTTCGGTCTCGTGCAACCTCGTGCGCAGATCCGCCCGCGCCGCACCTTCCTTTTCGGACCGCTCGGCGAACGCCTTCTGCGCGCGTTGGTGTCGTTCCCGCAGCGCGTCGGTGCTGGCCCGCCAGTCGGCGATCGCCTTTTCGTAGGTGGCGGAGCGCTGGGCGATCACATCCTGCATCCGTGTCTGGCTGTCGCGCAGTTGCGCGATCTGGCCGCGCAGGGTCCTGATCCGCTGGGCATGCGCGGCGGCGCGCTGCTTGCGTTCGGCCGCGAACTGCTCGCGCCGCCGTTCCAGCGCATGTTCGAGTTCGGTGATACGGCGCGCGAGCCTGTCACGCTCGTTCACAAGCCGCCCGCGCTGCGCCTCTCCGCGGGCGCGTTCCATGCAGCGAAGTCGCAGGCCATGCACATGCGCCGCGACCCATTCGGGGGTAACGGTTCTTGGCAGTTCGGCCAGATCGTTGCGCCGGATGTGGTCGGCGAGGCGCGCACATTCCTCGTCGGTGAAATGCGTCAGGTCCTCGACGGAACGAATACCTTCCGTCTCACAGCTTCGCGCGCTTTCAAGCTGTCCGTCCACCCGTCGTTCGCACCAGCTCAGGAAACTGCTGTTAACGCGCGTGATCTGATCCGCGACGTCGGGATGGAGCTGCAATGGGGGACCGCCCAGCTGTGCGAGGTTGCGTATGAAGGCCTCGCGCGATGCCGGATGCCCGAGCCTGTGATCGTCAGGCTGCATGTATCTGCGGTAACAGTAGAGCGCCTTCACGGCCAGACGGGGCAGGCCTTCGTTCACATGATGAATGGTGATGGACCCGGTGTCGATGCCCAACTCCTGCAGAAAATGGCGGACAACATCGCCTTGCGGAAAACGATCGCGATCGAAGGCGCTGACGGTCACATTCTCGGCGCCGACCAGCGCGTCGAGTCGCTCGACGATCATGTTATGGTGGCACGTGAACTGCTGTGCTGCGTCCTGGGCAGAGTCCGTTCCGAAAGGCCGAAACCGAACCTTCAGCGTTTCCTGGAAGGCGGCACGCCAATAGGAGACGGGATCACGCACATAGCACCTGAAGCGCGATGTTCCGTGATGCTCGCGGACTGCTTCGATGAAGTCGCGGCATTCCGCTTCATTGAACTGCGTGATCGCTTCAGCCGACAGCAGCAGCTGCGCATCCGGCGGATGCGCCTGCAGCAGCTGCGCGAAGCGTGCCCGCGCGCGTGTCTGCATCCCCGCCAGGCGACCCGGCTCTCGATGATCGGGCTGAACCGCATTCACCAGCTTGTCGCCCTGCAGGAAGGCCTGACTGACGAATTGCGAGCTGTTCGGCACTCCGGGGTGAATATAGGTCACCGCTCCCAGCGCATCGGCATTGGCGAAAAGCGTCTCCTGAATCGAGGATGACCCCGTCTTGTGAACCCCGAAATGGACCGTCAGCATGAGAGGGAGCCTTCGGCGTTGTGTGCCGTATCTGGTTGCGCCACGTACCCGCCGCGCGCGCGCACCGCTTCGAGCAACTGCGCGGCGAATGCCATGCCATCCACGCCGCGAGGGGGGGCGACACCGCCCCAGGCCGCGAGCCTTTCCAGATCCGACGAGGTCAGGCGGATCAGGCTGTCGAGCGAGCCGACCGCTTCATCGTCGGCCGCGTCCCGATTCCGCTCGGCGGGGTCCGGAACCAGAGGCGACAACCGGGCCGCCGCCCAGTCTTCGAAGGGACTGTGGCGCCGGCGGATCTGTTCGACGAGGTCGCCGCCGAGGCGCAAGCGCGGGCCGTCGATCATCCGCAGCGCATGCAGGAGTGCGCCGAGCGGTTGATCCGGCAGCGGTTCGGTCTCGGCGCGGCGAATCCGGGTGCGATAGGCGTGCAGCGCCCTCACGGCCGTGACGGACAACATCTCGGACCCCTCATGCAGCTTGACCTGGTCCGGGCTGACCCCGATCTCACGCAGGAAATGCCGCGCCACCTCGGCGGGCTGCGTGTCGTGTGGGCCCAGCCGGAACGCGCGCACCCGCGCCGCCCCCACGCGCGTGATCAGGCGGTCGACGATCCGGTAATACGGTTCGTCGCCGCGGGAGGCATCGGCACACGCCGGCAGCGCCTCGGGCGCGATCAGGCGATGCATGAGTGTCCGGAGCCAGCCGATGGCGCATTGGGATTCGGGCGTCGGGATGTAGCCGACGAACTCCACATCGGTCTCGCAATCAGTTGCCGTGTCGATCAGGGTGTCGAGCGCATGCGCCGGAAAGGTGCCTACGCTTTCAGCCGATATGATCCCGGTCGCATCGCCAAGGCTGCGCAGCGCTGCGCGAAACGTGTCCGATGTGGCGTTGTGCGATGCGTGTCCGAGGAAGATCGCGTTCATCGCCCAGCTTCCGTTCACCCTGTCGAATCCGACATATCTGTACCCGCAAAGCGCCTGCGGGTTGCGCGCCAGCGTGTTCTGAATGGCGCCCGCTTCGGTGCCGTGGAGCCCGAAATGCACGATCAACCTGCCGCGTCGGCGTTGTGAAGGGGGGGCGGCGCAATTCTCGCCAAAGGATTCGAGCAGCCGCTGCGCGGCCTCTCGAATGCGCGCCTCGGGTGCCTCGAGGTGCTGTTGCGCCGCGCTGCGCAGCCACCGCGATGCCGCCGGGTCGGTATTCTCCAGATGGGCCGAAATCTGGCCCAGTGCGGAATCCGGCACGGTATCGACCGGGTCACCGCGTTGCGGGGGCAGCGTTTCGGTGAACAGCCTGCCATCCGCTCGCCCCAGGAACTTGCGCGCGATATAGGCGTTCGACGCCGCAAAAACCCTCAGGACATGTGCGCGCCGCGCATGCGTCAGCGTGGCTTGTTCGTGGAATATCAATGCGGTGCTGTCATCCGTGCGCGCGCAGTAATCGGCCAGCGCGTCGTTGAAATGCCCCGATTGCTCCGGTTCGGGCAATACGTTGTTGATCAGCCGCTTGTACTCCAGCGCCGCGTTGTTGAAGCGCGGGTTGGCGTTGGCGCCTTGCGGCACCGTGAAACCATTCATCGACTCGATGCCGAGGACGTTGTGAAGGAAATCCCGCAGCAAGTCGCCGTCCTTGAACTGCGCACGTTCATAAGGGCGCACGACCAGGCGGTCCGCGCCGAGCGCGTCTTCCCAAGGCCAGATCTTCGCCAGATAATCGAACCGGTCGATCTGCCGCTCCAGCACGGTGTCGAGGCTGCGCAGCTGTGTGCCGGCCTTTATCTGCTGATTGTAGCCGGCCATGATGATATTGTCCTGCCGGCGCAGATAGATGCAGACCCTGAGATCGAAATGCGGACGCAGTGCAGCGCAGAATGCGCGCAGCTTCTCCGGCGTGCCCCAGGAAATCAGTTCCGAGGACATCAGGATCCGGGGGGTCGGCGCCTGACTTACCTGCTCGACCCAATCCTGCGGCGCCAGAAAAGTCCAGCCGGCATGTGACAGGAACGGCGGGACATGAGGCGAAACAAGATGATGCGCCCCCGCCACGGCACCGGTCTGCGGATAGGTAACCCCGTGCCTGGCGAGCGCCTCGCGATTGGCCCAGAAGAACTCCTGCAGCGCGGTGGTTCCGGTCTTGCCCATTCCGACATGCAGGATCAGCTCTTTGCGTTGCACGGGTTCAGCAGGCATCGGGGGTGTCACTGTCTATTGGGTCCGCCGCCGATCGCATGAACGACACCAGATCCCGAAGCCCGGTGGACAACGGGATCGAGGGTGCCCATCCCAGCACCCTGCGCGCGCGAGAGATGTCGAGAAAGTTCTGCGGCACATCGAAGCTGCGCCCTTGCAGGTAGCGATGGCGCACGGGGCGCCCCAGCGTTCTGGCGATTTCGCTGACCAGGTGGTTGAGGCTGGTGCCCTGCCCGGAGCCGATATTGATTTCCGTCCCGCTGGCACCGCTTTGCCCGGCACGCAGGAGCGCGGCGGCGACATCGCGTACATGGACGAAGTCGCGCTCGACGGAGCCGTCACCCCAGATGTCGATCATTCGGTCATTCAGGGCGTTATTGCAGAAGGTCGTCACCGCGCCTTGGGCCTTGGCGATGTTCTGGAACGGGCCGTATGGGTTTGCGATCCGCAGGGAGACGGTCGCGATACCGTGTTGCGTACTGTAAAGTCGCAGGTATTTCTCGATAGCCAGTTTCGAGATGCCATAGGCCGTGATCGGATTGGTCGGGTGGTCCTCGTCGATGGGCGCCCGCAGGGCGTGGCCATAGACCGTGCCCCCCGATGAACAGAAGACTATGCGACGCACACCGGTCGATACCGCCATATCAAGCAGCGCGATCGTACCGAGCAGATTCTCGCGCGCGTCCCGTTCCGGATCGGCCTGCGAGTCGCGCGGCAGCGTCGTCGCGGCGAGATGAAACACCGTGTCCACGCCGAAGAGTGCCTCGCGCAGCAGGGCCGCATCCATGAAACTGCCGCGCCAGTGCGACAGAGCAGTCGCGTTGATCCGGCCGGGCGTGAAGTCGAGGTTGCGCACGGTACACCCCCGCGCCAGCAGGGCCGTGATCAGGTGATGGCCGATGAACCCGCCGCCCCCGGTGACGAGGACCGGGCCGGGAAAGGACGCAACAGCCTGCGGGCACTGCGCGTCCTCGGGCGTGGACGGATCATTCGGCCGCATGGCGTTCTGCAGTCCTGCCGTTTCGGGGCGCGGGGTCCCGCAGCAGCCCCCGATAGGTGACATCATAGCGCGCGCGCATGACTTGCGGATCGAAACGCGCCGACGCTTCGGGAACGCGCGCCCGCAGTTCTTCATACTCTGACCGGTTGGTGGCGAGATGTGCGATCCGCTCGGCGAGGTCGGCGGTCGGGATCGACCAGTTGTCGAGTTCGAACAACACACCGGCCGGCCCCGAGCCCGTTTCCAGCATATAGGGTATCTCGCCGATAGCGCTGGCGAGCACCGGGCAACCGGCATGCAGACAGTCTATGACCACGAGCGGGAAGCTCTCGCCACGGTAGCGCGAAGGAAGGAAACCCATGTCGGAGGACGCAAAATAGGCACGAATGTTCTGGCGGAACCCTTCGAGGCGGACATGGTCGGGCACCCCTTCCTTGCGCAACCTGTCGTGAACGGCGCCGTCGCCGATCAGGATCAGACGGATATCCGCGCCGGACAGATCGCGGGCCATCCCCACCGCCTCTATCGCCTCGGCCCAGCCCTTCTCAGGCATGGCGCGCGCGACCAGCGTGAGCACGAAGGCGCTTTCGGGAATGCCGAGCTCGGCCCGATCGACCGGCGTGACGGGGTAACGTCCGAGTGCGTTGTCGATACGCTCGAGCTCGCCGGGCTGTACAAGCCCGTGGCGCAGAAAGGCGTCGAGATTCTTTTCGGCCGTGTAGATCAGCCTGCCGCTGCGCGCGACGAGCCGGGGCAGAATGCGCTGCAGGTCACGGTCGAGGATGGTTTCGTACATTCCGTGCAAAGTGACAACGGTGCGTGCCGTCGTGTCCTCGGCCAGCAGATCGAGGATCGTGTTGTCTACCCAGGCATGGTGCGAGTGGATGATATCGATGTCGAAGGCGGCCACGATCCCGTTGAGATCCTCGAAATTCGAAACCACCGGTATGTCGCGCGCCAGCATGTCCCGGATTTCGCCATTCTCGGCCTCCTGAGCGCAGTCGAGATAGGTGACGTTATAGCCGGCCGCCTTCATGGTGTTCGCCAGATGGATGGGAAACGTCTCGCCGCCTCCGGCGCAAAAGCCATATCCCACCATCAGCAGGTTCGGAGCCCGTTCCTGCCCGGACAGGGCGATCCGGTCCGTATTGTAGCAGCTCTCGAATGCGGCTGGATCAAAGCCGCCGCGATTGCGTCGCCAGTGTTCCATGAGATCGGTGCGCTGGCTTTCCAGATCGACCGGATCGATCCCGTAATGCCGTGCGGTTGCGCTGGCGACGATCTCGTGTTCGCGGTAATAGTCGTCCCGGGTGTAGGATGCGACCGACGTATTCTGCGGGTGCTGGCGAAAGAAGTTGCGCGCATGTGGCGCATAGGCCATCAGCCCGCCGCGTATCAGGTGGATGTAGAACAGCCAGTCACCGCAGCAGCGCATCGTTTTCCATTGGTCGCTGCCCAGCACATCCAGCCGGTCCATCCGGCGAAACACCGCCGAACTGACATTGGGTACGATATTCCTGACGGCGAAGCCCGAGCGCATGACCTCCGGGGCTGTCGCGACCCATGCATTGTGCCAGCGCGCGGGGTGGAGGTCGGCCAGAAACTCATCCATGCTCCAGACCCGCTGCGTCCCGGATTCGTCCATGAAGTCCGTGGGAACGTATGCCAGTTGCACCGCCGGATTGGCAAAGTATGGCACGAGCACTTCGAGCATGTTCTGCGTGCACCAGTCGTCGCTTTCGGCGATCCAGACAAGGTCGCCGCGCGCCGCCTGAATCCCCTTTTCCCATTGGTGAAAGACGCCGCCCGAGTTTTCTTCGTTGAAGATCATGCGCGTGCGGTCCGCAAATCGGGTGGCGTACTCCTTCAGGATGGCCCGGCTTTCATCTTGCGAGCAGTCATCAAGAAGGATCACCTCGAAATTGCGGTAGCTCTGGCCGAAGATGCTGTCGAGACGCTGGCGCAGATACTGCGCGTGATTGTAATTGGGCACGATCACCGAGACCAGGGGCGCATGCGAGCCGGTCGGTCCCGGGCGCTGAAAGTGATGCTGCAATTCCCGCGCGCTCGAGCTGTTCAGAGGGACATGGTTCATCCCGAGAAGGCGACGATTGCCAGCTTGAAGTATCGGCCACAGCCGCCAGCGTATGCGACTCGCGAGTTCGGGGTTGCGGGCGGCGAGTCGGCGGTAGCCAAGTCTTGCCGCCTGGTTCAGCCGACGCCAGGCGCGGGCAGGTGTCGCGCGCACCGATGCCGCCAGGCTTCCGGCCCTCCGCAGAGGTGCCGTCAGGCGCCAGGATCGCGATGCCAGCAGCGCCTCGCGTTTCGCGATCTCGGCATTCAGCGCGGCCGCGGCGAGGTCCGCTCGCTTGGCCATTTCGGCTTCGAAAGCTGTGACAAGTCGGGCCTGCTCGGCCTCCATCGCGTTGCGCATGCGCGTCCGTTCGGCCTCAGTCGCAGCGACCTGGGCGTTCAGCGCCTCGTTTTCACCCTCCGTGTGCCTGAGGGTTTCGCGCAGCGGTTCGATGACGGCTTCGTAATCGTTGCGCAGGCGATTCTGCTCGGCCTCGGCGTCGTGCTTCTGGCGGGCGAGTTCGGCGTCGAGGTCGTCGATCTGGGCTGCGAGTGCGGCCTTGTCGTGCTCGGCGATGCGCAGGGTTTCACGCAGCGGTTCGATGACGGCGTCGTAATCGTTGCGCAGGCGGTTCTGCTCGGCCTCGGCGTCGTGCTTCTGGCGGGCGAGTTCCTCGTCCAGCGCCGCAAGTTGCGCACCTTGTTCATCAAGGCGGTCGCGCAATTGCTCGGCTGCTCGTGCCGTTTCGCGCCATCGCCATGCCAGCCGGTCGGCTGCCTCGGCCGCAATCTGCATCACTTCCCGGCGCGCGTCCGGCGTTCGATAGATCGCTGCGGCCTGCGCTGCCGCGGTTGCGTCGAAACCTCCGCTCCGCGAATAGCGTTCGAGACTGTCGTGCAGCGCGAAGGCCGTCGGAACCGTCTTTGCGAGCCGGTCCCGCATCTGTCGGTCGGGGCGGCTTCGGTACAGATCCTCGTCGATAAAGGTGGACGTGAAGGTGTCACGCCGATCAGTGTTGACCTGCACCTCCAGAAATCCGGCGATCCGGTCAAGCGTCTGGCGCGGCGCCGACAGCATGGCGGCATGCGCGACGACCAGGTTGCGCGGACAGCCGGAGTCCTGCAGCGCTTGTGCGGCGTGCGTAAGCCAGAGCACCACGCCCTCCGCCGCGTTGCGGCCGATATCGTAGAAATCCGGGTTCGCTTGCTGGCGCAACATTTGCGAGCATGCGGCTTCGGCGGGATCGCGCAGCACATGAATCAGCGCGAGATCCTGCGCATCGTATCCCGCAGCGGACAGAATGCGGTGCCATATGGGAAGAAGGCGACAGATCCTCGGGTCCTTGACAGCGGCCATCGGCGCCGCCGCGAAGAGCCGTCGCAGAAGGGCCGCACCATCGTCGATCAACCCGTCCAGCGTCCCTTCGTCCAGCCCGGCGGCTTGCAGCGCGCGCTCGCACTCGAAGGTCGGGCTGTCCCAACTCGCGCCAAGCACGGACAGCAGGGCGTCGTTGAAGGCCACGATTTCAGGCTGCTCGAAGAATCCACGCGGATTCTCGTCGCTGACCCGATCCTGCGCGATCGCCAGTTCTGCGCCGAGGCTTTGCAGCGCAGCGGCCACCATGGATGTTCCGGACCTGTGCGGCCCGAGACACAGGATCATGCGCGGCGCCATCCCTTCCCTCCCTTGAGCCCGTCCGAGGCGGTCGTCGCGCGGCGCACACACGCCGACGTGACCACACTACGATGGCACTGCGCTGCGGCGCAACATTCGGGGTTCGGCGGAGTGCGGCCGAGTCATTCCAGCCGGCGGCGGCGTGTTGCAAGCAATCTCAGGCGCAGTGCGTTGAGCTTGATGAAGCCCTCCGCGTCCTTCTGATCATAGGCGCCGGCGTCATCCTCGAAGGTGACATGCTCTTCCGAGTAGAGCGAATGTACGGACCAGCGCCCCACCGTGCGGGCCAGGCCCTTGTAAAGCTTGAGCCGCACGGTGCCGGTTACGTGTGTCTGGCTTGCGTCGATGGCGGCCTGCAGCATCTCGCGCTCGGGCGAGAACCAGAAGCCGTTGTAGATCAGCTCGGCATAGCGCGGCATCAGCTCGTCCTTCAGATGCGCCGCGCCGCGGTCGAGGGTGATCTGCTCGATGCCGCGATGCGCCTCCAGCAGTACCGTGCCGCCGGGTGTTTCGTAGATGCCGCGCGACTTCATGCCGACGAAACGCCCTTCCACCAGATCGAGCCGGCCGATCCCGTGCTTGCCGCCCAGCTCGTTGAGCCGCGTGAACAACGCGGCAGGCGACAGCGCCTCGCCATTGACCGACACCGCGTCGCCGCGCTCGAACCCGATCTCGATGAATTCTGGGGTGTCTGGGGCGTCCTCGGGGTTGGCAGTGCGCTGATAGACGTAATCGGGTGCGTCCTCGGCCGGATCTTCCAGAACCTTGCCCTCGGACGATGTGTGCAGAAGGTTCGCGTCCACGCTGAACGGGGCTTCGCCGCGCTTGTCCTTCGCGATCGGGATCTGGTGGGCCTCGGCGAATTCGATCAGTCGCGTCCGGCTGGTCAGATCCCATTCGCGCCACGGGGCGATGACCTTGATCTCGGGGTCGAGCGCATAGGCGGCCAGTTCGAAACGGACCTGGTCGTTGCCCTTGCCGGTGGCGCCATGCGCCACGGCATCCGCGCCGGTCCGCGCCGCGATCTCGACGAGCCGCTTGGAGATGAGCGGGCGCGCGATGGAGGTGCCGAGCAGGTACAGCCCTTCATAGACGGCGTTGGCGCGGAACATCGGAAAGACGAAATCGCGCACGAATTCTTCGCGCAGATCCTCGATGAAGATGTTTTCGGGCGCGATACCCAGCATTTCGGCCTTCTTGCGCGCGGGCTCCAGTTCCTCTCCCTGGCCCAGATCGGCGGTAAAGGTCACGACCTCGCAGCCATATTCGACCTGAAGCCATTTCAGGATGATGGAGGTGTCCAGACCGCCGGAATAGGCGAGCACGACTTTGCGGGGCGCTGACATGGCGGACTCCTTGCGCGGCAGATTCCCAGCGCGGTCTATTGGCTTTGTCATGCGGCGGCAAGGGCCGGGCTTTCCCCGGGCGCGACGGGCGATTAGGTGTGCGCGCAACGCCCGGATGCAGTGCAGGAGGTTACGTGACCCAGTTCCATAAGACCGAGCAGGCGCGTGCGCAATGGTCCTCCGAGCCGGCCTTCGTGTTTTCGATGGCCGCTGCGGCGGTGGGCCTCGGCAATCTTTGGCGCTTTCCCTACATGGTCGGCGAGAATGGCGGCGGCGCGTTCATCCTCGCCTATCTGCTCGCGCTCGCCATCGTCGCATTGCCGATCATGATGCTCGAGGTCGCCGCGGGGCGGATGCGCCAGGGCAGCGTGGTGACGACCTATCGCGGGGTCACGCGCTTTGGCGTGTTCTACGGATGGTTCGTTGTGCTGCTCACCGTGATCATCACCAGTTATTACCTCGTGATCACCGGCTGGACGCTGGGCTACACCGTCGATGCGGTCCGCCTGAGTGTGAGCGAATTCTCCGACTTCACGGCGGGGTACAACTCGGTGTGGTATTTCGCGATCGTCACCGGGCTGGCCTGGATCGTGCTGTTGCGCGGGGTGGCGGCGATCGAGGCCTTCTCCAAGGTGCTGATGCCGCTGCTGGCGCTGCTGATCGCGGGGCTGGTAGGGTTTGCGGCCACACTTCCCGGCTGGGCCGAAGCGCGCGAATTCATGTTCACCTGGGAGGCCGGCGCGCTCGCCAATCCGACGCTGTGGTTCTTCGCCTTCGGGCAGGCCTTCTATACGCTGGCGGTCGGGCAGGGGTATCTGGTCACCTATGGCAGTTATATTCCACGCAAGACCAATGTGCCGCGCGCAGCACTGGTCGTGGCGGCGACCGAGACCTCGATCGCGCTGCTGGCCGGCTGGATGATCTTTCCGTTCGTGTTCACCCATGGCCTCGACCCTGGCGCCGGCTCCGAGCTGGCCTTCTCGACGCTGCCCATCGTCTTCGACGACATGGCGGCGGGGTCGATCCTCGCGATCACCTTTTTCTTCATGTTCTTCGCTGCCGCCTTCTCCTCGTGCCTTGCGGGGCTCAAGGTCATCATTGCCGCGGTGGAGGAGGAGTTGGGCCTGAGCCACGCGCGGGCGGTGGCGGCGGTGGGGCTGTTGATGCTGGGGCTGGGTCTGCCCTCGGCGCTGAGCTTCACGCCCGTGGAGCTCACCGTGGCGGGGATGCCGTTCCTCGACTTCATGGATCAGTTCGGCGGCACGAATGTCGTCGTCGCCTCGGGGGTGATCGGGGCGGGGCTGTTGTGCTGGGTGCTGCCGCCGGGCAAGGTGTGGTATTCGCTCGGCGCGCGCAGCCGCTGGTGGAGCTGGCGCATCTTCATCGTGGGGCGCAGCCTGCCCTTCGCGGCGCTGGCCTTCCTGATCTGGCAGCTTCTGGCCGGGTGACGGCTTGCAGCCGGACGCGCAACCCGGCAGGTTGACGCAAACGGCAATGGAGGACCGCATGGGCGAGAGGCTGGAACTGCTGCGCGGAGTGGTGCATCCTTGGCATCATGACCATTTCGGGCACATGAATGTCCGCCATTACGCGCCATTCTTCGATGACGCGACCTATCATATGTGGACCCGGCTGGGGCTGCCCTATTCGGTGATGCTGTCCGAGCATGGCGTGCACACCGTCTCGGCGCAGGCGACGACGGGCTTCGTGCGCGAACTCAAGGCCGGAGACCTGATCGTCATCGACGGCGCCGTCAGCCGGATCGGCACCAAGAGCGCCACGTTTCATCTGCGCATGCACCACGCCGATACCGGTGAGCTGCACGCGACCTATGACCTTGTCGAGGTGTTCTTCGACCCGCAAAGCCGGGCCGCCGCGCCGATGCCCGCGCCCGTCCGCGCCCGTCTGGAGCAGTATCTGGTGGCGCAGGATGGTCGCTGAATCGCGCGCCGGGCGGATCGGGGCATGACATCGTTCACCGATGCCGCCCAAGCTGCGACAGGGCACATGCGCGCCCTGTTCGATCCGTCGCCGCTGCAGCGCAACCTGCATCTTTCGCAGCGGTATGACGCCGATATCTGGCTCAAGCGCGAGGATCTGACCCCGGTACGATCCTACAAGATCCGCGGCGCCTTCAATGCCATGCGCAAGGTGCTGGCGCAGAATCCGCAGCAGGAACAATTCGTTTGCGCCAGCGCCGGGAATCACGCGCAGGGTGTTGCGCTTGCGTGCCGTCATTTCGGGGTGCGCGGCACGGTCTTCATGCCGGTTACGACCCCGCAGCAGAAGATCGACAAGACCCGCGGTTTCGGCGGCGATGCGGTCGAGATCCGCATGACGGGGGATTACTTCGATCAGGCGCTAGCGTCGGCGCTCGATTTCCGGCGTGAGGTCGGCGGGCATTTCCTGTCGCCGTTCGACGATCCCGATGTGATCGAGGGGCAGGCGAGCGTCGCCGCCGAGATCATGGCGCAGCTCGATGCGCCGCCCGATCTGGTGGTTCTGCCGGTGGGCGGCGGCGGGCTTGCGGCGGGCGTGACCGCCTTCATGCGGTCCGCCGCGCCGCGCACAAGGTTTCGTTTCATCGAACCCGCCGGTGGCGCGAGCCTTGCGGCGGCGCTGCGCGCCGGCGCGCCGGTGACGCTGGATCGGGTGGACAGTTTTGTCGACGGTGCGGCGGTGGCGCGCATCGGGGAGATTCCCTTTGCCCATCTGAAGGGCGTCGCCCCGTCGGATCTGCGCGTGGCCCCCGAAGATCGGATCTGCGCGACGATCCTCGAGATGCTCAATCACGAGGGGATCGTGCTGGAGCCGGCGGGCGCGCTGTCGGTCGATGCGCTGGCCGATCTCGCGGCGGAGTTGCGCGGCAAGCGCGTCGTCTGCGTCACCTCGGGCGGAAACTTCGATTTCGAGCGGCTGCCCGAGGTGAAGGAACGGGCGATGCGGTACGCCGGGCTGAAGAAGTACTTCATCCTGAGGCTGCCGCAGCGCCCCGGCGCGCTGCGCGATTTTCTGGACATGCTCGGTCCCGAGGATGACATCGCTCGGTTCGAATACCTGAAGAAGTCGGCGCGCAACTTCGGATCGGTCCTCATCGGCATCGAAACGCGCGATCCGGCGAACTTTCCGAAGCTGCGCGAGCGCATCGACACGGCCGGTTACGTGCTGCGCGATATCACCGATGACGTGACGCTGGCCGAGTTCCTGATCTGATCATTGCCGGATTGCAGCGCGGCGACGCCTGCGACGAATCTGGCGCGCGTCGTTTCCAGGGTGTTCAGGATCGCGTTCATGTCTATCTGCGCCGCCTGTCCGGCAGCGGCGCGGGATTCGCCCTTCTGGCACAGCGCGGCGAGGGTCTCGAAGCCGAGCGTCAGGGCCGTGCCCTTCAGGAAATGCAAGCGTGCCTCGACCGCGTCGTCGGCCGCCGGATCGGTGTCGCGCAGCGCCGCCCCGGCCTGTTCGAGTTGGTCGAGCGAAAGCCGCAGGATGTCGTGAAAGTCGCTTTGCGCAACTTCGCTGCGCAGGCGGTGGATCTGGTCCCAGTCGATCATGTCGTCTCCTGCCGTGAATTGCGGTCTTGCGCTCATGCGCCCGACTCTCGCGCAAGAGCGGCAGCCCCGGCGCGTGACGGCCGCGATCACGATTCCCGGATACGGCGTGCGGGTTCATGGCGCGTTAACGGGGCCCTGCGAAACCGGACGCATGACGAATGTATCGCAGCATGCGGGCGAGGCGGATCGCATCCCCCCGGTCGCTCGGCCGGGGGCGCAGGTCGCGTTGCATGTGCTGGTGGTCGATGACAGCGCGCTGGACCGGCGTATCCTCGCCTCCACGCTGCGCTCCTGGGGGTACAGGGTGACCGAGGCTGCATCGGCGCCGCAGGCGCTCGGCCTCGGCCCGGGACAGGCCTTCGATCTGGTGTTGTCGGACTGGATGATGCCGGAGATGGACGGCCCCTCCTTCTGCCGGGCCTTCAAGGCGCAGCCGCAGGAGGCGTATGGCTATTTCATTCTCCTGACCTCGAAGAGCGAAAAGCAGGACGTGGCGCATGGTCTCGATTCGGGCGCCGATGATTTCGTCAGCAAGCCCGTCGATTTCGAGGAGCTACGCGCCCGCCTGCGCGCGGGTGCGCGGGTCGTGCGCATGGAGCGTGAGCTCAGGCACAAGAACCGGATCGTGACCGAAACACTGACGGAATTAAGAGCAGCGCGTGACGCGGTGGAGCGTGATCTGGAACAGGCGCGCAAACTGCAGCAATCCCTCCTGCCCGACCGGTTCCGACGGTTCACAAACGGGCAGGTCGCGCTCGAGCTGCACCCCAGCGGCCATGTCGGCGGCGATCTGGTGGGGTGCTATTCGATCGGGTCGGGCCGAGTGGGGATATACGGACTCGATGTGGCGGGCCATGGCGTCAGTTCCGCGCTCATGACGGCCCGGCTTGCGGGGCTTCTCTCCGATGCCGCGCCGGAGCGCAACATCGCGCTGTCACATGACCGGGACGGCCGACCGTCACCGCGCGACCCCGCGCAGGTGATCGCTGCGATGAACGAGCTTGTGCTCGCGGAGATGACGACCGATCTCTATTTTACCATGGTCCTAGCCGATGTGGATCTCGACACCGGCCATACGCGCCTTGTTCAGGCCGGGCATCCGCATCCGGTGGTGCAGCGGCGCATGGGCAAGGTGGAGCTGGTGGGCGAGGGCGGATTCCCGGTGGGGCTGCTCAAGGAGGCGGCGTGGCGTCAGACCGAATTGAAGCTGGGCCCCGGCGACCGCTTGCTGATCCTGTCCGACGGGGTCACGGAACGCCGCGATCCGGATGGTGAGCAGTTCGGCGAGGACCGGCTGTGTCGCTTGCTCGGGCGCCTGACCGGGTTGCATGGGGGCATGTTGCACAACGCCCTCCTCACGGAGTTGCGCCGTTTCGGCGGCGGGGAAGAGGCCGAGGATGATGTCTCGCTCGTGCTGCTGGAACGCCATCTCACCGCGCCGGGCTGATTCGCGGCGGGCGGTGGGTCGGTGGCGATGGCGCGCCGGAATCACGGTGCTCAGACGGATCTGCGCTGCTGAAAGCCCAGAACCTCCTTCAGGAACTGCCGGTCGCCGTCATTGCCGACCAGCTGTATTGCGGCCTTCGGGGGAACCCAATGCGCCGTGTGGTTCGCCTCGCTCGGTCCGCGTCGGCACAGCACGGGGCGCGCGACATAGACCATGCATGTCTTGCGCGCCCAGATGTCGTATTCGGGCATGTAGGTGAACCGGTGAAACACCCCGCGGCGGCGGGCATCGGCCAGCGTCCAGCCGGTTTCCTCCAGTACCTCACGGTGCAGCGCGCGCAGCGGGGTCTCGCCGGGATCGATGCCGCCGCCGGGCAGCTGGTATTCCGGCACGGGGTGTGCCTGATGCGTCAGCAGGACGCGTTCGCCCCGCAACAGCACCGCGTAGACGCCGGCGCGATGGGTGTAATGCCGGTTCCCGTCGGGGGGCGCGCCGAATCGTCTGCTCATCACATGCTCCGCTGGCAGATCCTTGGTCTGCCGGTTGTCGTGCATATATCGACACGGTATGCCAAGCCGCAAGCGGCTAGAAAAGACCAACCCCTTCGGGAATTTCGGGAAAGCGCATGTCATTCGGCTCGCAGATCGCCTGGGACGACACCGTCCTGCCCTTTCAACTCGACCGCTCGGATATTCGCGGGCGTGTGGCCCGGCTTGACGGTGTGCTGGAGCGTGTGCTGTCGCAGCATCGCTATCCGGCCGCGATCGAGCAGCTTGTTGCCGAGGCCACGATGCTGACGGCGCTGATCGGACAGACCATCAAGCTGCGCTGGAAGCTGTCGCTGCAGGTGCGCGGGGACGGACCCGTGCGGCTGATCGCAACGGATTTCTTCGCCCCGCCCGAGGAGGGGCAGCCGGCTAGGATTCGCGCCTATGCCGGGTTCGACGGCGATGCCATGAAGTCCGACGCAGAGCCGTTCGATCAGCTCGGCCGCGGGTATTTCGCCATCATGCTGGATCAGGGCAGCGGGACGACACCCTATCAGGGGATCACCCCCCTTGCCGGCACACGGCTAACCGATTGCGCCGAAAGCTATTTCGCCCAGTCGGAACAGCTCCCGACCCGCTTCGCGCTGAGCTTCGGCCGCGGTGCAAACCCGCAGGGGGCGCATTCATGGCGGGCCGGTGGTGTGATGCTGCAGCACATGCCGAAAGCGTCGCCGCATGTGGAAGGGGGCGGGTCCGGACCGCAGGGTCTGCTGCGGGCCGAGGATGTGCTCGCCGGCGACGATCGCGAGCACTGGAGCCGTACCAACATGCTGCTCGACACGGTCGAGGATGGCGAACTGATCGGCCCGACCGTTCAGCCGACCGAGCTTCTGGTAAGGTTGTTCCACGAGGAGACGCCGCGCGTTTTCGAGACTCAGCCCGTCGCCTTCGGCTGCACCTGCAACGCCGATAAGGTACGCCAGAGCCTGTCGATCTATTCGGCAAAGGACATCGCGACGATGACCACCGATGCGGGTGTGGTTACCGCCGATTGCCAGTTCTGCGGCGCGCATTACGAGTTCGACCCGGCCACGCTTGGCTTCGAGGCCACTGAACAGCCCGGTGAGCGGCGCAATGACACCGAGTGATTCGCGCGAACAGCTGCTTGCCGCGCTCGGGCACGCGGCGCCCGCGTCGTCGGATTACGATCTGACACCCGGGCTGCGCCGTCCGGGAAACCGTGAACTGCGCCCGGCGGCGGTGCTGATGGCTGTGCAGCAGGGCCGCGAGGGCCCCGAGGTGATCCTGACAAAGCGGTCGTCGCGGCTGCAACACCATCCGGGCCAGATCGCGATGCCCGGAGGAAAGCCCGATCCGCAGGATGACGGCCCCGAGAGCACGGCGCTGCGCGAAGCGCAGGAGGAAATCGGCCTTCAGGCCGCAAATGTCGAGGTGCTGGGGCGCCTGTCGGTGCATGAGACAGTCACCGGCTTTCGCGTCGTCCCGGTCCTCGGTCATGTGCGCGCGCCCTTCGAGCCGGTGGCCGAGGCTGGCGAAGTGGCCGAGGTCTTCACCGTGCCGCTGACCCATCTGTGCGATCTGTCCCGGTTTCGGGTGGAGCGGCGGCGCTGGCTGGGGCAATGGCGCGAATACGATGTGGTGCCCTACGGCCCCTATTACATCTGGGGGGCGACGGCGCGCATGCTGCGCGGGCTGGCCGAGCGCATGGCCGCATGCGGGTAAGCGGTCCCTGGATGGAGGCGCCCGCCACTCAGGCGGTTTGCGCGATGCTGACGCAGCGGGGGCATCATGCGCTCTTTGTCGGCGGATGTGTGCGCAACGCCTTGCTGGGGATGCCGGTGCGTGATGTCGATATCGCGACCGAGGCCCGGCCCGAACGCGTCATCGAACTCGCGCAGCGCGCCGGTCTGAAGCCGGTGCCGACAGGACTCGCGCATGGCACCGTGACCGTTGTCTCGGACGGGGTGGCGTATGAGGTCACGACCTTCCGGCGCGACGTGGAGACGGATGGGCGCCGCGCCGTGATCGCCTTTGCGGATAACGTGCTCGACGATGCGCGGCGACGGGATTTCACCATGAATGCGCTTTACGCGACGCCCGAAGGCGCCGTGGTCGATCCGCTTGGTACCGGGCTGGCGGATCTGGCGGCACGGCGGCTGCGCTTCGTCGGAACGCCCGAGAACCGCATTCGCGAGGATTATCTGCGCATCCTGCGCTTTTTTCGCTTCCATGCCTGGTACGGCGACGACGAGGCGGGCCCCGATCCGGACGCGCTGTCGGCGTGTACCAGCCTTGCGTCGGGGCTCGACGTGCTGTCGCGCGAGCGCATCGGTGCCGAGACGCGGCGTCTGCTCGACGCGCCTGATCCGGCGCCGGCGGTCGCGACGATGGCACGCATCGGGGTGTTGGCGCATGTCCTTCCGGGTGCTGCGCCGGATGCGCTGGCCTGTCTGGTGCATCTGGAAGGCGAGAGCGGGCTCGCGCCCGCGTGGTTGCGCCGCCTGGCCTGTATCGGCGGGCAGGACCCGGCCGCCGCGTTGCGCCTGTCGCGCGACGAGGCGCGCGGTCTCGCGCGGCGGCAACGGGCCATGGCCTCGGCCGAGCCGCCCGCCGCGCTGGGGTACTGGTTCGGGGCAGAGGCGGCGCGCGATGCGGTGGTCCTGCGCGCCGCGCTGACCGGCGCGCGGCCCGAGCCCGATTTCCAGGCGCAGGTAGCGCGCGGGGCGCAGGCGCGGTTCCCGCTTCGCGCCGCCGATCTGACACCCGATTACAAGGGCGCAGAGCTGGGACGTCGGCTCGAAGAGCTCGAGGCGCGCTGGGTGGCCTCGGACTTCACGCTGACGCGGAGTCAGCTTTTGGGTTGACCATCCCCGTCTATCTTGCATGGTCGGCGGCTCAGCACGGAATGGAGCGGATCTGCCGCCATGCCTCCCGAAGTGATCGTCGCGCTGGCAACGCTGATTTTCGCCGCGGCCTGGACACCGGGGCCGAACAACGCGCTTGTTGCGAGTTCGGCGGTGAATTTCGGGCTGCGGCGTACCTTTCCGCATATGCTGGGCATCACGCTGGGCTTTCCGGTGATGATCTTCCTTGTCGGCCTGTTTCTGGGAGAGCTGTTTCAGACCAGCGCCCTGCTGCGCGAGCTGCTGCGCTGGGGCGGTGCGCTGCTTCTGCTGTGGGTTGCGTATTCCGTCGCCCGCACCGGCGGGATCAGCCTGAACCTTGAGCGGGCGCGCCCTTTCAGATTTGTCGAGGCTGCCGCGTTTCAGTGGATCAACCCGAAGGGCTGGGCGATGGCTGTCGCGATCACCGCGCAGTTCATCGACCCGCGGGCGCCGTGGCAGACGGCTGCGGTGATTGCCGTGGTTTCGGTCGCGGCGGGGCTGACCTCGACCTTCGCATGGGCGCTGGCGGGACGGGCCATCGCGCGATGGCTCTCGACGGGGCTGCGCCTTCGGATCTTCAACATGACGATGGGGGCGCTGATCGCGCTGATGGTCGTCTATGTCCTGCTGAGCTAGGCGGCGGTGCTCGACCCGCTTTATGCCTTTGTCTTCGCGGGACTGTTCTCGCCGGGGCCGAATGTCATCCTGGTAACGGCCTCCGGCGCGCGATTCGGGGTTCGCCGGACCATCCCGCATATCGCCGGGATCGTGGTAGGGGTGGGGATCACCTCGGCGCTAACGGCACTGGGTGTGGGGGCGTTGCTGCTGGCGCAACCGGTGCTGACGATGGTGCTCAGGATCGCGGCGGCGGGCTGGATCCTGTGGATGGCCTGGGGGTTGCTCATGTCCGTCCGAAGGCCGCATGCGCGGGCGCGCAGCCGGCCGATGCGCTTTCACGAAGCGGTTCTGTTTCAATGGGTCAACCCCAAGGTCTGGGCGATCGCGCTTGCAGCCGCGTCGGGCTACGCTGCCGGGCTGCCACCCCTGCAGGAGGCGGCGCGAATGGCCAGTGCGTTTTCGGGGATAAACCTCTTCGTGTGCATCTTCTGGACCTTCGCGGGCAGCATCCTCGCCTGGCTGCTGACCACGCCGGCGGCATGGCGTGTCTTCACAACGGTAATGGCGATCCTGCTGGCGGCATCGGCGGCAATGGTTTTCCTTTGATTGCCGCGGGTCTATGTTGGTGTGGCGCCCCGTCAGGGAACATGTCTTGTTCAGTTTCTTCGAACGCCTGGTCGACCCTTATGTTGCCTATGAGGAGGACGACACTCCGCCGCAGCGGCTCTGGCCGTTTCTGCGTCGCTACATGGTGCCGTTTCGTGCTGTCTTCGTGGCGGCGGCGTTGGCCTCGGTGGTGGTCGCCGCCGTCGAGGTCGGGCTGATCTGGTACATGGGCCGACTGGTGGATGTGCTGGCCGAAACCGGCCGCGAGGCGTTCTGGCAGGCGCATGGCCTCGAGTTGATCCTGGCGGCGGCCTTCATTCTCGCGCTGCGGCCGCTTCTGGAAACCGTCAGCGTGGCCTTTCTCAACAACGCGATCCTGCCGAATTTCGGCACGCTGATCCGCTGGCGCGCGCACCGGCATGTGCTTCGCCAATCGGTGGGCTGGTTCGAGAACGACTTTGCGGGCCGCATCGCCAATCGCATCATGCAGACCCCGCCCGCTGCCGGCGAGGCGGTCTTTCAGATCTTCGACGCCATCAGCTTTGCGCTGGCCTACATGGTGCTCGCGGCGCTTCTGCTGTCGCAGTCCGATCCGCGCCTCGTGATTCCGCTGCTGATCTGGCTGGCGCTCTACGGCTGGCTGGTGCGCTGGACGATGCGCCGGGTGCAGCCGGCATCGAAGGCCGCATCGGATGCGCGCAGCCAGGTCACGGGGCGCGTCGTCGACAGCTATACCAACATCCACGCGGTCAAGCTGTTTGCCCACCACACCCGCGAAATCGCCTTTGCCGGCGAAGCGATCGAGCACGCCCGCCGGACCTTTCAGCGCGAGATGCGCATCTACACGCTGATGAATCTGGGGCTGGCTGCGTTGAACGGCTTCCTGATCGTGTCGGTCGTCGGCTGGGCCGTGCTTCTGTGGGTGCAGGGCATGGCCAGTGTGGGGGTGGTGGCGGCGGCGACGGCGCTCACGCTGCGCATCAATGCGATGACCGGGTGGATCATGTGGGCGCTGTCGAGCTTCTTTCGCAATCTCGGCATCGTTGCGGAAGGCATGGAGACCATCGCGCAACCCGTCACGCTGCTCGATGCGCCGGGGGCGAAGCCGCTGCAGCTGCGGGCCGGCGGCATCGAGATCGCGGGGCTGAGCCATCATTACGGCACGGGGCAAGGCGGGCTGCAGGATGTGTCGCTGACCATCGCGCCGGGCGAGAAGGTCGGCATCGTCGGGCGATCGGGGGCGGGAAAATCCACTCTTGTCAAGTTGTTGCTGCGCCTGCACGACGCCGAGAGCGGCAGCATTCGCGTTGACGGTCAGGATGTGCGCACTGTCACGCAGGCGTCGCTGCGCCGCCATATCGGCGTGGTGCAGCAGGACTCGGCGCTGCTGCACCGGTCAGTGCGTGAGAACATCCTCTACGGGCGACCCGACGCCACCGAGGCCGAAATGATCGAAGCCGCGCGACGCGCCGAGGCGCATGATTTCATCCTCGATCTGCGCGATGCCGAGGGCAATACCGGCTATGATGCCCGTGTCGGCGAGCGCGGCGTGAAGCTTTCGGGCGGGCAACGCCAGCGCATCGCGCTGGCGCGCGTCATCCTCAAGGATGCGCCGATCCTTGTGCTCGACGAGGCGACGTCGGCGCTGGACTCGGAGGTCGAGGCCGCGATCCAGAACACGCTTTACGGCGTCATGGAGGGCAAGACGGTCATTGCCATAGCGCACAGGCTTTCTACCATCGCGCGGATGGATCGGATCATTGTTCTGGATGAGGGTCGCGTGGTGGAGGCGGGTCGCCATGCCGAGCTACTGGCGCGCGGCGGCTTGTATGCGCGGTTCTGGGCGCGTCAGTCGGGCGGCTTCATCGGGGTGGAGCCCGAAGCGGAGGGCGTCGCGTCATGAGGATCGCCGAGTTGATCGACGCGTTCCAGCCAGCGGACGGGCCGCCGCCACGCACATTGGCGGCGTTCATTCGCTGGGCGCTGAGCGGGGCGTGGCCGATGCTGGGGCTGGCCGGGCTGTTGTCGGCGCTGGCCGGGGCGCTCGAGGTGCTGGCAGCGCTGGTCCTGGGGCGGGTCATCGACGCTGCGGTCACGGGGGATCCGGGCGAGTTCCTGGCACAGAACTGGCTTCTGGTGCTGGGCGTGGCGGTTTTCTTCGTGGTGCTGCGTCCCGCCGCCTTCGGTGCCAGTTCGGCGGCGAACGCGATCATGGTGCAGCCGAATGTCCTGCCGCTGGTTCTGTCGCGGCTCAACCGCTGGACGCTGGGCCAGTCGGTCAAGTTCTTCGATGACGATTTCGCCGGGCGCATCGCGCAAAAGCAGATGCAGGCTGCACGCGCCATCACCGATGTCGCGAACGAATCCATCAACACGATCTGCTTTGCCCTGGCCTCGCTGCTGGCCTCGGTTCTGCTGCTCGTGGCGATTGATGCGCGGCTGGCGCTGGCGCTGGCGGTCTGGATGGTGGGGTATCTGGCGCTGATCCGGTTCTTCCTGCCGCTTGTACGCAAGTATTCGCGCCGACAGGCGAATGCGCGCGCCGATGTGTCGGGGCAGGTGGTCGATACCATCACCAACATCAAGACCGTCAAGCTGTTCGCCCATCACGCGCATGAGGATCGTGCGGCGCTGGAGTCGCTGGGTCGCTTCCGGCACAGGGCCGTCGATTTCGGCGGCGTGCAGGCCATGTTCCGACTGTCGCTCATGACGGTGGCCGGGCTGTTGCCGGTCATCCTGATCGGTGGTGCGTTGTGGTTGTGGACGCTGGGCAGCGCGTCGGCGGGGGACATCGCCGCTGCGGGCACCGTGGCGATCCGTATCGCGCAGATGACCGGCTGGGTCAGCTTCGTGCTCATGGCGATCTACGCCAATCTGGGCGAGGTCGAGGACGGCATGCAGACCCTGACGCCGCCGCATCAGCTGACCGATCGCGCCGACGCCGCGACACTGGGTCAGGTGCGCGGCGAGATCCGATTCGAGAATGTGGCCTTCGCCTACGGCCGTGAGGAAGGCGGAGGCGTCGAGAATATCGACCTGCATGTGCGGCCGGGCGAAAAGATCGGGATCGTCGGAGGGTCGGGCGCAGGCAAGTCCACGCTGGTCGCATTGCTGTTGCGGCTGCATGACGTGGAGGCCGGGCGCGTGTTGATCGACGGCAGCGACGTGCGCGACGTCACCCAGGAAAGCCTGCGGCGCCAGATCGGCATGGTCACGCAGGAGACCGCGATGTTCAACCGGTCGGCCTTCGACAATATTGCCTATGGTCGCCCGGGCGCTTCGCTCAAGCAGGTGCGCGCCGCTGCCCGGGCCGCCGAGGCGGATGATTTCATCGCCGGGCTGGAGGACCATCTGGGCAATCGCGGTTATGATGCGTTCCTGGGTGAACGCGGAGTAAAGCTGTCGGGCGGGCAGCGCCAGCGCATCGCGCTGGCACGCGCCTTTCTCAAGGATGCGCCGATTCTGGTGCTCGACGAAGCGACATCGGCGCTCGATTCCGAGGTTGAGGCGCAGGTGCAAGGGGCGCTGCATCGGGTCATGCAGGGCAAGACCGTTCTTGCCATCGCGCACCGTTTGTCCACCATCGCCGAGATGGACCGCATCATCGTGCTCGAGGACGGCCATATCGTCGAGTCGGGGACGCATGATGAGCTGCTGGCGCAAGCTGGCGTGTATGCGCGCTACTGGAATCGCCAATCCGGAGGATTTATAGGTCTGCGCGACGCGGCGGAATGACCCGCCCTGTTTTCAAAGGGGTGTGAGCATGGATCTTGAGCGCGCGACCCCGGCAGAGTTCGGGCAATCGCTTCGCGGTGTCGGGTTGAACCTGCTGTGTCGCGATGTACGGGCGATGGCGGCGTTTGCCGCGGAGGGTCTGCAGATGGGGGTGCATCGCCTGAGCGATGATTTCGCCATCCTGAGCCACGACTCCATGCTGATGCAGCTGCATGCCGATCCGACCTTCCGTGCCCATCCGCTGATCGATCTGCTGCCCGAGAACCCGCCGCGCGGCGCGGGGTTGCAGATCTATCTGTTCGATGTCGACCCCGATGCGGCCTGCGCGCGTGCTGGCGCAATGGGGCCCGAGGCCGGCGGCGTCGTCATGGAACCGCCGACCGACAAGCCGCATGGGCTGCGCGAGGCGACGATCCTGTCGCCGGAGGGATACGCCTTTTCTCCCGCGCGGCGTCTGGCCCGGGCTGGCCCGGCGTCGCAGAGCGGCTCGCCCGACGCGTCGTGAGGTCCTGATGAGCGATGCGCCCGTCACACAGGTCAGGATCGAGCGGCTCGGCCATCGCGGTGATGGTGTGGCCGATGGGGTCTTCGTGCCACGCGCCCTTCCCGACGAGCATGTCGAGGGTGTGATCGACGACGGGCGCATGGAGCAGCCGCGTATCCTTGAGCCGTCGCCGCATCGGGTCGCCGCCCCTTGCACGCATTACCGCCATTGCGGGGGGTGTGCATTGATGCATGCCTCGGATGCCTTCGTTGCCGAATGGAAACAGGATGTCGTGCGCCGGGCGCTGGCCGCGCAGGGTATCGAGGCGACGGTAGCGCATCTGCACGTGTCGCCACCGCGCGCACGGCGGCGGGCGACGCTTTCGGGACGGCGCCTGAAGCGTGGCCCCGTGGTCGGGTTTCACGCACGCGCCTCCGATATGGTCACCGACATCCCCGAGTGTCACCTGCTGCATCCCGACCTGATCGCAGTGTTGCCGGCGCTGGAGGCGGTGACCGAGGCCGGCGTGTCGCGCAAGGGCGAGATCGCGCTTACCATCACGCAGTCGTCGGCCGGCGTGGATGTTGCGGTCGCGCATGGCAAGCCGCTGGATGCGGCGCTGCGCGCCACACTCGCCCGGATCCTCGGGGCGCATGGTCTGGCGCGGCTGGCCTGGGATGGCGAGGTCGTGGCACAGGCCGACGCGCCGTTTCAGAATTTCGGCCCTGCGCGTGTCGTGCCGCCGCCGGGCGCCTTTCTGCAGGCCACCGCGCAGGGTGAGGCGGCGCTGCTGGAGGCGGTGCGCGGGGCGCTGGCAGGGTGTGGGCGCATCGTCGATCTGTTCAGCGGTTGCGGGACATTCGCGTTGCCTCTGGCGGCGCAGGCGACGGTGCATGCGGTGGAAGCCGACAGCGCCATGCTTGAGGCGCTCGCCGCGGGGTGGCGGCAGGCGCTGGGCCTCAAGCTGGTTACGACGGAACGGCGGGATCTGTTCCGCGATCCGTTGGTCGCGGGTGAACTCGAACGCTTTGAGGCGGCGGTGATCGACCCGCCCCGCGCCGGTGCCGAGGCGCAGATCGAGCAACTGGCGCTGGCCGGAACGCCGGTCATCGCGATGGTGTCGTGCAATCCGGTGACTTTCGCGCGCGATGCCCGCAGGCTCGTGGAGGCCGGCTACGGCATGGACCGGCTGACCGTGGTGGATCAGTTTCGCTGGTCGTCGCATGTGGAGCTTGCAGCAAGGTTTCGTGCAGGCCATACCGCATCCGGTTCCAACCCGACGAGGCCACAATGACTCAACGCGAGCGCGTACAGGCGTTCCTCGACAAGGGCTGGGTGCGCAACGGCATCATTGGCGTCATCCTGTTCAACTCGGTGCTGCTGGGCATGGAGACGTCGGGCAATCTGATGCAGCGTTTCGGCCCCCTGATCATCGCGCTGGACCGGCTGTGCCTGTCGATCTTCGTGATCGAGATCGGGCTGAAGATGTATGCTCAGCGTTTCAGCTTCTTCCGCTCCGGCTGGAACGTTTTCGACTTCGTCATCGTGGGAATCGCACTGATGCCGGGGGCGGGGGCCTTCGCGGTGCTGCGGGCGCTGCGCATCCTGCGTCTGCTGCGGGTGGTGTCGGTCACGCCCAGCCTGCGCCGTGTGGTCGAGGGGTTCCTGAAGGCACTGCCCGGTATGGGCTCGGTGTTCCTGCTGATGACGATGATCTTCTATATCGGTGCGGTCATGGCGACGATGCTGTTTCAGGACAGCTTTCCGGAATGGTTCGGGACGATCGGGCGCTCGGCCTATTCGCTGTTTCAGATCATGACGCTCGAATCCTGGTCGATGGGCATCGTGCGCCCGGTGATGGAGGTCTACCCCTACGCCTGGGCGTTCTTCGTTCCCTTCATCATGATGACTACCTTTGCGGTGGTGAACCTTCTGGTCGGTCTGATCGTCAATTCGATGCAGGACGCCCATCACGCCGAGGACGTGGTCAAGACCGACGCCTACCGCGATGAGGTGCTCACGCGGCTCGAACGGATCGAGCGTCAGATCGGCGGCGACGCGCGCGACTGAACCGGGCGCGTCGCGCTCAGCTGGTGGGGACGCGTTGCTCTGCGCGCGGGTCGCCGAGAACAAGCGTCCACCACAGCTTGCCGTTGGGGTCCTGATGAAAGCCCAGCCCTATATCGCGCGCGCGGGGGTTCGTCAGCACGGTGCGCGTCACCCGATCCTCCATCCACGCGTTGAGGGTCTGCAGCTCGTTCTCGAAGGTTTCGGACACGGTTTCGCCGACCATGGTCCCGCGATAGCCGGCGCGGGCAACCCGCTCCAACGGCGACGACCCGTCCGAGCCGAAATGCCAGGGCCGCTCCTGGCGCGACATGTCGCGCGCATGGCGTTCGGCCGCGGCGTTCAGACTCGCATTGAGCGAAACGCGCGGCAGTCCGCGCGCCTGCCGCATCGTGTTGAGCGCATCTTCCATCCGAAAGCGCACCGCGTCGGGGTCGGAGATGTTGTAAACCTGCGGCACGGGACGCCCGTCGGCGCCCATGCGCACCGGCTGTGTGGGCGCGCAGGCGGCCAGAACGAGGGCGGCGACGAGGCTGAAGACCGAGAGAAGACGGGGCATGTAATCATCCGAAAGAGTGGCTTTGAACGCTCTTACCGTTTTGTCGCCGCAGGATCAAACATGTCGCAATCCTGCAACGCAGCGTCGCTGTCGCATCGTGCATGCCGCGACCCATGTGTCGCGAGGATTCAAGGTGTTGCGAATATGACGATGCTGCGCCTTGATTTCCATGTTCCGGTCGCGCCGCCGTTGCAATTCGGACGCCAAGGTGCAAACAAAAGTTTCGCGAGGTACAGTCATGTATGCCCCCGCCATCCTCGACATGTCTGGCGAAGGGCAACGAAACGGAGGACGTAATGAAGAAGATCGCTCTTGCTGCCGCATTTTCCGTCGCTGCCACTGGCGCATTTGCGGGCGGCCACACCACCAAGTATGATGAGCCGGTCGTCGAGCCGGAAATCATCATCGAAGACACGCAGGCACAGCCGACGAACCTGTGGGTTCCGGCGCTGCTGCTGCTCGTGATCGCCGCGGGCTTCGCCGCGTCCTGATCCCTGCGGTCAGGTACTTTCGTGTGGCGGCCCCTGTGGCCGCCACATTTTGTTTGAGACACCGGTTCAGTCGAGCCAGCCGCGCAGATTCTCCTCCGCCACAGCCGCGAGCGCGTCGATGTGCAGCGCATCGTCGTTGAGGCAGGGGATGTAGGTGAACCGCTCGCCGCCCGCCTCCTCGAAGCTTTCCTTGATCTCCTCGTTGATCTCCTCGAGCGTCTCGACGCAATCGGCCGAGAAGGCCGGCGCGATCACCGCGATGTTCTTCTTGCCCGCCTTCGCCAGATCGGCGACGTGATCGACGGTGTAGGGACGCAGCCACTCCTCGCGCCCGAAGACCGACTGGAAGGTGCTCTCGATCGCGCCGGGCGCCCAGCCGAGCCGCTCGCGCAGGAGCCGCGAGGTCTTCATGCACTGGCAGTGATAGGGATCGCCCTCCATCAGGTAGCGCTTGGGCATGCCGTGATAGGACGCCACCAGCACGTCCGGTATGTGATCGAGCCCGGCATAGGCACGCTCGACGGAGTGCGCCAGCGCCTCGATGTATTTTGGGTGGTCGAAATAGGGCGCCACGGTGCGCGCGGCCGGCTGCCATTTCTCGGTCATCAGTGCGCGGAAGAACTGATCGCAGGCCGTGGCCGAGGTCGCGCCCGCATAGTGCGGATAGAGCGGAAAGAACAGGATCTTCTGGCAGCCCTTGGCGACCATCTCGCGTACCTTGGACGGTGTCGAGGGGTTGCCGTAGCGCATGCAGAAATCGACGACGACATCATCGCCAAAGCGTGCCGCCATGCGCTCGGCCATCGCCTCGGTCTGATCACGCGTGATCGTCAGGAGCGGGCTTTCATCCTTTTGCGTGTTCCAGATGCCCTTGTAGGCCTCGCCGGAGGCGAAGGGGCGCCTTGACAGGATCACGAGCTGCAGAAGCGGCTGCCAGATCCAGTCCGAATAATCCACGACCCGCTTGTCGGAGAGGAATTCGCTCAGATAACGGCGCATCGACCAGTAGTCGTAATTGTCCGGCGTGCCCAGATTGGCGATCAGGATGCCGACTTTCTCGGCCGGGACCGGCGGGGGGTCGGCGGGGGCGTGGGCGAGCCGGCCCTCGCCCGGGCGCACCTCGACGAGCGGGGCTGTGGAATCCGGTTTCGCGTCCAGCATGGCGGTGTCCTGTATCCTGTTTCAGCGCGTTGACATATAGGGTTCCCGCAGCGGGTCAATCGCGGTGCGACGGGGCGGCCGGGTCCGGCAGCGGGGTTTCACGGGTGTCGAGCGCGTCGGCAAGCCGTGCGCGCGCCGAGCCGGGGCGCAGCGGCTGTGGCTGACTCGCATCGGGCGCCCAGCCGGTCAGGAAAACCAGTTCGAAGGTTGCGGGCAGACGGCCATCAGGCCCGGCGAATGCTTCGGCGTAATGCCGCGCCGCCAGCGCGAAAAGGCCCCGTGGCGCGGGGGCGCGGTGGCGCTGCGCAAGGGCATTGGTCTCGCCCATGCCGCGCAGGTCGCGAACCAGCGCCGAAAGCGCCGGATAGGTCGCGGTGAAGGGCATGCTGTCGGCGACCGGCAAGGCCATCCCGGCGCGCTGCAGCAAGGCGCCGAGATCGCGCAGTTCGGCCATCGGCACCACCCTCGGCGACAGCCCGCCGGTCAGGTCGGATTCCGCCTGTGCGAGCGCGGCGCGCAGCTCGGCCAGGGTCTGCCCGCCCGGGAGGACGGCGAGAAACAGCCCGTCCGGGCGCAGCGCATGGCGGCACTGGATGAGTTGCCCGATCGGATCCCCGGCCCAGTGCATCGCCATGGCATGGATCACCAGATCATGGGCGCCGGCCTGCAGGTCCAGGACATCGGTGTCCGGCACGACCGTCGCGCCGGGGAAGGCGTCTGCCCAGATCGCCGGATGCCCGGTCACGATGGCGGGTGCCGTAAAGGATCTGTTAACTTCGGTGAGTCTTTCCTTGATGTTGTCGATCGCGATGTCGTGCAGGAACCTTGCGACGCCGAGCCGCTGCGCGCGGGCGCGGGTACGGCGTAGCGCGTCGCGATCCGTCAGCTGGGGCGGTTGCGTCATTGCGGCCTCCTTGCTGACAGGTGAGGTAGGGGGTCGCGATGGGATTGCAAAGTGTCTTGCGCGCAGTTTACCCGCCGCAATGCATCGGGTGCGGCGCGCCGGTCACGACCGAGCAGGGGCTGTGCGGTGTCTGCTGGCGCGATACGCCCTTCATCGTGGGGCTGGTGTGCGAGATGTGCGGCACGCCGTTGCCCGGTGATGAAGATGCAGGCCCCTTGCTGTGCGACGATTGCCTGACGATCGCGCGGCCCTGGACGCGGGGGCGGTCGGTGTTGCGATATGATGGGCGCGCGCGTCAGCTCGTGATGCGGCTCAAGCATGGCGACCGGCCGGAACTCGCGCGCCCGGCCGGGCGCTGGATGGCGCGGGCCGCGCAGCCCCTTCATCGTCCGGACACGCTTGTGGTGCCCGTTCCGCTGCACTGGACGCGGCTTCTGCGCCGGCGCTACAATCAGGCCGCCCTGCTGGCGCAGGTGGTGGCGCGCCATATCGACTGCGCGCTTTGTCCGGACCTGCTGACGCGGTTGCGGCGCACCCCCGCGCAGGGCGGGCGTGGGCGCGAAGACCGGTTCGCCAACCTGCGCGACACGATCGCACCCCATTCCAGCCGCAGTGCGCTGGCCCGGGGCCGGCCGGTCCTGTTGATCGATGACGTGATGACGTCGGGGGCGACGCTGGCCGCGGCGAGCGAGGCCTGCTACCTTGCCGGCGCCGACGAGGTTTCGGTGCTGACACTGGCCCGCGTCGCGCGTGGCTGGTAGAGGCTTGCTCTACTGTCTGAACAAGGAACCACCCGTGCCGACCATCGAGATGTACAGCTCGCCGCTCTGCGGATTCTGCCACGCGGCAAAGCGCCTGCTCAAGCAGAAGGGTGCCGCCTTCACGGATTACAACGTGCTGACGAAACCCGCCCTGAAACAGGAGATGATGGAACGCGCCGGCGGCGCGCATACCGTTCCGCAGATCTTCATCGGCACCACCCATGTCGGCGGCTGCGACGAGCTCTTCGCGCTGGAGCGTGAAGGCCGGCTGGATGCAATGCTGAAGGACTGATCCATGCGCGCGGCGCTCTTGCAGCTCAATTCCGGCGACGACCCCGCCGCCAATCTGGCGGCCACGCTGGAGGCGGTGCGTGCGGGGGTCGAGGGCGGGGCCGGCTTCGTGCTCACCCCCGAAGTCACCAACTGCGTCTCCGTCAGCCGTACCCGCCAGCGCGCGGTGCTGGCACATGAAGCGCAGGACGAAACCCTGCGCGCGCTGCGCGAAGCGGCGGCGGATTACGGGGTCTGGCTGCTGATCGGGTCGCTCGCGCTCAAGACCGACGATGCCGATGGCCGATTTGCCAACCGCTCCTTCCTGATCGGCCCCGACGGCGAAATCGCCGCGCGCTACGACAAGATCCACATGTTCGATGTCGCGGTGACCGAGACCGAAACCTTTCGCGAATCCGATGGCTTCCGCCCAGGCGCGCGGGCCGTGATGGTGCCGACGCCCATCGGGCGTGTCGGGCTCAGCGTGTGCTACGATGTCCGGTTTCCGCATCTCTACCGCCGCCTTGCCAAGGCCGGGGCCGAGATTCTGACGGTGCCCGCCGCCTTCAGCCCGGTCACCGGCGCCGCGCATTGGGAAGTCCTGCTGCGCGCGCGCGCGATCGAGACGGGGTGCTATGTCCTCGCCCCGGCGCAGACAGGCACCCATGCCAGCAGCCGCGGCCCCGCCCGGCAGACCCATGGGCACAGCATGGCGGTGGCGCCCTGGGGCGAGGTTCTCGTGGATGCCGGGACCGAACCGGGGGTGAGCCTGGTCGATATCGATCTGTCCGAGGTCGCGTCCGCGCGCGGGCGTGTGCCGTCGCTGTCGCATGACCGCAGCTTCGAGGGGCCGCAATGAGCACGCGCGAGGACGATATCGCCGCCACCCTGTTCAGCGAGCTGTTCATGGCCGACCAGCTGGCGCGCAACCGCATATCCAGGGTGCTGCCGCGCGGAATGGAGCTGTCGCATTTCGGGGTGCTCAACCATCTCGCCCGCGTCAATGACGAGCGCAGTCCGGCACAGCTGGCACGGGCGTTCCATGTCACCCGCGGGGCGATGACCAACACGCTCAATCGGCTGGAGTGGGCCGGGCATGTGCATATCCGCCCCGACTGGGACGATGCGCGGCGCAAATTCGTCGCGATCAGCCCGGCGGGCCGGCGCGCACGCGACACGGCGCTGGCGGCGATCACGCCGATCCTGTCGGAGGCGGTTCGCGAGCTGGGCGCCGACCGGGTGCGCATGGTGCTGCCGGTGCTGCGCGAACTGCGCACCCGGCTCGAGCCGGAGGCTTAGTGCCGCACGGGCTGTGGCATTGCACCGGGGTCCGGAACGTGGCACGCCACTGGCGAATGTCGGGAGAGTCTTGCCCATGCAGATTGCGCACAGGGACATCGGGCCGGAGCAGCCGCCGCTGATCATCGCGGAAATCGGCATCAATCATGGCGGGGATCTGGACGTTGCGCGCGCGATGGTCCGGGCCGCGCGCGATGCGGGGTGCGAATGCATCAAGCATCAGACCCATTTCGTCGCCGATGAGATGACCGAGGAAGCGAAGACGATCTTCCCGCCCAACGCCGACGTCTCGATCTGGGAGGTGATGGAGCGCTGCGCGCTGTCGCCCGAGGACGAGCGGGCACTCAAGCGCTACACCGAGGATCTGGGCATGATCTACCTGTCCACGCCGTTCTCGCGCGCGGCGGCGGATTTTCTGGACACGCTGGATGTGCCGGCCTTCAAGATCGGCTCGGGCGAGGCGGACAACCTGCCGCTCATTCGCCACATCGCCGCCAAGGGACGGCCGGTCATCATGTCCACGGGCATGCAGAGCATCGAGAGCCTGCGCGCGAGCGTGGGTATCCTGCGCGAGGCGGGGGTGCCCCATGCCCTGCTCGAATGCACCAACCTTTACCCCTCGCCGCCCGAGATCGTCTCGCTGCGCGGAATCGCCGAGTTGCGCGCGGCCTTTCCGCATGCGGTGACGGGGTTTTCTGACCATTCCATCGGCCCGGAGATGGCGCTGGCGGCGGTGGC
>LFIK01000110.1_pt1 | contig 52857 bp, 51 predicted proteins | sample 643401 | NCBI WGS metagenome assembly LFIK01 (sample SAMN03777447, study PRJNA286221) | soda lake metagenome | biome: soda lake; feature: Kulunda steppe; material: water; isolation source: sample T5-Br brine of Lake Tanatar-5 | place: Russia: Kulunda steppe | collected 2010-07
GACCGAGGACTACGTCGACGATTCGATCACCACCGCCCGCACGGCGATCGCGGCGCTCGACGTGCCCGACCGGACCCGCGCGACCCTCCTGGCCGTTGCCGACTACCTCGGTGCCCGCGACGCCTGACCGGCCCGCGTCAGGACACGAGCCCGGTGGCGATCGGCTAGGCGACGGCCCCGATGGTCGGGACCTGGGTGCGCTCCTCGACCCACGGGAAGACCGTGGTGAACAGCACCACGACGACCACGGCGATGAGGATCGCGATCAGCGCGATGCGCAGCACCCGGGCACCGGTCGAGCGCTCCGGCGGGCCGTCGGTGTCGTCGGTCATCTCACGCCTCCCCGTGCAACTCGGCCTCGAACGGATCCGCGCCGGCCGTGCTCTCGATCGGCTCGTCGATCAGCTCACCGAACGCGATGAGCCGTTCGCGTGCACTGCCGCGCGGGTGACAGGTGGTCAGCGTGATCGTCGGCGCACCGGTCCCACGCGGGTCGGGGAAGACGACCTCGATGTCCTGCGGTGCCACGACGACCTGCTCGACGTACGCGTACGTCCACTCGCGACCCTGCCGGTCGATGACGTGGATCGTGTCACCGTCCTGCAGTTCGTTGACCGACCAGAACGGTGCGCCGTAGGTCGTGCGGTGGCCGGCGATGGCGAAGTTGCCCTCGCCACCCGGCCGGTCGGAACCCGGATAGTGGCCCGGGCCGGACCGCAACAGGCTGAGGTCGACCCCCTCGACGACGTACAGCACGTCGTCGTTGATGATCCGCTCACCGTCCCGCTCGAACCACAACGCGGCATAGGCGTCGCCGACCTCGATCGGCTCCTCCGGCTCGGGTTCGCGGTCCTCGGGAACCCCGTCGCCGTCGCCGTCGGACACGGGTGCCGGCTCGGCGGGCACGTTCAGCGCCCAGGTGTCGGCCAGCTCCGACTGCGCCCGGTCGGTCTCGAAGTTCGTGAACCACAGCAGATACACCACGTAGAGCAGCACGACGGCACCACCCACGATCAGCGTCCAACCGAACCCACGCACGATCCGTGTCACGCAGCCTCCCCTGGAACGGGTCCCTGACCCATGTCCGTCATCGAGCCGTCGAGCCGTCGAGCGTACCCGTCGGCCCCGGTAGCATCCGGGTACCGGTCGTGGTTCGAGGAGGTCCGGCATGCCCAAGAGCAAGCACTCCCGCGGGGGGAAGAAGCGTCCCCGCCAGTATGAGACGCATGCCCCCGAGGCCAAGCCGCAGCCGTCCCCGCCGTGGGTACCGATCACCGGCGCGAGCCTGCTCGTGCTCGGTGTGGTCGTGATCCTGCTCGGCTATCTGCCCGGCGTGCAGGACATCACGCGCAACATCCCCGGACTCGGGACCAACTCCGGCCTCGTCGGCGGCTTCGTCATCCTGATCGCCGGCTTCGGCTTCCTGACCCGCTGGCGCTGACCGGGCCGATGCGCCGCGCACCCGCCCGGGGTGCACGTGACGGCCAACGCGCGCGGTCGTCACCCGTCGGGGCTCAGTTGTTGAGCATCTCGGTGCGTTCGTTCATGCGCTGACCGCAGTGGCTCGGGGCGCGGGCGCTGCCCCGGACGAGCAGCATCACCTCGGTGCCGCACTCCTCGCACCAGAACATCGTGCGCTCGTCGCCGCCGACCGGAGCCGGTCCACCCTCGGCCTTCTCCAGGTCCTTCGCATCGGTGACCAGCACGCGCAGGCTGGCAATCGACCACTTCAGCAGCGCATAGGCGAGCAGCGGCGCGAACACCCAGCGCCAGCCCGCGTTGATCCCGATCAACACGGCGACGGCGAGCACGACCAGCACGACCAACCAGCGCACGCCCACGACCTTTCCGACAGGCCTGCAGGCTACCCCCGCCCGGTCAGTGCGCCGCCCGCCACGCCGCCGACCACCGGTCCTCGCCGAGGTGCCATCGGTTGGTGCGGTGGACCAGCGCGTGCAGGCTGCCGATCAGCGGGGCGTCGGCGGGGTCGTCCCCCGCAGCATCGCCACGCGCGGCATCGCCGCCGGGGGAAGCCGTGCGGACCTCGATGAGGTAGGCCCCCGTCCGGGTCGTGCGGTGGCGTTCCCGGCAGGTGGCCGTCAGCGCGGTCCCCGGCGACGCCGAGGCGAGGAACTGCACGTCGACGCTGAGTGCCACGCACAGCCGGCCCCAGGAGTTCGACGCGACCGCGAACGCCATGTCCCCCAACGAGAACGTCACACCACCGTGGAGCCATCCGGCGAAGTTCAGGTGCGTGTCGGCCACCTCGAGCCCGACCCGGGCCCAGCCTCCACCCCAGTCCTCGAGTGTGGCACCGAGCCGACCCGCATAGCCGTCGGACCGGAACATCCCGTCGAGCGCGTCACGGTTGCGGGCCGCGTCGTCCACCGCGGCACCGGCCACATCCGCCTCGCCGTCCGTGCCGTTCGTCGCGCCTGCCCCGGTCATGGTCCCGCCCCCTCGCGTCACAGGTCCCGTTCGTCACACGTCCCGTTCGACGGGCGTGGCCGAGCGTAGGCGCGGACTCACCCCACGCGGGCGGATCGCCCCCCGCGGCGGGGGTCGGCCGCGTGGTCCCCGTCGGTCGCCACCGCGTGCACGCCCCCGAAGTACAGGTCCGTGACGGACCACACGTTGACGGCCCGGGCGGCGGCGAGCTCGTCCACGGCCCCGGCCCCGAATCCGGGTTCGACCTGCACGACATCGTCGACGACGTGGATCCGGGGCGCGTTGACGGCCGTGGTGAGATCCGTCCGGTCGTCGACGAGGTGGGCGAGCGTCTGCGTCAACGCGCTGCGGATCCGTTCGCTGCCGCCGGATCCGAGCGCCACGTCGGGCGCGCCGTCACGCAGCAGCACCGACGGAGCCATCATCGACCCGACCCGCTGCCCCGGTGGACTGCGGTGGAAACCGGACGGATGCAGATCCGATTCCCCCATGATGTTGTTCGCGAGCACACCCGTGGTCCCGAGCGACAGACCGGACCCGGAACCGTTCGACGTGGTCATGGCCGCGAGGTTGCCGTCGCGGTCGACCACACTGACATGGGTCGTCCCGCGGGCCGTGCGTGGCCGGCGATCCCCGTCGGACGCTGCCCCGTCGGACGCTGCCCCGTCGGACGCTGCCCCGTCGTCGTGTCCACCGTCGCGGTGCAGCCGGGTGACCGCGTCCAGCACCCGGGCGAACTGCACCAGACGGGGCCCGGAGCCGGCCGGACCGGCGGGACCCTCGTCCGCCAACAGCCGCAACGCCCGGGTGATGAGGCGGCCGCCGTACGAGGGCTCCGGATTGGTCACGACCGCCCAGCCACGCCCATCGACCCGCAGTGGTTCGCGTTCGATCACGGTGTAGGCGCGCAGGTCGTCGGGGGTCAACAGGCCACCGGACGACCGCATCTCCTCGATCAGCGGGCCGATGACGTCCGCATCGTCGAACCCCGTGACCGTGCCGTCCGCGATCGCGGCGAGGAAATCCGCCAGCGCCGGATTGGTGACCACCGCGGTGTCGCTGAACGCGGCGTCCGCCGGGACGAACATCCGTGCCGCATCGGTCCCCCGGGCGAAGATCGGACGGAGCAGGCGCACCACCGCGCCCTGGTCGGGCCCGATCGTCACACCGGTGCGGGCCAACTGGACGGCCGGCTCGACGACCACGGACAGCGGGGCCCGACCGAGCCGGGCGTGGACGTGCAGATAGCCGGCGAGGCAGCCCGGGACCGCGATCGAGGCATGACCGACGTGAAAGACCTGCTCGGCGCTGCCGAAGCGGAGGGTGACCGGTTCGAGCTGCGGGGGCCGCCCGCCGTCCGCCCGGCCCCGCCCCGGCGTGTCGACGAAGAAGTCGAACAACGTGCGTCGCCCGGCCGCGGTCGAGGCGAGCAGGAACCCGCCGCCGCCGAGACTCGACAGACAGGGCTCGGCGACGCTGGCGGCGAACCCGGCGGCGATCACCGCGTCGTAGGCGTTGCCACCGGCACGGAGCACGCCGGCCGCGGCCTCCAGCGTCGCCGGATGACCGGCGGCGACGACCCCGTGGGCCGACTCGGTGGACTGGGACACGACGGGACTCGACGGCGTTGTGCGGACCGGACGGCTGTCCGGGACTGGCGGCGGGTGACGCTACAGCAGTCGGGTCCAGACGAACGACAGGGCGAAGGCGTGGACGAGGGTGATCGCCCCGAGTCCGAGCAGGACCGGGATCAGTGCGGGGCGCACCGCCGCCCGCTGCTCGGCCAACCAGGTCAGTGCGACGACCAGGGCCGCCGACCACAGCGTGCGCACCGTCAGGCCGAGTCCGTCGCCGATCGCGTCCATGACCCCGGCGACCAGGGGGTTGCCCTCGACCGCGATGCCGCTGCGGATCCACGCATAGGTCGCGACCGAGTCGAACACCACCATCGCCAGCAGCAGCCGGCGCACGGGAGCCACCTGATGCCGCGGGGCGACCATCTCCCCGAGCTGCCACACGGCCAGGGTCGCGGCCAGCGCCCGACGCCGCATCACGGTGTCGGCGTTGATCCGGCGATAGAGCGACGAGCGGAAGCGGTTCGCCCACGCCGGACGCGCGTCGAGCACCCGATCGACGTCGATCGACACCGCTCGCCCTTCCCTCGTCAACGGTCCCGCCGCCCCGGTCGATCCGACCGGCCCGCCTGGTCGGTTCGGGCCACATCGGGGCGGGGACCGGTGGTCGTGGGCCGACCGGTCAACGGCACCGATCAGCTCGCGTATCCTCGCACCCGCCAGGGCCCGTAGCTCAGCCTGGCAGAGCACCTGCCTTGCATGCAGGAAGTCGTCGGTTCGAATCCGATCGGGTCCACCGCCTGTCCAGGTCGCGCCACCTCAACGGTCGGCGACCCCACGGATACACTGGTCCAGTCAGTAGACCAGTTATCCCCAACCGTCCGGGGTCCGCCGGTGGACAGCAACGACGACGCACCCGCCCTGCGGCAGTTTGCCCGACCGCGACTGTACGAGGCCATCGCCGAGCGCGTCCTGTCGCACATCATCCAGTCGGACCTGCGCCCCGGTGACAAGCTGCCCGGCGAGCGCGATCTCGCCCGCAGGCTCGGGGTCTCGCGCACCACGGTCCGCCAGGCCATGGTCGCCCTGCAGTCCGACGGCGTGGTCGAGGTCCGCCACGGTGGGGGGACGTTCCTGTCCCAACTCGACGGCAACTCACCGGCGGTCGCGCGGGTGGTCGCGCGCCGGCGACGGCTCCCCGCGGTGTTCGAGGCCCGACGGGCGCTGGAGATCCCCCTGGCCTCGCTCGCGGCGGAGCGACGCACGGACGCCGATCTCGCGGAGATTCGGGCGGGTCTCGAGGAGATGCGCGAGGCCGTCGACGCCGGTGAGATCGGACTCGAGTCCGACGGACGGTTCCACGCGGCGGTCACCGCGGCCGCACACAACCCGGTCATGGCGGAGTTGATGGACGCGCTCGCGGCGAACATCGCCGAGACCCGGGGCGAGTCACTGTCGCAGCCGGGGCGGCCACCGCGCTCGCTGGTCGACCACGAGCGCATCGCGGACGCCATCACCGCCGGCGATCCCCGCGCGGCCGCCGAGGCGATGCGCGCCCACCTCGACAATGTGTCCTCACTGCGGCTGTTCCACTGGGACCCGGGCGCCGACCCGGACCGGTGAACGCTCAGAACGACTGGGACATGCCCCCGTCGATGGTCAGCTCCTGGCCGGTCACGTAGGTGTTGCGCGGTGAGACCAGCAGCGCCGCGAACGGGGCCACCTCCTCGGGATCGCCGAAGCGCCCGACGGGGATGCGGGGTGCCGCGAACTCGCGACGCTGCTCCTCGGTCGGGAACCGCTTGCGCATCTGCCCACCGAGCACCCGCCCGGGTGCCAGCGCATTGACCAGGATGCCCTCGGCCGCGACCTCGCGGCTGAGGGACTTGGCCAGGTTGGCCGCACCGGCCTTGCCCACGTTGGACACCGCGTGGTCGGCCTGGGGTTCGCTGCCCGACAGTGCCGTGACGACCAGGAACCGACCCTGGCGTTCACGCAAATGCGGAAGGCTCAGCCGCGCGAGCCGCGCGACGCTGAGCAGGTTGAGGCTCAGCCCCTCCTCCCACAGCTCTTCGTCACTGGACTCGACGGTGCCGGTGATGCCACGCCCCGCACAGGAGACGACCGCGTCCAGGCCACCGAGTCCCGCCACGGCCGCATCGATCACGCGCGCCGGTGCCTCGGGGTCGACCAGGTCCTCGTAGATGCTGGTGTGCACCCCCTCGGGGAAGGCCCCACCCGGGGTGCGACCACATCCGGCGACGACGGCACCCTCCTCGACCAGGGTCGCGGCGATCGCCGCGCCGATGCCATTGGTCGCACCGGTCACCAGTACGCGCCAGCCGTCGAGTCCGAGATCCATGCTGCCTGCTCCCTGTCGTCATGACCGCGGCACCGGGCGGTGCCCACGGGGTCCCCGATTGCGCCGGACTCAGCCGTAGCGCCGTCGGCGGGCATCGAGCCGGTCCGGGTCGGCGTCGAGGTCGGCCAGCGTCGCCGCCAACTCGTCACGCAGCGCACGCGCGGCCGTGGCCGGATCGAAGGTGATCGGCCCCGGCACGATTCGATCACAGACACCGAGCTCCCGCAGGTCGGACGCGGTCGGCCGGAGCCGCGGTGCGACCTCCTCGGCCCGCCCCGCATCCCGGTGGAGGATCGAGGCCGCGCCCTCCGGCGCGATCACCTCGAACACGGCGTCGTCCTGCATGAGCAGCCGGTCACAGGCGCCGATGGCCAGGGCACCACCCGACCCTCCCTCCCCGGTGACGACGGCGATCGTGGGTGCCGGGACATCGAGCGTGGCGATGAACGTCTCACTGATGGCCACGGCCAGGCCGTCGAGGTCCGACTCGGGCGAGGGATCGGCACCGGAGGTGTCGATCAACGTCACCAACGGCATGCCCCAGCGGGCGGCGAGTTCCGCACCCCGCCGCAACTTGCGGAAGCCCGCGGCGGTCGGGCGCCCGGAACTGCCGTGGCTGCCGTCGCCCCCGCCCCGACGATCGAAGCCGAGCACGACCACCCGGCGCTCACCGAGTCGTGCGACGGCGCTGATCGCGGCGGCATCATCGGCGCCCGCGCGGTCGCCGTGCAGTTCCAGATGGGCGTCGAACACCTCGGCGAGCAGGTCGCGCCCCGATGGCCGGTCGTCGTGGCGGGCCGCCTGCACCGCGTCCCAGGCGTCGTGCTCGATGGTCGGCTCGGGCACGTGCGCCGCCGCGGGAAGGGGTCCGTCGCGTCGCGCGGGGTGCACCAGCTCGATCCAGGCCGTGAGTTGGGCCCTGGCCTGGCCCTCAGGGGTGAGTTGGTCCACGAGTCCGGCCTCGTGCGCCGTCTCGGCCGTGTGGCTGTCGTCGCCGATGGGTTCACCGATGAAGGCCTCGGCGACCCGGGGGCCGGCGAACCCGACGGTGGCCCCCTCGTCCGCGATCACGATGTCGGCGGCCGCCCCGTAGGACGCGTGCACCCCGCCGGTCGTCGGGTGGGTGAAGTGGGCCAGGACCGGCAGCCCGGCGGCCCGCAGACGACGGACACCCTCGGTGGCGCGTGCCATCTGCATCAACGAGACCATGCCCTCCTGCATCCGTGCACCGCCCGACGAGATGACGGCCAGGAACGGCAGCCGCCGTTCGAGCGCCACGGCCATGGCGGCGGCGACCCGGTCGCCGTGCACCTGGCCCATCGAGCCGCCGAGGTAGGAGAAGTCACCGATCGCGACCACGACCTGCTCCCCGGCCAGCTCGATCAGGCCGGTGCCGACCGACTCCGCGTCGTCGAGCGTCTCGAGCTTCGCCGCATAGCCGGGAAAATCGAGCGGGTCGGGCGTGCGCGGCGGTGCGTCGTCGCTCCCGGGCAGCGGGGCGAGCTCCTCCCGCGTCAACGCCGAGGTGGCGGGTGCGCTCGGGATGGTGGTCATCATGGGCCCTTCGTCGTGGGCGCGCGACCGCTCATGGACAGCGCGACAGCAGATCCGCCGCCGCCTCCCAGCGTGACGCCGAACCTCAAGTGGTACAGTGTCTGGACCACTGTACCACCCTTGGTGACGTGGTACTAGCCTCAGCCGTTCGCCGAACCTCGAGGGAGCCATGGAGACGCGAACCGAAACCGATGGACAGGGGCCACTGGCGGGCATCCGGGTCGTGGACCTGTCGCGGGCACTGTCCGGCCCGTACGCCACGATGATGCTGGCCGACGCCGGTGCACAGGTGCTCAAGATCGAGCGCCCCACCGGGGGTGACGACACCCGGGGCTGGGGGCCGCCATTCGTCGGCGACGACGATCCCCAGTCCGCCTACTTCCTGTCGATCAACCGATCCAAGCGCTCGATCGCGCTGGATCTGAAGGACGACGAACACCTCGCCCAACTGCGGCAGCTCATCGTCGACGCCGACGTGATCGTCGAGAACTTCCGCCCCGGGGTGATGGATCGACTCGGCCTGGGCGAGCAGGAGCTCGAGGCCCTCAACCCGCGCCTGATCGTGCTGTCGATCACCGGCTTCGGTGAGGGCGGCCCCGATGGGGACCGGTCGGGCTTCGACCAGATCATCCAGGGCGAGGCCGGTCTGATGGGCATCACCGGCCCGGTGGGGGGACCACCCACCAAGGTCGGCGTGCCGATCACCGACATCCTGTCCGGCATGTTCGGCGCCTATGGCGTGGTGAGTGCCCTGCACGAACGCGAGCGGACCGGCAAGGGGCAACGGGTGAGCACCTCGCTGCTGGCCGCGGCGGTCGCCGTCCACACGTTCCAGGGCACCCGCTGGACCCTGGCGGGCGAGGTGGCCGAGCCCGGTGGGAACCGACACCCGACGATCGCGCCGTACGGCGCGTTCACCTGCGCCGACGGCTGGGTGAACGTGGCTGTCGGCTCCGAGGGCCTGTGGCAGCGTTTCGCCCCATTGGTCGGTCTCGACGTCGACGACGAGCGCTACGCCACCAACCCCGACCGCGTCGCCCATTGGGACGAGCTCGAGGCCACCATCAACGCCGTGCTCGTCGAACGGACGGTCGACGACTGGATGGAGGCGTTCAACACGGCCGGTGTGCCGGCCGGACGCATCCGCACGATGGACCAGGTCTACGGCTGGGAGCAGGTCGAGCACCTCGGCCTGATCGACCGCGTCGAGCACCCCACCGCCGGGACGCTCGCACTGCCCGGGACACCGGTGACGTGGTCGCGATCCGGGCGGCCCGATGCGAGTGCACCACCGCTGCTCGGCGAACACCAGCACGAGGGGTTCGACGACTGAACCGCTGACCGACCCCGGACGCACACGGGCCCGGCCGACCTCACACGAGGTGGCCGGGCCCGTCATCGCGGTCATTCAGCCGTCTCCAGCGTCTGCTCCTTGCTCGCGGCGCGCTTGCGCTGGATCGCGAAGTAGACCGGCATGAGCAGCAGGCCGAGCGAGGCGATCAGCGTGCCCATGGTGAACGGCCGGGCGTAGAACTCCGCCCAGTCGCCGCGCGTCACGTTCACGCCGTTGACCAGACCGACCTCCGCGATCGAACCGAGCACCAGCCCGAGGATCAACGCGGACACGGGGAAGTCGTACTGCTTGGCGATGAAGCCGAGCACCCCACAGGCCAGCATGACCCACAGGTCGATCGGACGGTTGTAGATCGCGAAGGTGCCGACCACCGCGAACACCAGCACCATCGTCGAGAAGATCTCGAACGGGATCGTGAGCAGACGCAGCAGCGGACGAACCAGGATCAGCCCGACGAGCAGCACCACGATGCTCGACACCATCATCGCGCCGAACACCGCGAACGTGACGTCGGGGGCATCCCGGAACAGCAGCGGCCCGGGGCGCAACCCGTTGAGGATGAACACCCCCAGCATGATGGCGGTGACCGCACCACCGGGGATACCCAGCGTGAGCAGCGGGACCATCGACCCGGCGGCCGCGGCGTTGTTGGCCGACTCCGGCGCCGCGACCCCACGGATGTCGCCCTTACCGAACTTCGACTGGTCCTTGGAGACCTGCATCTCGGTGCCGTAGCCGAGGAAGGCGGCGACGGTCGATCCGGCACCGGGGAGCATGCCGACGAAGTTGCCGAGCAGGCTCGAACGGACCATGGTCCCACGCGTGCTCTTGAGGTCGGCGCGGTTCGGGATGGCGAAGCGCGCGACCTTCTTGACGTCTTCCTTGCTGTATTTCCCGGACCCGGTTCCGTGATACAGCGCATAGAGGATCTCGGCGATCGCGAAGAACCCGATGATCGCGGGGATGAAGTCGATACCGCCCTGCAGCCCCTGGACACCGAAGGTGAAGCGGACCGCACCGGAGACGGGGTCGAGTCCGACCGTGGCGAGCAACAGGCCGAGACTGCCCGCGATCAGGGCCTTGATCAACGAACCCGAGGCCAGACTGGCGACCGAGGTCATGCCGAGGATCGCGAGCGCGAAGAACTCGGGCGGGCCGAACTGCAGCGCGATGCGCAGGAACTGCGGGGCGATCAGCACCAGCAGGACGGTGCCGATGAAGCCACCCACGGCGGAGGCCGTGATGCTGATGGAGATGGCGCGCCCGGCGTGCCCCTGCAGCGTCAGGGGATGGCCGTCTCTGGCGGTGGCCGCCCCCATGACGTCACCCGGCATGTTGAACAGGATGCCGGCGAGTGATCCGGCGCAACTGGCCGCGAGGTAGACACCGATCATCATGATGATCGCGGCTTCCGCGCCCAGCACGTAGCTGAACGGCACCAGCAGCGCGACCGCCGTGATCCCCGACAGCCCGGGGATGGTGCCGAAGATGAAGCCGATCACCACACCCAGGACCAGCAGCGACAGGTGGAACGGTTCGAGCACCGACAACAGACCGGTCAGGAACTGCATGTGGTCGCTCCCAGGGGTGAACGTGACGACTCGACGCGGACGAGCATCAGTAGAAGAAGGTGCTGAGTTCGAGGAAGAAGCCGCGACCGCGCGGGAGCGGTACCACGAGCAACCGGGTGAAGACGTAGAGGATGAGGGCCGTCATCACGGTGGGGATCCCCACGACGATCTTCCAGCGTCGCTCCCCGACGGCGAGCAGGAACGCCACGCAGAACAGCACCATGCTGGGCAGGAAGCCCATCCGTGGCATGAGCCAGATGAAGGCGAAGATCAACCCGAAGCCCACCATCAGCATGACCGGGTTCTTCTTGACCGTGGAGTCGTCGACGTCGGCCTCCGGCGACCCGGACGCTGGCTGATCGTCGTCACCAGGCATCGATGCCTCGGTGTCGGACGGTGCCTCGGCTCCGAGCTCACCAGCCGTTCCCGCCGGCTCGACCGGCACGGCGGCGTCGCCGGCATCGGCATCGGCACCGCCTTCAGCGGCGTCGACGTCGGCCTCGGGCGGTCGTCGGGCCCGCATGACCGCCTGGGCGAGGAAGATCAGCGCCAACAGGATCAGGACGTTGAGCAACCAGCCGGGCCAGAAGTCCGGGTCGAGATAGGCGGCGCCACGACGGCCACGGACCAGATCCCCGATCTGCAGGCGCAGATAGACGAAGACCGCCAGCGACACCGCGGCGATCAGGATCTCCTGACGCGCGGTGCCGAACCGGGACGACCCGGACCCATCGTCGTCGGGGACCCGATCCTCGCCGGCCACCCGATCGTCGTCGGTGGTTCGCTCGGCCTGCGCGGCCTCGTTGCTGCGCTCCTCCATGGCTCTCTCCCTGGTGCTCCCTGGTGATGGCGACTCCGCGTCCGGCCCGCGAAACGTGGGCCGGACGCGAAGTGCTGTCACGGGTGTCCCGGACTCCCATCCGGGACACCTGCGGTCGTGCGACTCCTACTCCTCGAGCTGTTCGGTGTCGTACCCGAACTCCTGCGCGAGGCTGGCGATCTCGTCACGCTCACGGCGCGACTCCGCCTCGAAGTCCTCGCCGTTGAGGTAACCACCGGCGACGTCCTGGAAGAACTCGACCTCGTACTCGCGGTACGACGGTAGCTGGGATGCGGCGTAGAAGACGTCGTGGAGGTAGTGGACGATCTCCTGGTCGACACCGGCCGGTGCGACCATGCCACGCCAACGACCGGTCGGAACCGGGTAGCCGAGACCGGCCACCGACGGGATGTCGGGGTCGATCGAGTCGAACACGATGTCGCCACCGTAGGCCAGCGGACGGATCTGACCGTCCTCGAACAGGTCGATCACCGTGCCGGCGGTCTCGTGCAGCACGTCGATGTCGCCACCGAGCAGCGCGGAGATACGACCACCGACGCCCTCGAACGGCACGAACCCGAACTCGGTGTCGAACTCGGAGCCCAGCGCGAGCAACCGGAACTCGTCGTCCGAACCGATACCGGAACCGGACACGCGCACCTGACCCGGGTTGTCGGCGGCGAACTCGAGCATGTCCTCGAACGTCTCGAACTCACTGTCCACCGGGACCCAGTAGATCTCGGTCGGGCCCTGCTGACGGATGATGAAGTTCACGTCGTCCACGAAGCTGTAGGGCTGGATACCGAGCGCATCGTTGATCACCTGGTTGGTGATGGCGCTGGCGATCGTGTAGCCGTCCTCGGCCTGCGTGAACAGCTGGCCGAGCGCGACCTCACCGGACGCTCCGGGCACGTTGTTGTAGACCAGGCGCTGACCGAAGATCCGCTCCGCGTCGAAGCCGACGTTGCGGGTGTAGTTGTCCGAACCACCACCCTCACCGAACCCGATCAGGATCTCGACCGGTCGTACCGGGAAGCCGTCCGGCTGCGGGATGACCTCACGCAGCGCATCGATCGCCTCGTCGCTGTCGGAGCCGGGCTCGTAGGTGAGTTCACCCGCCTCGACCTGCGCGGCGATCTCGTCGATCGCCGCGACGACGTCGCTGCGGTCGACCGGTTCGCCCGCGTCCTCGGTCTCCTCCGCGCCTTCCTCGGTCTCCTCCGCGCCTTCCTCGGCATCAGGGGCGGCAGCCGGATCGTCACCGTCGCCACCATCACCACACGCGGTCAGGATCAACGCACTCACCGACGCGAGCGCGAAGCCCTTCATGACTCGTGTTCTCATTCTCATGGGTTCTCCCTCTTTCCTTGGCCCTCACGGGCACGTTCGGAGGCCCGGATCGTCCGATGCTCCCACCATGCATCGGACCCGGCGCTCCCACGCCTCCTTGGACTCCCGCCATACGGATGAAGGTCATCCGCAAGGTGGATTGGTCTAGACACTGCACCTTAGTATCGATTACGTTGATTCGTGTCAAGGTCGGATCGCACGCCCCGGGAGCTCACCGCGCAACCCGCCCGGTGAGGGCGGTGCACGTCCGGACCCGTGAGGAGACGTGCGATGCTCGAACAGCGGTCCATGACCGGTGCCTCGACCACGCGAACGGCCCTGCACGAGCGGATCGGCGGTTGGCTGCTGTCCTACATCGCCGAGCATCAGCTGGCCGTCGGGGCCCGACTCCCCACCGAGCGCGCTCTGGCGGAACGCTTCGACGTCAGCCGCGCATCGGTCCGTCAGGCCCTCGCCGGCCTGCAGGCGCGCGGCCTGCTCGAGATCCGCCACGGCGACGGCATCTATCTGCTCCGTCGTCCCGAGGAACGCCTCGCGTTCGAGGCGGTGTTCGCCGGACGGCGGCGACTCGGGGAGGTCATCGAGGCCCGCAGCGCACTGGAGGTGACGATCGCCGGACTCGCCGCTCAGCGCCGCACCGACGACCACCTGCGTGAGGTGTGGGCCGCGCTCGACCTGATGGACGAGGACATCGCCGCCGGCGGCCTCGGTATCGAGGGGGACCGACGGTTCCACGCGGCGGTCACCGCCGCCGCCGGCAACCTGTTGCTGACCGAGCTGATGGGCTACCTCGCCACGCTCATCCACGACACGCGCATCACGTCCCTGTCGCAACCGGGACGCCCGCCACGATCCAGCGCCCAGCACCGTGCCATCGCCCAGGCCATCGAGGATGGTGACGAACTGGCCGCCCAGGCCGCGATGCAGGCGCACATCGAGCTCGTCGGCGACGTGCCGGACGAGGAGGAACCAGCATGACCCGACCAGCCGTGACGTTCGACGTCTACAGCGCCCTGATCGACTCGCGCACCGGCGGCACCGCCGCGCTCGCGGCGTACGCCGCGGCCAACCCCGGGCTCGACATCGATCCCGAGGCGTTGTTCGTGGCCTGGGATCGCCGCAACAAGCAGCTCCACCGCCTGACCGAGGGATTCACGCCCTTCCGCACGCTGGCCCACACCGCCATGCGTGAGGTGGTGGCCGACACGCAGCAGCCCGACGACGTCGCGGCGCTCACCGACCACCTGCTCGCCTCGATGCACCGGTGGCCGGCCTGGCCCGACGTGGAGGAGGGGGTGCGGGCGGTGGCCGCCGAGTACCGGGTCGGGCTGGTGAGCAACATCGACGACGACCTGCTCGAGGCCACCGGGATCTGCCCCTGGGTCACCGACCGGGTGACCTCCCAGGGCGCGGGGGTCTACAAGCCGCACGCCGGGCTCTACCGGGCCGCCCAGGAGCGCTTCGGGTCGGATGTGATCCACGTCCCGGCATCCGCGCGGGACACCCGCGGCTCACTGGAAGCGGGGTTGCGGGTCGTACGCGTCCGCCGCGACGGCCATCGACTGGATCCCGACGGACCCGCACCGACCAACGAGGTCGACGACCTGCGCGACCTGCCGGCGGTCCTCGCCGCCGTCCTCGACGCTGACGGTGGTCCTGCCGCCACGACCACATGAGTCAACCCCGAGCCGTCTCCGCATCACTGATCTCCACCGCGCAGGGGATGCTGCCCGTCTACATGATCGGGGGGCTCGCGGTCCAGATCAGCGCCGAGCTGGGCTTCGGCCCGCGGCAGCTGGGCATCGCCACCACCGTGTACTTCGCGGTCTCGGCGATCGGATCCACGCCGGCGGGTCACTTCGTCCAGCGGGTCGGTGCCTACCCCGGCATCGTGCTCACCGCGGTCCTCAGTGGGGGTGCGCTGCTCGGTATCGCGGGGCTCGCCACCTCCTGGGCGACACTGGTCGCAATGCTGGTCATCGCCGGGATCGGCAACGCCTTCGCGCAGCCGTCCGCCAACCTGCTGCTGGCCCGCGGCGTCCCGATCGCCCACCAGGGGTTCTTCTTCGGGGTGAAGCAGGCGGCGGTGCCCATCACGACCCTGCTCGCCGGCATCTCGGTCCCGCTGATCGGCCTCACGATCGGCTGGCGCTGGGCGTTCGTGATCGTGACGGTCGGCTCCGTGGTGCTGCCGCTGATCAGCCCGCGCACCCCACGCGTCGGTGCGCGTGCGGACCGGACGAAGGCTCCGAAGGGTCACATCGATCGGCTCCCGCTGACCGTGCTCGCCGCCGGGGCCATGCTGGGCGCGGCCGCCGCCAACTCGATCGGGGTGTTCCTGGTCGCGTCCGCCGTCGACGCGGGCCTGTCGGCGAGCGTCTCCGGCTACCTGCTGGCCGTCGGCAGCGGCCTCGGCATCGTGACCCGTCTGATCGTCGGTGCGCTCGCCGACCGTCGGCAGGGTGCCCACCTGATCCGGGTCGCCGTCATGCTGGCGGGCGGCTCCATCGGGTTCGCGCTACTCGCCCTCGCCGAGCCCCCGGCACTGTTCCTCATCGGCACGGCCATCGCCTTCATCGCCGGATGGGGCTGGAACGGGCTCTTCACCTTCTCGGTCGTACGCAGCTACCGCGAGGCCGCCGCCGCCGCGACCGGCCTCACCCAGACCGGCCTGTGGCTCGGCGGCATGATCGGGCCGCTGCTGTTCGGGCTCGTCGCCGAGTCACGGTCCTTCGCCACGGCCTGGACGGGTGCCGGCGTGGTGATGCTGGTCGCCGCGGTGGTCATCGTGATCGGGAGTCGCATGGTGGCACGCGCGACCGGATCGGGTCCGACGTGACCCCGCTGTGTGCACGACTCGGCATCGACCACCCGATCGTGCAGGCACCGATGGCCGGGGTCGCCCACGGGCACCTGGCCGCCGCGGTCACGGCGGCCGGTGGACTCGGGATGCTGGGCGTCCGCGGTTCGGAGCCGGTCGCGTGGATCCGGGAGCAGACCCGTCTCGCCGCGCAGGCCGGACCGTTCGGCGTCGGGCTGCTGGCCTGGGCGCTGGGCGACGATGCCTCGGCGCTCGACACCGTGCTGGCCACCGGCCCCCGACTGGTGTCGATCTCCTTCGGGGACCCGGCACCGTACGCCGATGCCGTCCACGCCAGCGGGGCGCTGCTGGCCGTCCAGGTCCAGGACACCGAGGCAGCCCGCACCGCGATCGCCGCCGGGGCCGACGTCCTGGTCGTCCAGGGCACCGAGGCCGGCGGGCACACCGGGTCCGCCGCCACCCTGCCCCTGCTGCAGGCGGTGCTGCCGCTCGCCGAGGCCGCGGAGCTCCCCGTGCTGGCGGCCGGTGGTATCGCGACCGGCCGGGCCATCGCCGGCGTGCTCGCCATGGGTGCCCAGGGCGCGTGGATCGGCACCCGGTTCGCCGCGACCCGGGAGAGCGCCGCATCCGACGGAGCCAAACGGCGCATCGTCGCCGCGGGGACGGCCGACACCGTGCACACCCACGTGTTCGACGTCGTGCAGGGTGCCGCCTGGCCCGACGCGTTCCCCGGTCGGGCCCTGCGCAACCGGTTCACGGACCGGTGGCACGGTCGGGAACACGAGCTGCAGGCCGACCTGCCCCGCGTGCGGGGCGAGTTCCAGGCCGCGCTCGACGATGACGACCGCAACGTCGCACACGTCTATGCGGGCCAGGCCAGCGGTGCCATCGACGATCTCCCCCGTGCCGCCGAGGTGCTGACCCGCCTCGTCACCGACACCCGTCACCACCTGCGCCACGCCGCCGCGCTCGCCGACGGACCACCACCAAACGACAGGACGACACCATGACCGAACGTGCCATGCCCTACCGGGTGGGACTCATCGTCCCCAGTTCCAACACGACGATGGAGACCGAGATCCCCGCCATGTTGCAGCGGCGGGAGACGGTCCGCGACGAGCGGTTCACGTTCCACTCCAGCCGGATGCGCATGAAGAAGGTCACGCCCGAGGAGCTCGAGGCGATGGACCGGGACAGCGATCGCTGCGCGGCGGAGTTGGCCGATGCGCGCGTCGACGTCATGGCCTACGCCTGCCTGGTGGCCATCATGGCCCAGGGACACGGCTACCACGAGCGCTCCCAGACCCGGCTCGGCGAGGTCGCAGAAGCCGAGGGCGGGCCGGCCCCGGTGGTCAGCAGCGCCGGCGCGCTGGTCACCGGTGTGCAGGCGCTCGGGGTCCGTCGGATCGCCGTGGTCGCGCCCTACCTCGAGCCGCTCACCAAGCTGGTCATCGACTACCTCGAGGCCGAGGGGCTCGAGGTCGTGGACCACCTCAGCCTGGAGGTGTCGGACAACCTCGAGGTCGGCTGTCTCGACCCCGCCGAGCTGCCCGGCCACGTCGACCAGCTCGATCTGAGCGACGCCGACGCGCTGGTGTTGTCGGCCTGCGTGCAGATGCCGTCACTGGCGTCGGTGCAGGCCGTCGAGGACCGCGTCGGTCTGCCCGTGGTGACCGCCGGGACGGCGACGGTGCGGGCGATCCTCGAGGCGCTCGACCTCGAGCCGGTCGTCCCCGACGCCGGCGCGCTGCTCGCCGGCTCCTAGTCGGGTCCTGCCGGGCACCGTCGGGTGCCCGGTGGACCCGGGCCGCGCCGCTCCGTGGGTCGACGAGCCCGGAAGGGGACGTGTCCATGTCATCGCTCGCCACTCCCTCGAGCGCGTCGGTCGTGGTGATCGGCGGCGGGATCATCGGGCTCAGCACCGCCTACCACCTGGCGAGCTCCGGGGTTCGCGACGTGGTGCTGGTGGAGAAGCACGAGTTCGGGTCCGGTTCGACCGTCAAGGCTGCCGGTGGCGTCCGGGCACAGTTCTCGGATCCGGTGAACATCGCACTCGGCCGGCGCAGCCTGCGCACCTTCGAGCGCTTCGGCGAGGAGTTCGGTCAGGAGATCGATCTGCGCCAGGTGGGCTACCTCTTCCTGCTCGACTCCGCCGAGCACGTCGAGGCGTTCGAGCGGAACGTCGCGCTGCAGAACGAGCTGGGTGTCCCGAGTCGGATGATCGACGTCGCCGAGGCGAAGCGGCGCTCCCCACTGATTTCGACCGAGGGTCTGCTCGCCGCCGCGTTCTGCCCCTCGGACGGGCACTGCACGCCGGAGTCGGTGGTCCTCGGGTACGCCTCGGCTGCCCGCCGCGCGGGCGCGCGACTGTTGCGCGGCACGACGGTCGAAGCCATCGAGATGGACGGCCGCACGATCTCGGCGGTGCGAACCGACCGGGGCACCATCCGCACCGACACGGTCGTGTGTGCGGCGGGTCCCTGGTCCCGGGCGATCGGGGCGATGGTCGGCGTCGACCTCCCCGTCGTCCCGATGCGCCGCCAGATCCTCACGACGGAACCGATCGAGGGCCTCGATCCGCGGACGCCGTTCTCCATCGACTTCGCCACGAGCTTCTACTTCCACGGGGAGGGTCGCGGCCTGTTGCTCGGCATGTCGGATCCCGACGAGTCGCCGGGCTTCAACCTGCAGCGTTCCGATGCCTGGCTTCCCCGCCTCGGCGAGGCCATCGCGCATCGGGCTCCGCGGATCAGTGAGGTCGGCATCACCGGCGGTTGGGCCGGGCTCTACGAGCTGACCCCGGATCACAACGCACTGATCGGTGAAGCCGACGGCGTCAGCCGATTCCTCTACGCCACGGGCTTCTCGGGCCACGGCTTCCTCATGGGCCCGGCCGTCGGCGAGGTGATGCGTGATCTGTACCGGGGCAGCACGCCGGTCGTGGACGTCAGCCGACTCGATGTCCGCCGGTTCGACGGCAGCGACATCCGTCCGGAGCTCAACGTCGTCTGACGGCCGACCGTCCATGACCGCCGTCGGTCACCCGGCCACGCCGTCGGTCACCCGACCACGCCGTCGTAGAACAGCTTGCAGGCCATCACGAACAGCACGATCAACACCACCTGATGGAAGCGCTGCGCGTCGAGTCGACGCGCGAGTCGGATCCCCAGTGGCAGGAAGACGACCACCGGGATCAACGACAGTCCGCTGCCGAGCACCAGTTCCGGGGTGTAGCGGCCGAGCGCCAGGAACGTCAGCACCTGGACGGCGGCGAACAGCTGGAACTGGGCGGCGATGCTGAACACGTACGCCCCGGGCCGCAGGCGGAACGCGTGGACGTAGGTGGCCACCATGGGGCCCGCGATGCCGGTCGCGCCCTGCGCCACCCCGCCGAGGAATCCGATTCCCGGTGACAGGACCCGGGCCGCGCGTTCGGTCACGGTGATGTCCGGGCGCCGCAGGGCGTGCGCGGTGTAGGCGAAGATCACCAGCGCCAGGGTCAGCGACAGCACCCGGGCCGGCAGGGTGGTCAACACCCACACCCCGGCGACCGCTCCGACCGCCCCGGTGGCCAGCATGCGCCCGAGGTGGCGGGTCTCGCGCATCTGCGCGCGGTGTTCGACGAGCAGCCACGAGTTGGTGACCACCGTCGGGAACGCCATGATGATCACGGCCGCCTCGACGCCGATGAAGCCGGCCATCACCGGGATGGCGACGGTCGGGAGCCCGGAGCCGGTCACCCCCTTGGTGATCGATCCGACGATCACCGCCAGCAGCACCACGACCAGCGCGGTTCCGCTCACGATGGCACGGCCACCTCGTGGCCCATGGCGTCGACGATCAGGACACGGCCGCGCGGAGCAGCTCGATCGGATGCGCACCCTGACGCCCGGTGCCCTGACCGATCTGCTGCCGGCACGACACCCCGGTCGCGGCGATCAACGTGGACGCCGGCTCGGCGGCCACCGCGGGGAACAGGCGCTGGCCGCCGATCTCCATCGACAGCTCGTAGTGCTCGGTCTCGAAGCCGAAGGAGCCGGCCATACCGCAGCACCCGGCGTCGAGCTCCTCGACCTGTGCGCCCGGGATCCGCTGCAGCAGGGCCATGGTGGAACCGGTGCCCACGGCCGCCTTTTGGTGGCAGTGGCCGTGGAACAGGATGCGCTGGCCGGCGACCGCGGCGTCCGGATCGAGCTGCAGCGCGCCGTCGTCGATGGCCGCCACGAGCAGGTCCTCCACCAGTTGCGCCTGGGCGGCCACGACCGCGACGTCCGGGTCGTCGGCACCGAGCAGCTGGGGGTATTCCTCCTTGAGGGTCAGCAGACACGAGGGCTCGCAGCCGACGATCGGGATCCCGGCGCGGGCGTCGCCGGCCAACCGGGACACCAGCGCCCGGGCGTCCCGGCGCGCCTGATCGAGCAGGCCCTTGGAGATGGCGGAGCGACCACAGCAGCCACGGGACTCCAGCCGGACCTCGTGGCCGGCGAGCTCGAGCAGTTCGACGGCGGCCCGACCGATGCCGGGTTCGGTGAAGCTCGTGAAGCTGTCGGCGAGCAGCACCACACGGCCCCGGGTCCGTGGGGCGGTGGGGCGGTCGCGCTTGGCGAACCAGCGCGGGAGGGTCTCCCGGGCGAACGCCGGCAGCGGCCGCCGACGGTCGATGCCGATGAGGCGGTCCATCACCGCACGCAGGGGACCGATGCGGCCCGGGATGTTCGACACCGGCGCGGTCGCCGACCCGAGCCGGTTGAGCTGCCGGATGGAGGCGAACAGTCGCGAGCGCAGCGGGATCCCCTGCTGCTGGTGGCGCTGGTGCAGGGCCTCGCTCTTGAGCGTGGCCATGTCGACCGACAGGGGACACTCGGCCTTGCAGGCCTTGCACTCGAGGCACAGGTCGAGCACCTCGTGGAGGCGGTCGTCGCCGAGTGCGGCGGCCGGATCGGGCGACGACAGGGCCATCACCAGCGCATTGGCGCGGCCGCGGGTGGAGTGCTCCTCGTCGCGGGTCGCCATGTAGGACGGGCACATCGCCCCGCCCGACGCCGGCGACTTGCGGCAGGCCCCGATCCGCATGCAGCTGTTCGCGGCGTCGAACATGCCGTTCTCGCCATCGAAGTCGAACGCGGTCGTGAGCGGCACGATCACCGGCAGGGCCGGCTCGCGCAGGTGCTCGGTCATCTTCGGGGCGTCGACCTTCTTGCCCGGATTCATGCGGTTGTCGGGGTCGAACAGACCCTTCACCTGGCGCATCGTCTCGTAGAGCTCGTCGCCGAACAGCTCCTGGTTGAACTCGCTGCGCACCAGACCGTCGCCGTGCTCCGAGGAGTTCACGCCGCCGTAGCTGCGCACCAGCTCCGCGACCTCGCGGGCGACGGTGTGCAGCTTGTCGATCTCGCCGGGACGCGTCAGATCCATGAACGGGCGCACGTGCAGACAGCCGGCGGACGCGTGGCCGTAGAACCCCGCCCGCAGACCGTGCGCGTCCAGGATCGCCGCGAAGTCCCGGGTGTAGTCGGCGAGGTGACGCGGATCGACGGCCGTGTCCTCCACGAAGGCCAGTGACCGCTCGCGCCCCACACCCGAGGCCATCAGCAGCCCCAGCCCGGCCTTGCGCAGCGCCCGGACCTGCTGCTGCTGGGTCGTGCTCGCGGCGGTCAGGACCGCGTAACCGTGACCGTGTGCGGACCACTGCTTCTGCAGCACATCGGCGGCGGCCTGCGCCTGGGCGGGGGTGTCGCCGTAGAACTCGACGACCAGCAGGGCGTCGGGGTCACCCTCGAGGAAGCGCACGAGGTGACCGTGTTCCGGCGAGTGGCGGGCCAGGTCGAGGATGAACCGGTCCACGAGTTCGATACCGGCCGCGCCGGCCTCCATCGCGTCCATGGTCGCGTCGATCGCGCGCTGGGTCGAGGTGAAGTGACCGACCAGCTGCACGATGGCCTTCGGCAGCGGGACGAGATCGACCTCGGCCTCCGTGACCGTGAGCAGCGTGCCCTCCGAGCCGACGACGAACCGGGCGAGGTCGAGCGGTCCGTCCGCCGCCAACCGGTCGAGGCGGTACCCGCCGGCGCGACGCCAGAACTCGGGCATGTGCTCGGCGATGGCATCGCGATGGGCGTCGACCAGGCCCGGCAGTTCGCGGTACAGCCGACCCTCCAACCCGCTGCGTCGGCCCCGGTCGATCACCTGCTGGGGGTCGGCCGGGCCGAGGCGTGCGGTGCTGGCATCGGCGAACACCACGTCGAGTTCACGGACGTGGTCGATGGTCATGCCGTAGTGCGCGGAACGTGACCCGCACGAGTTGTTGCCGATCATCCCGCCCAGTGTGGCCCGGTTCGAGGTGGACGTGTCCGGGGCGAACCACAGCCCGTGGGGCGCGGCGGCGCGATTGAGGTCGTCCTGGACCGCGCCCGGCTGGACGCGGGCGACGCCGGCCTCGGCGTCGACCTCGATGCGGTGCAGGTGGCGGGAGAAGTCCAGCACCACCGCCGCACCGACCGTCTGCCCGCAGTGACTGGTGCCGGCACCACGCGGCAGGACCGGCACCCCGTGCTCGGCCGCGACGGTGACCGCGGCGATCACGTCATCGGCGGACCGGGGATGGACCACGCCCAGCGGCTCGATGGTGTACATGCTCGCGTCGGTGGCGTAGAGATGTCGGGTGTAGGCGTCGAACTTCACCTCGCCCTCGACGACCTTCGCCAGATCGGCGGCCAGGTCCCGGCGTTGTTCGCGAACCGGGGCGGGGGAGTCGAGCATGTCGGTCACGAAGAGGCTCCTGGGTATCCACCACGCGGAAATTCGTCACTGCCAGCCGGGAGAGCGTACGGACTCCCGCCACACGGCGGCAAGCCTGGGCGGCGGTCTTGCCCCTCCCTGACCCGCCGCCTACGGTTCCATTCGACGGATTCGTGTATCCACCAAGCGAGAAACACTTCCCGGAAGGATCCCCATGCGGGCCGGTCGCCACTTCCTCCAGATCCCAGGTCCCAGCAGCGTGCCCGAGCGGGTCCTGCACGCGATGGCGCACCAGACCATCGATCATCGTGGACCGACGTTCGCGGCGCTGTCCTCGCGCGTGCTGGACCGCATCCGCGCGGTCTTCCAGACCAGCGAGCCGGTGGTCATCTACCCCTCGTCGGGCACCGGGGCCTGGGAGGCCGCGCTGGTCAACACCCTCTCGGCGGGTGACGAGGTCCTGATGTACGAGACCGGTCATTTCGCCACCCTGTGGGCACAGATGGCCCGTCGCCTGGGTGTCGAAGTGACCTTCCTCGAGGGCGACTGGCGCACCGGGGTGGACGCAGACCGCATCCGCGAGGCGCTGGCCGCCGATCCCGGCCGCTTCCGGGCCGTGGCCGTGGTGCACAACGAGACCTCGACCGGCGTGACCAGTGACATCCCCGCGGTCCGGGCGGCCATGGACGAGGTCGGCACCGACGCGCTGCTGCTGGTCGACACCATCTCCTCGCTGGGATCGATCGACTACCGCCATGACGAGTGGGGGGTCGACGTCACGGTCTGTGGCTCGCAGAAGGGGCTGATGCTGCCGCCGGGACTCGGCTTCAACGCGGTCAGCGCCAAGGCCCGCGCGGCCGCGGCCGATGCCCGCCTGCCCCGCTCGTACTGGGACTGGGAGGACATGCTGGGCCCCAATGCCAGCGGCTTCTACCCCTACACCCCGGCGACCAACCTGCTCTACGGGCTCGACGTGGCCATCGACATGCTGCTCGAGGAGGGGTTGGAGCAGGTCTTCGCCCGTCACGACCGGCATGCCGAGGCAACCCGACGAGCGGTCGAACACTGGGGCCTGGAACTGCTCGCCACCGTCCCCGACGAGCGCTCGAGCGTCCTCACCGCGGTGCTGATGCCCGACGGGCACGACGCCGACGCCCTGCGGCAGATCGCCCTCGACCGGTTCGATCTGTCACTCGGCGCAGGCCTGTCCAAGGTGAAGGGCCGCGTGTTCCGCATCGGCCACCTCGGGGAGATCAACGAACTCACCCTGGCCGGCACCCTGGCCGGGGTCGAGTCCGCCCTGCAGATCGCCGGTGTCCCCATCACCAGCGGCGGGGTCGACCGCGCGATGGCGTCGCTCGCCGATGGATGACGGCCACGTCATGGGCCGCCGGTTGACGACGACGCCCGTCGACTCACGTCGCCTCGCCCGTGTCCTCGAGCTCGTCGGTGCCACTCGCCGCGTCGAGGCCCGCGGCGAACTCGGCGGCGACGGTGCGCAGGTGCCCCACCAGTTCGTCGAAGCGTTCCTCGCCCATCCGCGCGGTCGGACCCGACACGGAGATGGCGGCGACCGGCCCGGTGGCGGCGACGAGGGGGACCGCCACGCAGGTGACCCCCTGCGCCTGTTCCTCGAGGTCGAGGGCGTAGCCGCGTTCGCGGACCCGCTCGACCTCCTCGAGCAGGACCACCGGATCGGTGAGGGTGTTGGGCGTGGCAGCGACCAGACCGACCCGCGACACGATGCGGGTCACCACACTCGGCGGCTGCTGCCCGAGCAGCACCTTGCCGACGGCGGTGCTGTGCGGCGACACGCGGTTGCCGACCTCCGTGAAGGTGCGCACCATGTGGCGCGACGGGGCCTGCGCCACGTAGACGACGTAGCCGTCCTCGAGCAGTGCGAGGTTCGCGGTCTCGCCGGTCAACTCGACCAGCCGTTCCAGATAGGGCCGGGCCCCGCTGCCCATCATGTGGCCGGCGGACGACCCGAGCCGGACGAGCCGGGAGCCGAGGACGTACTTGCGCGTCCGCGCATCCTGATGGAGGTAGCCGCGTTGCAGCAACGTGGCCGCCAGCCGGTGGATGGTCGCGTAGGGCAGGCCGGTGGCCTGCCCGAGTTCGCTGACACCCATCTCGTGACCGGCGGCGGCGAGCACTTCGAGCACGTCGAGTGCGCGTTCCACCGACTGCACGCTGGCACCTCGCCCCGCCATCGTGTCACTCCTCCAGCTGCGGGGATCCGGTCCCGATCCCACTGACGACTGCGACCCGAGCCTAGGGCGCGGACCACGACACGGCCCACGATCCTCCCGGTCGACCGGTCCCGGGCGGGTCGACACCTTCCCACCACCTTCCCATCCACCGAAGTCCGACGACCGCTGCGCCCACGGGGCGCACGGCGATCACGAGAGGCGACACGATGACGGCGAACACCAGCTCACAGGCGACCGAACAGGCCGCCGGCCTCACGGTCGCGGCCAACCTCAAGGCGTTCGTGGACGACGAGGTCCTGCCCGGCACGGGAGTGGCCTCGGACGTGTTCTGGTCGACCTACGCCGAGGTCGTCGCGAAGCTCGCACCCCGCAACCGACGGTTGCTCGAGGTCCGTGGGGAACTCCAGGACGCCATCGACACCTGGCACCGCGAACGCCGCGACCAGCCGCACGACGCCGCCGCCTACGAGGCCTTCCTGCGGGAGATCGGCTACCTCGTGGAGGAGGGTGGCGACGTCACCGTCACCACCGAGGGGACCGATCCGGAGATCGACACCATCGCCGGCCCCCAGCTGGTCGTACCGGTCACCAATGCCCGCTACGCGCTGAACGCGGCCAATGCCCGGTGGGGGTCGCTCTACGACGCGCTGTACGGCACCGACGCGCTCGGTGACCTGCCACCCGCCGGCCCCTACGACCCGCAGCGCGGCGAGCGCGTCATCGCCTGGGCGCGCACCTTCCTCGACGAGGCCTTCCCGCTCGCGTCGGGATCCCACACCGACGCGACCGCCTACCGCGTCGTCGACGGGGCCCTGCAGGTCACCCTCGACGACGGGGCCACCAGCGGGTTGGCCGATCCGGGGCAGTTCACCGGCCACGCCGGTGACGCCGACGCACCCACCGCGGTCCTGCTGACCAACCACGGACTGGGCGTCGAGATCACGATCGACCACGACCACCCCATCGGTTCGGGTGACGCGGCCGGCGTGGCCGACCTGGTCATCGAGTCGGCCGTCAGCGCCATCATCGACTGCGAGGACTCGGTCGCCGCGGTCGACGCCGACGACAAGGTCGCGGCCTACCGCAACTGGCTCGGGTTGATGCGCGGCGATCTCGAGGCACCGGTGGACAAGGACGGCACCTCGTTCATCCGCCGCATGAACCCCGACCGGGTCTACACCGGCCCGGGCGGCGACGAGGTGGTCCGCCACGGCCGCGCCCTGATGCTGACCCGCAACGTCGGTCCGCTCATGGAGACCGACGCGGTGCTCGACGCCGACGGCCGACTGACACCGGAGTCGTTCCTCGACGCGATGGTCACGGTGGCGTGTGCGCTGCACGACGTGCGCGGTGAGGGTGAGGCCAAGGGTCGCAACTCCCGCGCCGGGTCGGTGTACGTGGTCAAGCCCAAGATGCACGGCCCCGACGAGGTCGCCCTCACCGACGAGCTGTTCGTCCGTATCGAGACGGCGTTCGAGCTGCCGGCCGGCGCGATCAAGGTCGGGGTCATGGACGAGGAGCGGCGCACGACCCTGAACCTCAAGGAGTGCATCCGTGCGGTGCAGAGCCGCGTGGCGTTCATCAACACGGGCTTCCTGGACCGCACCGGTGACGAGATCCACACCTCCATGGAGGCCGGGGTCATGGTCCCCAAGACCCAGATGAAGGCCCAGCCCTGGATCGCGGCCTACGAGGACCACAACGTCGACGTCGGTCTCGCCTGTGGGCTCCCCGGCCGGGCCCAGATCGGCAAGGGCATGTGGGCCGCACCGGATCTGATGGGAGCCATGCTGGAGCAGAAGATCGGCCACCCGCAGGCCGGTGCCAACTGCGCCTGGGTGCCCTCCCCCACGGCCGCGACGCTGCACGCGACCCATTACCACCACGTCGACGTCGCCGCCCGACAGCGTGAACTCGCCTCGCGGACGCCCGCCTCGCTCGACGACCTGCTCACCCTGCCGCTGGCCGACGACCCGACGTTCAGCGACGACGAACGGATCGCCGAACTCGAGAACAACGCCCAGGGGATCCTCGGGTACGTGGTGCGCTGGGTCGACCAGGGCAACGGTGCCTCCAAGGTCCCCGACATCAACGACGTGGCCCTGATGGAGGACCGGGCGACCTGCCGGATCTCCTCGCAGCACATGGCCAACTGGCTGCACCACGGGATCACGACCCGCGACGAGATCCTCGAGGTCATGCGTCGCATGGCGGCCGTGGTCGACCAGCAGAACGCCCACGACCCCGCCTACCCCCACCCGATGGCCCCCGACTTCGACGGCCCGGCCTTCCAGGCCGCCGTCGACCTCGTGCTCGAGGGCACGGCCCAGCCCTCGGGCTACACCGAACCGATCCTCCATCGGCGCCGCGCGGGGCGCAAGCGCCTCGACACCACCCAGGAGACCTCATGAGCCTCACCCTCGACACCGCCCGCACCATCATCGCCGAGACGCGCAAGGCCGGATCCGCGGCCGGGCTCAAGCCGTTGTCGGTGGTGGTGCTCGATGCCGGTGGACACCTGACGGCGTTCGAACGCGAGGACGGCTCGTCCAACGCCCGGTTCCAGATCGCCCACGGCAAGGCCAACGGTGCCCTGGCACTCGGCGTCGGCTCGCGGGCACTGATGGCCCGGGCCGAACAGCAGCCCTACTTCGTCGCGGCGGCCGGTGCCGCCATCGGCGGCGCACTGGTCCCCGTCCCCGGGGGCCTGCTGATCCAGGATGCCGATGGCACCACCATCGGGGCTGTGGGCGTCACCGGCGACACCTCCGACAACGACGAGGCAGCGGCCAAGGCGGGCATCGAGGCCGCCGGGCTGACCGCAGAGACCGGCTGACCCCCGGACGCCGGCCGACCGCGGCCTCGTTCCGTCCACCGCCACCGTCGGCGGCCGCACACCGGCCGCCGACCGCCCACATCTGGAGTCCCCGTGTCCGACCGCCATCACGGTGACCTGAACCTCGCCCGGTGAACCCCGTCGACGCCATCCTGCTGCTCGTGGCCGGCATCGGCGCCGGTGCCCTCAATGCGGTGGTCGGGGCCGGCACCCTGATCACGTTCCCGACACTGCTGGCGCTGGGTGTCCCGCCGGTGGTCGCCAACGTGTCCAACACCGTCGGACTGGTACCCGGCGCGGTGACGGGGGCCTACGGCTTCCGCGCCAACCTGGTGGGACGCTGGCCGCTGCTGCGAAAGCTGCTCGTGGCCACGACCATCGGTGGGCTCACGGGAGCGGCGCTGCTGCTGGCCCTGCCCGCCGCGGCGTTCGAGGTGATCGTCCCGGTCCTGCTCGTCATCGCCGGCGTCCTGGCCGCCATTCAGCCGCGCGTGGCCGCCGCGGTCGAACGTCGCCGCGAGTCGCGCCCGCCGCGCGCCGCCGGGAAGGTCGACCGCTCCCTACTGCTCGGGGTGGCCGCGACCGGGGTCTACGGCGGCTACTTCGGCGCGGCCCAGGGAGCGGTCCTGCTGGCGCTGCTCGGCGTGTCGTTGGGCGGGACGATGCGGGACCTGAACGGCATCAAGAACGTGCTGGCCGGGACGGCCAACCTGGTGTCGGCTGCACTGTTCGTCGTCATCGCCGACATCGACTGGACGATCGTGCTCATCGTCGCGATCGGTGCCACCGTCGGCGGCGGTCTCGGCAGCCGGTACGGACGCCGCCTGCCCGCCGGGGCGCTCCGGGCGCTGGTGGTCGGGGTCGCCTTCACCGCTGCCGCCTGGCAGGTGTGGCGCTCGGTGTGAGCGCCGGCCTCGGCGGACGCGTCGTCCCGTCGGCCATCCGGGTCAGGGGCGGGCGTAGCTGACCGGGGTGCGGTTCGACAGTCGGGCCGTACGGACCGGGACCCCGCGCCGGGACGCCTCGACGATGGTGTCGTTGCCCACGTACATGGCGACGTGGCTGATCGGCGCGTTGTAGAACACGAGGTCGCCGGGTTGCAGCTGGGCCCGCGTGACGCTGCGCAGACCCGCGTTCTGTGCGCGCGAGGTCCGCGGGATCGTGACCCCGGCGGCACGCCACGCGAACGACGTGAGCCCGGAACAGTCGAAACCGTTGGGGCCGTTGCCACCCCAGACGTAGGGCTTGCCGACCTGCGCCAGCGCCGTGTCCACCGCGACCCGGGCCGACTGGCGGGCGGAGGGTGCCGGGGGTGGGGCCGGTTCGGGGGCCTGTTCGGGGGCCGGCGACGTGGTTACCCCCCGACGGCGCTGCCGGCGACGCGGCCGAACGGCTCGCGTCCGGCACCGCCGCGGCGGCAGCCGCGGCTGCCGCCGCCTCCGCGGCAGCTGCCTCCCGGGCCGCCTGCTCGGCGCGCAGCCGTGCGATCCGGTCCCGTTCCTGCTCGACCGCTGCGACCTGTGCGTCGATCGCCTCACGCTGGTCGTCGACGGCGACGCGCTCGGCGTCCCGCTGGCGTTCGCCCCGCTCGACGACGGCGGTCAACGCGGTGAGCTCGGCGTCATGGCGGTCGTGGGTCGCCTCGACATCGAGCAGTTCCGCCTCGACCCGGGCGCTGGCGGCCGCAGCGGCGCGCTCCTGTTCGGCGAGGCGCGTCTCGAGCCCCCGCAGACGGTCCCGGACCGCCGTGAGCTGCTCGAGATCGGCGCGTTCGGCGTTGAGGACGAAGCGCAGACTGGTCGATCTGAAACCCGCATCGGTGACGTCCCCGCTGAGCACCGTCGCGAACTCGATCGACCGGCCCATGCGGTAGAGGCGACGGGCGTGGCCGGCGACGTTGTCGGCCAGGACCGCCGCATCGGCCTGCAGCTCGCCCAACTCCTCGCGGGTCTCCGCCCGCTCGAGCTGGACGGTGTCGAGCCCGACCCGGGCCTCGTTGTACTGCTCGACCACCTCGCTGAGCTCGGCCTCGATGCGCGCGAGCCGGTCGGCCGCCCGCATCCGCTCCGCACGCAGACCGGCCACCCGGTCGTCGACGGCGGCGAGTCGCTCCTCGCGCGCGTCCGTCGCCGCGCGGAGATCCTCCAACTGCTGCTCGAGCTGCTGCAGCCGCGAGGTGTCCGGATCGGCGTGGGCCGATGGAACGACGAGCATGGCGACCAGGGCCAGGACCAGCGCCACGAGGCGCCGCTGTCGCGCTCGACCAGCCGACCGAACAGCCGACGGAACCCACTGGGGCGAGCGCGGGCTCGACGACGCCGACCGTCGGTCGGGCATCGGGGCCTCCTCACGGCACGCGGCACGAACGGCCGTGTGTGGCGTCCGTGGCCCATCCCATCACGTCGGCGCACGGTCCGCTCGGACCGTAACCGGTGCACCATCGCCACCACCGGCGGGACGCCGGGTCGCGCGCAGCGTGCGCCCGACGTGCGTACGAGCGCCGGACGGGAACCCGCGGTGCGTCCCGACCGCCCGGACGGACCGGCGGATCGCACCGAACCGAGCCGGGTTTACCCTCTTGTCCCCCACCCAGCACCGGGGCGGTGCCATCCGGCCGTAGCGTCGGACGGCCCGATACCCGCATCGATGCCGTCGCACCGAGGCCTGAGGCCCGATGGCGTCGACCCGGTGCCGTCGTCACGAGGAGTCTGCCATGACCGCCGAGCCGTCCACCTGGTCGTTCGCCACCCGCCAGATCCACGCCGGGTCCGCCCCCGACCCGACCACCGGGGCACGCGCGACGCCGATCTACCAGACGACCTCGTTCGTGCTCGGGGACACCGACCGCGCCGCGGCACTGTTCGGCCTCGCCGAGCCGGGCAACATCTACACCCGGATCATGAACCCCACCACCGACGTCATCGAGCAGCGCGTCGCCGCGCTCGAGGGCGGGGTCGCGGCCGTCGCCGTCGCCTCCGGGCAGGCCGCCGAGACGCTGGTGATCCTGAACCTCGCGCAGGCCGGCGATCACATCGTGTCGTCCGCCTCGCTCTACGGCGGGACCTACAACCTGTTCGCCTACACGCTGCCCAAGATGGGCATCGAGGTGACCTTCGTGGAGGACCCCGACGACCTCGACGCCTGGCGTGCCGCCGCCCGGCCCAACACCAAGGCGTTCTACGGCGAGTCGATCGGGAACCCGAAGATCGACGTGCTCGACATCACCGGGGTCGCCGACACCGCCCACGACCTCGGTGTGCCGCTCATCGTCGACAACACGATCGCGACGCCGTATCTCATCCAGCCGCTGGCGCACGGGGCCGACTTCGTCGTGCACTCGATGACCAAGTTCCTCGGTGGTCACGGCACCGCCATCGGCGGCATCGTCGTCGACGGTGGTCGGTTCGACTTCGGCGCGCACGCGGATGCGTACCCCGGACTCACCCAGCCGGACCCGTCCTACCACGGGCTCAACTACTGGGAGGCGCTCGGCAACGACAACGCCGCGTTCGCGATCAAGCTGCGGGTGCAGCTGCTGCGCGACCTCGGACCGGCCATCAGTCCGCACAACGCGTTCCTGATCATCCAGGGGGTCGAGACGCTCGACCTGCGCATGGACCGCCACGTCGCCAACGCGCAGGCCCTGGCCGAGTGGCTCGAGGCCCGTGACGAGGTCGAGCAGGTCTGGTACGCGGGCCTGGAGTCGTCCCCGTGGCACGCCAACGCGACGCGCTACGCGCCCCGCGGTCCCGGTGCCATCCTGTCGTTCGAGCTGCACGGTGGGGTCGAGGCCGGCAAGGCGTTCGTCGACGGCGTCGAGCTGTTCAGCCACCTCGCCAACATCGGTGACGTGCGCAGCCTGATCATCCACCCCGCCTCGACCACCCACTCACAGCTCACGGAGGAACAGCAGGCCACCACGGGCGTCACCCCCGGACTGGTGCGTCTGTCGGTGGGTCTCGAGGGCATCGAGGACCTGACCGCCGATCTGGAGGCCGGCTTCCGCGCGGCGAAGGCCGCCGGTGCCGCCGGGTGAGCGAGACGACCTACCGGGACGTCGCCGTGCCGGACCGTCCCGCCACCGGAGCCTGGCTACCAGGCGATCCGGTCGGTGGTCGCCGGTTCGTGTCGCTCGGCGGTGTCGAGCTCGAACTCGGTGGCTCGCTCGCCGACGTCGAGGTGGCCTACGAGACCTGGGGCACGCTGGCCGCCGATGGATCCAATGCCATCCTGGTCGAGCATGCACTGACCGGTGACAGCCACGTCACCGGACCCGCCGGGCCGGGCCATCCGACGCCCGGATGGTGGGACACCGTCATCGGGCCCGGCCAGGCGATCGACACCGACCGTTGGTTCGTGGTCTGTCCCAACGTGCTCGGGGGCTGCCAGGGCACGACGGGGCCGTCGAGCCCCGCCCCCGACGGCCGGCCCTACGGCGCACGTTTCCCCCGGATCACGATCCGCGACCAGGTCGCCGTCGAGCGGCTGCTCACCGACCACCTCGGCATCGACACCTGGGCCGCGGTCGTGGGCGGTTCCATGGGCGGGATGCGCGTCCTCGAGTGGGCCCTCCTGTACCCGGATCGCGTGCGTGGCATCGCCCCGCTCGCGGTGTCGGCGACCGCCACGGCCGACCAGATCGGCCTGCAGTCGATCCAACTCGAGGCGATCCGACGTGACCCGGCCTTCCGGGACGGCGACTACCTGCAGGACGTCCACGACGACCCGACCGGCGCGATCGGTCCGATCGCCGGGCTGGAGGTGGCGCGCCAGTTGGCCCATCTGACCTACCGCAGTGCCGAGGAGCTCGACCTGCGCTTCGGTCGACGCCCCCAGGCGGACGAGGATCCGCTGCGCGGCGGTCGCTTCGCGGTCCAGAGCTACCTCGAACACCACGGGGGCAAGCTCGGTCGACGGTTCGACGCGGCCAGCTACGTCGTGCTCACCGAGGCGATGAACAGCCACGACGTCGGCCGTGATCGTGGCGGTGTCGGTGCGGCCCTGCGGCAGATCGACGCCGAGGTGGTGGTCGCGGGCGTCGACTCCGACCGGCTCTACCCGCTGGGCGAACAGCACCGACTGGCCCACCTGCTCGGGATCCCCGGCAAGCGTGCGACCGTGGTCCGCTCACCCCACGGCCACGACGGCTTCTTGATCGAACGTGACCAGATCGGGCGGATCCTGGCCGGTCTGCTCACCCGCGTGGGTGGCTGACCACCGCCGTCAGCGCAGCAGTGCCGTACGGACGCGGTCGAGCCTGGGTCCGGGGACCGACTGCAGTGGGGGCGTGCACCAACGCTCGGTGATGACACCGTCGAGCTGCAGGGCGGCCTTGAGGGTCGCGGCCAGACTGAAACCGGTCGAGGTGATCCCGGCCATGGCCCGCGCCAGTTCCTCGGAACGGCGTTCGGCGACCGCGTCGTCACCGGCGGCCACGGTCGCGTGCGCCGCCACCACCGCCCGCTGACGGAGATTGGCGATGGCCGTGATCGATGCGCTCGCACCGGCCCGCAGTGCGGCCACCAGGGTGGCCGCATCCCCGGTGCACACGGCGAACGGATGGCCCTCGGTCGCGGTGACGAACGCCGCCCGACGCTCGGCGTCCGGCGACGAGTCCTTCAGCCCGATGATGTTGTCGTGCCGTGCCAGACGGGTGACCGCCGATGCCGTCAGCGCCGAGCCGGTCAGCTGCGGGATGTGGTAGGCCAGCGTCGGCACCGACGCACGCTCGGCGACGTCGAGGTGGAGGTCGACGAGCTCATCGGCGGTCAGCGGATAGGTGCTCGGCGCGAGCACGAGCACGGCGTCGGCTCCGGCGGCACCGAGCCGCGCCACATCGGCGTGCAGCCCCACCACCGTCGATGCGGACGCGCCGGCCAGCAGCACCGCGCCGCCGGCGTCCGAACCGAGCGTCGACCGGGCCGTGGCGACCAGCTGTTCGCGCTGGTCGGGTTCGAGCAGCGCCCCCTCGCCGGTGGTCCCGGCGACCAGCACCCCGGTGGCACCGTCGCCGACGCTCCGACGGATCAGGCTCCGCACATCGTCGTCGTGCACCGCGCGGTCGGCGGTCAACGGGGTGACCAGGGCGGGCAACGACCCCACCGGCACACCGGCATCCAGCACACGGGGCTCCATGTGATCTCCTCGCTCGGGGAATGACCCTACTGCCGGCCGACGCCGGCACCGCGCGTCGCACTAGCCTCCGATCGTCGAACGGCGTCCGCACACGACCGACACCGTCGAAGGGCCGAGGTGACCGCGCTCTACCGCACCGGCAGCATCCTGATCCACGGGCTCTTCCGTGCCCTGCGGGTCGATCTACGGGTCATCGGCCATGAGCACATCCCGACCCGTGGTGCGGCGGTCATCGCCAGCAACCACATCGGCTATCTCGATTTCGCCTTCGTGGTCCTGGCCCCACCCGCCCCCCGGCGTGAGGTGCGGTTCATGGCCCGCCACGAGTTCTTCGACAAGCCCGTGGTGGGCAACCTGATGCACCGACTCGGGCAGATCCCCGTCGACGTGCACGGCGCACCGATGGAGGGTGCCGCCGCCGCACAGGCCGCCCTGGGGCGGGGTGAACTCGTCGGTGTCCATCCGGAGGGCACCATCAGCCCGTCGTTCGTCCCCCGCCGGGCCAAGAGCGGTGCGGTCCGTCTGGCGGAGGCCGCGGGCGTCCCGATCGTCCCGTGTGCGGTCTGGGGGACCCAGCGGTTGTTGACCAAGGGTCGACCAGCCCGACCGACGATCGGTGCCTGTGTCATGGTCCGCTACGGCGAACCCTTCGTCCCCGAGGGCCGGACCGGAATGGCCCGCAGTGCCGCGCTGATGGCCCGGATCGACGAACTGCTCGTGGCCAGTCAACGGGCCTACCCGCAGCGGCCCCTGCCAGCGCCGCACGACTGGTGGGTCCCGGCCCATCTCGGCGGGTCCGCACCCACGGTCGAGGAGGCCGAGACGGCGATCCGGCAGCAGGAGGAAGAACGACGGGCACGACGGCGCGCCGCCTGAGCCCCTGTCCGGATCCGGCCGTGAGCTGTTCGGCCGGGATGGGCCCGGACATGACGGAAGCCCGGCGCACGGGGGATACACCGGGGTTCCATCGGAGATGCATCAGCACCTCGCTGTGGAGTGAAGCGCTGCCGCCAGGCTCGTGGTCACGGGAGCCGGAGATCCGGGCGGGGCGCGCACGATGCTTCCGCGCACAACCGTTGCAACGCACACGTTGACACGGAGCGTGACGAGGGCACCACAACCGTCCGACGGGATGCACCGGACCGAACGCCTGGCACGCCCACGCGACCCTGTGGATACGGTTGTGGGTTTGTGGACGCGCGACAACGGTGAAACTCCACATCTGTGGTCGAACCTGTGGACAACACCAGCGGTGGAGTTCCGCCACTGTCATTCACGTCCCGGTGCGCCCACGAGGTGACGTCGACACACGACGACGGCCGGCCCCGGGCTGGGGGCCGGCCGTCAGCACATCGGTGTGGGTGGTATCGCCCACGGGCGGATCAGATCGAGCGGGGCTCTTCCCACAGCGCCTCGTCGAGTTCCTGGTCGCGCTTCTTCTTCAGTGCGAAGGCCCCCGCCCCGATCGCGGCCAGCACCAGCGTGACGACGCCGAGCTTGCCGCCCTTGTCGTCCTGCTTGGGGTTCAGGTCGTCGATGCGGTCCGATGCCTGGCTCTGGAGTTCCTTGCCCTTCTTCTCCGCCTTCTTGCGCAGCTTGTCAGCGTCCTTCTCGAGCTTGTCGATCTTCTTGGTGAGCTTCGAGCGGCCCATGTGGTCCTCCTCGGCATCAGCGGTCTGGTGAACGTCTCGGCCCCGACCTTAGCGGTGCGTCACCTCGAGGTCCCCGGTCGACCGTCCCCATCCGCGCCGCGACCGGACCCGGCTCGGGCTGTTGGACCCCCCGACGCGATCGAGCGGACCCCCGGAGGGATCCGCTCGACGACGTGGGCCAAGAAGGACTTGAACCTTCGACCTCACCCTTATCAGGGGTGCGCTCTAACCGGGCTGAGCTATTGGCCCCGACCAACCCGCTGCACGAGGCAGCGCGGCCGCGAAGCGTAGCGATTGGCCACACCCCTGGCGAACGCGGCCGGTCGCTCACCACGGCCTCGCACCGTTCAGTCGTCGCCGAACAGCTCGTCGCCCTCCGCCCGGGGGCGACGCCCCACGGTCTGCTGCTCACGGGTGGCGTCCGCCTCGGCCTGCCGCGACGCGTCGGACGGCGGGCGGGCGGCCGGGTCCGCCGGCGGCGTGCGACCGGTGTTCACCGCCCGGTCCATCGGGATCGCGCCGGTCGTCGCCGATGCACCGGCGACCGCCTGCCGCGTCGGAGGTGCGTCGTCGACGATGCCGATGGTCAGCCCACCGGTCAGGTCAGCGATCAGGTTGTAGAGGAACGCGATGAACACCGATACGGCCGTGAACACGATGACCGCCATACCACCGAGCAGGGTCAGTGCCCGGAAGAGGTTGCCCGTGTTGATGCCGCAACTGGTGAACCCGACATCGGCGGCGATCCCGCACGCCTGGTCGATGAGCTGGAGTTGGTCGATGATGTAGTAGACGACACCGGCGATCAGCATCGTGATCGCGAACCCGACGATGTGGGCGAGGATGCTGAACTTCAGCACCGACCAGGGGTCGAGCCGCTTGATCGTCAGGCGCCGTTTCGCCACCGGGCATCCTTCATGTCGATGGTCGTCACACGTCGACGACCGGCCCCGATGCTACTGCGCCTCGGGATCGGCGGCGGTGACGGACGGGTCCCCACCGTCGTCGTCCACGTCGGCCTCCACGTCGAGGTCGTTGTCGACCACGATCGTGACCGCTGCCACCGTGGCGCTCTCGCCGGTGCGCATCAGCGACACCCCCTGCGTCGCGCGACCCAGCGGCCGCACGTCGGCGAGGTCCATGCGGATCAGCGTGCCGGCTCCGGTCACGAGCAGGATCTCGGCCTCGTAGGGCACCACCAATGCACCGACCAGATCGCCACGACTCTCGGACAGCTTGACGGTCTTGATGCCCTGGCCGCCCCGTTTCTGCTGGCGGTACTCAACCAGCGGGGTGCGCTTGCCGTAGCCCCGGTCGGTGACGACCAGCAGATAGGTGTCGGCCTCCTCCTCCTCGGGCGGCACCGGTGCCATCGCGAGCACCTCGTCGTCCTCGCCGATGCGCATCCCGCGGACCCCGGCGGCGGCGCGACCCATCGGTCGGGCGTCGCTCTCCGGGAACCGGATGGCGTTGCCGGACCGCGACACCATCGCGATGTCCCGGGTGCCGTCGGTGACGGACACGGCGATCAGCTCGTCGTCGTCGTTGAGGTTGATCGCGATGAGCACGGCGCGGGGCGAGTCGAAGTCGTCGAGCCGGCTGCGCTTGACCGTGCCCTTGCGGGTCGCGAACACCAGATAGCGATCGTCGCTGAACTCCTTGAGACTCATCACCGCGGCGACCCGCTCGTCGGTCTCGAACGCCAGTCCCGGCACGTTGGCCACATAGACGCCCTTGGACGCGCGCGACTTCTCCGGGATCTGGTGCGCCTTGATGCGGTAGACCCGACCCTGGTTGGTGAACACCAGCAGGTGGTCGTGGGTCGAACACGTCAGCAGGACCGACACGATGTCGTCCTCCTTCATGTCCGTGCCACGGACACCGCGGCCACCACGCTTCTGGGTCCGGAAGGTGTCGACCGGGGTCCGCTTGACGTAGCCGGCCCGCGTCAGGGTCACGACCACGTCACTGACCGGGATCAGATCCTCGATGGTCATCGCCCCGTCGTCCGCGATGATGCGGGAGCGACGCTCGTCGGCGAACCGCGAACGGATGTCGGTCAACTCCTCGCGGATGATGGCCCGCACCCGGGCCGGGTCCCCGAGGATGTCCTTCAGCTCGGCGATCAGGGTCTGCAGTTCGTCGAACTCCTCCTGGATCCGGTCGCTCTCCAGCTGCGCGAGGCGGCGCAACTGCATGTCGAGGATGGCCTGCGCCTGGATCGTCGACAGCTCGAAGCGTTCCATCAACTGGTTGCGCGCGGCCTCGGCGGACGCGGATGCCCGGATCAGCTCGATGATCGCGTCGATGTTGTCGAGCGCGATCAGCAGGCCCTCGAGGACGTGCGCCCGCTCCTCGGCCTTGCGCAGCCGGTACTGCGTGCGACGCGTGATGACGTCGACCTGGTGGGCGATGTAGTGGGCCAGGGCCTGATCGAGCGTGAGCGTCTTGGGGATGCCGTCGACCAGCGCGAGCAGATTGACCCCGAAGGTGTCCTGCAGCTGGGTGTGCTTGTAGAGCTGGTTGAGCACGACCTGGGCGTTGGCATCCCGCTTGAGGTCGATGACGATGCGCATGCCCTCGCGCGAGGATTCGTCGTGCAGGTCGGCGATGCCGGTGATGACCTTGCTGTTGACCAGGTCCGCGATCTTGCGCAGCAGGTTGGCCTTGTTGACCATGTAGGGGATCTCGGTGACCACGATGCGTTCGCGCTCGCGGCCGCGCTCGGGTTCCTCGACCGTGCAGACCGAGCGGATCTTGATCGATCCCCGCCCGGTGGTGTAGGCGTCGTAGGCACCGGCGCGACCCAGGATCAGCCCACCGGTCGGGAAGTCCGGTGCCGGGACGTACTCCATGAGATCGACGGCGGTCAGCGTCGGGTCCTCGAGCAGCGCGACGGTCGCATCGATGAGCTCACCGAGGTTGTGCGGCGGGATGTTGGTCGCCATGCCGACGGCGATACCGGTCGCCCCGTTGGCGAGCAGGTTCGGGAAGCGCGCCGGCAGCACGACCGGCTCTTCCTCGTAGCCGTCGTAGTTGTCGACGAAGTCGACGGTCTCCTCGTCGATGTCGCGCAGCAGTTCCATCGCCAACCGGGACAGCCGCGACTCGGTGTAACGCATGGCCGCAGCCGGGTCACCGTCGACCGACCCGAAGTTGCCGTGGCCGTCGATCAGCTCGTAGCGGATCGAGAAGTCCTGGCCCATCCGCACCAGCGCGTCGTAGATCGCCGAGTCGCCGTGCGGGTGGTACTTCTTCATCACGTCGCCCACCGCGGAGGCGCACTTGCGGTAGGGGCGGTCAGGACGCAGTCCCGTCTCGTCCATCGAGTACAGGATCCGGCGGTGCACGGGCTTGAGGCCGTCACGCACGTCCGGCAGCGCCCGACCGACGATGACCGACATCGCGTAGTCGAGGTAGGACGAGCGCATCTCGTCCTCGATCACGACCGGTTCGACCCGGGCGGCGAGCACGCTGCCGATCTCGTCGAGCGGTGTCCCGTCGTCACGCCGGGCGACCGGATCCGCCGGCGTGCGATCCGGTGTCCCCGGTGGGGTGCCATCGGGCGTGTCCGCCCCGGGCTGACCGTCCGGGGCGTCCCCGGTGGGATCGTCGGGATCGGGGGTGGTGGGCTCGTCGGCCACGGGTCGGCTCCTGGCGTGCGGGGTGGTGGAAGCGGGTCGGGACGGGGGGCGGGGAGACCCCGCCGGCGTTCAGCCGTGACGACGGTCGGGATCGTCGGGATCGTCGCTGGTCGGGCGGTCGTCGTCAGCGGACTCCGGCGCGCCGGGGAAGCCCGGTTCCACCGGTGGTCGCGGCACCTCGGCGAACGTGTCGGCCCGGCGGGCGGCACCCCAGATCAGCAGCCCGGCGAGAACCGCGACCACCGCGCCGGTGACGAGGGCCGGGACCGGCTGGAAACCGAGGAAGATCCCCAGGCCGGCCACGCTCGCGAAGCCGATGAACGCGGCCAGCAGCGTGGCGCGCAACGTGCGGTCCATGATCAGGCTCCCGGGGGTGGGTCGTCGCGTTCGAGCCGGCGACGGCGTATCGCCGCGGCGCCCATGATCACGATCCCCGGAATCCCGGCGAGCAGGACCAGGCCGATGATGCCGGCTCCCTGTTCGGGTGCGGCCGCCGCCAGTTCCGGTGACACCGCGGCGAACAGCACGGCGGCGAGCAGCACCCCGACCAGCACCCACAGCAGGGCACGACCGATCGCGCCCTGCTCACCGTGGTGATCGATCACCTCAGACATCCAGCGTGGCGTACCTGGCGTTCGACTGGATGAAGTCGCGTCGGGACTCCACGTCGTCGCCCATGAGGATGGAGAACATCTCGTCGGCCGCGGCCGCGTCGTCCATGCGCACCAGCTTCAGCGTGCGCCGCTCCGGGTCCATCGTGGTCTCCCACAGCTGATCGGGATCCATCTCACCGAGACCCTTGAAGCGCTGCACCTCGATCTTGCGGTCGGGCCCGATGTCCTCGCGCATCCGCACCACGATGCGGTCCCGTTCGGCATCCGAGAACGCGTAGTGCAGTTCCTTCTTCCGGGTCGGGTGCATGACGAGGTAGAGCGGCGGCTGGGCCAGATAGACGTAGCCCGCTTCGATCAACGGTCGCATGTGCCGGAACAGGAAGGTCAGCAACAGGGTACGGATGTGGGCACCGTCGACATCGGCGTCGGCCATCAGGATCAACTTGTGATAGCGCGCCTTGGTGACATCGAAGTCGTCGGCGAACCCGGTGCCCATCGCGGTCAGCAGCGCCTGGACCTCGGTGTTGGACAGCACCTTGGGCAGCCGCGCCTTCTCGACGTTGATGATCTTGCCCCGGATCGGCAGGATCGCCTGGGTCCGACGGTCACGGGCCATCTTGGCGGAGCCGCCCGCGGAGTCACCCTCCACGATGTAGAGCTCGGACTCGGCCGGGTCACGGGTCTGACAGTCGGCGAGCTTGCCCGGCAGTGACGTCGACTCCAGCAGGGACTTGCGGCGCGTCAGGTCGCGAGCCTTGCGGGCGGCGATGCGGGCCTGGGCCTCGCCTTCCGCCTTCTGGACGATGAGCTTGCCCTCGGCCGGGTGTTCGTCGAGCCATTCCGCCAAGCGGGCGTAGGTCGTGGTCTGCACGAACGACTTGACCTCGGAGTTGCCGAGTTTGGTCTTGGTCTGGCCCTCGAACTGCGGGTCGCCGACCTTCACCGACACGATGGCCACCAGCCCGGAACGCAGGTCGTCGCCGGTCAGCGCATCGACCTCCTTGGAGCGCAGCAGGCCCTTGTCCTTCGCCCACCGATTGATCACCGAGGTGATCGCGGTGCGGAACCCCTCCTCGTGGGTCCCACCCTCGTGCGTGGAGATCGTGTTGGCGAAGCTCAGGATCGAGTCGTTGAAGTCGTTGATCCACTGGACCGCGAGTTCGAGCGACTGCGGTCCGTTGGGTCCCTCCTCCTCGGCCTCGACGTGGATGACCGGGTGCAGGCCGTCCTTGTTCTTGGTCGTACGGATGTGATCGACGAAGTCACGCAGCCCGCCGGGCGCGTGGAACTCCTGCTCGGTGGGGGCCGCGTCCGGCTCGTCCTCGACCGGCCGCTCGTCGCGGAGCACGATGCGCAGGCCGGCGGTGAGGAAGGCCGTGTCACGCAGACGGCGGGCGATCGTGTCCGCCACGAAGTCGACGCCCTCGACGAAGATGTCGGCGTCGGGCCAGAAGGTGATCGTCGTGCCGGTGTCATCCGCCTCACCGACCCGCTCGATCGGGGCGTCGGGCACGCCGCGCTGGTAGGTCTGGCGGTAGGCACCGTCGTCGCGCCGCACCTCGGCCAACAGGCGGGAGGACAGGGCGTTGACCACCGAGATGCCCACGCCGTGCAGCCCGCCGGAGACGGCGTAGGCCTGGGAGTCGAACTTCCCGCCGGCATGCAGCACGGTCAGCACGACCTCGAGTGCGGACCGCCCCTCGCGTTCGTGCAGATCGACCGGGATGCCGGAGCCGTCGTCGGCGATTCGCACGCCACCATCAGCGAGCAGCGTCACCTCGATGCGCGAACAGCGACCGGCCAGGGCCTCGTCGACCGAGTTGTCGACCACCTCCCAGATCAGGTGGTGCAACCCGCGGGCACCGGTCGAGCCGATGTACATCCCGGGCCGACGACGGACGGCCTCGAGCCCTTCGAGAACGGTGATGTTCTTCGCGCTGTAGTCACCGTTGGTCGACGGGATGACGGCACCGTCGTCGGCGGAGGGGGGCACGGCAGCCAAGCGGGGACCTTCACGTCATGAGGGCGGACAGGCACGGTGGTGACCAGCCGGGACGACCACACCGACGCGGACACTCCCGGTGTCCGTGGAGATGGCCGTCGGTCACGGTGCGGTCAGCAACCGGGGTGCCGGGAGGTCCAACCCTAGCAGCCCGCGGAGCGTTCTAAAGGCCGTCTGGAGTACCTGTGGACGACTCGACCCCCTCGCGCGTACCCCACCAGCGGAAACGCCCCTTCTGAGCCAGGACGCGCATTGTGTGGCTCGAAGAAGCCTGTGGTCAGGCTCCCTCGAGCTCGTCGACGGTGGCCGGCCAGTCGTCCTTGAGCAGACGCGCCAGGCTGCGGTCCGCCAGGATCCGACCGTCGGTCTGGCAGCGGGGGCAGTAGTTGGTCTCGTTGGTGGCATACCGGATCCGCTGGACCGGCGTCCCACAGACCGGGCAGGGCCGTTCGAAGCGTCCGTGGACGGCGAAGCCGTCGCGGAAGGCCGTCACCTTGGTCGGAAAACCGTCGCCGGTGGCCGCGCGGAGTGTCGCCGTCCAGGTGCCGAGCACCGTGATGGTGGCCTCGCGCAGGCGCGCGAGTTCCTCCTCATCGAGCTGCTGGCTGCGCCGCACCGGCGACAGGCCCGCGGCGTGCAGGATCTCGTCGCTGAAGGCGTTGCCGATGCCGGAGAACCGTCGCGGATCGCACAGCGCCCGCTTCAGTGTCCGGTTCTCCGCGGTCAAGGCGGCGGTGAAGGACGCCAGATCGGCCTCGAGCGGCTCGATGCCACCACGATCGTGATCCGCGAGTCCGGCCCGCCCGGCGACCACGTGCAGGCTCGCCCGCTTCTTGGTGCCCGCCTCGCGTAGCAACAGCGTGCCGCCCGGGGTCGTCGGATCGTGCACCGCGGAGAGGTCGAACGCCGCGGAACCGACCTTGCCGGGGATGGCGGCTCCCGCCTTCGCCCACGCCAGTCGTCCAGCGATCATCAGATGCAGCACCAGATACAGCGTGTCGGGTGCCGCGTCGGCATCGTCGCCGTCCACCGCCGGGAACCGGAACACCAGTCGCTTGCCGAGACGCTCGACCGCCGTGCAGCGGCGACCGTCGACCGCCTCCAGCGGTGGGTCGTAGGTCCGTAGCAGCGCGAACGACCGCAACCTGGTGCCGAGCAGGGTCGCACCGACCATCCGACGCGTCAGCGCCGCACGGTAGTCCTCGACATCGGGCAGCTCCGGCATGACGTCATCGTGCGTCGGGATCGGTGGTGCGGCAAGTCCGGCGCGGCTCACTCGATTCAGGCCGCTGGCGCGACTCACTCGATTCAGGCCGCTGGCGCGACTCACTCGATTCAGGCCGCCGGCGCGGCTCACTCGATTCAGGCCGCTGGCGCGGCAAGGGCCGCCAACGCGTCGAGCTGCTCGGCACCGACCATGCCGGCAAGACGTAGGACCACCTCACCATCGGCGTCGATCACGACCCACGACGGGGTCGCCGTCAGGCCGTAGGCGTCCATGACGCTGCCCTCGGCGTCGTCGGCCAGCACCGGCGCGGTGAACCCCTCGCCCGCGAACCACTCGTCGGGCGGCCAGTTGGGTCGGCCCGGGTCGGGGAACGTCGACACGGCCACGAGGTCCACGCCTGCGGGCAGGCCACCGGCGTCGAGCCACGCGGTGAGTTCGGGCAGTTCGCGTTCACACGCCGGGCACCAGGACGCCATGAAGGTGATCAGCTGCGGCGTGCCCGGCTCACCGATGACGACCGGTGCGCCGTCGAAGTCCGCGCCCCGAACGACCGGTGCGGCGGTACCGACCGCCGGATCGGTGGACGGGTCGTCACCGATCATCGCGAGGCCGTCCCCGTCGATCTGCGGGCTGCCGACGATGTCGTCGAGTGCCACCTGCGACTCACTGCCCGGTGTGGTGGTCACCCCGATGACGACCGCCAGTGCGACCACGACGACGCCGACGGCGACCATGATCAACCGTTGACGCCGCTGCGCTGCATCACGAGCGGCACGGGTACCGGGAGTCGTCGGTCGGGAGCGGGTGGTGCTGGCCATCGATGGTCTCCGGGTGCGAGGTGGTGGTGTGGGGGTGCTCGTGGGTGCGCCGGGCGGTGCTCAGCGGTTTCGCGCAGCGAGGCTCAATGCGGTGATCGCGACGAAGGCGATCAGCGCCATGGCGGGCAGGGTCAGGACGCCGAACTCCTCGACCCAGCGCACCGCACACGGTGCGGCCGGATCGCAGGGTCCTCCCCATGACGGATTGCGCTCGATGACCAGATGCCAGATCGACAGGGCGGAGCCGATCGCACCCAGGGGCAGCACCGTGCGCCAGACCGTGCGGTCACCGCGGATGATCGCGACGCCCAGGATCACGACCAGCGGGTACATGGCGATGCGCTGGTACCAGCACAACTCGCACGGGGTGTAGCCGAACCCGATCGACACCAGCAGCGACCCCGCGGTGGTCACGGCCGCGATCGCCGCTGCCAGGGGCAACGCGGCATCCCGGAGCCAGCCCGGCACCGATCCTCGCACCAGGGCGACGATCGTGCCCACCGCGACGCCGGCGGCCACCAGCGCCAGCACCCCGAGGATGCGTTCGACGACGGTGACGACGGTGAGCGACACGGTGGGCCCCTGCGGTGATGAGGACAGCGTGGACGGATCCACGGCGCGAGCGGACGCCATCATCACCGCCCGGGGCGATGACGGCCCGGGTCCTGTGACCACAACCGGCGGGTCATCGGTCCCGACTCATGCGTCGAGGTGGTCGTCGCGCGGGGCGGATCGGTTCCCGGGCGATCAGTCCTCGACGGCCGGGGCGTCACGGCCCTCGAGTGCACCGACCACGATCCGGACCTGCCTGACGCTGTCGGCCCCGAGGTGATCGTTGACGTTGACCTGCAACCGGGTGACGAGATAGCGCAACTGCGTGGCCCAGACCTGACTCTCGGCCCGGATCGTCAGGGTCCCGGCCGCGAGTCGGACGGGTTCGCACTTGGCCGCGAGGTCGCCGCCGACGATCTCGTCCCAACGGGACCATGCATCCGCCCCCCGCAGGCGCTCGGTCCAGCCGCGACGATCGATCAGATCCTGCAGGCTGGACCCGACGGCGGTGGGCGGCCCGACCCGTCGGAGGCCATCGCCCCGGTCGGGCACCACCCAGTCGTCGTCGGTCGGGGGCCCCGGGTCGTAGGTCGAACGCTCCAGGGCCGCTCGGCGACGCTGGTCGCGGTACCGCTGGCGCGCATAGACCCGCTCGTCGCGGTCCCGTGTCCCCGCGCGGCGCACCTTCGACACGTCGTCGTCACGTGGACTCACACCGCCTCCGATCCACCCGGATCGCCGGACCCGCGGGGGGACAGCACCGATCCCTCCGGCGTCAGCATGACCTCGACTCGGTGTCCCGGCAAGGGCACGTCCTCGTCCACCGCCGCGGTCACGACCACCTGGTCGAAGCGGGCACAGGCCGCCGCGAGCCGGGCCCGCCGCGTCGTGTCGAGCTCGGCGAAGACGTCGTCGAGCAGGACGATCGGGCGGTCCCCGACCTCGGCCAGGACCTCGTAGGTCGCCAGTTTCAGGGCCAACGCCAACGACCACGCCTCGCCGTGCGAGGAGTACCCCTTGGCGGGCAGTTCGCCGATGACCAGCTCCAGCTCGTCACGGTGCGGTCCGACCAGACTGACGCCCCGGGCCTGCTCGTCGGCCGCCCGCTCGGCCAGACTGTCCCGGAAGGCCGTCGCGATCGCCGCAGTGTCCGGGATCGGTGCCACCTCGCCGTCGTCCTCGTCCCGCCCGATGACCTCGCCGGCGCTCGAGCGGTAGTGCAGTCCGATGCGTTCGGGACGATCGGCGAGGTCGCGATAGAACGCGTCGACGGGCCCCCGCAGCGCCCGGACAGCCGCCACCCGGGCCGCGATCAGCTGGGTGCCGTGGGCGACGAGCTGCTCGGTCCACACGTCGATGGTTGCGGCGGCGGCGTCCCGCGCGCTGCCCCGCAGGGCCCGGGCCTGCTTGAGCAGCTGATTGCGCTGGCGCAGCGCACGCTCGTAGTCGCTGCGCACCCGGGCGAAGGCCGGGCGACGCTGCCCCAGCAGGGCATCGAGGAAGCGGCGACGATCACCCGGATCGCCCCGGACGATGCCGATGTCCTCCGGGGCGAAGAGCACGATCCGCAGCACGCCCGCCGCATCCGCGGCGCGTTGCACGTCCTGGCCGTCGACCTTGGTGCGGTTACGACGGTTGCTGCCGATCTCGAGTTCCAGGCTGCGCCGCCGACCCTCGTCGGTGCGGACCTCGAGCCGGATGATCCCGACGTCTGCGCCGGCGCGCACCAGCGGGGCGTCGGACGCCACCCGGTGCGAGCCGCCGGTGGCGGCCCGGTGGATGGCCTCCAACAGGTTGGTCTTGCCCTGCGCGTTGCTGCCGACCAGGACCGTGACCCCGGCACCGACCTCGAGCGTGGCCTGGGCGTAGGACCGGACGTCGAGCAACTCGATGCGGGTCAACTGCACCGGGGGATCAACTCACGCGCATGGGCATGAGCAGATAGGTCAGGTCGTCGACCTGCTCGTCGTCGGTGTGGGGCTTGAGCACCGCCGGCTTCAGCCCGTCACGCAACTCGATGCGGATGCGTTCGGTCCCGGTCGCTTCGAGGCCGGCCAGCAGGAACGTCGGGTTGAACGCGATCGACAGGCCCGGGCCCTCGACCTCGGCCGGCAGGGCTTCGGCGGCATCACCGGTCTCCTGGTTGGTGGCCTGCAGATCGACCTGGCCGTCCTCGAAGGTCAACGTGACGGGCGTGTTGGCCTGCCCCATCGCCACGATCGAGACGCGCTGCAGCGCCTCGACCAGCGCCGCCCGTTCGACCACGACCGAGGTCTCGAAGGCATCCGGGAGCAGGGCCCGGAAGTTCGGGAAGGAGCCCTCGATGAGCTTGGTGGTCAGGCGCCGGCCGCCGAACAGAAACGACACCTGCCCGTCCTCGAGCACGATGGTCACCGCACCGCCGACCTCCGTGGCGGCCTTGGCCGCCTCCTGCAGCGAGCGTGACGGCACCAGGGCCGAGCCCTCGACGGCATCCTCCCAGCGCAGGGAACGCACCGCGAGGCGGTAGCTGTCGGTCGCCGCGGCGGTCAACGCGCCGTCGGCGGCGTCGAGCGACACCCCGGTGAGGACCGGCCGTCCCTCGTCGTTGGAAGCGGCCCGTGCGACCTGGGAGACCAGTCGCGCGAAGGCGTCGGCCTTGATCACGCCGCGGGGGGCGTCGTCGGCCGGGCCGGCCAGCGTGGGGAAGTCCTCGGCCTGCATCGCCCGGACCCGGAAACTGGCCCGACCGCAGGTGATCTCGACCCGGTCGGCCGAGGCATCGATCTGCACCGGCTGGTCCGGGAAGCGGGCCACGAGTTGGGCCAGTAGCCGGCCGGGCAGCAGCACCGTGCCCGGCCGCTCGATCTGCACGGGGATGGTGATCTCGGCGGCGACCTCGAGATCGGTGGCGCGGCACACCAGCGTGCCGTCGATCGCTTCGAGCAACACGCCGGAGAGCGCCGGCAGGGTCACACGGGTCCCGACGGTTCGGGTGGCCCACGAGATCGCGTCGGCGAACTCGGTGCGTTCAGCACGCAACTTCACGATGGCTCTCCTGGTGTCCGACCCCACAGGGTCGACGCATGCGATGGGTGGCGGTGTGGCTGAGGTTGTGCACACACGTAGTGATAATGAGGTGTTCTCAAACTAGAACACGTCACCGTAGTAGGGCCTGTGCACACTGTGGACGAAGCGCATCCGTGCAGGTCAGCCGCGGTATCGGCCTGGGGGTGGGGGTGTGGGCGGCGGACCGTGCCGTCCACAGGCGCCCAAATGACATCGATGTACCTCCACCGGTCGTCGCCGTCGTCCCCCACGCGTCCACCGTTCGTGCACAGGCGGATCGGCCCTCGCCGACGACGGCGACCACCCTGGGTCAGGGGCCCTCCCCCGTGTGTCCACGTCCGCTGCACAGGGTTCTCCACGAGTTGTCCACAGGAGGTTGTGGATGATGTGGACAGCCGATCGGTGCCACGGAGCGACACGACACGTCGATGCCCCCGGTGATCGGGGGCATCGGGGGTGCGCTCGGGCCCGGGTGTGGGGGCCGTTCGTGGCCGGCTCACGTGTTGCGGGCGCGCGTCTTGACGCGGTTGGTGAGCTCCTGCACCTGGTCGTAGATCGGCCGACGTTCCTGCATCAGTCCGGCGATCTTGGACTTCGCGTGCATGACGGTGGTGTGGTCACGACCACCGAAGGCCTTGCCGATGCGCGGCAGGGACATCTCGGTCAGCTCACGGGTGAGATACATCGCGATCTGACGCGCGGTGACCAGCTGCCGGCTCCGCGAGGGCGAGCACAGCTCCTCGACGGTCAGCGAGAAGTAGGCGGCCACCTCGTCCATGATCAGCTGGACGGAGACCTCCTGATCGCGGCCGTCGGGGAAGAGATCCTTGAGCACGGCCTCGGCCATGTCCTGGTCCGCCGGGGCGCGCTGCAGACTCGCGTAGGCCGAGACCCGGATCAGCGCTCCCTCGAGCTCACGGATGTTGGACTGCACCTTGGAGGCGATGAGTTCGAGGACATCGGGGGCGACCCCGAGTTGGTCCGACTCCGCCTTCTTGCGCAGGATCGCGATGCGTGTCTCGAGATCCGGTGGCTGGACATCGGTCATCAGGCCCCACTCGAACCGACTGCGGAGGCGGTCCTCGAGTTGCGCGATCTGCTTTGGCGGTCGGTCGCTGGAGATGACGATCTGCTTCTCCGCGTTGTGCAACGCGTTGAAGGTGTGGAAGAACTCCTCCTGCGTGCGTTCCTTGGACTGCAGGAACTGGATGTCGTCGATCAGCAGCACGTCGGCCTGGCGGTAGAGCCGTTGGAACGAGGGGATCCGGTCGTCCCGGATGGCATTGATGAATTCGTTGGTGAACTGCTCCGAGGTCACGTAGCGCACCTTGAGCCGCGGATACAGATTGCGGACGTAGTGGCCGATCGCGTGCAGCAGGTGCGTCTTGCCGAGCCCTGCGCCCCCGTAGATGAACAACGGGTTGTAGGACTTCGCCGGTGCCTCGGCCACGGCCGTGGCGGCGGCATGCGCGAACCGGTTCGACGAGCCGATCACGAAGTCGTCGAACGAGTACTTGGGGTTGAGCTGGGTGTCGGGTTCTGCGGTGCCGTTGATCGACGGGCGTGCGTCGGGCAGGGACACCGTGGGACCAGCGGGTCGACCGGGTGCGTGCAGCGGGGTGCGGTCGTTGTCCGCCCGGTGGTCGTCGAAGGCGGCCGAGGAGGCGGTGCCGTCCCGCGCGGGACCGGCCCCCGGCGCGCGCTCCGCCCGGTGATCGGCATGGTCGTCGCGGTCGCGTTCCACGCCGGCACCGCGGTCGTCGACCGGTGCCCACCGGTCGTCGGTGGTGGCCAGCCCGTCGGTCGATGCGTGGACGGGCTCGGCGGCGACCGGTTCCGGATTGGTCTGCACGGTGAGGACCACGATCAGCTCACGACCCGCGGCGCGCCCGATGGCGGCGCTGATCGCCTCGGCGCAGTTGCGCTGCAGCCATTCGCGCGCGAAGGCGTGCGGTGCCGCGAGGATGATCGTGTCCTCGCTGAACCCGACCGGGTGGGTGGCAGCGATCCACTGACGTTGTGCGGGTGAACTCAGATGGCCGAGGATCTCGGCGAGTGAGTCGTTCCACAGCGCAGCGAGGTCGATCGTTGCCGGTCCTGACACGCTGGCTCCTCACCGTCTGACGAATGGTCGATCGGAAACTCGCGTCGTGACGCGCCGGGGCGTGGAATCTAGCGTTGGCCGGGCCATGGGACGGATTCTTTCCACAGGTGTTTCCACACGTGTGGAAATCCGTCTCCACGCACGCCACCACGGCGGTTTCGAGCTCGATCTCGGCGGGGAAGCCTCGCCTCCGGCCCCGGTTGACGACCCCTGTCGGGGGCGGTTTCGGGTCGGCGACGAACGGTCGGGGAACGTACACCGCTCGGTCGCGGCGGTGCAAGCGTCGAGCTGGTCCACCGCCCCGTCCCGCCCGCGGCCGGGGCACCGTCGGGAGCCGGATCCCGTGTCGCTCGGCCCAGCGGGACGTCACGGACGGATCTCGAGCCGCCGCCGGAGCGCCGACGATCCGGCGAACCAGACGTGCGCCTCGCGCCATCCATCGCGCGCGGTTGCCGAGGTCGCGGGCGGAGCGGTAGCCTTCCGAGTCTCTAGCGCACCGCAGGTGTGGTCGTCCACCACCTCGATGTGCCCGAAAGCTCCGCCCGGTTCATCGAATCGGGACCGGAGGCCGTCCGGGCCATCCCGACCCACCCGTGTGCATCCGTCACGTCGGGATGGCCTCGTCATGAAGCGTACTTTCCAGCCGAACAACCGCCGCCGCTCGCGCAAGCACGGCTTCCGTGCCCGGATGCGTACCCGCTCCGGGCAGGCGATCGTCAAGAACCGTCGTCGCCGGGGGCGCGCCAAGCTGTCAGCCTGACACCGGTGACGACGTTCCCGGCTCGTCGTGTGCGACTGCGTGACGGCCGCCTGATCGCGGCGACGTTGCGCAGTCGACAGCGTCGTGCCGGGTCACTGCTCGCCGTGCACGGGCGTGTCCGTGCGGGCGATCAGGTGGCCCTGGGTTTCGTCGCCTCCAAGCGGGTGGGCAACGCGGTGCGACGCAATCGGGCGAAACGACTGCTGCGCGAGGCCTCGCGCCAGGTGCCATGGGCACCAGGGCACGAGGTTGTGCTCGTTGCGCGCCCGTCCGCCGCCGATGCATCGATGGACCAGGTGTACACGGAACTGCGGTCGCTGGCGGGGCGCGCGGGCCTGCTGGCCGATGCCGCCGTGTCGGCATGACCGTGCATGCCGAGACGACCCCGCACCACGACCCCGTGCCCAACCGTCGCCGTTCCGTGCTCGCGGCGGTGGTGCTGATCCCGATCAGGATCTACCGCTGGACGGCCCCGTTGCGCGGTGCCCGCTGCCGGTTCCACCCCTCCTGTTCGACCTATGCCGTGGACGCGATCCGTGGCCACGGAGCCCTGCGTGGCGGCTGGCTGACGATTCGTCGTCTCGGTCGTTGCCACCCCTGGAATCCGGGCGGTGTCGACCCCGTGCCCACCGTCGTCTCCCCGCGCTCGACGAGGAAGTAGGAAGCCGTGATCGACACCATCCTGGATGCCTTTGAGACGGCACTCACGCTGCTGCGTGACCTGTTCCTCCCGGTCACCGGCGTACACAGCTGGGGCTGGGCGATCATCGCCCTGACCCTGATCGTGCGGATCGCGCTGCTGCCGCTGGCCATCAAGCAGACCCGCTCCATGCGTGCGATGCAGGCGCTGCAGCCCCAGATGAAGGAACTGCAGAAGAAGTACAAGGTCGACCGGTCGCTGATGAAGAAGGACCCGGAGAAGTACAAGGCGAAGAAGGCCAAACTCAACGAAGAGATGATGGCGCTCTACCAGCGGGAGGGTGCCAATCCGGCGGCCAGTTGTCTGCCCCTGCTGGCCCAGGCTCCGATCTTCATCGCCCTGTTCTACACCCTGCGTCGCTCCAGTGACCTCGACGGGCAACCGTTCTACTTCATCACCCAGTTCACGTCCGTCGAACCGGGTGTGCCGGACGGACTGGCTGCGTCGGTCAGCGCGGCGGGCTGGCCCGGGTGGCTGCTGATCGTGCTGATGTCGGGCTCGATGTTCCTGATGCAGAAGCAGATGATGGCCCGGAATTCGGCCCAGATGGTCGACAACCCGATGGCGCAGCAGCAGAAGATCCTGCTGTACGTGATGCCGGTGTTCCTGGCGGTCATCTCGTTCCAGTTCCCGCTCGGGATCCTGCTGTACTGGGTGACCACCAACCTGTGGCAGGTGGTACAGCAGGCCATCATCCTGCGTGAGGTGAAGCAGGAAGCCGAAGCCGGTGAGTTGACCGACAAGCCCGGCGGTGACGTCGGTCCGGCCAAGCCGGAGACCAAGCGGCGCAGCACGGGGTCCGCGACCTCCGGAGGTCGTAAGCGGTCCGACGGACCGGCGGCGACCGATGGCGATCCGGACGACGACGCAGCGGACACCGAGTCCACCGAGCGCGCTGCTGCCGAGGGTGACGCTGGCGACCGTGATGCCGCGGACAGTGCACCCAACCGCAGTGCGTCGACGGGCACACCCGACGAGGTCGCTGATGACGCGGCTGCCGAATCGACTGCCCCCGAGACGCCCAAGTCCCAGAACGGCCATCGGCCGACATCCGGGGTGCAGCCGGCTGCCGCAGGCAAGCGTGATCACCTACCGCGCCGCGGCTCCGCCCGCAGCTGATCCGAGGAGAAACCCATGACGCGACCCATCACGAGTACCGGCGATTCCATGCAGGCAGCCCTCACCGGCGCGATCGCCGAGCTGGTCGCCTGCGACGTCGAGAAGGTACGGCTCGATGTCGAGGCACCCGGCCTGGACGATCTCCGTGGTGAGCACCGGCTGACCCTGCGTGTCGAGGCTCCGGCACCGACGCAGACTCCCGATGACGAGGTGGTGTCGGCGCCGGTCGCGGCTGGTACCGACGGCGATCCGCTCAGCACCGAGGAGTTGGATGAGGAGGCTGATGCGGCTGCCGACTTCCTCGAGGGGTTGCTCGACGCATTGGACCTTCCGGGGGATCTGCGGATCAAGGTGCACGAGGACCACGTCGAACTCGAGGTCGTCGAGATCGGTTCGGGTGCACTGATCGGTCGTCGGGGCCAGACGCTCGAGGCCATCCAGGAGCTTGTTCGCTGCTCCCTGCAGCGCCAGTTCCAGCGTCGTGCGCGGGTGAAGATCGATGCGGAGGGCTACCGCGCCCGCCGTCTGGAGAAGTTGATCGAAAAGGCCGAGGAGGCCATCGACAACGTGCTCGATTCCGGTGAGGCCGAGCGGCTCGAACCCATGGACGTCTTCGAGCGCAAGGCCGTACACCAGTTGGTGGCGGACGTGGAGGGCGTGGAGAGTCGTAGCCAGGGGCGCGAGCCCGCCCGGCGTGTGGTGATCGAACCCATCTAGTGGTCCGTTACGTAAGTTACTTGTCGGTTAGGTGTTCAGGGTAGATACTGCCTGCATGGCCAACCATGCGAAAGTCCTGAACGTCTGTGAGGAGGACCTGAAGGTCCTGCAGTCCCGCGTTCA